>Ga0209643_1000606_pt1 | contig 54856 bp, 62 predicted proteins | sample AutmiccBRH37_all_FD_187383 | JGI IMG/M metagenome (GOLD analysis project Ga0209643, IMG submission 187383) | Deep subsurface microbial communities from Mt. Terri, Switzerland - Autotrophic microbial communities BRH/37_all (SPAdes) (version 2) | ecosystem: Environmental > Aquatic > Deep...
TACAATCACGCATGATGGCGGCCGCGAGACGGACGCGCCCCATACGCGCTTCCTGACGCAGCTGGAGGTGGACGCCGCGTCCGCCGATGGCTGGATGAATGATTATTACCGGCTCGCCCCGTACAAACCCCATCATACCGAACTGTTCTCCGACTGGTTCCGCCACCTGGCCGGCCTCGAAGGCGAGGCTGCAGGCGTCGTCAACTGCGCCGCCGGCAAGGACCGCACCGGCATCCTCTGCGCGCTGACCCATCACATCCTCGGCGTCAGCGACGAGGACATCCGCACCGATTACGACCTTACCAACAAGGCCGTGAACGTGTCCCTCTTCCTTCCGGAAGCGGCGAAATATTTCAACGACATGCTGGGCAAGCACCATGATGTCGAAGTCTACCGCCCGTTTCTCGGCGTCCGCCTGCGCTATCTGGAAACCGCCTTCACAACCATCACCGCGAATTCCGGCTCCATCGACGCCTATCTCTCCGACACGCTCTTCGTGGACGACGCCATGCAGAAAGCGATTCGAGACCGGCTTATCGAACCGGACTGATACGGCCTTCTGGAGGCGCTCATACCTGGAGCGAAGTCGAAGGACGGGCCTCCGCTTTGTTTCCTTGCCCCCGTCCGCCCGAACCCGCTAAAGTCCCCGCGATGAGCGAATCCGATATCCCTGAACGCGATGACCAGACCTTCTCCATGTTTGGAGACGAGGCCGCGTCCGAATCGCCCAAGTCCTATCAGGTTCTCGCCCGCAAATACCGCCCGCGCCTGTTCACCGACCTGATCGGCCAGGAGGCCATGGTCCGCACGCTATCGAACGCGTTCGAAACCGGCCGCATCGCCCACGCCTTCATGCTCACCGGCGTGCGCGGCGTCGGCAAGACGACCACCGCGCGCCTGCTCGCCCGCGGCCTCAATTACAGCGGCGACGGCCATGACGCCCCCTCGATCCAGCTTGACCCGCCCGGCGAGCATTGCGACGCCATCATGGCCAGCCGCCACCCGGACGTGCTGGAACTCGACGCCGCCTCCCGCACCGGCGTCGCCGACATGCGCGACCTGCTCGACGGCTCGCGCTACGCGCCCGTCTCGGCGCGTTACAAGGTCTATATCATCGACGAAGTTCACATGCTGTCGACGGCCGCGTTCAACGCGCTGCTGAAGACGCTGGAAGAGCCACCGCCGCATGTGAAATTCATCTTTGCCACGACCGAGATCCGCAAGGTGCCGGTCACCGTCCTGTCGCGCTGCCAGCGGTTTGACCTGAAGCGCCTCGATTCGGTCGAACTCGCCGCCCACCTCAAGCGCATTGCCGACCGTGAAGGCGCGAAAGTCTCCGAAGAGGGCCTCGCCCTGATTGCCCGCGCCGCCGAAGGCTCGGTGCGCGACGCGCTCTCGATTCTCGACCAGGCCATCGTCCAGACCATGGATGGCGAGGAGGTCTCCGGCCCGGCCGTGCGCGACATGCTGGGCCTTGGCGACCGGGGCCGCCTGCTCGATGCCTTCAGCTTTGCCGTCAATGGCGACGCCAAGGCCGCCCTCGCCGAGATCAAGGACCAGGTCCATGCCGGGGCAGACCCTTCCGTCATCCTGAAGGACCTGATGGACATTGCCGCCGATGTCGCCGTCGCGCAGGCAACCGGCGGCGACTATGATCCCGGCGGCCCGGCCGACTGGACGGCCCGCACGCAGGCCATGGCCCAGAAGCTGACGCCCGCCCAGGCCTCGCGCTGCTGGCAGATCCTGCTCTCCGGCTTCAACGACCTGCAGACCGCGCCCGATACGGCGACGGCGCTCAACATGGTGCTCCTGCGCCTCGCGGCGGCCAGCCGCCTGCCATCGCCGGAAGAGGCCGCCCGCATGATTGCCGCCGGAGGCAGTGCCTCGCCGGGAAAGCCTGACGCCCCCCCTGAGGTGCCGCACCCTCCCGGCGGCATCGCCAGCTTTGCCGACATCATCGCCCGCCTCGACGAATTGCGCGAAGTGAAGCTCCATGTCGAACTCGAACGCTTCGTGCGCCCGGCCACAATCACGCCCGGCCAGCTCGCCTGCGAGCTGGAACCGAACGCCCCGGCAGACCTGCTCGCCCGCCTCCGGAAGTTCCTCGAATACGAAACCGAGATGGACTGGACAGTGACTCAGGTCAGCGGCGGCGGAGAGACCGTGCGCCAGCTCGAAATCCGCAGCCGCGAGGAACGCTTTGCTTCTGCCGCTGCGCATCCCGCCGTCATCGCCGCCCTGCAAAGCCTGCCGGGCGCAACCATTGTTGATGTCATCGAGCCGCAGCCGCTTGAATCCGATGCTCCGGCTGACAATGTCATCAGCCTCAGTTCCCGCCGCTAGATACAGGAAGACTCGCCATGGTAGACCTCGCCAAGATCATGCAGCAGGCCCAGGAAATGCAGACCAGGATGCAGGAGGCCCAGACCAAGATCGAAGCCACCGAAGCAGACGGTGTCGCCGGCGCGGGCCTTGTCCGGGTGCGTCTCAAGGGCAAGGGCGAACTGATCTCCGTTCAGATCGACCCATCGCTGATGAGCGACGAACCCGAAATCCTCGAAGACCTGCTCAAAGCCGCCCATTCGGATGCCCGCAAGCGCCTCGACCAGGCCATGGAGGAGGCCATGAAAACCGCCACCCAGGGCCTCGGCGGCGGCATGCTGCCCGGCTTCAAGCTGCCTTTCTGAACGCAACTGCATGTCACAACGCTCCGCCGGACCTGAACTTCTTCGCCTGATCGAGCTGATGGCGCGGCTGCCCGGTTTTGGCCCGCGCTCGGCCCGGCGTGCCGTCCTGTTCCTGCTGAAGCGCAAGGACCAGATCCTGCTGCCGCTGGCCGAGGCCCTGCGCGAAGCCGGCGAAAAGATCGCGCGGTGCGAGACGTGCGGGAATTTCGACACGGTCCAGCCCTGCGCCATCTGCCGGGCCGATGGCCGCGACGATGGCCTCATCTGTGTTGTCGAGGATGTGCCGGACCTCTGGGCGCTGGAGCGCGGCGGGGCCTTTCGCGGCCGCTATCATGTGCTGGGCGGCGTCCTGTCGGCCATTGACGGCATCACGCCGGACGACCTGAATATCGGGCCGCTCATCGCGCGGGTCGAACGCGGCGGTATCCGTGAAGTGATCCTGGCCCTGAACGCCACCGTCGACGGCCAGACCACAGCCCATTATGTGGCTGACCAGCTCGAAGGCCTCGGCGCCGACATTACCCGGCTGGCCCATGGCGTGCCGGTCGGCGGCGAACTCGACCATCTGGACGACGGCACGCTGGCCGCCGCCCTGCGGTCACGCCGCGATGTGAAGACCTAGCGCCTACTCGGCCACATCCACGCGATAGATGCCGTCCATGTTCTTGGTCGCGACATAGAGGTGCCCGTCCGGGCCCTGGATCACGTCGCGGATCGGGAAGCCCTCGGCGTCACCGGTCAACAGGTCTTCACGGCCGGCCACCTTGCCGTCTTCCATGTCGATGCGCACCAGTTTCAGGCCGGCCGGGCCATTCATGCCGCCGGTGAACAGGTCGCCCTTCCAGCCGGGATAAACGTCGCTTGTCAGCTTGGTCAGGCCCGACGCGGCAATTGACGGCACCCAGTATGTCAGGGGCTGTTCCATCCCTTCCGCTTCGGTCTTGCTGGTGATGATCGTGCCGTCATAGTTGACGCCATAGGTGATTGTCGGCCAGCCGAAATTGGCACCCTTGCGGATCAGGTTCAGCTCGTCACCACCCTTGGGGCCATGTTCGGTTGAATAGAGCGTGTCCGTGTCGGCATCATAATAGAGGCCCTGCGGGTTGCGGTGGCCATAGGACCAGACCGCCGGATGGCCAACCGTGCCATCCGCAAACGGGTTGTCCTCAGGAATGCTGCCATCGGCATTGATGCGGATGACCGAGCCGTGCGTTTTCTTGGGGTCCTGTGCCAGGTCCATGAAGGCAAAGCCGTCGCCCAGCGTTGCGTAAAGCGTGCCATCAGCAGCAAATTGCAGGCGCGCGCCATAGTGCAGCGCCGTGTTGCGCGTGTCGGCCGCGAAAATCTCGGTCACGTTTTCCAGTGCGCTGCCATCGTCACTCAGGCGGGCCTGAATGATTGCCGTCATATTGTCTGCGGCGTTGCCTTTTGAATAGGCCACATAGACCAGCCGGTTCGTGCCGAAGTCCGGGTCCACAGCCAGGCCGAGATAACCCGCCTGCCGCTCTGTATAGGCTTCGGGCATGCCGCTGACGGCGACCGGCGTGCCTTCGCCGCCCGCCACGCGCTTAAGGCCACCTTCCTTTTCGGTGAACAACAGGTCGCCATTCGGCAGGAAGACCATGCCCCATGGAAATTCGGCTTCAGCGACCACCTGGGTGAGCTTGAGTTTCGTGTCGCTGGACACGGCCGGTGTCTGGACTTCGGCGCTGCCGCAGGCGGTGAGGAACAGGCCGGATGCGAGGCTGGCAATGATGAGGCGCATGGAATCTCGGGTCCTTGTGTTGGGAAGTTCTGCCGCGAGGATAGAGCGGGGGGCCGCGCGAACCTAACAAAAAAAGGGGCAGCTCCTGCGAGCTGCCCTCAGTTTGCAGGCCGGCGCGGATCTATGTGCCCGCGCCGGATTTGGATTGGCCTACCAGGATTTCCGCACGGTGACGCCGTACAGGGCAGGCTCGGTGAGGAAGATGTTGGTGAAAATGCCCTGGCTGTCATCGCCGATATAGCTGCCGGTAATGACTTCCTCGTCTGTCAGGTTCTTGGCGAAGGCTTCCACGGCCCAGCCATTTTCCGAATTGTTGAGGATGATTGCCAGGTTGACGTTCGACCAGCTGTCAAGCTCATCATGGGCCGTATTGAAGATCCGGCTGTAGCTGTCAGCCTGGTAGTAATAGTCACCACGGATGGTCAGATCCCAGCTGGAATCCTGTAACGACGGGAATGTGTATTCCGCCGCCAGGTTCAGCGTCATTTCCGGCGCACCCGGCAGTTTGTTGCCGTCGACATCTTTCGTGATGCCGTCGAATGGCGTCAGCGCACCAATGGTCTGGGTGTCACCATTGCCGTCAATATAGGTCACGTTGCCGAGACCGAAGGCCGCTTCCTGTCCGGCAAAGGCACCGGAGCAGAGTCCGCGTGAGTCACCATTGTCCAGGATGCCGGCCTGGATGGCACCGAGAACTGTGGCATAGCCCTGGGCCGACACGACACAGTTCGAATAGCTTTGCGCATTCTTCAGGGTAACGAAGTTCGGATTGCCATTCGTCCGGTCAAGCACATCGACGCTGTCCGTGTCGATCAGCTTGGTGTCAAGCAGGCCGAGATTGGCCGTCAGCAGCCAGTTATCGGCCGGGGTCCAGAGGTATTCCAGTTCGAGACCGGTGAGTTCGGCATTCACGTTGAAGTTTGCCGCCGTCCGGTTGACGATCTGCGAGATCTGGTAGCCTTGATAGTCATAGAAGAATGCGGTTGCATTCAGCGACTGGGTATTGTTCGCGAATGTGTTCTTCGTGCCGAGTTCATAGGCATTGATGAATTCAGGCTCGAAGGTCAGCGGGAACAGGGATACCCCTGCAGGCTGTGGCGGGTTCAGACCGCCGCCCTTGTAGCCCTTGGAATAGAAGCCGTAGATCAGCGTATCGTTGGTGAAGCTGAGATCCGGCGCCCAGTCGAGACCGATCCGGCCCGTCGTTTCGTCAAATTCGGCCTCCAGCAGGCCGGTCGGCACCAGGGGGTCGCCATTCTGGACGGCAGGATAGGCGGCCGTTGGCGTGAACAGAAAGGTCGGAATCTCGTCCTGTTCCTTCTCGTCCTTCGTCTTGCGCAGGCCAAGCGTGAATTTCAGGGTGTCGGTGATGTCGTAATAGACTTCGCCAAAGAAAGCCGTGGAAGTCAGCCGGTAGGGTGAAATCGACCGGAAATAGTTGCCGCTGTCGCCCGCGACCGTGCCCTCCAGCAGGGTGGCCGTGCCATCCGGCGTTGCAATCGGCACAACAGCCCCAAACGGTGCGTCGGGTGATCCGAGTTGCGCGAGCGCATTGTTGAACTGGGTGAGGGCGGTCAGCGCATTCGAGAATACGTAATATCCAGAGGTTGGATCCTGTGGATCATTTGACTCGCCATCGACATAGATGGCACCCAGGTTGAAGTTCAGCTTGCCGTCAAAGTCGGACTGCAGGCGAAGTTCCTGCGTGACCGTCTCAGTCGGGCCGCCGGACAGGTCTGCCGAAACCAGCGTGTTAAGGATGCCGAGTTCCGGATCGGCGACAAAGCCCCCCGGGAACAGTGCATTGTACAGGTCGGCCTGAGGGCTCAGCCCCGGCGGAATGGCTGAAAGGTCATTGAATGCGATGTCGGGAACCAGCCTGTTGACATCCTGGACGGAGACCAGGCTCGTTTCATTGTAGCTGGAGATTGAGGTCAGCTTCAGGGCGTCTGTAACATTATATTCCAGCTTGAGAGTGAAGAGATCCTGCTCGGCCTTGTAGATCGGCGAGAAAGCCGACTGGATGTGGCGCAGGTCCTTGTCGAGTGGCGAGGTAAAGATGTCACCGTTAAGCAGGCCGGCCGCAATGGCCAGACCGCCCGCAAGGTTGCCGACGGAATTGGTTTTTTCATAGCTCTCGCTGAGCGGCGCATCCTGGCACCCGAGCGAGGTTATGAGCGTATCCAGGCCGGTGATTGGAACGCCCGCAAAGCTCGTCTTGAGAGGGTCTTTCTTGCAAAGCTGCTTGCCTGAACGCTGGCGGTCATCGTCTTCCTCGAAGTGCTCCCAGGAAACCCAGCCGCGAAAATTCTCCGTCGGCTCGAAACCGAGAGTTGCGCGGATCGACCAGATGTCGCGTCCGTCAATGTCGCTTCCGTCAACGGTATTGGTCGCATACCCGTCGCGCTGCGTCAGGGCACCCGCCACCCGCAGGGCCGCAATCTCGCCGAGGGGCAGGTTGACCATGCCCTTGCCCTTGATCGTGTTGTAGTTGCCATAGGTCAGTTCGGCATCGGCCTGGAATTCGCCGAGCACGGGCTTGCGAGTGATGATGTTCACAACGCCGCCGGTTGCGTTACGGCCATAGAGCGTGCCCTGGGGTCCGCGCAGGACCTCGACGCGTTCAATGTCGAAATATTCCTGTTCGAAGAGGAAGTTCATGCCGAGCGGCACATCGTTCTGGTGGATACCCACACCTGCGTCTGAGGACTGCGCGACAGCGTCGTTGCCGATACCGCGAACCTTGAAATTGCTGCCTGTGAACTGGCCCTTCGTGAAGGACACGTTCGGGACGGCTTTCACGAGGTCTGCGCCGCCAGTCAGCTGCAGGCGGTTGATCGCATCTTCGTCGAAAGCCGAAACCGCGATCGGGACGTCCTGGATGGATTGTTCGGTCTTCTGCGTGGTGACCGTGACGGTCGCCAGCGTGCGGGTCGATTCCGGCGCGTCGGCGTCCTGAGCCCAGGCCGACTGACCGAACAGTCCGATTGCCAGCGCGGACGCGCTCGCGAACAAGACGGTTTTCGAGTCTGTTTTCCGTGTCATTCTAAATTTTCCTCCCCTCGGGCCCGTCGGGATTGCAGGCCACGAAATGTGATATTTTTCCGAGCGTCCTCATTAACGGGACCACTTCACCGCTCATCAGAAATTGAGTGGAGGGGTATTGTCAACAGGTTTGCATGGCTGCCATGCATTTGATTTGACGCAGGTGTCATAAATGTAACGCTGCGGACTTGGCCCTTTACGTAGGGGCTGGTAGAGCCCCGCAATGAAACCAGATCACATATCAGCACTCGTCCTTTTTTCCGGCGGACAGGATTCTGCGACCTGCCTGGCAGACGCCTTGGCGCGCTTTGGGCGTGTGGAGACGGTCGGCTTCGATTACGGGCAGCGTCACCGGGTCGAACTCACATGCCGCAGCGCCTTTCGGGAGTCGATTCGCGACCGGTTTCCCGCATGGGGCGAGCGTCTTGGGCCTGATCACATGCTCGATGCCGGTGTTCTCAAGAGTCTCGGCCAGAGCGCCATGACGGATGATGTTGCCATCGAGATGACCCAGGCTGGCCTGCCATCCACGTTCGTCCCCGGACGGAACCTGTTATTCTTCACACTGGCCGGGGCGCTTGCCTATCGCCGGGGGCTGTCAGTCCTCATCGGCGGAATGTGCGAGACCGACTATTCCGGCTATCCCGATTGCCGGGCCACCACGATGGCGGCGCAGGAGCAGACCTTGCGCCTCGGTCTCGACACCGACATCCGTATCGAGACGCCGTTGATGTATATCGACAAGGCGGCAACCTGGGCCATGGCCGAACGGCTGGGCGGCACGGCCCTGGTCGACCTGATCACGGAACAGACGCACACCTGCTACCTTGGCGACCGTAGCCACCGGCACGATTGGGGCTATGGCTGCGGCACATGCCCGGCCTGCGAGCTGCGCGCTTCGGGCTGGCAGCGCTGGAAGGGTGCGGCATGACCTGGACCGTCAAGGAGGCCTATTACACGCTGCAGGGCGAAGGCGCGCAGACCGGCCGCGCAGCGGTTTTCCTGCGCTTTGCCGGATGCAACCTGTGGTCGGGCCTCGAACGTGATCGCGACACCGCCGTCTGCCGCTTCTGCGATACGGACTTTGTCGGCACGAATGGCGTGAATGGCGGCAAGTTTCGCGCCGCTGCCGACCTCGCAGCGCATGTCAGGGCGATCTGGGAGGCCGAAGCTGGCCCCGCGCGGCCGGCCTATGTCGTCTGTACCGGCGGCGAGCCGCTGCTCCAGCTCGATACGCCCCTGATTGCGGCCCTCAAGGCCGAAGGATTTGAAATCGGCGTCGAGACCAATGGCACGATCGCTGCGCCTGAAGGGCTCGACTGGATCTGCGTCAGCCCCAAGGCCAATGCGCCGCTGGTGCAGACGCGCGGCAACGAGCTGAAACTCGTGTATCCGCAGGACGAGCCCGAAGCGCAGCCGGAACGGTTCTCGCAACTGGACTTTTCGCACTTTTTCCTGCAACCGAAGGACGATCCCCATGCGGCCCAAAACCTGCAGGGCGCAACGACCTATTGTATGAAGAATCCCCAATGGCGACTGAGCTTGCAAACCCACAAACTGATCGGGCTTCCCTGACACCGGAAGGCCGCGTCTTCGCGATCTCCAAATCGGTGAATTTCGAAGCGGCCCACTATATGGGCGGCAAGCCCGAGGGGCATCCCTACCGCAATGTTCACGGGCATTCCTTCCTGCTGGAAGCGACCGTGTCCGGCACCGTCAAGCCGGGCGAACAATGGGTTGAGGACTTCTCCCGTCTGACGGCCAGCCTGCAGGCGACCGCCGCCAGGCTCGATCACAAGCTGCTCAACGAGATTGAGGGTCTTGAGGTGCCGACCCTGGAGCGTATCTGCCTCTGGGCGGCTGCCGACCTCGCACCCGCCCTGCCGGGGCTCAGCCGGGTTGCCGTATCCCGGCCAAGCCTCAACGAGCGCTGCGAACTGGTACTCTAGCTCTTGCTCTGGAGCTTCTTGGCAAACTTGCGGGCAAACCGGTCGGAGGCCCGATTGGCGTCATACCAGGTCGTCAGGCCAGCCTGGCGGATGTCGTTTTCAAACCAGTCATAGGTCAGGCTGCCCATTTCGGCGCCACTTGCGTCGAACGCCGTGGCTGTCAGTTTCATGCCGCCAATGCTGACCGAGCCGCCATAGTCGAGACCCGGTGTATCGCCGAGCTGCTTGAATGTCGGTTTGCTGGGTACGGCCCGTTCGATGGTGACCAGCACCCGGTCGACGTCGAGACCAGCAGCCTCGAATTCACGCATCAGGTCCTGCTCGATCTTCCCGGCGAGATAAGTGCCTTCGCGTGTGCCGTAATCATCTTCGAGCGTTTTCTCGAAATCGGACGAATAGCCGACCGCGATTTCGGTCGCCAGCGCGGCGGGGGCGAAAAGCAGGGTGGTCGCGGCGGCTGCGAGTACATATTTCATGGGTGATCCTCCTGAAGGTTCAATAACCCTAACATACTACGCCGCCGCCGGTTCCTGAAGTCACAGCGCTGTGAGCAGCCACATCAGACCGTGTCGACGAACACGATCTCCGCGTCGTCAATGCCTTCCAGCGTCAGGCTGTCGGCGCCTGTCACCGCTGCGCCGTCACGGGCGTTCAGCACTTCGCCATTGAGGCGCACCGATCCGGCGGCCAGCACGAGATAGCCATGGCGTCCGGCTTTCACCTCATAGGTCAGCGTCTCGCCGGTCTTGAGCGTCGCGCCGAGCACCCGGGCGTCCTGGTTGATCACCAGGCTGTCGCTGGTGCCGTCGCCGGAGGCCAGAACGGCCCAGTTGCCGGAGCGTTCACCTTTCGGGAACTTGCGGGCGCCCCAGCTTGGGTTACCCCCGGCAGAGCGCGGCTGGATCCAGATCTGGAACAGCGTCGTGGCTTCGTCTTCCTCGTTCCACTCGGCATGCTGGACGCCGTTGCCGGCGCTCATCACCTGGACGTCGCCCGCTTCGGTGCGGCCATGGTTGCCCAAGGAATCCTTGTGGGTGATCGCCCCTGTGCGGACATAGGTGATGATCTCCATCGACTGGTGGCCATGCGGCGGGAAGCCAGTGTGTGGCTCGATCGTGTCATCATTCCACACGCGCAAGGCGCCTTCGCCCATGCGGCGCGGATCATGGTAACCGGAGAAGGAGAAGTGGTAATTGGCGTTCAGCCACTCATTCTTGAAGCGGCCGAGATTTTCGAAACGTCTGATATCAATCATTGTCAGGCTCCATCGGGCTTGTGTTCGTGTTGCGGCCTATATGGCATGGCCTGAAATCCGTTGTAGGGCAGGCGCCGGATCACATTTATGCAATTTGTGCATGGGCGGGCGCCTGAATATCCGCAGATTCAATTCACGTCTTGTCGGCGGGTGATTTCGCAGCCTTGCCGCGTCGCTCGCGTCGGCTTTCCCAGGCGCCTCCCAGAGATTGGGCGATCATCAGAGCAGGCGCGATGAGTATCGTTGCGATGATCAGGATCATGCAGCCGATGACGATTGTCTGGAGCAACCAGGCGCCCACCGAATTCGAGTATTCGTAAGGCTCAACAGACATCCAGAGGAACGCGATCCAGAAAGGCGCTGACAGGGCCGCGAGGAGCCCTATCACGGTCCATACGATTCCGCTCCCTTAATGGCTGCTGCCGGGCCTGAAAGAGTAACTCGAATGCCAAGCGTGAATCTTGGTCTCTGTCTGTGGGTTCGCCCCGGCTTTTCCCCGCCGGCCACGCCGCCGCAAAAGCCGCTGAAGCGCGGCGCGTTCCCGGGTCGGCCTGTCTGGGTCGGGCATGTCAAACACCCCCTTCCTGTTTGAGATGGGGGTGTTCAACCTGGTGTTCAATCCAAAATCGAACACGCGTTTGACCCCCACCTAACCTCCCCCTTGCAGGGGGAGGAACAGCCTGCACAGGGGGAAAGATCAGCGCACATGAAAGGAACTCCTCCCCCTGCAAGGGGGAGGCTGGGTGGGGGGCCACTGCCTCGCATATCAAAACCCTCTTGCCCCGACTCACGCGCGCGCTCACAACAGCCCCATGCCTCCCAGCCCCCAACTCGATGAAGCCCGTGCGATCCTGCAGCGCGTTTACGGCTTCAAGGCCTTTCGCGGCCTGCAGGAAGACGTGATCAGCGATGTGCTTGAGGGCCGCGATGCGCTCGCCGTGCTGCCCACAGGCGGCGGCAAGTCGCTCTGCTACCAGATCCCGGCGCTGATCCGGCCCGGCTGCGCCATTGTCGTCTCGCCTCTGATCGCGCTGATGTCGGATCAGGTGGACGCGCTGAAACAGGTTGGCGTGCGGGCCGAGCGGCTCGACAGTTCGATGGATTTCAATGCGCGCACAGAAGCGCTCGAAGCGGCGCAGCGCGGCGAGATGGACCTACTCTATGTCTCGCCCGAAGGCCTCGGCACCGGCCTTGCCCAGCGCCTTGCGGGCATGGACGTGTCGCTCATCGCCGTCGACGAGGCGCACTGCGTCAGCCAGTGGGGCCATGACTTCCGGCCGGACTATCGCGCCCTTGGCCGCCTGCGAGACCTCTTCCCCGGCGTGCCCCGCCTCGCCGTGACCGCCACGGCCGATACGCGCACGCGCGACGATATCCTCGCCCAGCTGCAGCTGACCGATCCCGCCCTCCACGTGGCAAGCTTTGACCGCCCGAACCTGACGCTCTCGGCTGAGCCCAAGGGCGGCGGGCGCACGGCGCGTGTCGTGCAGCTGGTCAAGGCGCGCGGCGGTGTCTCGGGCATCGTCTACGCCGCAACGCGCAAGGGCACTGAAGACGTGGCCGAGGCGCTGGAACGGGCAGGCATTCCCGCGCTCGCCTATCATGCCGGTCTCGATGCGGAGGTGCGCTCGGAGCGCCAGCGCCGCTTCCTGCTGGAGGAAGGCCTGGTCATGTGTGCCACGGTCGCCTTTGGCATGGGCGTCGACAAGCCGGACGTGCGTTTCGTTATCCATGCCGATCCGCCGAAGACGCTGGAGGCCTACTGGCAGGAAGTCGGCCGGGCCGGGCGCGACGGCGAACCGGCTGAGGGCATCGCCCTCTATGGCCCGTCGGACATGGCCCGCTCCCTATCATGGACGCATCAGGGCGATGCGCCGGAGGAAGTGAAGCGCATCCAGCTGACCAAGACGCGCCAGCTGTTCGCCTTCTTCAATGGCGATGAATGCCGGCGCGGCGCCGTGCGGCGCTATTTCGGCGAGGAAAAGGTCGAGCCCTGCGGCGTCTGCGATGTCTGCACGGCCGAGCCGGGGCAGGCGCATGATGCCACCCGCTGGGCCCAGATGGCGGTCTCGGCGGTCATCCGCTGCGGCCAGAAGGTCGGGCGCGGGCGCCTCATCCTGCACCTGATGGGCACGACGAAAGATGGCTTCGACGAACAGCTTTCCACCCAGTCCACATTCGGTGTCGGGAAAGACCTCGCCAAGCCCGGCTGGGATCGCGTGTTCGATGCGCTCCTGTTCGACGGTCTGCTGGCCGAGGGCGGTGACACGATGCGGCCCTCCATTGTCGTGCCGGATGGCGAGGCCGCCCGCGCCCTGTTCCGGGGCGAACGCACGCTGATGCTGCGCGAGGATGTGGCCGCCGCCCGCAAGAAACCCGCCAAGGGCCGCTCAGTGGCCTCCGCCGCCGCGCTCGCCGAGCTGTCAGGCCGCGACCAGGACCTGTTCGACGCCCTCCGCCTCTGGCGCACCGACACGGCCAAGGCGCGCGGCGTGCCGCCCTATGTCATCTTCCACGACCGCACCCTCGCCGAAATCGCCCGCGAACGCCCGGCCTCTTCGGAAGCCCTGCGCCAGATCAGCGGCGTCGGCGAAAAAAAGGCCCAGCGCTACGCCGAGGATGTTGCAAGGATTATCGCTGAGGCGGCGTAAGTGCTGTATCCCACAATCCAGCAAATACAGCGTTTTCCACGGGTTTAACCTCTGCAGCCTTGACCCGGACGCCAGTGCGCCTCACCTATAGCGGCGAACTCAGAATCCCTGTCCGGAGATGACATGTCACCTTATTCCCGCCTCGACGACGACGAAGCCGAAAGCCCGCCAATGGGCGAGCCGAATGCGTTCCTTGAAGAAGCCCTCTTCAAGGCCCGCACCATCCTGCTGACCGGCGGGATCGACTTCAAACAGGCCAAGCGCGTCTGCGAACGCCTGCTGGCCCTGTCCTCGGAGAGCGACAAGCCGATCCTGCTGGTGATCTCATCGCCCGGCGGCCATGTCGAAAGCGGCGACATGATCCATGACATGATCAAGTTTGTCGGCGCGCCCGTGAAAGTGCTCGGCACCGGCTGGGTCGCCTCGGCCGGCGCGCTGATCTATTCGGCCGCCAAGAAGGAAAACCGGTTCGCCCTGAAGAATACCCGCTTCCTGCTGCATGAACCGCGCGGCGGCGTCGGCGGCCAGGCCACGGACGTGGAAATCCAGGCCCGCGAGATCATCAAGATGCGCGAGCGCCTGAATAGGATTTTCGCTGAAGCCACAGGCAAGACCCTTGAGAAGATCAAGGAAGATACCGACCGTGACTTCTGGATGAGCGCCGAGGAAGCCGTTGAATACGGCCTCGTCAGCAAGATCGTCACCCATCGCGGCGAAATCAAATAGGATCAATCCCGGCTGAAGGGAGCGCCTCGTGCGCTCCCTGAACTGCTGCCTGCAACCTGCCTCTGGCGGATGGCGGGCCGTGCCTGTGCGCCCCCCACCCCCTCGTCACATCACCCCTCGTCCCGGCGCCCATGGTTTACGAACCGTTAGGGATCCGTTTGCAGCGCGTAAACGAATTTCAAGGACACTGTATCCTTAACGGGTGAGGGACGCGTTCTTTAGAAAATGCCGGTACGTGTAGAGGATATTGCCATCGCGGTCGCTCCGATCGGATCGGAGACAACAGCGCAGGCTGCGCTCGGCCTGTTCCTGTCGGACCCGTCCCTGTTCGCGTTGCCCGTGGTGGTGAATGGCGCAACGCTGGGCCAGGTGACCCGTGCCCGGCTCACCGAGGCGCTCGCCGGCCCCAATGGTCGCGACATTCACGCAGCGCGCTCTGTCGCCAGTTTCATCACCCCGCACCCTGTCATGGCCGAAACCGGCACGACGGTTGCCCTGATCGCCAAGCTGGCCGCCGATGGCAGCACCTCCGCGCTGACGGACGGCGTCGTCGTCCTCGAGGATGGCTGCTATAGCGGGCTGATCAGCCCCGGCGCGATCCTCTCGGCCGTGGCGCAGGAAAACGCCCTGCGCGCCCGCGCCATGAAGGCTTCAGGCCAGCGCCTTCAGCAGGCACAGGCCAAAGCGATGGACGTCGCCCGCGACAAGGCCTCCTTCCTCGCCTTCCTGAGCCATGAAATCCGCACGCCGCTGACCGGTATTCTCGGCGTGGCCGACATCCTGCAGGACAGCGTCTCCGGCGCCGAACCGCGCCGTCTCGCCCGCACCATCAGTGAAAGCGGCAACCATCTCGACCGCCTGCTCGGTGACCTGCTCGACCTGTCGCGCCTCGAAGCGGGCAAGCTGCCGGTCAGTCCATTCCCCTTCGATCTGCGCGAATTCGCAGCTGAAGCCCGAGACCTCTGGCAGTCGCGGATAGCCGGCAAGCGCCTCGACTTGCGCATACAGGTTAATTCCGACAGCGTGATGCGCGTCGAGGCCGATGCCATGCGCGTGCGCCAGATCCTGTTCAACCTGATGAGCAATGCGCTCAAGTTCACCGAGCATGGCCATGTCAGCGTCGAATTGTCGACGCTGGAAGCGGGCGGAAGCCTCAAGCTGCGGATGACCGTCTCCGATACGGGATGCGGCATTTCGGATGATGACAAGGCGCGCCTGTTTGAGGCCTTCGAACAGGCGCGCGCCTCCACGGCCCAGACGCATGGCGGGTCAGGCCTCGGCCTGTCCATCGCCAAGGGGCTGACCCGCCTGATGAAGGGTGACATCACGCTGGCCGACAATCCAGGCGGCGGCTCGGTCTTCAGCGTGACGCTTCCCGTGATGCGCGCCGGGCCGCGCCTCGCCGTCGAAGCCTCGCACAAGCCGCGCATGCGCACGCTGACGCTGGGCAGTATCCTGATTGCCGAAGACCATCCCGTCAGCGCGCTGGTCATGTCGCATGCGCTCAAGGCGGCCGGCTGGCAGGTCGAAACGGTCACCAATGCTGACGATGCCATCGCGCGGGCCATGGACACGCCTTACCAGGCGATCCTCACTGATATTCACATGCCGGGCGGCAGCGGCGAAACCATTGTACGGGCCCTGCGCACGACCAGCGGCCCCAACCAGCTGGCCCCCATCCTGGCGGTCACCGCCGATATCAGCGCCGAGCGGCAGGCCGCCTGCGAACTGGCGGGATTCTCGTCCCTCATCGAAAAACCGATCCGTCCGCGGGCCCTGGTGGCAACACTGGCCGACGTCCTGATGAACGATGAGGAAACCGGCTGGGAACTCGGCGCCAAGCGCGCCTGAATGGTGGTTCGGGGGAGACTTGAACTCCCGACCTCGCGATTATGAGTCTGAAAAAGACAAAACTGCAGAAGATAAAGAAGAATAAAAACAAAGAGTTGGAGGTCGTTCGTAATCACAAACTAACACGCAAAGCCGCTCAAAATCAGGGTTTGCGTGTTAGTTGCGTGTTAGTTTCCGAGCATACTCGCGGTCAGGTTTCATCGCTCATAAGTAACCGGTATGAAGATTTTGGTGCCAATGTCCGGTCCCGATTTTTGGATTTGGGTCTATGCTGCGAGCATCCGGGACAGAGGCACCGGGAGCACTAAGGTGCGGGCAGGCCGATGCACACGATGAGCTGAGAGCTCGTGTTGGTAGCTGGCCGCCTCTGCGACTCGCCCGGTTGTGCCGCGAGCACGAATCCGTAGTTGTCGTGTCGCCCGCCGCTCCCGTTGTTTTCAACTGGCAAGGGAGGCGCGTATGCGACGCGTAGTCGGAATAGATGTCCACCGGACCTTCGGGGAAGTGGTGATTTGGGAGAACGGTCTGACCCGGCATGAAGGTCGGATCGATATGACCCGCACGACCCTGGAGGGGTTCGGCAGGCAATTGAAGAAGACGGATGAGGTGGTGATAGAGGCGACCGGAAACTGCATGGCGGTGTCCCGGGTTCTGTCGCCCCATGTGAATCGGGTGGTGATTGCCAATCCTCTCCAGGTGAAAGCGATCGCCCATGCCCACGTGAAGACCGACAAAATCGATGCGGCAACGCTGGCCAGCCTGCATGCCGCAGGTTACTTGCCGGAGATCTGGACCCCGGATGCGGCGACTGAGCGGATGCGCAGGCTTGTGGCGCGTCGCTATCAGATTGTCAGGCATGGGACCCGGATCAAGAACGAAGTGCATGCCATCCTGCATCAGCATCTGATCCCGAAATGTCCGCATGCCGATCTCTTCAACAAGCGCGGCCGCGACTGGTTGACCCGCCAGCGCTTGCCGGAAGACGAGCGAGCCGCAATCGCGCGCCATGTCCGCGAGTTGGACCGGCTTGCAGAGGACCTTGCCATACTCGACCGCGACATCGCCCAGCATGCAACTGATGACGAAGCGATCCAGCGGTTGCTGACTATCACGGGTGTCAATCTGACGGTGGCGGCCGGGCTCATGGCGGCGATCGGGAGAATTGACCGGTTCAACTCACCCCAGAAACTGGTGAGCTATTTCGGGCTCAACCCGCGGGTTCGCCAATCCGGCCTCGGGCCTGCCCATCATGGCCGGATCAGCAAGGCTGGCCGCAGCCATGCCAGGGCGATGCTGGTTGAGGCGGCCTGGGCCGCGGCCAAAGCCCCCGGACCACTGCGAGCCTTTTTCATCCGAATCCGAGCGCGCCGCGGTCATCAGATCGCCGCCGTTGCGGTCGCACGCAAGCTCGCCACTCTATGCTGGCACATGCTGAAGAAGGGCGAGGATTACCGTTGGGCCCGCCCGAGTCTTGTCGCGCACAAGCGCCGCGCCACGGAGCTTGCCGCCGGACGGCCGCAGAAGAAGGGCAATAAGCGCGGGGCAAGCTATGCTTACAACGTAAAGGAACTGCGCCAGCAGGAGGTACAGATCGCAGAGCATGCGGAAAGAGCTATGAACAGTTCGTTGCCGCCCGACGGCCCAGTGTCTCCGGGAAACGCAGTGGGTGTGCGGTCGCCTCAAACCGGCAGGGACTGAATGGGCTGCCCGATGACGCTTCCAGCCGACGCGCCACGCTTCGCCACGAGGTCGACCGCACACCAGAAGAATAGCAAAAGCCGGCACAAAAGTCTTGTCGATCACATCCGTCGAGTGGATCTGGAGCCAGTGCTCCTTCGGGAAGGCCATATAGGCCAGCACATCTTCCTCGCTGGCATCCATCAGCTCGGCGACGGCGGTGTAGCGTTCCCGCAGGCTGTCGGCGACGCTGCGCCATTGCTCGCGGGCGGCTTCCTGAGTCTTTTGCACAAAGACCGTTTTCACCAGCGCTGCGACGGCGGCGCGGTGCGTCTTGCCGACCCGGCCGAGGAGGTTGCGCATCCAGTGCACCCGGCATCTTTGCTGGCTGGTGTTCAGCACTTTCGAGGCGGCTGCACGCAGGCCTTTGTGATCATCGGCAATGACGAGCTTCACACCGCGCAGGCCGCGTGCTGTCAGGGACCGCAGGAAGTCCTTCCAGAAGGGCTCTGCTTCGGATTCTCCGGTGGCAAGGCCGAGGACCTCGCGCTTGCCTTCGGCGTTGGCCCCGACAGCCACTATCGCAGCCGTCGAGACGATCCGGCCGCCCTGCCGGCTTTTGATGTAGGTCGCGTCGATCCACAGGTAAGGCCACTCGCCTTCGATCGGGCGGTTCAGGAAAGCCTGCACCAGCTCATCGATCTCTTCGCACAGCCGGCTGACCTGGCTCTTCGAGATGCCGGTGCCACCCATCGCCTTGACCAGGTCATCGACAGCCCGTGTCGAGATGCCCTTGATGTAGGCTTCCTGGATGACGGCCGTGAGCGCCTTCTCAGCGGTCCGTCGCGGCTCGAGGAACGACGGGAAGTAGGTTCCCTTGCGCAGCTTCGGGATGTCGAGTTCGATCCGTCCGGCACGGGTTTCCCAGGCCCGTTCGCGGTACCCGTTCCTGTAAGCCTTGCGATCCGCGGAGCGGACACCGGGAGCCGCGCCCGTGCGCGCCTCCACTTCCAGTTCCATGATCCGCCCGGCCGCAAAGGCCAGCATGTCGCGCACCAGATCGTCGTCGGTGCTCTGGTCAATCAGCTCGAACAAAGCCAATCTGTCTTCGGTCATCGTGTGAGGTCCTTCTGGTTGGAGTGTCGCAACCACAACCTCGACGGATTCGCGCACGATGACCTTCCTCAGGTCGAATTTACACCACGACCCGGGACGCTACCGGCTATTCCAGAAGCAAACCAGAAAACCTGGCCTTGAATTAAAAGCCCGCAGTCCGACGCTAAGCAATCTCCAGTTCGGCGCAGATCATCTCGCTGTCGCTTGTCGATAATGGTTCGCTCAGAAGACTGCAGAAAAACGGCGCGCCCTGATTCTTGCCCCGCCTGAAATATCTGCAGGTCTTGCACGCGCCGAAAGCCTTTCCGCCGCGGCGGTGGAGCATGTTTTTCATCAGGCCTTCCAGCATGGCGCCAAACCGTTTCTGATCTTCCTTTTGCAGGGCATTGATCGCGGTTTCTAGATCGCCCAGCGGATCGTCGGCGAGAAGATGCTCACCAGCTGACGTCAGATCGAGTTTTACGCAGCGTCGGTCGCCCGCAGCCGCGTGCTTCTCAACAAGTCCTTTGCGTTCCAGCGCCTGCAGGGTTTGGGAGACGGTGCCCTTGGTCATGCCGAGATAGGTGGTGAGTGCGCCGGGGCTGCGAGAGAACCGGTTGGCGCTGGCCAGATAGCGCAGCGCCTCCCACTGTGTGGGCTTAAGGCCGCTGGCATGGGCATCGTTGTGAACGAGGCGCGCCAAGCGTTCGAGGAGATGAGTGGAAGAACTGAACATAATTGTTAGTATCGACTAAAAACTTTTCTTGCAAGTTAATTCGCGACGGTGTACGCGCCTAACGGTATCGACTCGATACCGACATAGGAGCAAATTCATGAAACATCTCACCCTCGCCGTCCTGCTGGCGTCCGGGTTCGCCGGCTCGGCCTGCGCCCACCCGATCAAGAGTCCCGTCGACCCTGACAAAACCCCGGCGTTCGATATTACCAACGCAGAAGCCTCCACCGATGGACGGCTTCTGACCTTCGCCATGGAAGTCGCGGGCGTCGCCGGCAGCGTGAAGCCGGTTCCCATCGGACAGCTCACCGGCGCCAAGATCGAATCCTATGTCTGGCCGACCAGCATGGATCCCGGCACGGTCGGTTTCGATCCTGAATCCGGCATCCTGGCACTCGCCATCACGGCGCATCCGGATTTTGACGACACGCCGCTGTTCGACGAGGACCAGGACGGCGATCCGGCCAATGATGGTGCTGACTGGCATTCCCACTGGGTCGTGCTGACCGAAGACAAGGCCTGCGGCGCAGGCTTGAAGGTGCGGGATGTCTCGCCCGGTCAGGATCTCTTGCCTGCCACCGCGCCTTACCTGCCGATTGCGCTCGACAGCCCCGGCATGAGCCCGATCCTCGATGGCCGCACCGCGCGCATCACTGTGCCGGTCGCGAATGCTGAGGATGTTTCGTTCGATGCGGTCACTGCAGAACTTCAGGTCAACGTGAATGGCGAAGCGCCTCTTCTCTGCGTCACCGGGGTCCATGACGTAGCGTCCGGCGATCTTTCCCTGCCTGGCAAGGTCGTGGCGGAGTAATGCGCCGCGACCTATCATTTACAGTCGGCGCGCTGAGCCTCTTAGGCTTGGCGGCTTGTGGGCAGGCGGCGTCTCCGGATGGAGACGCCGCCCCTTCTGGCGCTGCGAACGTCATCTCTGAAACGGCAGCTTCTGAGGACGCCCTCGCCTATGGCGCGCGCGCTCGTGCCCGGCTGTTCGGGCCGGACGGCGAGCGTATCGGCGATGTGATCGCCTGGCAGGGCCGTGATGGCGTGCTTATCGAGATCGCGGCGCGCGACCTGCCGCTGGGCGGCCATGGCGTCCATATCCACGGCGTCGGTGCTTGCGATGATGTCGGGGTTTACACAGCCTCGGGCGGCCATGTGGGCAAGGATGACGGACCTCATGGACTCCTGCATCCGGACGGCGCGCATCGAGGGGACCTGCCCAACCTTCACGTGACCGCCGCCGGGACGACGCGCGTTGAATTCTTCTCGCCCCTGATCAGTGTGTCCGAACTGACCGACGCAGACGGTGCTGCTCTTATCATCCATACAGAGCGGGACGATTGGCAGACCCAACCCATCGGTGGCGCGGGCGCACGCATAGCTTGCGCGCGCTTCCGACCGAAGACCTGACTTCCCTAACGCTCACCAAAGGAGATTTCCATGAGCACCAAAGCCACTTTCTATCATGCCGGATGCGGCGTCTGCGTCGATGCGGAGCAGCAATTCGCGGCGAGCCTGGACCCGTCGAAATTCGAGGTTGAGATCGTTCACCTCGGGCAAGCGCCGTCGCGGCTCGCCGAAGCCGAAGCGGCGGGCGTCAAGTCCGTGCCTGCCTTCGTCATCGACGGCCAGCCCTACCACATCAATTTCGGCGCGAGTGTTGATGATCTGAAATAGAGCCGCGCCGCAGCCCCGCGATCACGCCCTCTGGCCTCTTTCACCCGGCTGGACCGATCGCGGGGCGTCGGCTGCGCCGCTCCAGGAAAGACATATTTCAAATGAACCGCAACTATTCTCGCCTTATCCTCGCCGCCGCAGCGATTTGGTTGATTGCACCGTCCGCCGTCGCACATCCCGGCGCGGCGCCCAAATCTCAACACCCGAAACACAACTACACGGCCTCCGGCCATGCGCCGGTCGGCGTGATGGGCGATCATCTGCATGGCGATGGCGAGTGGATGGTCTCCTACCGTTTCATGCGGATGGAGATGGCGGGGTCGCGAGACGGCACCGATACACTCTCTGCGGACGATATTGTCACATCGGTCGCCAATCGCTTCTTCGGCGTGCCGATGCAACCGCCGACCTTACGCGTCGTCCCCGCTGAGATGGCCATGGACATGCACATGGTGGGCCTGATGTACGGGCTGACCGACCGCGTGACGCTGACCGCCATGACCTCCTTCGTGACGAAGGACATGGATCACATCACGTTCCAGGGACCGGTGGGGACGACAGAACTCGGCTCATTCACCACTAAGACGTCAGGCTTCGGCGACACGACGCTGGGCGCGCTGATCGGCGTCGACAGAGACGGCGCGGATCGCTGGCATTTGAATCTCGCCATCAGCCTGCCGACCGGATCAATCGACGAGACCGGAACCATCCTGACACCGATGAATACGCGGCCAACGGTGCGCCTACCCTATGCTATGCAGCTTGGTTCCGGGACCTTCGATATTAAGCCTGGCATCACCTATCTGGGGCGCTCGGGCGACTGGTCCTGGGGCGCGCAAGCTCTTGGCACGATCCGGCTCGATGAGAATGACGAAGGCTACGCGCTCGGCGACCGCATCGAAGGCACGGCCTGGCTCGCCTATGATCTTTCCCGAAACCTCAGCGTCGGGACGCGCGTGAAAGCCGACTCCCAAGGCCGGATCGACGGCATCGACCAAGCTATCATAGGTCCGGTGCAGACCGCCGACCCCGACAATTTCGGCGGTGAGACAGCCGAGCTTCTTTTTGGCGCCAATTATCTGTTCACCAACGGCCCGTTCGCGAAAAACCGCCTCGCCATCGAGGCGGGTCTGCCCGTTCATCGCGACCTCAATGGCCCGCAGCTAGAATCCGACTGGACGCTGACACTGGGCTGGCAGCGCGCATTCTGAGAGAGGCACAAAAGATGACAGAACCGATCCCGGGCTTTCCAGAGAGCCTGATGACAGCAAACCCTGAAGCGGGTTTCCAGCTCGCCATCAAACTGTCCCGGCTTGGTGTCAAGGCGACCCAGCCGGATATGGACATACTGAAAAAGCTCCGCCCCAAATATTCGAAGGATGTCGACGCGCTTATCGCGTCCTCACAGGTGATCGCCATCCATTATCAGACCATCGCCGCCGCCAATGACTATTGGCGCCCGCACAAAGGAGACACGCGATGAAACTTCGTCCCGCCAAACCGTTACAAACAACCCATTGGCTGAACACGAAAAGTCCGATCACGTTGGAAGCGGTGCGCGGCAAGGTCGTCCTCCTGGAAGCTTTCCAGATGCTGTGCCCGGGCTGCGTGTCCCATTCGCTGCCACAGGCGATGCGTGCGCACGCGCTGTTCAGCGAAGAAGATGTCGCCATCATCGGTCTGCATACGGTGTTTGAGCATCACGGCGCTCAAGGAACGAAGGAGGCGCTTGAGGCCTTTCTCCACGAATATCGGATTTCGTTCCCGGTGGCGATCGACGCGCCATCGGATCGCGGCGGCCCGCCAAAGACCATGACGGCCTATGGCATGCAGGGGACGCCAACCACGATCCTGATTGACCGAAACGGCAACCTCCGGAAGCAGATATTCGGGTGCGATGAGGATATGTTGCTCGGTGCAGAGATCATGTCGCTTTTGCGGGAAAGCGCGCCCCCGGCTTCCGCGGCAAGCGAAACGGCTGAGGGCGATCACTGCACCGGAGACGGGTGCCCGCTGCCAAAAGGATAGGCAATAATGCGTCAGAGAAGCTGCGCCGTCATTCAGCATATCGCGTTCGAGGGTCCTGGCGGATTCGCTGAGCTTCTGAGGTCAGCGGGATACCAGGTCACGGCGATCAATGCGGCTGACGGCATTTCGGACGAAGTTGCCGACGCTGACCTGCTCATCGTTCTCGGCGGCCCGATCAGCGACAATGACGATGACGCATACCCTTTCCTGCGCGATGATCTGCGCTTCGCAGATCGCCGGCTGAGCCGAGACCAGCCGGTCATGGGGAATCTGTCTTGGCGCGCAACTGATCGCCAGAGCGGTTGGCGCAAGGGTGTTTCCCCAGCCTGCAAAGGAGATCGGGTTCGCCCCGATCACCCTCACCCGTGACGGGAAGACGTCTTGCCCCAGCGTCTTTGGGCAAGACCCGATGGCGTTTCGTTGGTATGGCGAAACCTTTGATCTACCGAGTCGGGCAAGCCGTTTGGCATCGACGCCGACTTGCGAAAATCAAGCTTTCGCCTTCTGCGAAGCCGTCATCGACTTTCAGTTTGATGCTGAAGCGACGGGCAGAGACATTGAACACGGGCTCGTTGGTCATGCCACCCAGCTGGAGCAGGCGGAACTTGACCCCGTGGCGCTTCGCCGCGACGCCGCGCGCATGCTGATGATCTCAGTTCGAAAGTCGAAGCCGTCATGTCCTCCTGGCTCAACGGTCTAGAGGCTCGCTTTGGTTGAGATCTCACAAGCGGACGAATCCTCAATCGTGATCAATCTCGAAAGGGTCCGAGAAAGAATAGAACTCGCCTGCGCTCGCGCCGGACGCGATCCATCCGAAGTCACGCTCCTGCCAGTTACCAAGACCGTCGGCGCGCCGCGTCTCCGGGAAGCTATCCGTGTGGGACTGACCAACTTCGGCGAAAACAAGGTTCAGGAAGCGCGCGAAAAGGCCGACCTTTTGACAGACATAGATGTGCGCTGGTCGATCATCGGTCATCTCCAGACGAGCAAAGCCAAATATGTGGCGCGGTTTGCGCACGAGTTTCAGGCGCTCGACCGTCTCGGCATCGCGGAGGCCCTGCAGCGACGCCTCGATATTGAGAACAGGACCTTGGACGTGTTTGTGCAGATCAACGCCTCAGGGGAGGATAGCAAGTTCGGCATACCGCCTGAAGGCGCCAGCGCTTTGGTGAAGGCGCTCGCGCCTTATGACAGGTTGCATCTCAAAGGGCTGATGACGCTGGCCGTGTTTTCGGGCGAAGAAGCGCGCGCTAGGGAGTGCTTCAAGATCATGTGCCGTGCCCAGGACCGATTGCGCGACGCCATCATTGAAGGACAATCCGTTGATGCGCTTTCGATGGGAATGTCTGGTGATTTCGAATGGGCGATCGCGGAAGGCGCTACGGTTCTTCGCATCGGCCAGGCTATTTTCGGCGCACGGTCAATCCCTGACAGTCACTACTGGCCGGAGAGTTAAGCTTCCGCGCCTTTACCCTTCTTGAGAAATTCCACTTTGAACCGCACATTGCCAACAAGCTCGACGCGATGAAGTTCGGTCGGCCTGATAATGCCGTATTGCTCCGGAGACAGACGATAGCGCTGCTCCGGCGAGCCGGGAATGATGTAGTCGAGTTGACCCTGAATAACAACTATTCGCCCCCAGACGCCAGGTTTGTTGTCGTCCAGGCCGAGCAGCTTTTTCGGCACGCTCGTTTCGGTGAACATTGGCGTTTCGGCATATTTTTGAACGTTGCCGGGGAGTACAGGCGAGATCATGACGAGACCAGAACGCCGCGCAAGCTGATGACAGCTGCGGCGATCAGCATCAGGATTTTTAGGACTTCAAGGATGATGTAGACAATATGCAGATGCGTCTCTCCGGCTGGCGCGCCGCTGATCACCTCCAGTGTTCGCGCATCGAGCGCCGGCATGACGACGAGCCGCTGAAGAGCGAAGAGGGCGATAGGCGCAGTCATCCATTTCTAGTAGATCGCCGGCCATAGAAGCAGTAAGGCAATGATCCCTGCGCAAATTATCGCCTCGGTGATGCCGACCCAGAGAAATTGCGCACGCCCGACTTCGAGCGCTGTCATCACTTCGAGAGATGGCGCACGGAACTTCGCAGGCGCAGCGACAAGAGACCCGCCAAGTGAAACGCCTGCCCAGACGAGCGCAAGGACTGGCGCTAGGACTGGCGCGGTCACAGCCGTCATGCGCGGTCCCTTGGTTGGCCAAGCCCCGGCAGACCGAACATGGCGAGTTGCAGGCTTTGCGCAATGTGTTCCGCCCGTTCCATGAAGTAGGTGACGGCGCCCGGCGTCGGGCTCGTATCTTTGAGCGTCTGCTCGAAGAGGGCGAGCCAGATTTTGAAATGCCAGGGCTGGATGGAGGCGTGTTTCTTGTGGGCGGGAACGGGTTTTCCTGAGTATCGCCCGGCATTGAGCGCGACTGACGCCCAGAACGCTTTCATAGTTTCCAGGTGAGGGGCCCAGTCGAGGCCGATCGCGGACTCAAAAATGGGGCCGATCAATTCATGCGCGCGAATGCGCCTATAAAAGGTCTCTACAAGGAGCGATATATAGGCTTCGTCGATGCCGAGCGCTGCTGCGGTCGCCTGTATTTCCGCACGTCGATCTTCGGCGCTTCTAAGGCGAGCTTCGGTCATGCCGCTTCCGTCAACAAATCGTGCAAGGCGGGGTTTCGGCGCACGAGATCTTCGACGGTGTAGCCGTCGAGAACGGTGAAGAAGGCTTCCTTCGCTTCAGCGAGAATGCCTTTCAGCTTGCACGCGGGCGTAATCCCGCAAGTGCCGGCACCGCCCGGAAAGCATTCAACGAGCGCGCTGCTGGCTTCGAGGGGGCGGGCGACAGACCCGAGGGTTATGCGGTTCGGTTCGCGTGCAAGACGCAACCCGCCCGCACGGCCGCGCACCGATTCAACGATCTTCCAACTGCTCAGGACCTGCGCAACTTTCATCAGATGGTTTTTTGAAATGTCGTACCGTTCGGCGATCTCTGAGATGGTCGAAAGTCTGTCTGCATTTACGGCGAGATGCATGAGCATGCGCAGGGCGTAATCGGTCTGAACGGTCAATCGCATCGGGCCACCATTATTAATGCATCTTATATATTGCTTTTAACGCAGACGCGCAATACAAAAACATGCATATGATATGCATGAAAAGGGGGAGGCCGTGCCGGACCATCTGACAATTGAGCGGGAATCGGAATTGAGACGCGATGTGGAGCGCGTTCGCGATGACGGCGTGGAGACCACCCAAGATTCTTCAGCCATTGCACAAGGCGTTTCGGTGAACACGGCGGTTCACGACGGCGTCTTCAAGATATTCATGGGTCTTTTCGCAGCGATCCTCGCGATATTTTATCTGACGTTCAGTCATGACGCAGAGACGGTGTTCATGATCGGCATCTGTGCCTTTTATTGTCTCATGTATTTCGGCACGCCCATTGTCTTGCGCCGCGCCTCCCGGGAAAAGCGCGAGAACAAGGACTGGACCGAGTTTCTCGACGAACCCTTCTCGACGAATACGGGCCTGATTTCAGGGCGCACTGCACTCTTGCAGATTTGCATTGTACCTGCGGCTCTGGCGATTTGCGTCATCGGGATATGCGTGGTGATAGCTCTCTCGCGGTAGGACGAAACAACCGATCGATGTAATTGGATTTAGGCCAACCTCTGCCCATTCGTGTTCGCAGTCAGCGCGAGCATACGCCAGCGCCAATTGAGCTAAAAAGTTGCCAGAATTTGGGCCACAATCAAGGGGGGCGAATTTTCTTAAATCATTGTTTTATTTATTCATTTGTGACATTTTCGGCGCGGCCGCGCTATATCGAGGATCGCAATTTTACAGGAAGTCTGCTGCCTGCCGCTGCGCTGGCAACGCTGACGCCGCCCGTGGTGAACGCTTGGACTGAACGGGTTGAGAGCGGGCAGGGCGCGGTTGCTCCGATCCGGAGTGCCGCTGATGAGGGCGGGCGCGACATCGCGCTAGAGCTCGATCCGCCGGAACGAGTGGTGACGTCAGAGCAGGATCAGACGCCTGAACCCGAACCCGACGATAACAGAGACGCACCAGCGGATTGTATCGACCCAGCGAAAAACTGCTCAAGCCATAAGGAGCAAAATTGGCTATGAGTGTGAATATGGACGACGAGATCAAACGCTGGACAGCGAAGCGTAAGACGGCGCTGGTGATGGACATCATTCAGGGCAAGACGACGGTGGCGGAAGCCAGCCGGGCGTTTGATCTGATGCCGTCAGAAATCGAAGGCTGGGTCGAGGATGCGCGCAAGGGCATGGAGAATGCGCTGCGCGCCAATCCGCTCGACATACGCGAACAATACGAGCGTCAGCTCAAGGAGCTTCAGGAAGCCTATGGAGAGGCGATGCTGGAGCTGCGTGCGCGAAAAAAGTACCAGGCCCTGCTGGATGGGAACGACGACACATGATCCGCACCATCCAGCAGGGCCTGCTTGCGGATGGGTACAAGGTATCGATTGCGAAGCTTTGTATCTGGTTCGACGTGCCGAGGCGGACAGTCTACTACAAGCCCCTGAAGTCGGCGCCCAAGGTCGATGCCCGCTTCGAGACGCCGATCAAGGATCTGATCGAGAAAGAGCCGTCCTTTGGCTATCGGACGGTCGCCTGGCTGCTCGGGTTCAACAAGAACACGGTGCAGCGGATCTTCAAGATCAAGGGCTGGCAGGTTCGAAAGCGACCGATCGGCAAGCGTCCGGGGATCGAGGCCCTGCCATCTGTCGCAAGCCGACCTGACGAGCGATGGTCGACAGACCTTGCCCGTCTCTGGGCAGGCCGCGACCAGTGGGCGTCCCTGGCGCTCGTGATGGACTGCCACACCCGCGAACTGCTCGGCTGGCACCTCTCGCGATCCGGCAAAGCAACGACGGCCGGCAGCGCACTCGAGCAGGCGCTGATCACCCGGTTTGGAACACTCGGCCGGGTTCCGGAGCCGTTCCTGCTTCGAAGCGACAACGGGCTGGTTTTTACCAGCAGGTCCTACACCAAGCTCGTCAGAAGCTATGGACTTCGCCAGGAGTTCATCACCCCGCACTGCCCGCTGCAGCGCAACAAAGCGGCATGATCGAGCGCGTCATCCGTTCTCTGAAGGAACAGTGTATCCACCGGCACCGCTTTGAAAGCCTCCAGCACGCCTCCCGTGTCGTCGGAGACTGGATCAGCTTCTACAACAACCGAAGGCCACATCAGGCCCTCGGCATGAAAACACCCGCTGAGGCATTCGCGTTAGCGGTCTAAACTGAGCAGAATCCGCTGGGTCGATACAGGATCAGGTGCTTGAGACGATCCGACGTGCTGCGGCCATCGACCTTGCTGATGACGCCGCCTTGCCGGACTTCTGAGATGGCCAAACCGCGCGTCGATCTTCGTTTGCCCTCTAAGCTGCATGCCGAACTCGAACGCCACGCATCCATACTGGGTGTGACCAACGCAAAAGAGGTGGAAGACGCGCTCAGCCGCTATTTCGATCCAGAGGCCAATCTGGTGCTAGAGGAACGGCTGCTGTGCCGCATGAATGCGTTCGACCGGCGGTAGGGCGAGATCGAACGCGACACAGCCCTGTGCCTCGAAACGATCGCCCATTCTGTCTTCTACTGGCTGACCCGCACCGAGCCGATCCCGGAAGTCGAGCGCGACGCAGACCATGCCCTCGGCCAGAGGCGCTTTGATCATTTCGTCCAGCAGGTGGCGAAAAGCTCGGCAACGCACGTGGCGTGGCCGCACGGCTGGACGGGATCGATGCGGAAGGCGGCTCTGAGGCTCGAGATTGGTCGCGTTAAAAACAAGTGAGCGCCGCGGCACCGGACAAATTCGGTCATCCAAGCTATCACACTGAATAAGGGGCAGAAATGGATCCCGTAATTGCCCGTCAATGCCGTCGCACCGTCCGGCAAAAATTCTAAAGCGATCAACGACGCCCACCATTGCACTCGGGGCTGCCGGCTGCACCTGGTGGGCGTCCTGGAAACCTTAACGACGACTGCGTAGTCCGACATTCGATACGTGCCATTCGCGGTCTCAACAACGGCCGTTCGGGCGGGTGGGCGGGGATGCACATCGGTCGGCACCAGAGTTTGACGGCGGCGCCGGAGGAGGGATCGCGGTCCGTTCGGGCCGCCGGTGTGGCCGCCTTCAGATATTGGTGCAGATCCGCCTCAGGTGTCGTAAATTGACCGGCCATTTTCGGATGGCGGCCTTACCCCGTCTTCTCGGAAGTCTTGCAGTAAAGAAGGGGGGGCTTCAAACTGGCGAACTTTTTGGGGCCTGAATTGCTCGTGCAACGGCTCAAAACTTGCACACCGCCCCACATGGAAACCGGCCTTGTTCCGTCGTGCCCTTTGACGCGCGTTCGCTTGCGAGAAGCAAAGCTCAAGGCGCGTGACCGGCTGATGTTTGGCGTGCCAGTGAATCGGTTTCCGTTTGCGCCGGACGGTGAGCTTGTCTGCTTCGTTCCGGGTCAGGTTTTCGGCTTTGTACGCTGGCGCGGTGATGGATATGGCACGCAGACTTGGCGGATTGTGGTCTGCGAAGCGGCCGACACGGGCACTGAAATGACGAAGATTCCGGGCGTGGAACCGGCGGCGGCTTTGCTCCTCCACGCCTTCGGAAAGACCCGGGTGGTGCGCGCGCTGACTATGATTGACGGCCTCAAGAAGCAGCATGAATTGCCAGATATCGCCCCCGAGTATTGGCGGCATTTGCACCTCTGCATTGAGCAGAATATCGAGCCCGATGCTTATGATGCGAATGGCTTCAAAGCGCTGCGTATCGCACAGGAACTGCGCTCTGGTCTCTGAGGCGCTAAAGGCGGTGTCAGGGGATGCGGAAAGAGAAGCGGCTTAATGCAAGATAAAGAAGTTGTGCCCTGCGGGGTCGCTTTCTGGTGACGCCGCCCCAGGACCGTGCGAGTCGTTGACGACTTCGGCGCGAGTCGCCGAAAAATTTCTTTGCACGGCAGATACTGCAGAACACGCGCGAGTCGTTTGGTTTGGCGCATTGGCGCCCAGTTGCGTTGCGCCGTGCCGCCTTTCAATGTCCCTGCAGCAGGAAAGGCAGGCGCGAGTTGAGCGAAACAAACGATGAGTTCCGGCCAAGGCTTGGCCGCATTGCCCGGGACAATGCGGCGCCGCCGCGCAGCCTCGCATCACAGCTGCGCCGGATCGGCAAATCCGGCGGGTCATTGCGCCGAGGGTCTACGCCGAAGTTCCAAGCGTGGCAGGGCACGCGCCGCGCCGTCATCAAGGCGCGCGTTGTGCGCCTTAGTGGCAAGGGGCTGGCTCTCCAGCGTGCGCATCTCGGCTACCTGCAGCGCGAGGGTGCCGGCGAGCGCGGCGAACGCGCTGATTTCTACAATGGGTCAAGCGACGGCGTAGATGGCAAGGACTGGCTCAAGGCCAGCGCTGAGGATCGCCACCATTTCCGCTTCATCGTCTCGGCGGAAGATGGCGATCAGCTGTCAGACCTCAAGCCCTTTATCCGTTCGCTGGTAAGGGAGATGGAATCCGATCTTGGCACACGGCTCGACTGGATCGCGGTCGATCATCACAATACCGATCATCCGCACTCGCATATCCTGATGCGCGGCGTGCGGGACGATGGCCGCGACCTGGTCATGGACCGGGACTACATCTCGTCCGGCATCCGGGCCCGCGCCAGCCAAATCCTGACCCGCGAACTTGGCCTCGAAACCGAGGCCGAGATCGAGTTCAAGATCAACCGCGCGATCCCGGCCCGGCGCGTGACAAATCTCGACGGGCAAATGATGCGCCAGAGCGGCGCCAGCGGCAGGCTTCAGCTCGCCGATGTTTGGCGCCGCCGGATGCACTATCGCGCCAGGCTGCAAGTTCTGGAACGCCTTGGCCTCGCAGAGCGCTCGGGCGGCTCGCTCTGGACGCTCAAACCCGGCCTGCTCGATTCCCTCTCGAGACTGGAGCGGCAGGACGTCGCGCAGGCGCGCATCCGGGTGCATCTGCGCGAAGTGGGACCGAACCGCGCCGAAGGATTCAATTTTGATCCGCAGGCGAAGCGGCGGGATGTCGTGGGCCGGGTGTTTGCGATCGGCCTCGCCAATGAACACACCGGCAGCGTCTACGCGCTGGTCGATGGTCTCGATGGCCGTGTGCATCATTTCCAGCTCGCTGGTGACAAGGATCTGAAGTCCGGCGAATGGGTGAGGATCAAACCCGACTCGATCGGACGGCTGGGTTCGGTCCCACCGCTCGGCGAGCAGGTCAAAGCAGCCGGGCGAACGATGCTCGATGAGTGGCTAGCCGGTAAGCAAACGTTCGACGCCTTACGCGCAGGCCTCGGGGCGGAGTTCTTGTCAGCCGCCCGCGACCGCCACGCCGACCTTGTCCGGCGCGGGCTCGTTCAGCCTCGCGAGCTTCCGGACGCGCAATTGCTCGCGAAGCTCGATTGGGAGGCCATGCACACCGAAGGCGCGCGTATCGCGGCAGAAATGGGCATGGCCTATCGGCCCGCGAAGCCGGGAGAGGAGCTTGAGGGTTACTTCGAACGCGAGTTCACGAGCCAGGCCGGGCGCTTCGCCGTTGTGGAGCGAGACCTGGAGTTTTCGCTTGTGCCCTGGAAGCCGGAGTTCGAACACCGGCGCTACACGCAAATCGCGATGACCATCGAACGTGACTTGTCGATCAGCCGCTTGAGTCAGCGCAGCCTCGGTCTTGGCCGCTGATACCGGCGCCTCTCAGGCGAGATCGCACGCCCGATTTCGCCTGCGTTCTCGAAATCCGAGATCTTTTGCGACCCGCTGCGCATTGAAGGCCAAAACGGTCAAAAAAATCTTCAGCGAGAACGAAACGCCGGATTGTGCCACGAAATGCACGGCCTTGCTGGCAATGGCCTGCACGCACACTTGACAGTCACGGCGCGCGAAAATGGTCATTGCCACTCGCGCGGCGCTGATTTGACAAGCCGTGAAGACGCGCATTTTCTGATGGCGTCCATCGCCAGAAAGGCGCCTCATGAAGTCCCGCGCGATCTGCTATCTCGATGCCACGCTTGACGCCAAGGTCTCTGCAGCCGGGGCCAAGAAAGGCTGGTCAAAATCCTCCGTGATCGAAGCGGCGCTCAAATACTTCTTCTCTTCCGCCATCGAGCACGAACGCGATGCGCTGCTCATCAAGCGCCTCGATGACATGAACCGGCGCCTCGCGCGCATGGAGCGCGACCAGCAGTCGCTGATGGAGCTCTGCGATCTCGCGATGCGCTATCAGATCGCCTACGGCCCACGACTCTCGCCAGCAGCGATGAACCAGGCCGTCGCCGAGACGACGCCTGCCTTCGAGTTCTATCGAAGCCAGCTCGAACGCCGTCTTGCGCCGGGACGCAAGCTTCTCGGCGAGGCGCTCGCCGATGCGATCTTCAGCGAGGATGATTTTGCAAAGCCGAAAGCGGCGCAGGCTGAGACCCTGCCGGGCACTGCACGATGAAGCGTGCTCCGCTCACCGGGAAACGCGTTTACGGCGCCGCCTCCTTGCGCGCCCCTGATCCTGGACGGAGGGTCTGGCAAGGGACGCTTGCGCTTCTGCCCTTGCCAGACCCTCCGTGCAGGATCACTTTTCGGGCGCGAGGCGGCTCCGGGATACGCAGGGAAGGGCGCTTGCAGATCAGATGAGCGAACCGCCGGTCTTTTCGGAGTTCCACAAAGCGATTGCTGAGGCGCACGGCATTTCGCTTTTTGGTCGTTATTCCGAAGCCGATGCGGCCGTCACCTTGAACACGTCGCTTGTCTCTTTGCGGCGTTTGCGTGCAGATAGGCGCATCGCCTTTGTCCGTATCTCGCCGCGCAAGATCGGATTTTTCGGCTATCAGCTTATCGATTTCCTGCTGCAGGCCGTGGAGGAAAAGTCATGCCCCGATACTCAAATGACCGGGAATTCCAGCTCGGAGACTTCTGGCTTTCCAAACGGCGCGGCTCCCAAGCTTGGTGCCGCACCTGGTTTGATCTCGAGGATCGACAGACAAAGCGCGTTAGCCTCGGCACAACGGATCATAACGAAGCCCGTCAGGCGCTGACCGACTGGTTCGTGCTGAACCACGCCAAGAAGGATGAAAAGCCCGCCGACGCGACGCTGGCAGAAGTCTTCGCGCGATACTTCGAACACTATGGTTCAACAATCCGGAGCAGCGGAAACATCCAACGCGCTTTGAGTTTCTGGCTCGACTTTCACGGCGCTGCGACGGTCGAAGAGGCCTGCCAGATGCCTCGCCAGCAAGCCTTTCAGAAGTACCTGCGCAGCGAGCGCCGTCTTGGGCCCAGCACGACGCGGCAGGTACTCACGATCGGCAAGGCGGCGCTGAACTGGACGTGGAAACGCGGAGAGATTGCGTCTGTGCCTTATATCGAACTGGTCAAGGTGCCGAAGCCGCCGCCAAAGGGGCGACCCCTCGATGTTCCGGAAGTCGCGCGGCTGATCGAAGCGTCGGAGTATCACCTTCAGGCTTTCATCATCCTGATGATCGCAACGACGGGCAGGAACGAGGCGGTCCTCAGCCTGACCTTCGATCAGGTCGATTTTGCCAACGACCTGATCCAACTTAATCCGGACAAGCGGGAGCAGACCCTGAAGTTCCGTCCGACGATCAAGCTGCCGCCGAGTCTGAAGCCGTGGCTCCAAGCACAGTCGAGGCGGTCGCGGTCCGGCCGCGTCATCGAGTTTCGGGGTGCGCCCGTGGCGAGCATTCGAACGGCCTGGCGCACGGTTCGGGCGAAGCTGGAAATGGACGATCAGGTTCAGCCCTATGGCATCCGGCACACGATGGCGCGCTGGCTGCGCAAGAGCAGCGTTCCGGCCTGGGAAGTCGCCGCGCAGCTCGGCCACAGGAGTCCCGATGTCAGCACGACCGAGATCTACGCACCGTTCGATCCGACGTATCTTTTCAAATCGACCGCAGCAATCGACGACTTCCTGCAGCGCGTTGCGTGTCAGTTGCGTGTTAGTTCGATCTCCGAGTTCTTGATAGAGCGGCTAAAAGATCAAGAAAATCATGGCAGTGAGTGGTGGTTCGGGGGAGACTTGAACTCCCGACCTCGCGATTATGAGTCGCGCGCTCTAACCAGCTGAGCTACCGAACCGTTTCGCTGATGCGAGGGCGCCTCTTACACGGGAGCGGGCCGCCTCGCAAGCGTGTCTCCTGCAGCTTTTGCGAGGCATTTTGCAACCCGCTGGCCGAACTTGTCCGACCGCATTAGATTAGCGGTATGATGCGCGCCGTGATGCTGTTCATTCTGATCCTCTCAATCGGCCTGTTCCAGCCTGCCTGGGGGCAAAGCCCGGCGGCCGAGAAGGCCTATCTGATGGGGCAGTACGACGCGGCATTCGCTGATGTTGCAACAGATCGCGGCGCTGACGCCTGTGCGTTCGGGGCGCGCATGCTGCTCGCCAAGGCGATGAGCGAGGATGTTCAGCCACCCCCGGCGCTTGTGACGGCGGCGCTGGATGCGGCCAACAGGGCACTCGTCGCAGAACCCGCACATGTCGAGGGCCGGCTGCAAAAGGCGATTGCGCTGTCCCTGCTGGTCCGCCCGATGAGCCTGAAAGAGGCGCGCGATTCCGGCTGGGGCGAGGAGGCGCGCGACCTGGCGGAGGCCGTTGTGGCAGATGATCCGCAAAACGCCTATGCGCACGGCTTTCTGGCCGTCTGGCATGTCGAGGTGATGAATCGCGGCGGCATGCTCGGGGCGATGATCCTTGGCGCCAGCATGGAGGATGCCGAGCGTCATTATGCTGCTGCCATGCAGGCCTCGCCCGCCGACGCGGCGCTGCACTGGCAGTATGCACGGGCGCTGGCGGCGCTGAACGCACGGAAATACCGCAAGGAGGTTGCGGCGGCCCTCGATGCGGCGATGGCAGCGCCAGTCGGCAGCGAACTCGAACGGGTTATGCAGGACCGCGCGCGCGAACTGTCAGAAGCGGCCGCAACCAGGAAGAGCCGTGATGTCGAGGCGCTGGCGGAGACGATGTTCTAGGCGCTATTCCGCCGCCACGGAATCGGCAAGCGCTTCCTGATCGGACAGGAACCGTTCGGCTTCCAGCGCGGCCATGCAGCCCATGCCGGCAGCGGTGACGGCCTGGCGATAGGTCTCGTCAGTGACATCGCCAGCCGCAAAGACGCCGGGAATGTCGGTCGCGGTCGAGTCGGGCGCCGTGATCAGGTAGCCGTTCGATTTCATGGCCAGCTTGCCATTGAACAATTCGGTCGCCGGGGCGTGGCCGATGGCGATGAAAATGCCGTGGAAGGGGCGTTCGGTAACCTCGCCGGTTTCGATATTTTTCAGGCGAGCGCCGGTGACACCGAGGGGGTTTTCGTCTCCGAGCACGTCTTCGAGCGTCGTGTTCCAGAGGACTTCGACCTTGGGATTCTTGAACAGGCGGTCCTGCAGGATCTTTTCGGCGCGGAAATGGTCACGGCGGTGGATGACGGTGACCTTTGAGGCAAAGTTCGTCAGGAACAGGGCTTCTTCCACGGCGGTATTGCCGCCGCCGACGACGAGCACTTCGCGGCCCCGATAGAAGAAGCCGTCACAGGTGGCACAGGCCGAGACGCCAAAGCCCTTGAATTTCTGCTCGGAGGGAAGGTCCAGCCATTTGGCCTGCGCGCCTGTCGAGATGACAACGGAATCGGCGGTATAGAGCGTGCCGCTTTCACCGATGGCGCGGAAAGGGCGAGATTCAAAATCGACGCTGGCAATATGATCGTCGGCGACCTTGGCGCCCATGGCCTCGGCGTGTGCCTGCATCCTGACCATCAGTTCCGGACCCTGGATCTCGGTAAAGCCCGGATAATTCTCGACTTCCGTCGTGATCGTCAGCTGGCCACCCGGCTGGATGCCGGTGACGACAAGCACGTCGCGCATGGCGCGGGCGCCATAGACAGCGGCGGTCCAGCCGGCCGGGCCGGAGCCGATGACGAGGATTTCGGCATGGCGAGTAATTGCGGCGGAATCGGCCATCTGGGCCTCCATTCGAATGCGTGATTATCAATCAGCCTTGGTATGGCGACTCGCAGGCAAAAGTAAAAGGGGCGGGGTGTCTCACGTGGGTGTGAAGCAGGGCTAAAGCGGCTTTGACACCACTTCCACAGTGGCGTGGCTGAGGTCGAAGGCGTCGGCGAGGCGGGCCTTTACGTCGCGCCGGACCGTCTCGATACAGGCGCCGGGCGTGGCCGTGACTTCCAGCGTAATCAGGCGTTTGGTCTCTGTCAGGGCCCAGGCGTGGACGTGGGAGACGCTGGTGACGCCTGAAACCTGCGCGATGAGATCTGCACTGATATCTGCAGAGGAGAGGCCTTCCGGCGTGCCCTCGAGCAGGATGTGTCCGGACTGGCGGGCAATGCGGATGCCCGCAACGAGGACGAGCCCGGCAACAAGCACGGAGAGGATCGGGTCTGCCGCCATCCAGCCCGTGGCCATGATGATGCCCGCCGCAGCAATGGCGGCAACCGAGCCCAGCATGTCGCCCGCGACATGCCACAGCGCGCCGCGCATGTTGAGGTCATCCTTCGCCCCGCCATGCAGCACAAGGAAGGCGATAATGTTCACGATGAGGCCCGCCACGGCGACCACCATCAGCAGTCCGCCCATCACTTCGACAGGGTCCATGAGGCGGTGAATGGCTTCCCATACGATCCAGATGGCCAATAGAATCAACAGGATGCCGTTGGTGAAGGCGGCGAGGATCTTCATCCTTGCAAAGCCGAAGGAGCGTTGCGAATCCGCGGGGCGCTCGGCCAGCTTGTAGCCGACCCAGGCGAGCACGAGCGAGCCGCAATCGGTGAGCATGTGGGCCGCGTCAGCCAGCAGGGCGAGGGAGCCGGAGAGGAGGCCACCAGCGACTTCGGCGAACATGAAGGCGCCGGTCAGAACTGCAGCGATTGCAACACGACGGCGGCTGTCGGCCGAACTCATGTCAGCCGCGTGGGAATGGTCGTGGCTGTGGCCATGTCCATCGTCGTGAGAGTGGCCGTGGGAATGCGTGTTCATGCCCCTGACGTGGCGGCGTTTCGCACGGGGGTCAATTCCTGTGTGATAGCATTGCATTGGTGGGACAGGCGCTGCCTGATCCGCCATCGGGCCTGCACGAACAGATGCATGGAAAAAGCACGGATACAGCCCGGAGGCTGCACCGACATGCATGCTTCATGAATTTCGCCGCTCTTGCTTGCCCACAGCGCCGGGGCGTGGCCTGATGGAACAAAGTTCCGGAGGACAGCCATGACATTCCCGCGCCTGCGCCAGCTGGTGATTGCCAGCGACACGACTGACACGATCGACACGCTGAAAGACGTTTTCGGGCTGGAGGCCCCTTTCCCCGATCCGGGCGTGGGCGAGTTTGGCCTGGTCAATGGCGTGTTTGCGATTGGCGACCAGTTCCTGGAAGTGGTGGTGCCGGTGACGGAGACGGCGCCGGCGGCGCGGTTCATGGCGCGCGGCGGGCCGGGCGGATACATGGCGATCTTCGAAGTGGAAGACATTGCCGCAACGCGGGCGCGGGTGGACGCACTGGGCATTCGCCGCGTGTGGGACATTGACCTTGAAGACATTTCCGCAAGCCACCTGCACCCGGCTGACCTGGGCGGGGCCATCGTATCCGTTGACCAGCCGCGCCCCGCGGGCGAATGGCGCTGGGCCGGGCCGGACTGGCGGGCGCGCAGCAGTGTGGGGCGCCTGACCGGCGCAGAACTGACCAGCCCTGACCCGATGCGCCTGATGGCGCGCTGGGCAAGCGCGCTGGGCGCCACGGGCAGTGGCTATGCGCTGAAAATGGATGACGGGGATATTGTGTTCACGCGCGGCGAGACGGAACGGCTGGTGGCGTTCGACCTGTCGCTACCGGATGTGGCGGGCGCGCTGGCGCGGGCAAGCGAGGCGGGCCTGACGGTGGACGACAGCAGCGTGTTTGTGGCAGGTGCAGAAATGCGGCTGGCCGGATCATGAGAGCCGGGGGGTTCGCCGCGCTGGCCCTGTTGGCGAGCTGCACGGTGACGGGCGAGGGCGTGGACTATCCCGAGCCGGTGGGGGCCGGCTATGCCGCCCGCGAGGCGGCGATGCGCGACCCGGCCGACCGGTGCGGGCCGGAATTCATCCAGACGAAACTGCCGAAGGGCTTCGTCAATGTCGTGGGCGCGGTGACGGACGGGCCCTTCCGCCCGGTGTGCCAGCGCCATGATGCCTGTTACCGTCTGCAGGGCATGACGCAGGCCGAGTGCGACCGGCGGATGAAGCGCGAAATGGCGGCGATCTGTTCCAGCGGCAAGGCGACGCCGACCTATTCACTGCCCATGGTGGGAAAGTCGCTCTGCCGGTTCCATGCGGGCCTGTATTATGACGCGATCAACAACACGTATGCGGCGGTGGCCTATGGCGGCCGGCCGGGCGGGCAGATCGTGGGGGTGAAGTCGCGCGTGATTGACGATCCGGTCACGGATGACGAGTTTGAAGTGTGCGTTGATGTGTTCAACAACACGCATGCGATGCAGGAATACGATGTCGAGATGCGGGGCAAAAAAGGCCGCCTGATCGACCGGGAGCCGGACACGTATGAGACAAATGTCGGTGTTGGCGAAACGAAAACAATGTGTGTGACCACGAACTATACGCGCTGGAGCCTGGAAGACCTGCCGGATGAGGTGCAGGTCTCGCTGCGGTGCGATACGCCGGAGAATTTCTCGGTGCGCCATGACATGATCGTGGTGGACACGGTGAGCGTGAAGGTGCGGTAGGGCCTTTGCGTGAGCGATCTCCCCACCCGCGTCACCCCCGATGAGCGCAGCTCATCTGGGGGCCCATCACGGGAAAGGGCCGCGTAAGCGTGAGGGCGTTGTGTGGATCAGATGTTGCCAGCCGAACAGGACGTTCTGTGCGGAGAGGTTCAGAGCTGGGCCCCCAGACCGCTGCGCGGTCGGGGGTGACGCCGAACTGGGGGTGGGTGTTTGTGGGGGAGAGACCAGATCGTGGGTATCGCTCCGCTCAACCCACCCTACGCTTGCTACGTTTGCTCACCAATCGACGAAAATGCCGAACGAATTTTTTGAGACCTGAGCATCAAGTATTGGAATGGATGTGAATGCAGACTCAGACACAATCTGACGAAGGCGATCTTTGTCATCCTGCGCCATCCGGGGCCCACAAATGATAGATAGAAGATTTCTCTGTTCGAAAGATACTGAGTCCCGGTTGGGGGTTAGCGAATACACGTGCCGAACCTCCTTCTCGTAGGACCAATCGATAGCCTTCTCAAAGAAGAACAACTTCTGTACAGCGGCCCTTAGACGAACTGATCGAGAACGACTTTGCTTATCTGCTAGGTTGTAAGCGAGCGACAGTGGTAATATAGGCCGATTCTCCCTGTACTGTACTTTTCCGAATAAACTATCGCGGTACCCAAACATATTTCCGCCCAGAAAATGCAAGCAAGCTCCTCTATAGTTGTTTGCATAATGAGCCCATAACAGCGGCGAGTCGTGCCTCTCGGAAAAAGAGATAATCAAGTTTCCAGATTGGATATCCCTAATATAATCCTCGGCTATATCTCTCGCCTTAGCCGTTGGGACTAACATATGCTCATCATTTGTGAGCTTTAAAAATGGGTTTCTTTTTCTGACAACCATCTCAACGAACTCGTCGTCACGTAAATCATCAAAAATTGAGGGTGACAGCTCGAATGGGTCATTAAGACTTTTTGCTGCTTGTCCAACTAATAAACCATGCTTGAGTGTGCCGTACAATAACCCCCAAGATCGCTCGCTATCTAATGATATGTATTTGAACAGAGACTGGCCCGGCGATGGCTTGACGAGTTTCGAGCCATCAACAATGACGGAAAGCTCTTCCGATAGCCACTCGACTCCTTCTTCTGCGCTCAACTACACATCCACCTCGGCTTCCAGCGCAAATTCTTCGATGAACTCGCGCCGCGGCTCCACCACGTCGCCCATCAGTTTGGTGAACATGTCGTCGGCTTCGTCGGCATGGTCGACGCGGACCTGCAGCAGGGTGCGGGCGTTGGAGTCGAGCGTGGTTTCCCAGAGCTGGTCGGCGTTCATTTCGCCGAGGCCCTTGTAGCGCTGGACCTTGAGACCCTTGCGCCCGGAATTGAGCACCGCGTCGAGCAGGGAGGCGGGGCCGTGGACCGGCACGTCGCCGCCCTTTTCCTGGCGCAGGATGGCGGGCTTTTCGTAGATTTCGGCAAGGCCCGCAGCGCGCTCGGCAAGGCGCACGGCGTCCTGGCTGGCGAGCAGGGCGGCGGGCAGGACGGCATCTTCGTCAACGCCGCGCACGGTACGGTGGAGGACGAGGCCGCCATCCTCGAATTTGCCTTCCCATGTGTCTTCGCCTTCTTCGGCGAGCAGGTTGAGGCGGGCCGCCGTGGCGGCCGCCGTTTCCGGGGCTGCGCCGGCCGCCATCGCGCCGGCAAGGGCGGCGTGTTCGATCAGGTCTGCCGGGGCGCGCAGGGCGAGGCGCTTCAGCGCGGCGCGGAAATTGGCCGCCTGGCGCACGCGGTCGCGCAGGTCTTCGCTGCCGATCTGTGTACCGTCGGCCAGGATCAGCGTTTCGCCCGTGGTGCCTTCGCCGATGAGATAGGCTTCCAGTTCGGCGTCATCCTTGACGTAGCGTTCGGAGCGCCCGCGCGTCACCTTGTAGAGCGGCGGCTGGGCAATGTAGAGATAGCCGCGTTCGATAATCTCCGGCATCTGACGATAGAAGAAGGTGAGCAGCAGCGTGCGGATGTGCGCGCCATCGACATCAGCATCGGTCATGATGATGATCTTGTGGTAGCGCAGCTTTTCGATGTTGAACTCGTCGCGGCCAATGCCGGCGCCGAGGGCCATGATCAGTGTACCTACCTGATCGGAAGAGAGCATCTTGTCGAAGCGGGCGCGCTCGACGTTCAGGATCTTGCCGCGCAGGGGCAGGATGGCCTGATTGTCGCGGCTGCGGCCCTGCTTGGCGGAGCCGCCAGCGGAGTCGCCCTCGACGATGAAGATTTCGGACTTGGCCGGGTCTTTTTCCTGGCAGTCAGCAAGCTTGCCGGGCAGGGAGGTGATGTCGAGCGCGGACTTGCGGCGGGTCAGCTCGCGCGCCTTGCGGGCGGCTTCGCGCGCGGCAGCGGCCTCGACGATCTTCATCATGATCTCGTGGGCTTCCTTGGGATGCTCCTCGAACCATTCGGCCAGTTTCTCGCCCATCAGGGATTCCACGACCGGGCGCACTTCGGAAGAGACAAGCTTGTCTTTCGTCTGTGAGCTGAATTTCGGGTCAGGCACCTTGACGCTGAGCACGCAAGTGAGGCCTTCGCGGGCATCGTCGCCCGAGATCTCGACCTTGGACTTTTTCGCGATGCCGGTCTCGTTGGCATATTTGTTGATGATGCGGGTCAGCGCGCCGCGGAAGCCGGCCAGGTGCGTGCCGCCATCACGCTGGGGGATGTTGTTGGTGAAGCAGAGCACGTTCTCGTGGTAGCTGTCATTCCACTCGAGCGCGGCCTCGACCGTGACGCCATCCTTTTCGCCGATGACATAGATCGGGTCGGGCACGATGGGCGACTTCTGGCGGTCCAGGTGCTGTACGAAGGCCTTCACGCCGCCTTCGTACATCAGGTCAATCTCGTAGACATCGGCCTCGCGCTCGTCGCGGAAGATGATGTGCACGCCGGAGTTCAGGAAGGCCAGTTCGCGCAGGCGGTGTTCCAGCGTCTTGCGGTCATAGTCGGTCATCGTGAACGTGGAGGCGGAGACCATGAAGCGCACGGCCGTGCCGGTATAGGGCTTGCCCTTGTCGGTCATCGGCGAGGGGCCGCGTGTGATCAGCGGCGCCTCGACGCGCCCGCCGTCAACGAAGCGGACCCAGTGTTCGCTGCCTTCGCGGTGGATGGTCAGTTCGAGCCAGTCGGACAGGGCGTTGACGACCGAGACGCCGACGCCGTGCAGGCCGCCGGAGACCTTGTAGGAGTTCTGGTCGAATTTCCCGCCCGCATGGAGCTGGGTCATGATGACTTCGGCGGCAGAGACGCCTTCGCCGGTATGCTTGCCGACGGGGATGCCGCGGCCATTGTCGGTGATCTCGGCGCTGCCATCGGGCAGCAGCGTGACGGTGACGCGGTCGGCATGGCCGGCCAGGGCCTCGTCGATCGCATTGTCGACGACTTCGTAGATCATGTGGTGCAGGCCCGAGCCGTCATCGGTGTCCCCGATATACATGCCTGGGCGCTTGCGAACGGCTTCGAGGCCCTTCAGGACCTTGATGCTGTCAGCGCCATATTCGGGGGTTTGACCCGTGATGTCTTCGGCCATGCTGGCGTCCTCGTCGATTCGTCAGATTTCCCCGTATTTATAGGGGGTTTCGGCCCATAAGGGAAATGAATCGGAGGGTATTTTGCAGCGCAAAAAAGCCCCCGTTTTCTGCAATGAAAACAGGGGTTTGGAGAGGACGATTGCGGTACTTTCCGGCGCCGGGGCCGGGTTCAGTCCTGGCCGGGCCTTTTCTTGAAGGTTTTTGCCGGTTTGGGGCCTTTTCCAGCCGCCGTTTTGGGCTTGAACTTCGGCTTGCCGGCACCGGCTGCGCCGCCCGGCTTGGGCTGGGCCTTGAAGGGCTTTTTGTCTTTCGCGCCGTCATACTGGATATAGTCGCCGAGCGATGGTTCCGCCGTGGCGGGCCTTTCCCATTTCGGCTTTCCGGGCTTGTCACGGGTGTTTGCACCGGGATCCCAGTTGCCGTCATCGCGTTTGACGGGACGCTTCAGGTGGGGTTTGACGTGGGGCGTGCGGGGACCACGCGGGGGGCGGTCGTCGCGCGCCTCGGGCGCCGGGGCGCCGTCGAGCGGAAAGGCACGGATGCCTTTCTCGAGCGCGTTGCCGTCGCCGAGCGAGGCGAAGAAGCGGTCGGCGGCTTCTTTCGTCAGTTCGACATGCGTCGATGAGGGATTGATGCGGATGGCGCCGATGTCGTCGCGCGACAGGCCGCCTGCCTTGCACAGCATGGGCAGCAGCCAGCGCGCTTCGGCATTCTTCTTGCGGCCAATGTTCAGCGACACCCAGGCGGCGTTCTCAAAGCCCTTGCGTTCGACATGCGGACGCTTTTCGCGCGGGCCGCTGTCATTGCGGTCGGTCCAGTCCGGGCGGTCACCGCGCTCCTTGCGGGCAGGTGGTGCCCGGTCGTCGACATCACGCAGGTCTTCCGGGGCCGAGCGGCCTTCGCGCTGCTTGCGCAGGAATGCGGCGGCAACCTGTTCGGCGCCATGCGTTTCGAGCAGCTTGGCGATCATGTCGGCCTCGCTCTCGTGGATCGGGCGGCTGAGGGCCGGATCGGCGAGGAGACGGGCATCATCGAGGGCGTTGATTTCCTCGGCCGTGGGCGGCTTGCCCCAGGTCGCGTCAATCTTGGCATCGTGCAGCAGGCGTTCGACGCGGCGGCGGCCCTTGGGGGCCACCAGGAGGGCGCTGACGCCCTTGCGTCCGGCGCGGCCGGTGCGGCCCGAACGGTGCAGCAGGGTCTGCGGATCGCGCGGCAGGTCTGCGTGGATGACCAGGCCGAGATTCTGCAGGTCGAGGCCGCGAGCGGCGACGTCGGTTGCAATACAGACTCGGGCGCGGCCGTCGCGCAGCGACTGGAGCGCGTTGGAGCGTTCCTTCTGGCTGAGCTCGCCGGACAGGGCGACGACGGGGAAGCCCCGGTTGCCCATGCGGCTCATCAGCTTGTTGACGGCAGCGCGGGTGGTGCAGAAGACGAGCGCGCTTTCGCTGTCGGAATGGCGCACGATGTTGACGATGGCGTTCTCTTCGTCGCCGGGGGCGACGAGGAGCGCCTTGTATTCGATGTCGACGTGCTGGCTTTTCTCGGCCTCGGTGGTGACGCGCACGGCATTGCGCTGGTAGCGGCCGGCAAGGGCGGCAATGCCCTTGGGCACGGTGGCGGAGAAGAGCATGGTGCGGCGGGTGGCCGGCGTGCCTTCGAGGATGTGTTCGAGTTCCTCGCGGAAGCCCATGTCGAGCATTTCGTCGGCTTCGTCGAGCACCACGACGCGCATGTCGGAGGTGACGAGCGAGCCGCGCTTGATATGGTCGGAGAGGCGTCCGGGCGTGCCGACGACGATATGGGCGCCGCGGGCGAGGGCTTTTTTCTCGTCGCGCATGTCCATGCCGCCGACACAGGTGGCAAGGCGCGCGCCCGTGGAGGCATAAAGCCATTCCAGTTCGCGGGCGACCTGCTGGGCGAGTTCCCGCGTTGGCGCAACGATCAGGGCGAGCGGGGCGTCCGCATTCGGGAATTTCAGTTCGGTGCCGAGGAGGTCGCCGACCATGGCGAGGCCGAAGGCGACGGTCTTGCCGGAACCCGTCTGGGCGGACACGAGCAGGTCCTGTCCCGCCAGTTCCGGAGCAATCACAGCCGATTGCACTTGCGTGAGGGTCTCATAGCCGCGTGTGGCGAGCGCCTCGGCAAGGGCCGGAGGAACGAGGGTCGTATCAGTCATTTAGCATTTGTCTTTCAAGGGCGTGCGCGGGGAATCCATGCGCAGCGCACCGTTCTGGCATGGAACGGTGCGAGGTTTGGCCGCTCATTGCACGTTTCAGGCCGTATGACCACAGTGGCCTGCACTCGCCCGGGAGGGGATTGTACCGGAAACTACGGGGATTCCCTGAGCCACATCGGCGGGATGGCGCGCTAGGTTTCAGCGCATGAAACAGAACTGGGTGACCTTCGCGCAGCGGCCGGTGCCGCGATATACAAGCTACCCGACAGCTGCGGACTTTGTGCCGGCTGTTGGTGAGGGGGAGGCGCGGGCCTGGGCTGCGGGAGTGGCACCCGGGTCCGCGATCTCTGTCTATGCGCATATCCCGTTCTGCGACCGGCTGTGCTGGTATTGCGGCTGTGCGACCAGCGTGCCGAACGGCTATGACCGGGTGGCCGCCTATGTTGGCGTGCTGCACCAGGAAGTGGACCTGTGGGCCAACGCGCTTGGGCCGCACGGGGGGCTTGCGCACCTGCATTTCGGTGGCGGATCCCCTAATTCCCTGTCGGCGGAGGATATGGGCGCGCTGATCGGGCATATCTCGCAACGCTTCGGCCTGAGACCGGATGCTGAAATCGCGATGGAGCTGGACCCGCGTGTCCTGTCAGAAGCGCAGGTCGAGGCGATGGCGGCAGCTTGTGTCAACCGGGTGAGCCTTGGCGTGCAGACGCTGAATGCGCAGGTGCAGACGGCGATCAACCGGGTGCAGCCGCGCGAGCAGGTCGAGCGGGTGATCGCGCGCCTCAATGCGGCGGGGATCATCCATCACAATATGGACCTGATGTACGGCCTGCCGGGCCAGACCGTGAGTGATGTCGAGGAGGCGGCGGCCTTCGCCGTGCTGCACAAGGCGGCCCGCGTGTCGGTGTTCGGCTATGCGCATGTGCCCTGGTTTGCGAAGCATCAGGCGGCGATTGATGAAGACAGCCTGCCGGACATTACCGCGCGCTTTGCGCAAGCGTCTGCTGCCTCGGACATATTGCTGGATGCCGGATATGTGCCTGTCGGTCTCGATCATTTTGCCCGTGCGGATGACAGCCTGGCGATTGCGGCTTCAGCCGGTCGGCTGCGGCGTAATTTCCAGGGCTATACGGATGATCCCTGCGATACGCTTGTCGGGCTTGGCACGTCGTCCATCTCGCAGTTTTCCGAAGGCTATGTGCAGAATTTGAAGGATCGCAACGCCTGGCGCGATGCCGTTCTGGCGGGCCGCCTTCCGAGTGAGCGCGGCATTGCGTTGACAGCAGATGACCGGCTTCGCGCGCGGGCCATCGAACGCCTGATGTGCGACCTGCGCGTCGATGTGCCGGCCGTGTGTGCCGAAATGGGCGCACCTGCGGGCAGCCTGAATGACGCGCTGGAGACAGCGCGGTTCCTGGTGCCTGCGGGGCTCTGTCAGGTTGAGGATGGCGTCGTGTCGGTGCCGTTTGAAGCGCGCGTGATGTTGCGGACGGTGGCACAATGCTTTGACGGGCGGTTCAAACCCGCCCCCCGGCGCCACGCAAAGGCGGTCTAGGCTTTCAGCACGTTTGCATGATGGGCGATATGGTCGTCCATGAAAGTGGCGATGAAGTAATAGTCGTGCCCGTAGCCGTCATGCAGGCGATAGGTGAGCTTCTGCCCTGCGGTGCGGCAGGCATCAATGAAGATGTCGGGCCTGAGCTGTGTTTCGAGGAATATGTCGGCCCGGCCTGTATCGATCAGCAGGTGCGCCCCTGTCTGGCGGTTCTTGACGAGTTCGGTGGCGTCATACTGTTCCCAGGCGATCGAGGGCGGGCCGATATAGGCGGTGAAGGCCTTCTCGCCCCATGGCACGCGGGCCGGGCTGGTGATCGGGGAGAAGGCCGAGCAGGAGCGGTAGGTGTCTGCGTGCTTGAAGTGGAGGGTCAGGGCACCGTGGCCGCCCATGGAGTGGCCGAAGATGCCCTGACGGGTCATGTCGGCCTTGAAGTTCGCCTCCACCAGCCGGGGCAGTTCCTTGGTGATATACTGGTCCATGCGGTAGTGCGTTTCCCATGGCGTCTCGGTGGCGGTGAGATAGAAGCCGGCACCCTGGCCGAGATCGTAGGCTTCGTCATCGGGCACCTGGTCGCCGCGGGGGCTGGTGTCGGGCGCGATGATCATGATGCCGTGCTCGGCGGCGGCGCGCTGGAGGCCGGATTTTTCCATCACATTGGCCCAGGTGCAGGTGAGGCCCGACAGGTACCAGAGCACCGGCACCGGGCCTTTGGCGGCCTGCGGCGGTGTATAGACGGCAAAGCGCATCTGGCAGCCCAGAATGGCTGACGCGTGGTCATGTACGCTGAGCAAGCCGCCAAAGCTTGTCCATTCGGAGACGGTTGTTAGGGTCATGGTGGAGCGCTCCTGAAACTGGGCGGACAATGGCCTGAACCGGGCAGGAGGATCAAGGCATGGCGGGATATGTTCTGTATGGTTCGGAGGTCAGCCTGTTTTCGGGCAAGGCGCGGGCCTATCTACGCTGGCGCGGGGCGGATTTCGAGGAGCGGCTGGCGACGCGTGACGTGTATCGCGATGTGATCCTGCCCAAGGTCGGCTGGCCCGTGATTCCCGTGGTTACGATGCCGGACGGCGACGTGGTGCAGGACACGACCGATATTATCGAAACCATCGAGGCGCGCACACCGGCGGGGCCACGCGCCTTTCCAGCCGGGCCGGTGCAGCAGGTCGTGTCGCGGCTGCTGGACCTCTATGCCGACGAATGGCTGGTCATTCCGGCGATGCACTATCGGTGGAATTACAATGAGGACTGGATTTATGGCGAGTTCGGGCGAACATCTGCGCCGGACGCGCCGCCTGCCGAACAGTATGCCATCGGCCGGAAGAATGGTGAGCGGTTCAAGGGGGCGGTGCCGATGCTGGGCGTGTCCGAGGAGACGATCCCCGGCGTGGAGGCGGCCTATGAGGCCTTCCTGAAGGACATGACGGCGCATTTGCGGGAGCATCCCTATCTGCTGGGCGGGCGGCCATCGCTGGGTGACTTTGCCCTGAACGGGCCGCTCTATGCCCACTTGCTGCGCGACCCGGAAAGCGGCCGGTTGATGGAGCGGCTGGCACCGAAAGTGGCGGACTATGTGCGGCGTGTGCAGGCAGGCGAGGCAGGCGATGGCGACCTGCTGGCCGATGACGGCGTGCCGCCAACGCTGGAGCCGATCCTCAGCCGGCAGATGAATGAGCAGATGCCGGTGATGGTCGAGACAGCGGCCCTGTTCGGCGAGTGGGCTGGCATGGCGGGTTCAGGCGCTGACGTGCCGCGCGGGCTGGGCATGGTGCCCTTCGAGACAGGTGGCTTCGAAGGCGAATGCGCGGCGCGCACGTTCCCGCTATGGCGCCTGCAGGCGGTAACCGACGCGATTGACGCGATGAACGGGGATGCAAAGGCGCGGCTGGCGGCGCTGCTGGAGCGGGTGGGCGGTTCGCCGCTGCTGGATTTCAGGCTGCCGGCCCGTCTGGTGCGCCGGGATTGCCGGCTGAAGCTCGCTTAGGCCTCTCGCGGGAATCACACGCCGAAGCCGTTCTCGATATAGCCTTCATGGGCCGCCATATGCGGCGTGTCTGGTTCAGCGAAGAATTCGAGGTTCGGGTAGCGATCCGCAATTCGGCGGCGCAGGCCGGGCGTCAGGCCGCTGCGCATATGGGCGACGCGGGCGAGGGTCCAGTCGGCCAGCACTGTCAGCTCATTGCCGTCAGCGATGGCGGCCTCGACCACCCAGCGGATTGCATCGGACCGGACCGTGTCCAGCGAGGGTGCCGCTTCGTCTGCGGACATGGCAGATGGCTCCCAGCGTCTATTGCAGCATCATGTCCGGATTGTCGTAGGGCGTGAAGCGCAGATCATAGCCATAGGGCTTTTCCTGCGGTGGGGCGTCGGGCTCTGTGGTGTAGATTTCCACCTTGTCGGCGATCTTGAAACCGAGATGGTTGCTGATCGCGACAATCATGTCGCCGGCCTCTTCGGAATCCTTGGCCCAGGCCTTCATGGACAGGACGGATGGCCCGATCTCGGTCTTGAACTCGGCATTGGGCTCGACAACCCGGCCGTCGGCAACCATGGCGAAATGCTGGAAGTCGGTTTCGATCTGGCCGTAGCGCAATTTCAGTTTCCAGTCCTTTGGGGCGTCATCGCTCATGATGCCACCGCGATGCAGTCGATCTCGAGATTTGCGCCGACAGCGAGGCCGGAGACGCCGACCGTGGCGCGGGCGGGCTTGGGATTTGGCAGGGCTGCCTTGTAGGCCGCGTTCATCTCGGCATAGTCGGCCATGTCACCGAGAAAGACGGTGCATTTGACGATATTGGAAAGATCGGCGTCGAATGTCTTCAATGTGCGCTCCATGTTGGCGAAAATCTGGGTTGTCTCCGCACCGGTGCCGCCCGGGACGAGCGCATTGGTTTCCGGATCGATACCCAGTTCTCCGGAGAGATAAATCGTGTCGCCCGCCATAACGGCCTTGGAGAAGGGAAGTTCCGTGCCGCCAACAGCCATGCCGCCGAAATGGGACACGTAAGGGCCAAGACGGGTCTCGTCGACATCGACCGCGATGCAGCCCGCAAGCGTTGCGAGCGAAACACCCATAAGTGCGTATTTCATCATGTTCGTGTCTCTCCTCATCAGCGTTTTTCGGGTCTGGCGCCGTGATCTGCAAAGGCCTGCATGATCTTCGGGAAGTCAGACATTTCGGGGAATTCCTCATATGAGAACTCTGCCCCGGTTTGCGCGAAAGGCAAACGGCTGGCCGTGCCGGTTTCCATGATCGGGGCGGCCCAGGCGGCATTATCGAGCATGGTCGACCGGAGATTGACCATGTCCATACCGGCAGGGCGCGTGAACAGCCAGGACATACAGTCCGGGCAGTAGAAGTGCCTGTGCTCGCCCTTCAGTGCGCCGATCACGGGCTCGCCGCTGGTCACTTCGAACCCTTCGTCCGGCAGGAACATGGAGAGCGAGTAGGGCCCGCTCGTCAGTTTCTGGCAGCCGCGGCAATGGCAGGCCATGGTGACCATGGGCGGCGCGGAGATTTTCATCTCAACGCCGCCGCACAGGCAACTGGCCTTCCAGGGAAGTTTCCAGTCCGTCATATTCTGCTTAGCCGCGATGCAGGGCGCAGAGCTTGTTGCCGTCGGGGTCGCGCAGGTAGGCGAGGTAGAGGCGCTGGCCGCCACCTTCACGCCAGCCGGGCGCATCTTCAATCGGCGTGCCGCCAGCGGCCGCGCCAGCCTTATGCCAGGTGTCGGCTTGCTCGGTCGAATCCATGGCAAAGCCGATCGTGCCGCCATTTGCGTGGGTGGCAGGCTCGCCGTCGATGGGCGGTGTTACGAGGAAGATGCCGCCATTGTGCAAGTAGATGAGGCGACCCTTCGGATCGGTAATGGCGGTCTTGCCGCCGACCGATGTGAACAGGGCGTCGTAGAAAGTCTTGGATTTTTCGATGTCGTTCGTGCCGACCATCATATGGCTGTACATTTGTTTTTCCTTTGGTTTGTACCGACTAGTACATCATCATAGTCCGGATGCTTTCGCTAGCGTGCATCACGTCAAGGGCTTCATTCAAGTTCTCGAGATTCATGACGTCCGCGATCTATTTTGTTCCAATTATCAATTGTATGTCACTTCAAGTTCGGTGCAGCCGTAGAATCCGCAATCGCTTCTTTCCCAACGGATTGCCACATCTTTATCTTGATCATGGACAATTGCGGATTGAGGCTCAGCGAGTTCATCCAGCACATCAATATCAAGCTTGTTACCGGCTGAGAGGCACTGTTCCGAATGTTCTGCCAATTCATCAATAGAGATGTAGTGCGTCATTGGCGCGATGGCGGCGACGAAAACCTCGTCGTGTTCATCCGCGCAGCCATCACATTCCGTCTCCCATTTGAGTGAATACATGCAAATTGCCCCCTCGGGGCAGCCGCCATGGGACAATTTCACATAGCGCTTATCTTGTTCGCCTTGAGCGGGTGCGTTCATCCACGTTGTGAAAGCACCACAAAACTGATCCTTCATCGTAGGTGAATGACTGACCGATGCACATGCTGGCAAGATCAAAAGGATAAGCAGTGCAGCGCAGGTTCGCATCAATAAACCACAACACTCCGGATGCTCTCGCCGGAATGCATAAGGTCAAACGCGTCGTTGATTTTCTCGAGGCCCATGACGTGGGTGATCATCGGGTCGATCTGGATCTTGCCGTTCATGTACCAGTCGACGATTTTCGGCACGTCGGTGCGGCCCTTGGCGCCGCCGAAGGCCGTGCCGCGCCAGTTGCGGCCCGTGACGAGCTGGAACGGACGGGTCGAGATTTCCTTGCCGGCCTCTGCCACGCCGATGATGATCGACGTGCCCCAGCCGCGATGGCAGCATTCGAGGGCCTGACGCATCACGTCTGTGTTGCCGGTACAGTCGAAGGAATAGTCGGCGCCGCCATCGGTCAGCTCGACGATGTGGGCGACGACGTCTTTCGTGTTCTTCGGATTGACGAAATGCGTCATGCCGAATTTCTCGCCCCATTCCTTTTTGGAGTCGTTGATGTCGACGCCGATGATCTTGTCTGCGCCAGCCATGCGGGCGCCCTGCAGCACGTTGAGGCCGATGCCGCCGAGGCCGAACACGACGACATTGTCGCCGACCTGGACCTTGGCCGTGTTGGTGACGGCGCCAACGCCGGTGGTGACGCCGCAGCCGACATAGCAGGCCTTGTCGAAAGGCGCGTCGGTGCGGATTTTCGCCACCGCGATCTCCGGCAGGACGGTGAAGTTCGAGAAGGTCGAGCAGCCCATGTAATGGTAGATGGTCTGGCCCTTGTAGGAGAAGCGGCTCGTGCCGTCCGGCATCAGGCCCTTGCCCTGCGTTGCGCGGATGGCGGTGCAGAGGTTTGTCTTGCCGGAGAGGCAGCTTTTGCACTGGCGGCATTCGGGCGTGTAGAGCGGGATGACATGGTCACCCGGCTTCACACTCGTCACGCCCGCGCCCACCTCGCGCACGATGCCCGCGCCCTCATGGCCGAGCACGCTGGGGAACAGGCCCTCGCTGTCAAGCCCGTCGAGCGTGTAGGCATCCGTGTGGCAGATGCCGGTCGCCATGATTTCGACGAGGACTTCGCCCGCCTTCGGGCCTTCCAGGTCCAGCTCGACGATTTCGAGGGGTTTCTTGGCTTCAAAGGCGACGGCAGCGCGTGTTTTCATGAATCAGGTCTCCGGACATTCTGTTGCCCCTACGTAGACCGGCTGAGCGCGATGATCCACTCCGCGCGGGCAATTGACTTTGGTTTGGTATCGAACTAAAAAGTATGACATCAAACCAAATAGGGAACGGGACGATGACAACACGGCGCGGCATGCTGAAACTGGTCGGTGGAGGCGTCGTGCTGGCGGCGGCAGGGGCCGGGAGCTTTGTCGCGGCGAATGGCCCGTCGCGTTCGGCGCGCGCGCCATGGCGGGAAGCCGGGCAGGAAACCGAGTTCCGGCGGCGTGCACTGTCCTATGCGATCCTTGCGCCCAATCCGCACAATATGCAGCCCTGGCTGGTGCGCCTTGATGGCGAGGACGCGCTGACCCTGTTCGGCGACCTCGACCGGCAATTGCCTGCGACCGATCCCTATGACCGCCAGATCGTGATCGGGCATGGCGCGTTCCTGGAATTGCTGGCGCTGGCGGCAGCCGAGGATGGATACCGCGCCGATATCACGTTGTTTCCCGAAGGTGAGGACATGGCCACGCTGGATGCGCGCCCGGTGGCGCATGTGCGGTTCGTGGCCGGCGAGGCCGAACCAGACCCGTTATTTGCCCATGTCCTGGCCCGGCGATCGAACAAGGAAGTCTATGAGGCGCGCGATGTGGAGCCGGAAAAACGGGCGGCTATGACCGAGGCGGCGCGCCGCTTTGGTGTCACCGCCAACAGTATCGGCAATACGGCCATGGCAGAGACGCTGCGCGACCTGACCTGGCGCGCGCACCTGATGGAGATGCGGACGCCGGTGACCAATCAAGAGAGTGTCGACCTGATGCGCATTGGCGCAAAGGAAGTGGCGGCCAATCCGGACGGGATCGAACTGGAAGGCCCGTTCATCGCAGCCGGCAGGCTTCTGGGCATCCTCAACCGCGAAACGCTGGCTGACCAGACATCCGCAGGCTTCCAGCAGGGCCTGGACATGTATCAGGCACTGGCCATGTCGGCGCGCGGCTTTGCCTGGCTGTCCAATGGTAACCAGACCCGCGCCGACCAGATCCATGCAGGGCGGGCCTATGCGCGGATGAACCTGACGGCGACATCGCTGGGCGTCTCGATCCACCCCTGGAGCCAGTCGCTGCAGGAGTACAAGGAAATGGCAGACCTCTATGCCGAAGTGCATGAATTGATTGGCGAGGGGCAAAGGCTTCAGATGCTGGTCAGGGTAGGCTATGCCAAGCCGATCATGGCCACGCCCCGCTGGCCGATGGAATCGCACCTGATCACCTGAAGGCTGCCAATGAACAAACTATCCAGGCGTGAGCAGACCCTTTTCCTGCTGCTCAACGAGATCGGCATTATCAGCCAGCTGTCCGGCGCGCGCCTCGACCGCATGCTGCCGCATGGGCTGACAGTGGCGCAGTTCGGCGTGCTCAACCATCTGGTACGGCTTGAGGATCAGGGCGACTGGTCTCCGGCCCGGCTGGCCGCGGCCTTTCAGGTGACCAAGGGCACCATGACCAGCACGCTGCAAAGGCTGGAGGCCAAGGGCTTTATCGCAGTGCAGAAGAACCCGTCTGATGGCAGGGCGAAGATCGTCACGCTGACCAAGGCAGGCCGCGAGGCGCGGGAAGCGGCCATGAATGCGGCAAGTCCGGGGCTTGCTGACCTGGAGGACGTCCTGACAGCGGAGGAGGTTGAGGCGCTGATTCCGGTCTTGCAAAAGTTGCGGATTTGGCTCGATATGCACCGGTGATTGAAAATGTCTGACGGGCTTCCCCCGACGGCGCGAAACGGGATGCACCGATGACCAGATTGCTGCTGTGGATAGCGGGCCTTGTGGCGGCCGGACTGCTGGTGATCTATTTGTGGGCCGGCAAGGATCTCCAGGCGATGGATGCCGAAGCCCGCACGGAAGCGCCGGGCCAGTTCCTGGAGGTGACGGACGGCACGCTTCACTATCTCGTGGAAGGGCCTGAAGATGGCGAAACCATCGTCATGGTGCACGGGTTTTCGACCCCATCCTTCATATTCGAGCAGAATGCGGCAGCCCTTGTCGATGCGGGCTACCGCGTCGTGCTATACGACCATTTCGGGCGCGGATGGTCTGATCGTCCGAAAGGCCCTTATGACGATGTGTTCTATGATCGCGAACTGATGGACCTGCTCGACGGGCTCGGTCTGACCGAACCCGTGCACCTGGTTGGCCTGTCGATGGGCGGCCCGATCGTGACGGGCTTTGCGGGGCGCCACCCCGAGCGCGTGGCATCCCTTTTCCTGTTCGTGCCGGCGGGCCTTGATGTGGCAGGCGCTGACAGCAACGCGGCCAGGCTGGTCCGGGTGCCGGTGATTGGCGACTGGATCTGGCATGTGTTCGGGCGCGGGATCTTGCTAGGCGATCCGCAATATGATGAAAGCGCGATTGCGCCAGACTTCCGCCTGCAGGGCGATGTGACCCGCCAGATGGATTTTCGCGGCTATGGTCCGGCATTGCTGTCGACCCTGCGGCATTTTCCGATGTCGGATCGCGAGCGACTGTTCCGGACTGTGGCGGAAAAAACAGAAATTCCCGTGACGGCCGTGTTCGGCGACCAGGATGCGACGGTGAATGTTTCCAGCGCTGCGAAACTGATGGCGCTGGTTCCACGAGCTGATGTGAGGATCATTGAAGGCGGTACGCATGGCCTGAATTACCAGCGCCATACCGAGGTCAATCCGATACTGCTGGAGTGGCTTTCGCCGGACAGTGCCGACTAGATTTCCACGCGCGCGGCGCCCTCATCGACCCGTACGCATTGGGCGCGGTCACCGAACGCCTCGAACAGGAAGCGTTCCGTCCCAGTGAGCCAGGCCTGCCCGCCAAGGGCGCACAGCTCGTCATAGAGGGCTGCGCGGCGGTCGGGGTCGAGGTGCGCGGCGGCTTCATCGAGCAGTAGCAAGGGCGCCGGACCATCGCCGTCGGCCCTCA
>Ga0209643_1000608_pt1 | contig 54697 bp, 52 predicted proteins | sample AutmiccBRH37_all_FD_187383 | JGI IMG/M metagenome (GOLD analysis project Ga0209643, IMG submission 187383) | Deep subsurface microbial communities from Mt. Terri, Switzerland - Autotrophic microbial communities BRH/37_all (SPAdes) (version 2) | ecosystem: Environmental > Aquatic > Deep...
TTGGAATTGAAGTAAATTAATGGCTTCTTGTTTTGCCATTGCAGATCCCCCCAAACAAGTGTTTATATAATTATATCAAACACATGTTTGTTTGGGAAGGGGCTTCTGAGCAAAAGACATAATCATGTATTTAAATTCTGCACTTTTAAAATCTTACCGGAAAGGTAACTGCTTTAGACGACGCTAGTAAAAAGGTTCTTGAGGCCAAAAAAGAACTTATGTCTGCGGAAAAGAACCAAACTCTGGCTCAAAATTCTTTAGCCGCTATCCAGACTTCCATTGCTGAGAAGACCAAAATACACTTTGAGGCGGCAAATCACGCAGTTCAAGCTCCAGCGCTGGAAGCCGCCTATAAGGAAGCAGAACAAATAAGCAGCAAGAGACAAGCTCTCGAAGAATTGCGTACGGAGCTGAATAATACACAAAAGGAACTTGACACTGCCAATATAGCTCTCCAGCAAATTGATAATAATTATACTGCTGCCAAACAAGAACTTCTCAGAATACAAGAAACATGGAACAAAGGACAGGCCACCATATTGGCCAGTGGTTTAACGGACGGGGCACCGTGTCCAGTTTGTGGTTCCCTGAAGCACCCCACTCCTGCCAAAAGCGAAGTATCACTACCTTCGGAAAAAGACATTAAAACAAAGCAACAAATCGTAGCTGATCTCGAAACGAGTCGTACATTGAGGAACTAACCCTTGCTTTAACTGAAGCAGAAACCGCAAGCAGGCACTGACCCAGGGTACACAGCTTCAGTCGCAGTCCAAACAAGAGGATAATTGGCTAATAAAGATTCAAGAACTCGAAATCTCTCTAAGGGAGTTGGAAAACCGTTATGCAATACTAGGACGTCTCTCTGAAGTTGCTAACGGAAGAAATAAGTATGGTTTGACATTTCAGCGATTTGTACTGGGAGCACTATTGGATGATGTGACCGTAGCCGCTACTGAGCGTCTGAAGTTGATGAGCCGAGGCCGCTATCACTTGCAGCGCACTTTGGACCGGACCCGCAGCAATGCGGCTGGGGGGCTGGAGCTTGAGGTGTTTGATACATATACCGGCGTGGCCCGAGGCGTGGCAACCCTATCAGGTGGTGAAACCTTCTTAGCCTCTCTGTCGCTTGCCCTTGGGTTGGTTGACGTGGTCCAATCCTATGCAGGTGGTATCCACCTGGAAACTATATTCGTAGATGAAGGATTCGGTACACTTGATCCAGAATCGTTAGATTTTGCAATCAGGGCCTTAATTGACCTCCAGAAATCCGGCCAGCTGGTAGGAATTATATCCCATGTTCCGGAACTCAAGGAACGGATTGACGCGAGGCTTGAAGTTCAACCAACTGACAGGGGAAGTGTTGCAGGTTTCAAATTATCATAATTTTGGTGTTAACAGACGCCATACACACGTGTTTGAAGAAAAGACCTTTAAGCCTGACCACCCTGGACTCCTGCTCATTTATCACATAGCGGCCTACAACATTATAGCCCAAAGGTACCCACCCCCGTTAAAACGGGCTAAAATACTGCAGTATTGTCTAATCTTTTTGGGCAAAAAAGACACTGTTCCCTATCGTCTAACCAAACTCAGCGGTGATATAATAGATGAAAAAGGTGAAATGCCTATGCGATATTCATGTCCATATCTGCAGGGTGAAGTAGAATTGACAGAAGAGCGGGAAAATCATATTTCTGAACGTCATCCGGAGTTAATTCCAGAGTATCGTTGGTGTATTGCTGAAACATTGTCTAATCCGGACACGGTTCGCCGAAGCACCAGGTTTGGCAACGCCCGAATGTTTTGCCGCTGGTTTGACAATGTTAGAAAAGGTAAATATGTTGTGATTGTTGTAGTTTCTGATGATGCCCCGGAAGGCCGCCATTGGGTAATTACTGCATACATTACCCGTAATATATCAGGGGGTGTAATCGAATGGAAGAAAAATTAATTTTTCGTTATGATCGTGAATCCGATATTTTATACATTGACAAAGTAACACCTTATCCTGAACAAGAGACAACAGAACTTGGCGATGATGTTGTGGCAAGATTAAATCCCTTTACGGAGGAAGTTGAAAACCTGGAAATTCTGTTTTTCTCTACGAGATTATTACGGACAGATCTTTTTACTCTACCAATATCCGCTGATTTACGCTTAGCATTTCAAAACGTTTGAAGTATATTAATAAGGGTGAAAATGTCCCTCCAAGTGAAGGGACATTTTTCAATTCACCCTTCGGTGGTTTTTCAGCTTAATTGTAGATGAAGGATATCTGGCCGAAAACCCGTTGGCAAGGGTGGAACGGCTAATAGAGGCCGAAACTTTAATCGTTGCCTTGAACAAGGAATAAGTAAGCTCACTGCTTGCCGTTCCCGACCAGAAACCCTCACCGGGCTAAGGGATACACTATACCCGCATCAGTGAGTTTCCAGATACGTAAACATTTCTTAACTTAAATTCAGGGGGGCTCTCCACCAACAGGCGTATTCTCCCCTTTCCTTCGATATTTCCAGAAAAATATACATCATCCAGGTAGAATTCCGGTTCAAACACCCATTTAGGTGGTTTCAAATGATAATCGTTGCATAGTTTATGAACCATGGAGGCTATCAACGCTTTAAAATAGGGTTGGTTTCCATTAAAAATGGGTTTGTCTTTTACTAAGTAATAACGCACAGATTTATTGTTTGCGGCCTTAAAATCATCCAGGAATTGTCCAAGATATAATCCTTTATTTTTAAAATCAGCGTCTATTCTCTGAATAACTTCCATTAGTTTACTAAACTCCATTTGAATCACCTGCGACTTTGTCATTCAAGTATTTCTGAATTATTTCCTCAACCTCATCAAGTGTATATCCTTTAGGATAGAACTTGTCAAATATTTCCGTGACTTGTTCATAGGAGCTTATATGCAAGAAATCTAGCAAGTATTTAATATCTTCAATGTCACTCGAGAAATCAATTCTAGACGTTAGGCATTTCATTGCCAAGAAATATTCCGGCTTTGGAACATATATGGATAGATTACTTAGATTCAAGAAAGCTTCCTTCTCACCAAAATAACTTATATACCTAGATACAGCATCATTAAGCCAATTATGCGGCAACCCATATATTGGGGCAATTTTGTCATTAGCTATCTTATATACTTTACTCTTTGGCTTAAAAACAGCGTCTACATCCCTTGTCGCAGGACGAGCTTCGAAAGCAACACACATCACGCTTCCGCCAAACAAGGTTAATTCGGCTTTTATATTAAGGATTTGTAGTTCATCATTCAGCATATTCAGGAATCTAAGGATGTCTTCTTTGGTTAATAACGTCATTGTTCAAACCTCCGTAAGGCATCTTCTTCCTAAAACTTACGCGAAAGATAGTAGTTTAGAACAATTTTTATTCGTAACTATTTGAGTCTCTCTTGGTATCCGTGAATAACATGTATTTTGATATATTATATCACAACTAAATCGATATTTACACAAGACAAGGAGGGTTCCTCGAATTATTAGGCATTGGTCTCCAGCACAAAGGAGATCCTGCATCTCACAACCCTGACCATAGTCCAATGAATTCTTCGGTATCTGTTTAACCGGGACAGCTAACGTGGCAAGCAGACGATTCGAAGCCTGGTTGGACTCTCATCGAGATAGCGCCAGCGAAGGTTGACTGTGGCCGCCAACGGGGCGAAATTTAAAGCATAGTCTGCGCTCGGAGAGACTCCTGTGTATTTCACATACATGAACTAGCAGGAACAAGGAATACTATGCCGAATATGCCATCAATAAGCAATTTAAAAAGGTGTTTTGCCGATGGATAAACAACGGGAAATTATTGCACAAACCTTTAAAAACATGAGCGCATAATACGATGATTTAGGCATAATTTGCCAATAATGTTAATTATAGCACTTGCAATATCTTTAAAAAATCATCAAAGGAACATGGTTTCTTTGATCAACCGCTGAATCTCCAACTAGGAATTCTATTAAATTCACCCGGGTTAGTAGCAGCAACAGGCAGTAGGTGACTCGAACTATTCGCTGGAGAGGGGTATAAAGATGGATAAGGTGATCTTGGTTGATGAGCAAAACTGCGTCGGCTGTAATAAATGCGTCAGACATTGCCCTGTTTTCGACGCAAATATTGCTTATATTTCGGAAGGGCAAAATAAGGTGAAGGTTAACCCGGAAAGGTGTATAATCTGCGGTAAGTGTATTGAAGTATGTGATCATAAAGCCAGGAACTTTAGGGATGATATAGAATTGTTTTTTGAGGCTTTGGATAGTGGGGAAAAAATTTCTATTATTGCAGCCCCTTCTATCAGGGTGAATTTTGCCAATTATGAAAACTTATTTGGCTTTCTGAAATCCAAAGGTGCAGATGTGATTTACGATGTATCCTTCGGAGCGGATATTACCACCTGGGCTTATTTAAAAGCCATAAAGGAAAAAAACCTTTCGTCTATAATAGCCCAACCCTGTCCTGCCATTGTAAGCTATATTGAAAAATATAAAGCTGAGTTAATCAGAAACCTTGCTCCCATTCACAGTCCTATGATGTGCACGGCGATATACCTAAGAAAATATGCCGGTGTTTCAAGCAATATAGCATTTTTGTCTCCGTGCATTGGCAAAATCAACGAAATAAACGACCCTAATACCAGTAATTATATACAATACAATGTTACCTATACAAAACTGCTGGATTATTTAGAAAGAAAAAGGATTAATTTATCCAATTATAACAAACATGGATTTGAAGATATTGGCTGCAGCTTGGGCTGTTTGTTCAGCAGGCCCGGAGGACTTAGGGAAAATGTCGAAGCGAAGGTTAAAGGGGCATGGATACGCCAGGTGGAAGGCCATGAGTATGCGTACGAATACCTGGATGAATATAGCCAAAGATTAGCAAGTGATAAGCCGTTGCCGCTGCTGGTAGACATCTTGAATTGTTCTAAAGGCTGTAATCTTGGCAGCGCCACAGCTAAAAATATTACTGCGGATGACGCTGATTTTACTTTCAATGCCCTAAAAGCTGAGAAACTGGATGACAAGGGTGGGAAACTGGTAACAAAGAAGATTGACTGGTTATATAAGTATTTCGATAAGAACCTTAAGCTGGATGATTTCACCAGGGGATACAACAATAATACGAAGGCACCTTTTCTGAAAGAGCCTACCGAATCGGAATATAATGAAATATTTACACGGCTTCACAAAAATACAAAAAGAGAGCGCGAGCTAAATTGCTCAGCCTGTGGATATAGCACATGTCGGGATATGGTAAAAGCTATTTACAACAATTTAAATGTTATATATAACTGTATGGATTTCAATCGACGGGAGGCAATGCTGGAAAAAAATAAATTTGAACTTAAGACCACAGAACTGGAAGCGAAAAATGTAGAAATGAATAATGTTTTAGAAAAAGTTAACAGTCTTAGTGAGGAAAGATTGAGAAAATCGGAGGAAATCGCTACTGTTATCAGAAATCTTGCATCAGCATCTGAGAAAACTTCTGCAGGTGTAACTCAGATTAACGAAATGGTTAACCAAATAGCCGACAATACAAATAATGTTTCCAGTTTTGCCAATGATGTTTCCAGTTCTGTCAACAGCGTTGCTCTGTCAATGAAGGAGATTAATATTTCACTTAATGATATAAGTACCAATTGCGGACGTTCTAAGAACATAACGCTTGATGCTAAATCAAAGGCAATTGACACAAATGAAATTATTGAAAAGCTTAGTATCTCTTCAAAACAAATCGGTAAAATCATTAAAGTTATAAATGAAATTGCTGATCAAACCAATATGCTTGCTTTAAATGCAGCAATAGAGGCTGCTGGAGCAGGGGAAGCAGGAAAAGGCTTTACAGTTGTTGCCGGTGAAGTTAAGGAACTGGCAAAACAGACAGCTCAATCAACGGAAGAAATCAGCCAGCAAATTGATGTAATGCAAAAAAATATGGCAAACGCTGTTAATGAAATGGGCATCATCTTGCAGGTTGTTGATGAAGTAACTCAGATAACAAGTACGATTGCATCTGCTGTTGCAGAGCAATCCGATGTCGTAGGCGACATTTCAAATGCTATTGTTACAGCGGCTGAAAGAGTGAACCTTATAACTGATAGAATCAGTTACATAGCGTCCAGTTCGCAAAGTGCTGTAGATAGTATATTCGAAGCTTCGGCAGGGATTAAAGATATTGCCCAGACTGCAGCGGAGCTTTCTAAGTTCAAATAATCGTTAGTAAAATACTGACGACATTATTATGACTAATGAAGACGATTAAACATTCAGCATTTAAATGACCTATGCCAAAAACATCATTGATGGAAAGCCGGTTACTGGTATCGGTCATGGACATTCTAATTAGAAAGGATTTTTGAAAGTGATTAAATCAATCCTTGAAATAAAAACAACAGAGATGAAACCTAATAACAAAGAACTACCAAAATTTAATAGTTTTAAAGAATTAGCTGAAGCTTTACCACGATGTAATAAGTGCAATCTTGATTTGCCAATTGGGAGAATGGTGGGCGTAGATGATGACTCTAAGGTCTGGGCGGTTGGATATAACCCTGCACTAAGAGAAATTTTTCGTAATATTATAAAAGTTTCTGAGAAAGGTAGCGTAAATTATTATTATAATAAAGATAGATATCAGAATGTTTATGTGGACAATGCCTTCTTTGAGCGTTTACATGATATTAATGCAACATTATTCCGAACAAAGAACCCCATGATTAATGAATACGGTATTCTTGAAGATTATTACTATGATTACAATGATAAAATAGATAAACTATTTAAAAAAGTTTCAGGTTGTAGCTTGCGTGTTGGACGTGGTATTGCATTAACCGATTTAGTAAAGTGCTTTAGTGTTAATGCATCTAAGAAGAGGAAAGATGATAAAACTAAGTTTTCTATCGAAGAATGCGCAAGAAACTGTATCCCTTACTTGCTAAATGAGATTAGCTTTAAAAAGCCCAGATTACTATTTTTTACATATTTCGGGGCATATGATTCATTTGTTAAAAAAGTCGCTGAATTTAATTATGGCAAAATTAAAGGCCACACTTCTAAAAAGGATAATCTATCCATTTTAAAATGTCAGGATTTCTCCTGCTACCTTATTAGGGGTACAGTAGGTGACAGATGGAAAAGTAAAACTAATGGTTTAAATGATTATGAAAAGCATAAAAAAGATATGATAGAAGCAATTTCTATAGCCTTAAAAAGCATTAATGCTTCCTAGTAAGGTAATGCAGTTTTAGATTAACATACGTTTTATTCATTACCGGTACAACATGATCCCGAAGCTTTTATACTGGCCGGTTATACTTTTAGTTTTACTGATAATTACTGTTATTCTTTTCATTAACAACATCAGTACGGGTCTGTCATTCGGGTTTTGCTTACATTTCGTCAAACAGGGAAAGCTGTTTAATATCCGAAGCCCGGAATACGGCTTTTTCCAGTCTTTCATCATTTTGGACAACGTTAACGTCCCGAATAATTTCCTCAAACTTTAAATATTCATTGCTGCCAATGGCGCTGGTTCTCACCCTGAGCATATATATCAGGTTAAAGCAGTTCATGATGGAGTTCTGCTTGAGGTCCGACAAACAGATGAGCTGAGTACGGTGTTTTCTGGCAATCTCAAACAGCGGATTTAAAAGGTGCTCCGAAGATATTGGCCCAAACGGGTTGTCCATCACCAGTACACGGGTATCAGTATCGGAATCCGCTCCCGCCGCCTCCATGGCGCGGGCACGGGTATACGTCATCAGAGCGGAAAGCACGGAAAAGAAGACCACGAACTTCTCACCGCCAGAATTCTCACGAACAGCATCCTCCCAAAGCTTCAAGCGGCTGTTCTGCATATTCAAGTCAATCTTAAATACACTAACCGGAATATAAGGACTGCCCAGAAACACATTAAGCAATTCGCGGCTGGACATCAGCCTGGCGACGCTCTTTCTGACTTCATCCGCTCCTTTTTCCTGCCTGGTTTTCTCTCTTACCTTCACGATACAGTCTTCGATGTATTCTTTCATCCTCTGCATGGCCGCGTCCTTGTTGTCAAGCTGCAGATCTATCTTCAGCATTTGCACCGGCCTGGTTCTGCCCTGCAGGCGGATCCTGGAGTTGACTCCGTAAAGTCGTCACGGACACGGGCAGCCTCCTCCAAACTTACTTCCAGTTCTTTTACTTTTTGCCCGAAGGCGGCGGTAATGTTCGTGTTCTTCTGGGGCAACCAGATAATAAAACACTTGTAGGGTTTAGGAACTACTGCATAATGCCAGTGCTCTTAGACACAAGTTTGAGGATGTCAGAGCTGTTAAAATATCTGCCTTGAAGATGTCGACCTGACCCAGTTAAAATCAAAGTTATGGGCAATGGTGCTAAAGAGCACTATGTTTTTTTAATACCAGGACCAAAGAGGTTTTAGGACCCTGGAGCGGGAGTAAAGCTCTTTATATGCATATTATTTGAATCTCGGGATATTACTAGAATATACTTAAAGGACTAAGGGTAGGATTATTTATTAGATTAAGCCCCAAGGACTATCACAGCAGATGCAGTTGCTACATAATCTTATAGCATCGTTCCGGCTTGGGTATAAATTAACTCCAAGAGTAAAGGAGTCATCATTATGATGGAGCGGGACCGATTGACGCGGGGGTTTTACGCGGGGTTGGGAGCGGGTGTACTGCAAGATGCATGGAGCTTTCTCTCCTATGCCCTTGGCCTAACCACCCTACGCATGGCGGACTGGTCAGCCATAGTCATCTACGGGAAGGGCGGGCCCTTTTCCACGGGTGAGCTTTTTTTTAGTTTTATTGTCCACCTTATGTGGTGCGGATTTCTAGGCATCGTTTTTGTGTACTTAATCCCCTACGTAACGCACCAGCACTACATCTTAAAGGGCTTGCTGTTCGGATGGTCGGTATGGTTTTTTATCTATGGCATTACACTATTATTTAAAGTCGAGCCAACCTTGAATCTCCCCCTAAAAACACCGGTGTCCGACGTAATCGGAGCGGGTATTTATGGCCTTTTGCTGGCTTGGATCGTAAATAAACTAACAGAAAAGGTGCCCCCCAAAAAAGCACTGTAGAACAGTAGTAAAAAGAATTTATATAGTAAGTTCGAAATATTTGAGTAAAAATAATTGACTGGTGTTTTTCCTGCCATGCGAACAGAACCTTGTTGGGAACAGAATTAAACCAACGCTGCAGCGTGGGAACCAGAAGTTGCACTTAACCCAGTAATGGTGCAGAATAGTAGCAAGGGTTAAGCCGAACGTGAGAATGATACATATTCGACGACCACATGTTTTTCCGGAAAATAACTTAATAACTTAGTTAACCGGTACCTAAGTCTTCCCTGATAATGTTGATGTCTCTCCTGTTAAAGCCCAAAAAAACCTGTTTATTTTGGTAAAGGTTAAGTTCAAAGAATCTGTTGGCGGTAAGATAGGCAATAAAGTCTATACTTCCTGCATGCACTCTTACTTCCGTATAAATGCCATTGTTTAAGATAGCGCTAATTTTACCTTCTATTTGATAATCAGTATTCAGGCCCTTATTGCCGACTACAATATCTTCCCCGCGAAAACCTGCATAGTATTGCAGGTTTTCGCGTTCTTCCAGGCATACAGTATCAAGCTCAAGCTGTTCAGCCAGCATTATTTTCCCTTTTAATTTCTTCAGCGGGTAAATATTTTTCATTCCCACAAAACGGGCTGTAAACTGGGAGTTCGGGGTTTTGAAAATTTCTTCGGTTGTTCCCACTTGCTGGATAACGCCTTTATTAATGATGGCTATCCTGTCAGCCAGAGAAAAAACTTCCGAAAAATTATGCGTCACCATAAGAGTGGTAGTCTTTAGTGTCTCATGCAGCTTCTTGACTTCCAGTTGCACGGTATCCTTGGTATTGCTATCCAACGCGCTAAAAGGTTCGTCCAGAAACAGCACATCAGGCTCTACCAGCAATGCCCTGGCCAGCGCCACCCGCTGCTTTTCACCCCCGCTCAAATTATTGGGGTAGCGGTTAAGTAAATGACCAATCTGCAGCACTTCCACCAGCAAGTCAAACTTGCCGGTACCGTTTTTATTCACTTTTTCTTTCCTGAATCGCAAGCCGTAGCAAATGTTTTCCTTAACTTTCATATTCGGAAAGAGGGCATAATCCTGATAAACAATGGAAATATTTCTTTCTTCCGGTTTTAAACCGGTAACATCACGGCCATTAATGATTATCCGGCCCTGTTTCAATTTTCCCAACCCGGCGATGGATTCCATGAGCACCGTCTTTCCTGAACCGGTTGGCCCCAGTAAAGCAAAAAACTCCCCGTCATTAATAGTTAAACTAACGTTATTTAATGAAAAACCATGGAAAGATACGCTTAAGTTGTTAATATCTATCACTGTTAACACCCCTGCCAGCAAGCATGCGTAATACAATAAAGACAATCAGAGAAATAATAATAAGAATCGCGGATACCGGTTTGGAATAGTCAAGGCCAAAGGAGTTAAAACGTTCAAAGATTAAAGTGGGGGCAATCATCGGGTGATAAGTTAGTATGATTACCGCCCCGAATTCACTAATGGAGCGGGCCCAGGTTAAAATCATCCCGCTTAATATGCCCCTCCATCCTATGGAAAAGGTTATATTGATAAAAGTCTGCCAGTGTGTTGCCCCCAGAGTACGGGAGACATTTTCCAGCTTTGGTGAGATAGACGCGAAGGAATCCCTGGCCGCATTGATGAGCAGGGGCATACTGACAAAAAGCATGGCCGCTACAATCCCTACTCTTGTCCCGATTACTTCAAGGCCGGCATGCTCCAATGCACGGCCAATCCAGCACCGGTTACCTAAAACCATTAGCAAGATTATGCCCACTACGGTATGCGGGATGACTATCGGTATATCTACGATGCTTTCCACGAATTTTTTACCACGGAAATCATTTCTGGCCAGAAAATAGGCAAAGGGCACTCCAAACACAAAAGATAGGAGTGTGGTAATTGTAGCAGTTTGAAAACTTGTATATATTGAGTCTATTACCTCTTTATCTTTTAACGTCTGCAACAAAATGCCGGCTTTGATAGTTAGCAAAGAGTTAACAATGGGGTACATGATAAAAAACAGTATCAGAAAACCAAACAATGCAGAAATGAGGTAAAGTTTGTCGATTCTGTATCTCATTTAGACATAACACGCTTTCACTAATTAATTTTTTTGCCGGGGTGGTGTTATCCTCCCCGGCAAAATTTAAGGATATGCCTACTTGCCAATGACCGCTTTCAATTCCGGCGGCAATTTTTCTTCCCCTTCTACTTTAATTGTCTCCGGTACAGGCTGTCCGCTTTCTTCCATGACTTTTAGCCCTTTATCTTTACTTAAAAGGTATTTCATAAATTCAAGAGCCACTTCTTTGTTCGGAGCATCTTTAACCATCGTCACGCCGTAAACGATTGGCGTACCAATTTGAGTTATCACTTCCCCGGGTTTCTTACCGGTAGTATCAACTTTGGCCTGTTTGTATAAATCTGCCTGATTAATATCACCCAGATTAACCTCTGCCGGCATTTTTACATACGGCATATGGTGCTGTTCTGCAACAGAGCGATAGATAAACAGGTAATCAAGCGCGCCGGACTCAACCAATGCCAGCAGGTCGGTCTCTTTGGGACGGATATTTCTTGGCGGACATTGGTCCACCAGTTTTTTATACAGGCCTGGCTGCTTGTAATATTTTTCAGCCAACTGCCAGACCATTAAAGCCCGGTAACCACAAGGGTCGGCATTGGGGTCGCTATGCCCGTAGTTAACACCATCTCTTAGCAACACTTCCTGCCAATTATCAGTTTTTATTTCATTCTTAAACTTACTGTGGTCCGAGTACATAATGACCAGCTCGTTATTGGCAAATAAAGCGTTCCAATCGGCATATTTAGGGATTAGCAATTGATCAATTACCGTGTAATCGGCTGAAGCTAAAATATCTGCCTTTATACCCAAATCGGTAATTTTTTTCGCGCAGTCACGACTACCTGCTGCTTCTCTTTGAATATCCACCTGGGGATACATTTTTTCAAACTCTTTTTCCATCTTATCAAAGGGTACGGCAAGACTCCCGGCATGAAGGATAACCAATTTTCCTTCCAGTTTTTTAGCCGATTGCTCACCCCCTGCTCCCGGCTGGCTTTTATCCTTGCCGTTCTCGGAGTTTGCCCCGCAGCCAGCCATAATAGCCATCGTCAATACCAGCAGGACGGCTAAAATGTTTTTAGTTGTTTTCTTCATGTTCGACAACACCTCTTCTTTCAAAATCTCAGGTAAATATAAGGCAAATACGGCACAAAAAAAGCCGGGGTGCAAACAAGAAGCAGCACAAGCCGACTTTCAGACAGCCATCACTCTCCTTTCCGCACTGGGAGGCATAAGGGTTTCCCCTTATACCCATCGACTCAAATACCCTGGCTTCATCCAGCTTTTAGGTACAAGAGTTCGGAGTAAATATTGAAGTTTTAATAGTATTATATATCCACCCCAAAATTACCTTCAAAATGAATTAAATTTTATGTTTTGAGGTTCTTGATGAAGGTCAAGTTCCGCCAGTTTTTCAGGGCCTGGCATCCCTGTTTCTTCATCCCAGCCACGGGCCTTGTAGTATTCTTTTAAAACATTTTTTACCTGTTCACGGTCAAGCTTCCGCCCGGCCGCAGGGCCGGCACTGACCGCCTCCTCGTAAAAACGGGATGGGAAATCACAGTCAGACGGCTTTTCGCCGTGGCGAATGTTAAACAATTTGATTAGGTTCCAAATCCTCTCACCCGCCAGTATTATTTCTTCCGGTGTCATGTCTATACCCGTCAGGGCCGAATAGAGGCGTGAAAACAGGGTAGGCCCGACGGTGTGCAGCACTGGAGGCCGCATGCACATGCCCAGGGAATTGTAAACCGACATTAAATCCCCTGCCCATTTGTTCATTTTAGGTATGTTTACATCCTTGGTTTCGGGATCGAAAATCTCCTTTTTCAGAGGCTCAGGCATGTCCAGCCCATTATAAATGTCGTCAGGAAAGTTGAATTTCTCGGTGAAATAAGGGACCGGATTTTCATTAAAGCGTAAATTCTCCACGGGGTTGCGGGTGCGCAGGTCGTCACCGCCCCGAATGTTGGTGATGAAACCCAGGGTCCAGGTTGACCACCGGGCCCGGGGATCTACCTGAAAGCATTCAAGTCCCTTTATTTCCATAGCGTACTTTGAGGCTTCGGGAAAATGCCGGGCGGCCCTTTTTACCCCGTCAGCCAGAATATCCCCGAATCCCTTCCGGTGGGCGATCATGTCCAGCATTGACAGAACGGCCTTTTCGTCACCCCACTGCAGCGGGAAACCCACTTCTTGCTCACTAATTATTCCTCTCTGATACAGCTCCATGGCAAAGCCAACCAAATTGCCGGAAGAGACCATGTCCATGCCAAGACGCTGGCAGGTTTCATGAAGCTTGGCCACGGCGGGCAAATTATCTACATCGCACCCGGCGCCAAAACTCAGCAGCGGCGTAACTTCCATGTCTTTTAACCGGAGGCCGGCGTAGGGTCCTTCTTTTATTTCGACCCAGTGGGCGCAGGCTATAGGACAGGCCATGCAGCCCACATTCCGGTTGCTGTACTTGTGTAAAACCTTCCGGGTGCGAGTTTCCGTCCATCCCTCAATAGATCCCTTCTGGTAGTTGCGCCCGGGCAGAGCCCCATGCTCATTAAAAGGGGTGGCGGCCAGCAGGGATCCAAACCGTGATACCGGGCCGAAAAAAGGTGATCCCAGGATGGCAGCCCGGGTCTCTGCCAGCGTCCCCAGGAACTCTTGCTTGCGCGCGACCCGCACCGGCCCGCTGCCGCGCACAGCTATAGCCTTTAAGTTTTTGCTCCCCATCACTGCTCCAAGACCTGTGCGCCCCCAGGCGTCATAGGGACCGTTTTCAATGCACGCAAACCGGACCATATTTTCCCCCGCCTGGCCGATGGTGGCAATCTGGACACCTTCGTCATTATACTGTTTATGAATTTCCCGGATGGTGTCCCATGAGTCTTTTCCCCAGAGGTGTCCGGCCGGCAGTATGTCTACGCTGTTGTTGCTTATCCATAAATACACGGGTGACGCAGCCTTTCCCCTGATGACCAGACTGTCGAACCCGGCGTATTTAAGCTCTCCTCCCCAGTGGCTGCCTGAATTGGAAGTCCCGAAAGTACCTGTCAGCGGTGAAAGGGATGAGGCCTCAGTGCGGGATGCGCTCGGCACCGCTGTTCCCGTTAGCACCCCCACGCCGAAGACAAGAACATTATCCGGCCCCAGGGGATCTGTGCCAGGGGGTATTTCATCATGAAGTATACGTGCGTTGAAGCCCAGGCCGCTTAAATATTTTTTCGGCCAGTCCTGCTCTATGGGCCGCATCTTAATTTCGCCTGAAGTCAGATTGACGTCCAATATTTTTCCACTATAACCGTGCATGGCAAAACCCCCATAAGTTCACATATTCTCATTAGTTGAAAAAGTAAAGCCTTCCTGTGTTCAATTTGAAATTTGCCAGATAGTCCTTAAATTGCGATATATCACGGGAATTCTCCACCAGGTTCCTGATTATACCAATATCCTCAATATCATTTTTTGTTCCCATGAGAGTGGCCCCTAGCAGCTTGTCTTCCCTGATTATAAATTTTCTGAAAATTCCCCTGGCGGGATCGACTATTTTTAATTCTTCCGACACCTCGTCCGGGAGTTTGCTCAGGCCAACTGTGGCGATAATCAGGCCGAATATACCGGTTATGTTACCGTTTAGCGCTCCCGCATACTTTTCTTTATATCCCAGCATGTTTAAGGCGGCGATTCTGCCTTGCTCACAGGCGTTGTACCAGTTGGGAATGACACCGGGATTTTTGGTAATTATGTTTTTGCTTTCGCAGACATCCCCCGCTGCATAAATTTCTTCAAAGTTAGTGCGCAGGTGGTCATCAACCAGTATTCCTTTGTTTAATAAAATGCTGCTGTCCTTTAACCAGTTAATGTTAGGGACGACCCCTATGCCCACTATGACCCCACCGGCAGTTAATTCCTTGCCTGAATCCAGCGCAACAAAAATACCGCCATTTTTCCTCTGAATCTTGTTAATGCTTTCCCCGAGAAGAAATTTTACCTGCTTTTCTTCCCTGATTCTCCTTTCTACAATTGCGGCGCAATCAGAGTCCATATTTTGAGATAGTATCTGCGCCAGGATGTCAATTACGGTAAATTTTGCTCCCTTTCCGGCCAGCGCGCTGATAATTTGCAGGCTGATCAGGCCTGCCCCGATAACAATAACTTCTTTACCGGTTGTACAAAATTTAATAATTCGGTCGGCGTCCTCTATGGATCGCAGCCCGGCGATGTATTCGCCTGCTTTGTCATCAATATTTCCCGGCATCCTTGGAGAAGAACCGGTGGCGATGAGCAAACTGTCATATTCAATCTCCCGGCTATCTTCCAGTTGCACCACCTGCCTGGAAACGTCTATTCCTACAGCTCTTTTCCCGAATATTGTTTTGACGCCGTAGTCTTGGTAAAATTTTTCATTGGTAATAAACATGCTTTCCCGCTGAATTTTGCCGGCCAGGTAATAAGTCAGAAGAACCGGTGAATACGCATTGCATTCTTCCGCTGACACCATCGTGACGGGACAGGAACAGCCCTTTTCCCTGATTGTTTTTACAGCGCTAAGGCCGGCTGCGCTGTTGCCTATAATGACTAACCTTTTACTCTTGCTCAATTTTATAAATCCTCCGGGAAAAAGTTTAGTTTAAAGGAAATACCCTGTTAAGTTTGTTGATAGGCTGCCAGGATTTTTTCTGCAGTAGACTTGATTTTTTGCATGTAGCTGGCACTTACTTCTTTAAATTTCAGGGCTTCCTTGGCGCAGGATTTGACACATTCGGGATCGCCGCCGCAAAGATCGCACTTATCGGAATACCCATCTTCAATAAAGCGTACATTTCCGAAAGGACATGCAAATATGCACATCTTGCACCCCACGCATTTTTCCTTTGATATCTGAACCGCCCTGACGCCCTTTTTCTCGTCGTAATTCACTGTTATAGCGCCGGCCGGGCAGACTTTCTCACAATAGGCCTCGTTGCAATGTAAGCAAACGACGGGTACAAAGTATCCCTGCTCAACGAAATTGTAAACACGAATTCTTGACTTTTGGGGATTATATTCATCGTGATGCTTCATCGAACACACAAGTTCGCATGTCCTGCAGCCGGTGCATTTTTCCAAATCTGCGCTTAAAATTTTATACATAACTTTTTCTCCTCTTTTTACTTTGCTCCGGTAAAGTATAAACATAAGCGAATGAACAAAAGTGTTCCTATGATAACTTATCAGCAAGGGGAACCGGCCTTTTCCAGGGCCATCAGGGCGGCGCCGATAGCGCCGGTGATAAAGGGCTCTTCCGGAACTAAAAGGTTTTTCCCTATGGTTTCCCCGATCATCTTGACAAGCCCCAAATTTTTGGCGCCTCCGCCGGTAAAGGCGCATATATCTTCCAGCTTCGCCTTTTGTGCCATGCCGTATATCTTAATAGCCATGGCATAATGAAGGCCGGCAATGATGTCCTCCATTTTGGTGCCCTCGGCAATGCGTGAAATTGCCTCCGTTTCCGCAAAGACAGAACAACCGGTGCTGAATCTGACCGAGTTGGTAGATTTTAAAGACAGTCCACCCAGTTCATTGATATTTATCCGCAGGACCTTGGCTATTATTTGCAAAATCCTGCCGCTCCCAGCCGCGCACCTATCGTTGATTATACAATCGGCAATCTTTCCCTTTTCGGTTAACTTGATTACCCTGCTGGACTGATCCCCCACTTCAATGACCATTCTTGCGGAAGGAAAAAGATAATTTATACCGCGGCCCTGGCAGGCTACATCTGTTATTTCCATATGGGGACAGCTTAAAAAAGAAGCCCCCAGGCCGGTAGAGCCGATAACGTCCAACTTTTCCAGGAATAGACCGGCTTTAGCCAGCGTTTCCTCAAGGACTGCACCGGCAGCCGCAGCAAAATTTCCATTGATAGGCCTGATGCTATAAGACAGGATATCGCGGTCATCCATAATCACGGCTTTGGCCATCACCGATCCGATATCCAGCCCGGCTTTGTATAACATTAATGTACCCTCTCTCTTTCTCTCCGTCAATCTTCTTTATCGAAAAAGGTGACCGCTTCCAGTTTTCTTTCCTTTTTAACCTGCTCGTCTGCGGAGGTTTTGGCAGCCATTTCCTGGGCTAATATGGATGCTCCGAGCGCACCCGTAATTAACGGCTCCGAAGGTATCAGCACCGGAAAACCAATCCTTTCTTCCAGGTACTTGCACAAACCGGCGTTTTTGGCGCCCCCTCCGGTAATAACCACATCTTTTTCTATTTTTATTTTGCTAACCATTGAATGTATTCTTCCGGCCAGGGCCTTGTGGAGCCCCGCCAGTATATCTTCAACAGACACACCCTCGGAAAGACGTAATAATACCTCCTGCTCGGCAAAAATGGTGCAGGTTTTACTTACGCCTGCCGGATTATCTGAACGCAGGGATATTTCCCCTATGTCCTCCAGCTTTAATCCCAGCGTATCAGATATTACTTCAAGGAATCTTCCGGTTCCCGCTGCACACTTGTCATTCATGATAAAATTTCTCATCCTGCCGCCGGCTACTTTAATCCCTTTACAGTCCTGGCCACCGATGTCAATAACAGTGCTTACACCGGGAAAGAGCCAGCTTACGCCCCGCATGTGGCAAGTGATTTCACTGACCTGGGCATCGGCAAAAGGAACGTTAATCCTGCCGTATCCGGTGGCTACTATAAAATCTATCTGGTCAAAGGTTAATCCCGCCTTTTTAAGGGCGCCCTTGATTACTTCGTGGGCCAGCCTGCGATGTTCCGCCCCGGTGGGCTGAGCGGTTGAGACGAGTATTCCCTCTTCATTTTTGATGACTACTTTGGTGATGGTTGACCCGATGTCGATGCCGGCAAAAAACAATTTAATCCCTTCTTTAATTAAAGATAAGGTTAGTTAAGCTGCCCGTTCAGGGCAGACTTAACTAACCAGGCAACTAGCCTATGTTTTCTGCAAAAGCCTGGAACCTTGTCCTCAGAGGTTCCAGGGCGGTGGTGGAATAGTCCTGCTCAATGACCAGCACGGGCAGTCCAATACCTTCAAGGTAATCCCTTAATTCAGGAATTTCATAGCCGTGTATGTCACAGTTGCGGATTATATTGAAGTACACCCCGTTGACGTTCCATTCTTTGACCATCTTTTTCAGATAGCCAAACCTGTTGTCCAGGTCTTCCATGCGGGTTTGTTTGGTGTCCCTGAAGGTCCGGGGGCAGACTACTTTGTCGAGGTAGCGAATGGCCAGCCCATCGAAAGGATCCTCTGTTTCATCCACATCCACCCAAAAACTCCTGGTGCCAATGGCGGTATCGTCTATGACTATATTTAACCCGCAGTCTTCGATAAGTCCGGTGAGGGCGATATCGTCTATCAATGAGCCCCAGACAAGTATCCTGCCCTTTCTTTGCTTGGGCCCGCCCGCCCTTACTTTGACCTCTTCAATAACCTCCTCCAGCAGCGCGTTGCCCTCTACCGCCGGGATACACATTATGGCTATGAGTACCTGTAATATTTCGGACCCGGACATGAGGGGAGGATCGCCCTTGTTCAGGCTATAAAGCCGGCGCACCAGGGACCTCTGCTTGTTATGAAGCGCCACCGCCTGCTTGAGCATTTCCCTGTTGGCCTTTTTACCGGCGGTTTTTTCCAGCTCTTCGCCCAGGTACATCAGTTGTTTTTTGAAGAGTTCAATGGAAGCGGCGTGGTTTGTATGGGGCACGTCCAGGTAAAAGGAACACGGGCTCTTAAGGTAGGATTTCCAGATATAGCTTACCCTTTCAGCCCCGTCACAGGCATGGGCACCGATGAAGGCGTCTATGAAATCAAATCTCCCCTTCATGGCAGTGTCCAGCACGCTCCGGTAAAAGCAGCACATTGCCGTGGGCAGGTAGGTGTCCGCCTCGGTCAAAGGCTCGTTCATATCCCCCAAAATCCTCAAGGGCATGTAGTCCAAAGAGGTCATCAGTTCAAGGGGGGGATAGCAGCAAAAATAACCGGCTACTTTGCCACCCCCGGCTTTTATTTCTTTAGCCCTTTCGTGGCGGCCCCTGTATATTTGCGCCGCCCGGGCCAGTCCTTTTAGATCAGACATAAGTAATACCCCCTTTCTTTACCATTCAAAGCCTTCTTTTTTCCTTACCTCCCGGTAATGGTCCATTGTTTCAATAAAGGCCTCCATTTTGGAGTGGGCCTCTTCTTCGTTGAATACCCTGAGGTCAACGATGTCTCCCTCAACGACGACCGACGGAACCTTAAATTTTTCCATCAGCAGGTTGCGTACGTGCATCAGGGTATAGGTGGCCGGGCGGCAGGAAATCAGGGGATGGCAGAATAACCCGTCGGCTTTGTAATCCTTAACAAACTTCATATAAGGAGCAGTGAAGAGGGTAGGTTCCATGCACTGTTCTCTGGCAACCTGGGCGTGTTCGTTAAACTTGTGATAGGAATACCTGGCTATAAGTTCCAGGGGATCGTTAATGCCATACCGCTCATCATCGGGAAGGGGGCTGGGAACATGGTAGTTCCAGCTTTCAAAAGCAAACGCCACCCCGTATTTTTCTGCAAATTCATCAAATATGCCAAGAGTATGCCAGGGAGGCAGCTCGCCGAACAGCATCCTGTATTTCTCGTTGGGAATGGCGCCGATCTTATTGTCTACCTTGTACTTTACTTCGTCGTATACCCTCTGATAAAAATCAAGCGCCTCCGGGTCCTCCGGCATGTACAGGTGAGGTATCATGATCGACCAGAAATCCGTACATACGGCCGGGGACGGAACCGATTTCCTTAACAAGTCGACTTTGTGCGCCAACTCGTGTGTCTTAAAGAATGTATCCAATTTCCCGCTCAGGTTATCCCAGTCCATCTTCTTGCCCAGAAGGTTTTCCAAAAAGGCGATAAACTCTCTTAACTCCTGGACCATAAACTTGATGTTGTCTTTCTTGTTGTCTCCCATGAAGTACTCATTAACACCGGTCTGGGGAAATTCCAACGTCCATACAGGCACCTCCATGTACCGGCCAAGGCTTTGGAACCATTTGTACCTGGCGTCGCATACAGCGCCGCAGGCCAGGAGAAAGAGCGGCTTGGGCATGCCGCCGCTGGGGGAGTCTTCCGGAATGATGAAATTGTTTTCTTTCAATTTACGGGTATAACCTATGCAATTTCGGGCGTAACCGCAGATGGTATTCGGAACGCCGTCACTTTCGGCATAATCCAGATTAGGCTCAGCTTTCCTTACCGATGCGCAAAAAGCACCGTAATTTTCAGGGTAACAAAGTTCTATCCCCATGGCCTTGGTGATAGTGCTACCCATCCACCAGTCAACCATGGACCAGGCCACCGGTTTACCTTCTTCGTAAGCCTGGCGTGTGCCGGCAAGCATTTTTTTGCCGAAATAACCTGCTTCCCTTGCTGTTTGCAGCGTTTTAGCCGATGATTTTTTCTTCTTTTTTTCTTCCATTTTTCAAGCCTCCTTGCCACTCAAGGCACATTTGCTATCCGTGTGGGCACCAATCTGAAACATCAACCCCCGGCCTTAATCAATGCCTTCCAAGTTGTCACCCCTTTCTTTAACTTAATGAACAGCCGCAACGGAAATTGCAAAATCCCCTTCACCAATCCACCATTTTTACCCATCCGGGAATAGTGTGAGCTTTTACATAATGTACCAATATTAAGTAATATTTAAATTGTACAATTATTAAGTAATATTTAAATTGTACAATTTATTATCTCGTTATATCCAATCCCGTAGATATACGTCGGTTCAGCTTTTTTCAAATATTACAATATATTCGCACTATTTAAATATACTTAAATTATACTAAATATTATTTTACTGTCAATGCAAAACATATAAAACCGCCCAACGGGCGGCTCAGTTTAGACGTTCTAATATGTTAATATGGCATATGCTTTCCTGAATTACTTAACGACAAAAAAGCCGCCTTTTCAAAACAGGCGGTTCAGCCTCACAGGAATTTTTTATATGTTAAAGAAGATTTTTATCGGAACGGACGAAAAGAATATGACTAAAGAAGGCGATTGTAAAAAATCAATAAGATGGAGGTGTAATAGCCCATAAAGACACTGAAACATCCAAACCCTTGTTTTTCCATTTATGAGGGGTATCACAATTAAATTGAATGGCGTCCCCCTCATCCAGGTCAAAAGACTGACCGCCCAGATCAAGACATAATGAACCCTTAATCACAAAACCACATTCTTCGCCTTTATGCCGGTAGTAATCTCCGCTTTTGCCTCCGGGCTGGGCTATGATTAATATCAGTTCAATTTTATTATTAAGATTTGGGGATAACAGGTACATTTCCACCTTCGATTCCTGATTGGCCAATTTCTTTCTGTTATATGTCCGAACAACATATTGCTTCTCATCTGTCTGACCATTTTCCTGATCATTAAAAAAATATGCCAGTTGAATTCCCAGCACATCACTGATTTTTTTTAAAGAATTAATCGAGGGGTTAGCAATATTTCGTTCAATCTGGCTCAAAAAACTTACAGAATATCCAGTTAGCTCAGCCACCTTGGTAAGGGATAGACCCTTATTTTTCCGGTATGTCTTGATGTTTTGACCTATATCCATAAATAACTCCTTGTATTTATTTTAAAAACATTTGCATTTTTAAAAACAGCTACCGGAAAAAGACTGGACCCGACATATACTTTCCTTTAAACCTTCCTATAGGATACTTAGTATTTAACGCAGCTGTCAAGTACCGATTCCTATGGGTCACTTAAAAGCTTTTGTCCCATTTGTCTCCCTTTTGGTTAATTAGATGGAACGGCTGGAACTTAAGGCAAAACGTCATCTTGAGCTACATCATAGTTCTCTTCGTCAGCATCAACAAAATGCCACCACTCTGTCTGTATTGATCTAAACCCCTGCTTGACCATGACTTCCTCCAAGTACCTGGCGTTAGCCGACTGGATTGGGCTTACATCACTATAATCACGGTTAGCTTTTAGGCTGAATTCGTCAAAGGCACTGGGCATATCCAGTGCTATGCCGTTGGAATTAACCAGGGTCAGGTCAATTGCGCACCCCCGCGAATGAAAGGAGAAGCCTTTATGTGGGTTTGCTACGTAGCGACTATCAGGAAAAGCCTCCCACATTTTGAACTGGATTCGAGGTGGTCGATAAGCATCCCATATTTTTAGGCGATAGCCACGTTCGGCGACTTCTTCAGCAACCTTTTTTAGTTTATCGGCAGTCCCTTTGCGCAAGTAGGCTGTAGGATTATCGTAGAGCTTTTGCTTAGTAAAATTATTCTCGGTAAAATAAATCAGCTCAACTTCCACCGTGGGAATATATTCTTTAAGATTTACAAAGTCAGTTGGTTGGATCTTTAGCGCTGGTGGAGAGATATAAGTTTGTGTAGCCGGTGGTGGCAGTGACGTTGGCTCAGTTTTTTGTCCGCAACCAACTAAAAACGCACTCAGCGCCAACAATACTATCAGAATTGCAATTCTTCTCACGTTTATTATCCCCCCTGTTCGTTTATTATCCCCCTTGTTCATTGTAACGTATACCAAGTAACACTACCTTTCATCCCCCAGCAACCGCTCAGCCAAATGGACCAATCCCGCTGAAAACTCACCGTTTTTTGTTTTGTATGGTATTACAAAGAATTGTATGGGCGAGAAACAGTTAAGCCATTAGATGACAATAAGTTAATAAGTTAAGAGCCTGACCCCGCCTTCCAAATGAACGTTCGTAAAAGCGTACGAGGCCGCCGCGTTCAACGAGGAGAACGGCGGAAGACCGTGTGCCGTATGATTCACTCTGAATAAAGATAGAAGACAGAAGCCTCTCCCATTCGAGGGTGACTCCGGTTCGCGGGAGGTCTTCGTCCCCGGCCCGCTCGCAGTCTGAAAGGAGTTTAAAGAGGCTGGCCACCAGGACGTCTTCAGATCCTTTGATAATCCTGCTGAGGGCGGTTTTCCCCTTTTCCACCTTGGGCCAGGGCGTATCCAGCAGATGATTGCTTAATCCGTGAATTCCGGGGCTGACTTTAAATGGGTTTTCTATCCTATTGGAATAATACCATATAGAACCCCCATTCATAAGCAGCAGGTTGTACCCGTTGTACTCCTCCCGCAATTTCTCTAACTTCTCAAGATACGTCAGGGGATTTTCTGAGGAAATAAGATAATCCTTCACCAGGTGTCCTCTGGATGGCGCGCCTGTTTTGTGTGAAGCCGGATCCCGGTAATTGGTAAGGGCCGCTAAACGGCCCCGGAGTGATATACCCAGCCAGGTGCCGGACTGTTCGAGGTCCTTGCCCGCCAGCACATCCGGAGCTTCTTCCCAGAAACGGGCCGGGGCTGTGGGCCGCGAATAGTATTCGTCCCGGTTTGCCGCAAGAACAAACAGGTAATCCGGATGGCAATCATACGCGAAAACAATAAAGCACATTGCATTCTACCTCTTCTCGCTTACATCAAAATCTTGCTTAACAATTATTTCAACAATAAATAGGACAAGTAAATAATTGACAGTGAATACGTTTTGTGGTAATATTGAGAAGCCACTTTGAAAGGGGGAATGAATATTGACTAAAGAACTAATCAATGAGATTCTTGAAAGTATCGGTCTTGAAAAAATTGAATCTGACGAAGAATAAAACCGGAGGCGAATTAACCCAACGCCTTTGGTTTTATTCTTTAAACAGAGAATAGCTTAAATGCTGTTTTATTTTATTTTTGTAAGACCACTCCAGCCTTCCCCAGGCGGGTTCTTTATATAATTATGGCATCTTTCAATCATTATTGCCGATGGAGTATCCCCGGGCTTAATATCCAGAACTTTTTCAAATAGTTCAGCAGCCTCTTTCCATTCCTGATTAAAGTACAGTTCTATCGCGGCATTGAACTGGCGGACAAACTCCTTTTGCCATTCATTGGCAGATGAAATATCACACACCAGCTCATATACGTATACACCCCTCGTTTTTCCCTTAACGGCAACCATGTCAAGTTTTCTGGCCAGCATGACCTCTCTTATTTCTCTATAGGTAAATTCACTAATAATAATATCGGTACCAAAGTACTTATTAAGGCTTTCCAGGCGGCTGGCCAAATTCACATTATCCCCGATGGCAGTATAATTTAATCTATTGTCTGATCCTATATTACCCACAACAACTTCCCCGGTATTAATACCTATCCTGGTATTAAAGCTGTAGCCCAGCTTATCCAGCTCTGCATTAAAAGATTTCAAAAATTCTACACACCGTAATGCCGTTTGGCATGCATTATAAGCATGGTTGTCCATGTCCCTGGGCGCACCCCAAAAAGACATGATTGCATCCCCGATATACTTATCAATGGTACCATCGTTTTCCTGTATTATCTTGGACATCCCGCTCAAATATTTTGACATGCTGTTTACCAATTCGTCCGGTTCAATTTTTTCCGAGATAGTTGTAAAATCCGCTATATCGGAAAAGAATACCGTTATTTCTTTTTTATCGGCGCCCAATTTAGCCTCTTTATGCAGCAAAATCAACTGGTTAACCAAATCAGAGGGGACATATTTGGCGAATGACCGCAGGCCGGCTTTCATATTGTTCACTGTATTGTTCATGCTCTGTATTTCCCTGAATACTGTTTTTATCTGTACGTCATTTGAAAATTCAAGTCTTTGTATGTTTTCCATATCATTTTCCAGTTCCTCTAAGGGATCAGTAATCCTCTTTGAAATGATAATGCCGATTATAACCATTATGATACTGATGAGCAGTGAAAAAATTAAAATATAGGAAAAGCATTTCCTTTCATATTCGACAACTGTCCTGGCGGATACGTCAACTCCCAGAATACCTGCAAAATTATGATTGGAATCATAAAATGGTGCATACCCGGAAATCCATGTTCCCCATTTATCTTTGGAAAACTCTTGCTCTACATATATTTTGTCCGGCTTGGCAAAGGCTGCTTTTAATGTATCGGTAGGAGTGTCATATACTTCCCCGATGGGGCTGTCTTTAGCCGATTCCACAATAAATAAATACTCGCCTTGGGAATTCATCCTCATGGTATAAACATAGCGTATTTCCGTTGCCCCAGCCCGGATTTTCTTTAAAAAGTCTTGAATCTCTATATATTCCCGGCTCTCCTCCTGACCACTGTGAAGAATTTTGTTGTGCTCATCCCCGTTTATAGAAAGTGAGCCCACCGCAACAATATCGTGAATTCTCTGTTGCAAATCATAACGGATAATTTGGCGCACCGACAAAAAAACTACACTGCCCAAGGCAAGAGATGTAAGCACTACCAGCAATACGAAGGATGTGGATATACCCAAATTAATGGTTATACAAAATTTACCGTCCTTTTTAAACACACTGTCCACTTCTTTCATGCTTTTTTGAATATTTATCCATTTTCCGCCATTCTACACGAGCTGTACGCCTAAAGCTGAACATATTTGCTGATTAAAAGCTCTGCCTCCGGTCATACTAAATGCCGGAGGTGTTTTAATGGCTAAAATAATTGCCGTGGAAGACGGACTGCCGGATTTAAAAGAAATTTTAAAATTAAATGGCTACCAAGTGGTAAGTCCGGGCAAGAATAATAATGCGGATGCGGTAGTGGTAACCGGGATGGATAACAACATCATGGACATTCAAAACATAACCACTAAGGCTCCGGTAATTGACGCCTCGGGCTACACCACTGACCAGATTTTGTCACGTATTAGGGAATTATAGTAATCCTTTACGCGGGGCCCGGATAACCTCCGGGTTTATTTTTGCCATAAAAACTTCAATAAAACGAAGGTATCGTGATATATCACGTATCAAAGCGTTTTTACAGTTTGAACCTCACAAAAAAGGTTGTCCCTCCCGGCCCGGTATCAATATCAATGGTTGCTTTATGTCGGGCGGCTATACTGTAACAAGTCGCCATGCCAAGACCGGTTCCCTTATCCTTGGTGGTAAAGAAGGGGGTCCCTATTTTCTCAAGAACAGCGGAATCTATACCAGTACCCTGATCCTTGACCGAGAGCACAACCTCTCTGTTGTCACAAAAAGTCTTAATGGTAATGCAGCCGCCCGGAGACATGGCCTCCAGCCCGTTGCGGACCAGATTGAGTACCAATTGGCGGATTTCCTTTTCATCGAGGAGCAGATCAGGAATCTTTTGCTCATTAATCTTTAGATATTTTTTTTCGTTCATGGCATCGGCGATAAGCAGTGGGGACAACGCACCGATTATCGCATTGATATTCCGGCTTGTCCGCTCCACCGGTTTATCCCTGGCCACGGCCAGATATTCCGTTATTATTGAATTGGCCCTGTCCAGTTCACCGATCATTAATTTAAAGTATTCGGCATAATTTTCACACTCCGGCTTAATCCTCAGCAACTGTAGCAAACCCCGGATTGCAGTCATGGGGTTCCTTATTTCATGGCCGATGCCAGCGGCCATTTGCCCCACCATGTTCAGGCGGTCAAGCCTGGCCATTTCCTGCTCCATCTTCTGCTGTTCCGTGATATCCCTAACTATTGAAGAAAAACCTTCTATTCGCCCGCCCGGACCCCTGAGTGGAGAAACAGAAATGGAAACATCAACAAATCGCCCGTCTTTTTTTACACCCACAGTTTTATATTTCTTAATGGCCTTTCCTCCGGCCAGCTTAACAAGGTTGTCATGCATCTCCCGGCGCATGTCCGCCGGTACAAGGCTTGATATTGGGCAACCCCTTATTTCGTCCGCACTATAACCGAAAATATTTTCTGCACCGGGATTCCAACTCACTATTATACCATCCAGGGATCCTCCTATAATGGCGTCATCGGAAGACTCCACGATGTTGGCCAGCAGTAACAGCGCTTCCTCTGAGCGCCTGCGCTCCCTTATATCGCGGATAATAAGGCTGGACAGGTAGCGGTCGTCCTTACCCCTGAAAAGACTGGAAGATAATTCGCCCGGGAATTTTGTACCATCTTTATGTATGAGCATTGCCTCGCACTTAAAATTCCCGGTGCGAGCCATGTTCCCCATGGCGGATCTCATCGCCGGGTCGTTGATGTCAATAATTCCAGCCATGCCCAACTCTCTTAATTCCTCTTCCGCCAGGCCAAACATCCGGCAGGCCGCAGGGTTTGCCGCCAGTATTGCGTCGCCGGGCCGGCAAAGTATGATGCCGTCAGCGCTGTTTTCGTACAAAGAACGATACCGCTCCTCGCTTTCACGCAGTTTCATTTCTCTCTGCTTCCGCTCGGATATATCACGAAAATAAACCGATAAACCCTCTGCTGAAGGGTAGGCATAAATTTCAATCCATTTTAGCATCCCGGGGTGAAATGTTTCAAAATGAGCAGAGGTTTGGCTGGCTAACGCTGCATGAAACTCCTTAAATATCTTTGTTCCCACCGCTCGGGGAATTTCCTGCCAGATGACCTTGCCGATAAAAGCTTCCCTTTTATTTCCGAATACTTTTTCCGCAACCGAATTTATACAGGTAAACCTCCAGTCCCTGTCAAGGGCATAAAAGCCGCCGTTTATGCATTCGATAATATTTGAAATCTGCCGGTCCAGTTCGGCGTTAAGCTCCCGTAATGCATTCAGCTCACTAATAAGCTGACCCCTTGATTTTTCACAGTCCGTCATATAAAATACATCCCCTTACAAAGTTCAATTGACAGGAATGTTTGAATATTAAAAAATTCAACAATTTTTTCGCAATACCTTCGGAAACTGTGACATAATTTAGCAAGTGCCCTGGACTCAACCTTACGATGGTGTTTTAACAGGGTAATATCGCCCTGGATTGCCTGTGCACTAGAGCGACGAACTATACGATCCTGAAGAATACCGGTATTTTTACATCTTACTGGAACGTATATGGAAATATTTTAATACTATGTATTAGAACAGGAGCAACCCGGAAAGGGGGACTATTATAAGGAATTATCATGTCCACCGTTTATTTAACCCATCAGCTTTTGACCCGTGGCGGATGCCGGATACTCAAAGGATCCCGGCGCTTCCGGTTATGAGCCTGTTTAATAGCTCCGTCCGGGATAAATGGAAAAAAGTATAAAAGGAGTGCTTGTTATGGGTTATGGTTTTGGCCCGGCAAAGGATAAAGGCGGCCCCTCACACGGGTCAGGTCCGGCGAAGGATAAAAAAAGCAGCCCCTCACCGGGCTTCAAACAACCACCTTACGGGGCCGGACACGGTCCTGGCGGCTGGCCCGGCTACGGTCCCGGTATGGGATACGGACCCGGACCTGGTTATGGCCCCGGGATGGGCCCCGGATATGGCCCCGGCAAGGGCCCCGGTTACGGCCCGGGCTTTGGTTATGGGAAAGGGAAGTGGCCCGGCATTTGGCCAGGTTATGGCCCGATGGGGCCGGGAGAACCACTGAAGAAGCCTTCCGGGAAGAAATAATGGTATAACAAAAACATTGTTTAGAATCGGCGAACCGAGCGTTATTACAGACGTTCGGTTTTATCTTTTCAGAATACAAATTTTACTTGCTATGACAAGAAGGAAGTTACAATTATTATGCCAATAGATATAGAAAGCAATATATAGCAAGTTTCATAATAAAGGAAAGGGCAACATGAAAAAAATCATAATTTTATTTTTATTGGTTTTCTGTTTTACCGGCGGCAGAGCAGCAAGCGCATCGGCCCCGGACTTAATTAATACTGATGCAGAATACACCGCCCTGAAAACCCGTCTGGAGCAAATGCTGGCGACTGAAAAGGGAACATACGGGGTTGTTGTATTGGACATTAATTCCGGCAGGGTCTGCGCGGTAAACCCGCTGGAGCAGTTTCACGCGGCCAGCACCTTTAAACTGCCTATGAACATTTACCTATACAGAAGCATAGCCTCCGGCGGGGTAAATCCAGGGCAGTCACTGGTGTATGAACGGAAACATTACGAAGGAGGCACGGGTAAGCTGCAGTACAAACCCGTGGGAAGTTCCTTCGATATAGAAACACTGGCGAAATACTCTATTGTATACAGCGACAACGTGGCCACCAATATGCTGCTGTCGCACCTGGGCAAGCAAAATGTAAAGGATTTTATGCACTCAACAGGCGGGTTGGTGGTAAACAGCAATAATAACGTCACCTGCCCCCGGGACATGGCTATATATATGAAAGAACTAATGGATTTGGCCGCTGCAAGCCCGGAACCTTACAACCGGTTAATTGGTTACCTGGAAAGCACTATTTATAACGAAAGGATACCGGCCCTCTTGCCCCGGGGCATTAAAATAGCCCATAAAATTGGTAACTGGCCGGCTGCCGGCGCCTATCACGACGTCGGCCATGTAAGCCATCCCGTCAACCCCTATATCATAGCCGTTTTTAGCAAAAACACCGCTGGCCCGGACCTCGCTTACGGTATTATCCGGCTTATTTCTAAAACCGTATATGATTATCAGAACAGATTTGTGGCAGTCAGGCTGCTTCTAATTGGAAACCCGCTGCAGACCAGCGCCACACCCTTCCTGGAGCAGGGCAGAGTTTTCGTGCCGGTGCGTGCGGTGGCGGAAGCACTGGGAGCGGAAGTGGGCTGGGATGAAATAACCGGGAGGGTGAGCATATCCCGGGCGGACAGCAAAATTGAATTTCAGGCCGGCAGCCCCGGTGTTCTCGTTAACGGTTCGGAAGTGCAAGTAATTCCCGCGGCCAGAGTGGTAAACGGCAGGACCATGGTGCCGGTAAGGTTTGTTAGCGAGACCATGGGCGCGGAAGTGAGCTGGGACGACACCTCCCATACCGTCAGTATAACCTCCCAGGCAGGAAGCGGCACTCAGGCCATCCCGCCGGAAGGCGCCATCGTACCCCCGGGGCAGCAATCAGCACCCGGCATTCCCGCCGGGGTCGAAAGATGGCCGGCCCAGGAAGAACCCTTGCCCGCAGTCAACATTTAATTCGTATAATATTTTTAATGTGTTTTCATTTTCCACGTAACCGGCCACGGTTTTTTTACCCAGGGTATGAGCCACGGCGTTTATAGCTACAAAAACCCGACCTGTAATCTGGCCGGGTTTTTGTGTTTTGAGGGGTCTTATTTAATGATTTAGTTGATTTCCACACCTATAACCCAGCCTACAATTTTAACAACCTCGTCGTCGTCCAGGGTAATCCTCACATCCGCGCCTCTTTTCAAATCATCCAGGTCGGCGTCTTTATCGTTCACCACTACATCCACATCATCCGACATGTCATAGACCCTGTAGCTGCTGCCGACCTTTACGGTGATACTGGATGTGGTCACTGATTCTAATATCCCGGAAATTGTACCGGTATAGGCAACAATTTCCGTTACCTTACCGTCCTCAACGGTCATTTCTATGGCATACCCTTTTTCCAGATCCTCCGGTTCGGCGTCCTTCCCATCCAGTTCCACGTCGACATCATCATCCAGGGTATAAACATCTAAAACACCGCTAACTTTTACCGTGATACTATCTGTCCCCACTGATTCTACAGTACCGGAAACATCCTCCGTATTCGATTCGGCTTCTATTTTTGTGACTTTATTGTCCTCCAGGGTCAGTTCCACATCATAGCCTTTTTTGATGTCCTCCGGGTCGGCGTTCTTTCCGTCAAGTTCCACGTCGACATCCCCGTCCAGGGTATAGACCTTTGAAATACCGCTAACCTTTACAGTAATACTGTAACTCCCCAGTGATTCAACGGTGCCGGAAACATATTTTGTTTCGGTATCGTATTCAATTTTCGTAACTTTACTATCTTCCAAAGTCAGTTCTACTTCATAGCCTTTCTTAATGTCGTCAAGATCTGCTTCATCCCCGTCTATTTCCACTTCCAAATCGCTGTCAAGGGTATAAACCTTTAAAACATCGTCAACTTTTACGGTTATACTTTTGGAACCAATGGATTCAACAATTCCCTCAACGGTGCCGTCTTCAATATCATTGTCGTCCTCATCATCATTGTCGTCCTCATCCGAATCTGTGTCACCGCCGGCGCGGGCCAGTATCACCACTGCCTCGCTATCCTCATCCAGCAGCATGGTAACCACATCGTTTTTGTCCAGATCCTCCAGGTCGGCCCGTTTGCCTCCAAGATAAATCAATGCTTCGTCATTCACCGGCACGGTCAGTTCCTTTGTGCCCACGTTACGGGAGTTTCCCAGGCGTTTGACCGTAATGGAGTCATCATCAATTCCCGTGATTACACCGTGGATAAAGCTAAAGCCCTGCCGCGGGGAAGGCATTTCAAAACCCTCCCGGGCCCTTACCAGCATAGTGGCTATTTCGGCTCTGGTTATTGGTGTGCCGGGCCTGAAAACATTACCGGGTAACCCGGAGATAATTCCCTCATCGGTGGCTACCTTTACGTAACCCCGGGCCCAGACCGGGATAGCTGATTCATCCTTGAAATCCAAATCCGCACCGGCGTTATCAATGGCCTCATCCTCCAACCCCAGTGCCCTTACCAGCCACACTGCCACCTCATAGCGCTGGGCCGGCTTATTGAAAGCCAGGGTATCCAGCTCCACCCTGCTGATTATTCCTTTCTTTACCGCCAGATCCAGTGATGGCCCGGCCCAGGATGATATTTTTGTATTTTTGAGTTTTACGGGTGAGGCAGTAATATTACCATAAGCCATGCGGGCAATCATAGTTAAGGCCTCTTCTTTATTTACAGGCTTGTTGGGTTTATAGGAGCCGTCGTTATATCCCCTGATTACATCATCAGAATTAATAAGCACTATATTCTGTTCAGCCCAATGCCCTGTTATATCATTGAATTTAGCCTTTACCTGCAGTTTTACCTGACCCTGACCCTGTCCCTTTGACTTTTCCCAGCCCTTCGTCTTGCCATTTTCCATCCACTTAGGCGAGGCCATGGCACTTCCCGCCGCCAGCGCCGTGGTCAGGCAGAGAACGATCAACACAATAATTGACTTTCTAAATATTTTCAATTTTTATCCTCCTTTGCCTTCCGAATTATATTCTTTAAATGGAACTCATACGGATTCGCCGGATCTATTGGGTTGCCACCGGTTAGACCGCCATTCCGTACTTTCTCAGCAACCTTTTTGGAATTGCCCGCCGGATTGTTATCCCGGCCCGATTTGCCCGGTATTTTTTTGTCCGGTGTTTTTTTGTCCGGCAAAACAGGCGCAGCCCTGGGCTTTCTCTGCTTTTTATTACTTTTTTCAGCAGAGCTGCCCGGCGCTCCCCGTTCTTTATCTTGAATTTTCGTTCCCTGACCCGGTGGATGCTTCAAATCGTTAGCCGGGACTCTCTGAACCGGCCATTCAGCTTTTTTGCCACCGGCTTTCTGATTAGCCCTTTTCACTTTTACACCCGGGAACATTTGCTCCAGCCTGATATGTTTAGTTTTTTCCAGGCTGCGGATGCTTTTGACTTTCAACTCATCAATGTCCACCCGGATTTTGTTTCCTCCGGCCCTCTCCCTGAACAGCAGTTTCCCTGGGGAGATCCCCTCCGCCAGAGCCTTTTTCCTGAACTCGGGCTTAACTTCTTCCACCGCAACCCTTGTTGCCAAACCTTTGGCAACTACTGGTTCCTCTATGGCTGCTTCAATCTTTTCCTTCTGACTGGTCATCCGGTTAGCCGTTATGCTGCTGTCTAAATTTTCCACGGCGTTGCAGGCAAGGGTGGATAGCACGAAGTTATCCTGATCTGCCCTGATATACCCCTGTTTAATGGCTTCCCCGACGATGACGGATATACCCTGGTACAAATCCTGTCTTTTTAAGTTCAGTTTAAGCAAAAGCTTTTCCCCGTCCCTGTTCAGACCCCGGGTGGTAACGATACGGTTGTCGCTGTCTACACCCATTTCGATACTGGGATTTATATCCAGCGATACATAGGCCACGGGCTGAGGCTGGAACCTGCCGGAGTAACCGTAGCCCACAAAAACCGCGATAAAAATCATGGCAGCCGCCAGCAAGGGTCTCAGCAAAGTCTGAACACGGGGCGTCCAGGATACGGAAGCGGATAATATTTCATCCCCCGGTCGAACATCGCCACCAGGCCTGCGGACTTCTTCAAAACCTCCGTCCGGCGTGATAATAATGCAGGATGCCGGCTTTATTTCAACCACAACACCCCTAATTTTCTTTGCCTTCATTGCCGCCCCACCCCCTCCGGCCCGGTAAGGTCCAGTTTAAGATAGGAACCGAGGTATAAAAACCTCTCCCTATGATTTAATATCAAAGCCACCGCGATAATATATTTTCTACCCCTCTCCAGGGTTTTGCGCCCTATGCCGCTGGCTTCGGATAATTCGTTCAGCGGCAGGCGTTTATTGCGAATTAAATAGGCGACCAGTCCGGGCTGCCGGATCAATTCATGGGCTGCGGCAATCAACTGACGCCGGTTAGTACTTTTCTTGGGCGCTATTTTTACCAATTCATCAAAACTGACGTCATAGTCGGCAAGCAGCTTCCGGTATTCGGCAATTTCCTCGCCGCGTTCCCTGGCCGCCCTTTCCAACCGGTAAACCTCCCAGGCCCGGCTGAGTTCGGCAGGCTGCAAGCCGTTTTCATCGTCCTGCAGGCTGAGTTCAGCGGTTAGCTGTCTTTTTTCCCGGCGATAATAATCCTTGAGCCTGCTTTTGATCACCATTCCCGCAAAGGCCAGAAATGAATCACTGCGTTCCAGGTCAAAGCGGTCCACCGCCTCGTTCAAAGCAATCAGGCTAACGCTTAACTCGTCGTCCCTGCCCCACTGAAGACCCTTGCCGCAGAAGCTTTCGGTAGTTTTTAAAACGAAGGGCTGGCATTCCCTAATCAGATCTTCCCGGGCTTCCCTGTCCCCGGAGCGGGCAAGCGCCAGATTTGTCTCCAGTTCCCGCAGTCCCAGCAAAGCTACACATCCCCTCGCTCCCCCCTGCATCACCTCTCTCCCACCTGCTCCGGTTAAAAACCAGCCGGCCGGTCAACTGACCGGCATTCTACGGCTGCCGAATTAATGCTTCTGAAATGTTATTACGCAAGTGCTTTAAAGTAATCAGGGGTATCTCACTAAAAATTCGTTTCAGGTATACTTTTGTAGGAGTATAGCTTTTTCCTGCCCAGGGAACGTAAAATATGGGAAATCATGGTGGTATATTATGGCAAAAAAATAACAGGCTCTATTCAGCCTGTCGATAATATGTATTTTTTCTTTTGATTGGGAAAATAGATTTTCATTATAGATTGTGCTCCGTAGGGGCATGGGTTTAGAATGTTGTTCACACTATTATTGCTTGATATAGGCGAAACCTTCCGCCTGTTTTTTGGCTAACTCTGTTATACCAGCAGGAACCACCATTACAAAGACGGGCAGAGAGTTTTCAGCAATGGCATGCATGCCCAGGGCGTTGCGGCAGGCGGCAAAGACCACCCCTTGGTCCGATAAATTTTTCATTTCCGCTAATATCTTACCGTCGTCGTTCCCTTCTGCTGACGCTCCGCACGTCCCGGCAGCGGGGGCATAACCGGCCACTCCCGCACCATTGGCCAAAATTTCAATATTCGCCTGTCCCCGGCCCACATCGTTGATAAAATTTTTTGCATTCAACAAAACCCTGGGCCACCTGCCTGCTTCGTTCACGTGAAACAACACTTTTAACCTGTTCAAAGCAATACCCCCTTCGGTAATAATATTGGCAATATATAAGTTCATTTCATATCTGTATAACAGGGTTAATTTCAGTAAACATTTTTTAATAAATCAAACCCATATAATGCTTCGCCCCGGTAAACATTTAACCCTTCTGTGACATACCGTCCCAACCCGGGAAATCCAGCAAAGACTAAAGGATTCATTGAAGAGATGTTGAAAACAAATACAAAGTGAATAAGGGGGGGGTTTTATGAACAATACCAGCTTTAATTTTTCCAGTATTATATGGATTGTATTTATATTAATGGCGTTTGTACCCATGATCAAACAGTTCAGGTTACAAAACCAGCGCTTCAACACCCTGCGTATGCTGGAGAAAAAGAGGGGGAGCCGGGTTATAGCCCTGATTCACCGCCAGGAGATGTTTTCCTTTTTTGGCTTCCCCCTGACCAAGTATATATCCATTGATGACTCGGAACAGATATTGAGGGCTATAAGACTTACGCCCAATGATATGCCCATAGACCTCATTTTGCACACCCCCGGCGGGCTGGTGCTGGCTTCCGAGCAGATTGCCCACGCCATACGCATGCACCCCGCCAAAGTAACTGTTTTCGTACCCCACTACGCTATGTCCGGCGGAACATTGATCGCCCTGGCGGCGAACGAGATAGTCATGGACCCCAATGCCGTGCTGGGGCCGGTAGACCCACAAATCGGCCAATATCCGGCGGCATCGCTGATAAAAGTTACAAAGGATAAAAATATTAATGACATTGATGATCAGACCCTCATTTTGGCAGACGTCGCCCAAAAAGCCCTGACCCAGGTGAGGGCAAAGGTTTATCAAATATTGAAAGACCGCCTGGGGGAGGAGAAGGCCGGGGAAATAGCGGATATTTTCACCGAAGGCCGCTGGACCCACGACCATTCCATAAGTTGTGAGGAACTCACGGCACTGGGGTTCCCGGTATGCGGGGTCATGCCGCCTGAAATATATGAACTGATGGATTATTTCGACCAGCCCGTTCGACGGCAGCCCACCGTAAATTATATTCCCCTGCCCTATCAAAGGGAGAAAAAAGGGGACTAAGGTTTGTAAAACAAAAACCGGCAGGAAAAGGTACGGTTCAATAGGGAAACTTACTGAACCATACCCCAAACCGATACGGAAAAGCGAAAAAGAGGTACTATCTCAACGATAGTGCCTCTTTTTGTCAGTCGACATAGCCTCGTGTATAAAATATTTACTTTCCTTTGATGGCATTTATAATTGAACTTGCTTGCGTAAATATCCGTGACTTTTTGATAAAACCTGCGCTCAGAAAGACGTATCTCGCGGATTTTCTCAAGCAGTTTCTCGTAATACTTTTCGGTCAGTACCGAACCACCGTTTTTCAGTCGTTCGTCGTCCATAACCCAACCCTGAATCGTGTAGTCTTTCGCAATTTTATTGACCCATTTGCGGAACTGCACAGCGCGGTCGGAATTGATTTTGAATCCGACCGCAATAATCATTTGCAGGTTGTAGTGCTTAACTTCACGGCTGACCTGGCGTGAGCCTTCAGTTTGAACTATTCGGAAATTCCTAATAGTTGCTTCCGGCTCGAGTTCATGGTCGGAGAATATTTTTGCAATATGCTCGTTGATTGTGGGTATCTCCACGTCATAAAACACCGCGAGCATCTTCTGCGTGAGCCAGATGTTCTCGTCTTCGTAGCGCATTTCGATGCTTTGCGGATTGTCGCCTGTCGCGGCGATGTATGTCAGGTATTCGGCGGCGGAGGAGCGTATGTTTTTCTCCTCGGGCGGTTTCTTTTTACTCATCACCATCACCGCCTTTCGGTTCGTCTGGAATTATTTCCATGATATCGCCGATATCGCACTTCAACGCATTACATATTTTCATCAGCACTGCAGTAGTTACATTTTCATTTCGGCCAAGCTTGGAAATAGCGCCGGAGCTTATATCTGCTGCAACTTGGAAATCTTTCTTTTTCATATCTTTGTCAATTAATAATTTCCATAGCTTTTTGTAGCTAACAGCCATGTTTTTCACCTCATCAGCATTGATGGAATACTAATGATAAAATTATACTATAATTTTATCATTAGTATCGACGGTTCATAAAATGTCCCTATGGAAATGCGCATTAACCGGCTTTTGTTTTGTCCTTTTGCCTCGAATGTTTAATTGATATTAAACGTTTAATACATTACAATTAAAACAAGGGGGGTGATTTACATAAACCCGCAGGAAATAGATTATATAGAGGAAATGGGGCTGCTGTTTGAGACCTCGGGAGCCAGCAGGACGCTGGGCAGGGTTTTCGGCTACCTGCTGATTTCGGAAAAACCAAAGACACTGGATGAAATAGCCCGGGACCTGCTTTTCAGTAAGGCTACCGCATCACTCACCATGCGCCAGGGATTGCTTATTCACTTTTTCGAAAAGGTAAGTGTTTCAGGCGACAGGAAGGATTTTTACCGTGTCAGCACCATTGCCTGGACAGACGCCCAGGCAAAAAAAATAAGAACCCTTGACGCCTGGGAAAAACTTATCAGGCAGGGTCTTGCGGCTGTAAGCCCCCACAACACGGCAGCAGTTGAAAACCTTAATGGAATGAAAGACTACTTTGACTTCATAAACTGGTACTTATCCGATTTCCCCCAAATGTACATAAAATGGAAAAATGGCACTATTAATAAAAACATTAATAAGCCGGGGGCAAACAGTTATGGCCAAAAACATTTTGATGAAAATTAACAAAGCAACCAAGACCTATATCATGGGCGAAGTCACCGTGGAAGCCCTGAAGGAAACCTCCCTGGATATTTACCAGGGAGAGTTGCTGGTAATACTGGGTCCCAGCGGCTCCGGCAAGAGTACCCTGCTGAACATCATGGGTGGGATTGATACACCGTCCACAGGGCAGGTGCTTTTCGCCGGTGAGGATCTGAGCAGGGCCGGCGATGCCCGGCTCACCCGCTACCGCCGTAACGATGTTGGTTTTGTTTTTCAGTTTTACAACCTTATTCCCGATCTCACGGCCACAGAGAATGTGGAGCTGGCCGCCAATCTGGTAGAAAATCCTCTGCCAACCGGGGAAGTATTAAAGGAAGTGGGACTGGAGTCCAGAATGAATCATTTCCCCTCCCAATTGAGCGGCGGAGAGCAGCAGCGGGTTTCCATCGCCCGGGCGGCGGTTAAAAACCCCGGCCTGCTGCTATGCGATGAGCCCACCGGCGCGCTGGATTATCAAACAGGCAAACTGATACTGGAACTGCTGGCCAAAATAAACCAGGAGCAAGGCAGCACAGTGGTTATCGTAACCCACAATGCCTCCATAGGCGCCATGGCCAACCGGGTTGTACGCATGCGCAGCGGTGAAATAGCAGCAATAGAAACAAACAGTACCACTGTATCACCTGAAAGGATTGAGTGGTAATGGGAGCCCTAAACAAAAAACTCCGTCGCAACATCCGGGCTACCATGGGCCAATTCCTGGCGGTGGCAGCGGTGGTAGCCCTGGGTATAACTGTTTACATCGCCATGACCACGGCTTATTACAACCTTGAGCGCTCCAGGGAACTGTTTTACAGGGAAAGCAACTTTGCCGATTATTATTTCCAGGTAATCCGGGCGCCCCAGCAAATCACCAGGCAAATTGAAGCTGTGCCGGGTGTGATCAGCGCCGCCGGCAGAATACAGGAAGATGTGCCATTAATTAAAGAAGACAATCAAAGGGCTACGGCAAGGTTAATAAGCTACCCCTCCCCAGTTGAAAACGGAATAAACCGCGTAAAACTGCTGGAAGGTAGATTATTTGAAGAACATCCCCAAGGCGGGGGTGTGGAGGTGCTGCTTGAGCCGCAGTATTTCGCAGGCAATGCATTGTCCTTTAATGATAAGATAACCATCGTGGCCGGGGGCAGGAGGGTTCCCCTCACCGTCACGGGAACCGCCACCAGCCCTGAATTTATATATCCCATGAAAGACGCCTCCAGTTTTTTACCGGAACCGAAAACATTCGGTATGATCATGATGCCCCACAGCCAGGCGCAGCAGATACTGGATTATACCGGACAGATCAACCAGGTGGTAATAAAGCTGGCCCCTGGGTCGGACGAGCAGAAAATAGCCAAACAAATTGAAAATATTCTGGAGCCTTACGGCAACCTCGCTAGTTACCCACGCAAAAACCAGCTCAGCCATGCGGTTTTGCAGGGCGAACTGGACAGCCTGAAAGCCAGCGCCCTTTTTCTGCCTGTTATTTTCCTGGCTATTGCCGCAGCCGTCCAGTTCGTAATGTTGGGGCGGATGGTTAAAGCCCAGCGCATGCAAATAGGCGTGATGAAAGCACTTGGTTACGGCAACCGGGCCATAATACTGCACTATACCGGCTATGCCCAGGTTGTTGCCCTTGCCGGTGCAATCCTGGGTTCGCTGCTGGGTCTTTCCCTGGCATCGGTAATTTCCCGGGCCTACGCCCAATTTTTCAACCTGCCGGAGGCCATCGGCGGCGTGAACGGCAGGGCCATATTGTATGGCTTTCTTCTGAGCCTGGCGGTTAGCACCCTGGCCGGCCTGACCGCATCCCGGTCAGTCACGGCCATCAGCCCGGCCGAGTCCATGAGGCCGGAAGCACCTAAAGGAGCAGGCAAAATATTTCTGGAATACTGGCCGGGCCTGTGGCACAGACTGGGACCCGCCTGGAAAATGGGCTTTCGCAGCGCCGGGCGCAACAAAATACGGTTCGGTGTCAGCCTGCTGGGTGTAGCGTTCGCCGTGGGAATGCTGGTGGTATCCCTTTTCGCCAACGATTCCATTGATTATATGATTAACCGCCATTATTATGGGGAGCAACATTATGACCTGCTGCTGCGCTTTACCGGACCGGTTAAAGAAAAAGAACTTCTCAATATTTCCCGTCTTGACGGGGTACTGAAAACGGAACCTTTTTTCGAAATACCGGTCAGACTTGAGTATAACGGGCGCACCGAAGAAGATATTTTACAGGGTCTCCCGGAAAACCTGACTTTAAAGGAAATTAGCGGGGACCTTGGAACACCCCTTAAACTACCCCCGGAAGGCATACTTATTAACAAAAAAACGGCTGCTAAACTGGGAGTGCGAACCGGAGACAGGGTAAGGCTGGAAACCCTGCTAAAACTGGGCCCGGCCCGTCATGCAGAAATTAATATAGCCGGTATCAGCACGCAATTAATCGGGTCAGGCTCCTACTTGTCCCTGGAACTGGCCAACCGCATTATGCGGGAGAGCGGCCTTGTATCCGGAGCGATGCTGAAAATACAGCCGGGCACGGAAAAACATATTGAGGAAAAACTTGGCGAAATGACGGGTATATCTTCAATCACCAGCCGCCGGAAAGAACTTGACAATTTCAATAAAAATCTGGAGAGTATGGTTTACTCCATATCCGTCATGATTGTCTTTGCTGTTATGCTGGGCTTTGCCATCGTATACAATGCCTCGGTGATGAGTTTTACTGAGAGAAAAAGAGAACTGGCCTCGCTGCGGGTGGTAGGATTTACCTCACAGGAGGTCTCCGGCCTGCTGCTAAAGGAAACACTGCTTCAATCTCTGCTGGGTGTGGCCCTGGGCCTGCCTCTGGGTCTTTTTATGGCCCAGGGCTACATGCAGGCGGTGAGCACGGACCTGTTTACCATGCAGGTGGTTATCTATCCCCTGACCTATTTCTTCTCGGCACTGGGAGGAGTATTCTTCATTATGCTGGCCCATTTGCTGGCAGCCAGGGGAGTCGGAAAACTGGATCTGGTGGATGTGTTAAAGAACCGGGATTAACGGGAGGTAAGTCATCATGAAGCGTAAAACATTTTATTATCTGGGTGCGGCGGTGGCTGTCCTGGTCGTAGTAGCTCTAATGATTAGGGGTAGCGGGACAGTAACTGATATCGTGGAGGTTAAGACAGGCGACATAGCCTGTCAGGTAATCGACACCGGCTATGTTCAGCCCTCGGGTTATTACGATTTGTACGCCACCCAGAGCGCCAGGGTGGTAAAAGTGCCGGTACAGGCCGGGGAATTGGTGAAAGAGGGACAGCACCTGGTTATACTGGAAAACACGGACCTCAATGTGCAGATCAGTGATTTGCGGTCCCAGCTTTCCCAGGCAGCAGCCGCTTCTGCAGGCTCCCGGGCCGCCATGGCACGTACGGAACTGGAGCTAAATGACGCCGTGGATAACCTATCCAGGATAGAGGAATTATACCAGACCGGCGCCGTGAGCCGGATTGAATACAATAAAGCCAGGCTGCAGGTGGAATCATACAAAAAAACCCTTGAGGAGCAAAAATCACAACTGGCCGGCGCACTTTCCCGGGAGGCGGGCATTGAAAAATCATTATTGGAGCTAAGCGAAAAAAAGGCGCAGTTAGTTATCACCAGCCCGGCGGACGGTACTGTACTGGACCTGCCGGCCAGGGAAGAACAGTACGCTAATCCGGGCACCTTACTGGTAACGGTTGAGCAAAAGGGCCAGCTTGAAATAAAAGCAGACATATTAAGCGATGACCTGGCGGAAATCCGGTTGGGACAAAGAGTAGAGATAACTGCGCCGGTGCTGGGTCAAAAGGTGCTGGAAGGTAAACTTGGCAAAATATACCCCAGAGCCGAGGAAAAGCAGTCCGTCCTGGGTGTAATACAGCGCAGGGTACCGGTGATTATCTCCCTTCAGGACCCGGCCAACCTGAAGCCAGGTTATGAGGTGAAGGTGGCCATTGAAACCGCCGTCCGCCGGAACGTACCGGTGGTGCCCAGGGAAGCGGTAAGATCAATGGATGACGGAAGGAAAGAAGTTCTGGTAGTGAATCAAGGCAGGGTACGGCACCGCTCTGTTAAGACCGGTCTCGGCGATAGTGAATACATTGAAATTGTTGCGGGACTCAGGACGGGAGAGCAGATAATTGCTGACGGCAGTATTGCCTTTAAGGAAAACGCAAGGATTAAACCGGTATTAAAAAAATAGTGCCATCTATATCTTTCACCCCCTACTAATTACCCTTTAATCAATTGATTAAGGGGTATTGTTTTGAAACGTGACGAAAAATACTCAATTCTGGCTGATACCCTGGACCCACGAATATGAACATAATTGCTCAATAAATATTCTTATCAATTTGTTAATATGTGTATTAACAGGATATTAACAGGATATTAACAGGATATGAACAGTTTCAGATGGATAAACCTTGGAGGAGGAATGATACCATGTCAGAACTCCAGAGAAGGAGAATAGAGGAGCATCTCTTCCGCTGTGGATATTCCCGCTTCATGTTACAGCGCATGGATTTAAGGCGTCTTACAAGCTGCTACAACTGGGAGAGGGAAAAACAGCGACGCAAGAGATATGTGGCTTCACAGCAACAGGCCGCTAAAATCAGGCAGGAATTTACAAAAAACAGCAAACCCAAAAAACTCAGATAAATATTCAGTCGGGCCATTCCTTAAATGGCGCCAGGCAGGCAAAAAAAATTAAATTCCGCCAATCCGGCGGAATTTTATTTTTTACATTAACTATTGTAACTGGAAGCCTGGCATTTATTAATAAGTGCTTTAGTAACGGCTATTCTTGCTGAAACAATCACGACAGTACACCGGGCGATCGCCGGATGGACGGAAGGGAACTTCGGTCTCAGCACCACATTCCGCGCAAATTACAGAGTACATTTCGCGGGGTGCTCTGGAACCGCCATTGTTTCTTTGCCTGCGTGCAGCCCTGCATCTGGGGCAACGACCGGGTTCATTGGTAAAACCTTTCTCAGCATAGAACTCCTGTTCTGATGCAGTAAAGATGAAATCGGCGCCGCACTCACGGCAGGAAATGGTTTTGTCCTGATACATTTAAATCCTCCTCAAAATAATTTGCCCTGTTAGGTTTAGGAGTGATTCACTTATCAACTATCTCCCTGACCTACAGAGCAGCCCGAGAAGGATAAATGAACTGTACCTAAAAACATGAGCCCAAATAATATTTTACCCTTTCTTTAGAAAAATGTAAAACATTAAACATAAAAAATATTTAACAAGCGGTTAGCTGTTTAACTTTTAAGCGATACCCCGCTGGAGCTAAACAGTCCTCCCCACCAGGGCGGCAAAATCCCGGCGCAGCCTTTCCGTCAGCGGGCCGGGACGGCCGCCTGCCACCTGCCTGTCGTCCACAGCCACCACCGGAACAATTTCCGCCACCGTGCCGGTGATGAAAACCTCGTCGGCCTCCAGCAAATCCGCCATGTAAAAAGGTTCGACCATTACCTTTAAGCCAGCTGCTTCAGCCAGCCCGAGCACCTGCTGCCTGGTTACACCGGCCAGTATCCTGTTATCCGCCGGGTGGGTCATTAAAATACCCTCCCTGACTATAAAAATATTGCTGGTTCCGCATTCCGTCACCGTCCCGTCCGGCAGCACGAAAACCACCTCCGCCGCCCCGGCCTTGCGTGCCCTGTGCTTGGCCAGCACGGCGGCCTGCAATGAAATAGATTTTACGTTGCACATCTGCCAGCGAAATTCGGGCTGTGTAATTACCTTTACACCCTCGCTGTAAATGGCGGGGGATATCTCCGGCACGTTGCGCACGGTTATAAGCAGGCCTGGCTTTAAATCCGGATCGAATATATGGTTTCTGGGCGCCACCCCCCTGGTCACCTGCATATAAACCATGGCTTCCCTGATATTGCTCTGCTTCAGTACACCTTCCGCGATAGCCGCGAGTTGACGCGAACTCCACGGCATATTTATCTCCACGGCGTTAGCGCTGAGTTTCAGCCGCTGCAAATGCTCCTCCAGGGCAAACATTTTTCCGCCGTAAACCCTGATCACCTCGTAAACACCATCACCAAAATTATAGCCACGTTCGTTTACCGAAACAAAGGCTTCCTCAAAAGGTCCGGTCCAGCCGTTGAGGTATACCAGTTCTCCCAAAATAAACCCTTCCCTTCAATAACTTCGTTATTATTATATTTAATGTTTTGTCCATAAATCCCTGCTTTTTACAGTTTTTTTCCATATTTCCAGACCGCTTTTTTCCAATACGTGATCATACTGCGGCCATATACTTAGACAGAAAAATTTCCTTAATTTTATTACGCAAGTATTGCCAGAAGATTTTTGAAGTGCTATCATGCATAACAGGTAAACTATTTTAGTATATTCAGTTTACCTGTATTAATCAATCAGCCGGTTAGAGAATGGGGGATTAATATGAGAAAAAAGATTGCCGCCTTAATTTTACTTGCTCTGCTGTCGGCCGGCGCCTACTGGGGTTACAGCAAGTATGTCCAGGCAGACGATACACCCCTGCAGGCAGCGGGAACCATCGAGGCCGAGCAGGTTGAGCTTTGCGCCAGGCTGCCCGGAATATTACAGAACCTCACCATTAAGACCGGGGACAGAGTAAAAAAGAACCAATTGGTGGCATTAATTACCCGGAATGATTTAATCGCCCAGAAAGAAAGGGACGCTCTGGGAGTGACCAAGGCCGAGGCGCAACTGGCAGATCTTAATTCCGGCGCCAGAGAGCAGGAAATAAAAGACGCCGAAATAGCCTTAAACACTGCCCGGACCAATTATGAACAGGCACAAAAGGACTGTGACAGGATAAACGAACTTTACCAGCAGGGGGCGGTATCCGAAGCCGATTACGAAAAAGCTGAGGTCGCCTGGAAACAGGGCCAAAACCTTGTGGATGCAGCCAGTTCCAGGCTGAGTCTACTGAAATCCGGCAGCAGGCCTGAGCAAATTAAAACGGCCAGGGCCGAACTGGAACGCAGCAGGGCAATTTTAAAAGCATCGGAAGCATTGCTGGAAGACACCAAAATTATCAGCCCCATTGAAGGAACGGTGCTCAGCAAAAATTTCGAACCGGGGGAATACGTGCAGGCTGGCGCTTCGGTAGCCACTGTGGCCGATTTGAACGACATGTGGATTAAGGTCTACGTCCCCACCGACGACCTGCCCAAAATCAAGCTGGGACAAAAGGTAACCTTTACGGTGAGCGGCAGTTCCTCAGTGTACAGAGGAGTCATTGAAGAAATTGCCGATCAGGGGGAATTTACCCCTAAAACCATCCAGACCAAAAAAGAACGCACCAACATTGTCTTTGCCGTAAAAATAAGGATAGATAACCAAAACGGCGCCCTTAAGCCGGGCATGCCGGCAGACGTTGTCTTTACCCGGAGGTGAACATATGCTGGCAGCGGAATCCCTGAGCAAGAGGTTCGGAACTGTATCGGCGGTGGAGAACGCCTCTATTGAAGTCCGTCCGGGGGAAATATTCGGGCTGGTGGGCCCCGACGGGGCGGGCAAAACCACCCTGTTAAGAATGTTGTGCGGTATCGTAACCCCCACCGGGGGCAGGGTGATTTTCTCCGGGGATAAGCATCGGGCCGGTGGCAGCGGCTTTGGCTATATGCCCCAGAAATTCAGCCTGTACGGTGACCTGACGGTCATGGAAAACATTAATTTTTTCGGCGCCCTGTACAGGGTGGATGCCGGAACCATACGGCAGAGAGCAGACGAAATACTGGAGATAACCGGGCTGATCCAGTTTAAAGACCGCTTCGCCGACAATCTCTCTGGAGGCATGAAACAAAAACTGGCTCTAACCTGCTCCCTGCTGGCCCGGCCCGGCATGCTGATCCTGGATGAGCCCACCTACGGGGTTGACCCGGAATCCCGCAAGGATTTCTGGAAAATTCTCTACCAGTTGAACAAGGACGGTATGACCATGATAGTTTCCACCCCCTACATGGACGAGTCCGAGCTTTGCCACAGGATAGCCTTTATGGACCGGGGCAAGATCGTGGCGGTGGAAACCCCGGGCAATTACAAAAAAAACTTTTCCTTTAAAATACTTGAATTAAAAACTGAAGCCACAGACCTTGATTTTCTGAACCAGCTGGAGATCGTTGCTGAAGCCGGCTTTTACGGCGACAGCTACCATGTAGCAGTCAGGGAAACGGAAGCCGCAGTGCAGGCCATTACCACCATGCTGCAAGAAAAGGGCATAGCATTAATCATAATTAAAGAAATAGCACCGTCCATGGAGGATATTTTCGTTGCACTCACGGAAAAAGAGGTGTCATGATGGAATACGTGGTAACCACCGATGAACTTACCAGGAAATTCGGCTCCTTTACCGCCGTGGACAGGTTAAGTATAAACATCAGGCGGGGAGAGATTTTCGGTTTTCTGGGACCCAACGGCTCGGGAAAGTCCACCACCATCAGAATGCTGTGCGGCATACTGGAACCCACCTCCGGCCGTGGCGCCGTGCTGGGCTACGACCTGACCAGGGAACCGGAAAAGATTAAGCAAAAGATAGGCTACATGTCTCAGAGATTCAGCCTTTATGACGATCTTACGGTATATGAGAACCTGGAGTTTTATGCCGGTCTGTACAACATTCCCCATGCCCTGAGAAAAAAAAGAATAGGAGAGATGATTGACATGGCGCACCTGGCCGGGCGGGAAAATATGCTGGCGGCCAACCTCAGCGGAGGCTGGAAGCAGCGGCTGGCGCTGGGCTGTGCTATAATCTCCGGCCCCGCCATACTGTTTCTGGATGAGCCCACCAGCGGCATCAGCCCCACCAGCAGGCGCATGTTTTTTAAAATCATCCAGAGGCTGGCCGCGGAGGGAACCACTGTTATGGTTACCACCCACTATATGGACGAGGCGGAAAGATGCCGCAACATCGCTTTTATATCCGAAGGCGCCCTAATCGCCAACGACACACCAAATAACCTAAAAAACAACATTATTAAGGGCTGCCTGGTGGAACTGGACATTCCCGGGGCCATGGACCGGATAGCCGGCATAGAAAAACTGCCCTATGTCAGGGAATGTTCCATTCATGGCCCACTTTTGCACGTATTGATTGATTCGGAGACCCACATGGCCGAGCTTGACCGCTTCACAGGAGGTAATAGCATCAAAATCTCTCCTTCCCTGGAAGATGTTTTTATCTCGCTGGCCAGGAAGAAAAGGCAGGTGTCCTGAATGAGCAGAATACTGGCCATACTGAAAAAAGAATTTTTACAGATGAAAAGGGACCGGCTGACCCTTGGTATGATATTCATGCTGCCCCTGGTTCAATTGCTGCTGTTCGGCTTTGCCATACAGACGGAAGTGAAGCATATACCCACCGTGGTATTTGACCAGTCCCTGTCCTACGCCAGCAGGGATATGCTGGATTCCTTAACAGCTTCCGGCTACTTTGAAATAAGCGCCGCCGCCGGCAGCTATGACGAAGTGACCGAAGCAATCGACAGCGGCAGGGCCAAAGCAGGCATAATTTTTCCACCGGATTTTGCCGAAAAATTAAAAAGGGGGGAAACGGCCCCGCTACAGGTGCTGGTTGACGCCAGCGACAGTATGGTTTCCGCCTCCGCCATTGCCACCGCCAACTCCGTCGGGCTCCTGAAATCCCAAAAAATAATCGCTCAGAAGGCCCGGGTAACTGACATTCCATATGATATCAGAGTACGGCCCTGGTACAACCCTGATGGTATAACTGCTTTCTACATGGTACCTGCCATCCTGGGTATTATTGTCACCATGACCATGGTGATGATGACCTCCATGGCCATTGTCCGGGAAAGAGAAAGGGGCACTCTGGAGCAGCTCATGGTCACCCCGGTAAAATCTTATGAGCTGATGATCGGTAAAATTATACCGTATATTGCCCTGGGCTATGTCCAGATCACCGTGGCCCTGCTGGTGGGCACCCTGGTGTTTCATGTGCCCGTAAGGGGGAGCCTGCTGGAGCTGTACCTGTTAACGCTGTTTTTTATCACTGCCTCCCTGGGTCTGGGGATTATGATATCCAATATAGCCAAAAACCAGATGCAAGCCTTTCAGATGTCCTTTTTCGTATTGCTGCCCAGCATACTGCTTTCCGGCTTCATGTTCCCCAGAGAAGCCATGCCGGTTGTAATACAATATATAGGAAATCTGATCCCGCTTACCTTTTACCTGACCATCATCAGGGGCATTGTGTTAAAGGGCATCGGTTTCCAGTATCTGATACCACAGGTAGTGGCACTGCTGGTTTTTTCCGTAGTGCTGATTGCTTTGAGTATTGCCAAATTCAAGAAGAAGATTGCCTAGGATATTGATGTAGGAGGCCGTTCAAAAACAAGTATGGCGCGAAAGGCGAAGCCGGACAGCGCGGAGCGTACTGATAGTCAGCGGTCAGGGGACACACCTCCTTCGGAGGAATGTCCCCAACTAATACTGGACGGCGAGCTTTCGTTGGGGACATTCCTTCGAGGAGTTTTTCAACGGCCTCCTAGAAAGGTGGTGGCTGGCGTGGACTATAGGCAAAGGATAATTGCCGCCTGCAGAGAAATGGCCATGGTGCGGGGATTTTCCGGCTTTACGGTGGATGACCTCACCGCCCGTACCGGTATCAGCAAGAGAACCATATACCGTTATTTCAACAGTAAAGAGGAAATTATAGAATCCGTTCTGGAGCAATTCATGGCCGATGTCCGGCGGAGTATAGAACAGGCCCTGGAAAAAACGGAAAACCCGCTGGAAAAAATCATGAACGTAGTACTCGGTATTACGCAAAACCTCCGGGTGGTGCAGCCTTCAGTGCTGTATGACTTACAAAAGCATTATCCTCACCTGTGGGAAAAACTGGAACAGTTCCGCACCCGGAATATACAGGAGATATTTGAAGGTATATTGATAAATAATGACCGCTATTTCAACAGTAACATCAATCCCAAGATTATTACCACCGCCCTTTTGGCCAGCATCAGGGCGGTGGGCAACCCGACCTTTATACTAGACAACAATCTCACTCCCGAGGAAACGGTCCGCTCACTATTTACGATTTTCATCCACGGGATTGCAGCCGACAAGTATGTATCCCTGCCCACTGGAGGTAATTAGCCTCGAAACTCATGAGCCGAAGGCAAGCCCACCAGCAGAGGAGCCTTTGTTACCGATGTGCGTGGTGGTCACTGCCCTGCAGCAATTTAGCACAGCTAGCGTAGAGATTTCCTCTGAAGTGAGAGTAGCCGGACTGGATACCGAATCGGTAACTACTTGTCCCCCTCCTCGGGCACAATACAGATAAAAGCAAAATTCTCATCCCCTGTACTGACAAACTGGTGCTCGGCACCGGAAGGGACATAGGCCACAGAACCCTGCTCCAGCACATTTTCTTTACCGTCAATATATAGCTTACCCCTGCCGCTCACCACATAATTGATATGTGGCCAGGGATGAGCATGGCGGGGGGAATTACCTTTTTCTTTCAGGGTAAATAGCCGCATTACCCATCCTTCCCAACCCTCCCCCGGCCCGATCAATGTCTTCTTAAAGGCGTTTACCACACCCGGAACGGTAAGTTTTATTTCCTCAATATTTTTCACATTGCCCACAAACATCCGAATCCCCCCGTATATTTAGAATTGTTAATATAGAGTTCTATAACCGTAATGAATTACCTTTTACGATATAACACAGGGCCACGGGGGAAGCAAGGAAGGGTAGCAAAGGGACGGTTCTCATGCTTCCTCACGCCTTGAATATCAAATTGGGTGAAACACCTAAAATCCTGGCTGCTTGCCGTTGTGTCAAGCCTTCTATCTTCTTAACTTTCGATATTATCTCATCCCGCTGTGACTTTGGAAAACTTTTAATTTGGGCTATTTCAAATGCGGAAATAATCTTTTCTATCTCTGCTCTAGCTTGGTCATCTGTTAATCGTTTTGTTGTTTCATTATCTAAGCATTTGTCCTCATTTTTTGCCTCGTTGAATTCCTTGAAGCCGGCTATAGCACTTGCCCTTTCCTCGGAAAACATACTCAGTATCAATTCGCTATCTAACAATCCCGGTGGATAGGTTTTCTCTCCGTAATACCCAATACAACTGCTCCACTTCCAATCTGTAAGCTCATTTATAAACCTAGCTTTGGCAGGGTTCTGATGTATGTACCTTATCACTGTCAATAGATACGCATCACTATCAACTTTTTCACTCTTAAATCTGTCCTGGAACAAGTGGCCTACTGTATTATACTTCCAATTATAATGGTAGGCATAACTTACTCCTATGCGCTTCATCGTATCCGACAGTTCTTTATTGCCTTCCCCAAACAGGAGATGGATATGGTTTCCCATTAGACACCAACGGCTGTTTACCTTCTCGTTTCACTTCTGTTTGGAGTACATTGTAGCTTTGTCCATCCGTTTCACGGGTCGTTTTGTACTTCTTGAATATTTTGTTAACAGTTGTTTTAAATTTATTCGCAAGGGTTCGTGCTAAAGACAATTCTATTATCCTCTTGAGATTGTGTAACTGATGCGCGTTATAGGCAAGTAAATAGTATTGAGCGAATCCACGAAACTCGGACTGGTATTGGGCGATAATATCAAAATCTGAATTAATCGTCCGCTCTTTACGATGAATCGCTTTTCCACCCTTTTTATATAATCTTGCTTTGTCCTTCATCTTCTCGTCTGGGATGCGGAACCCAATCACTCCATTAATACTGCGTTGTCCTCGTCTGTCATGTTTCGTATCCTGTTGTAGAACATGGATGTCATAGCCGAGAAATCGCGCTTTTTCCGTTTTTGCATGGGTAATCAAAGTTTTCGCTTCACTGAGAGTTAGCTTGAGTTCAGCGGCAAGAAAGGTTCTAATTTCTTCTTTGATATTGACCGCTTCCTGCTTCGGGCCAGAAAAGCCTAGCAGCCGGTGAGTAGCCCGGGGGAGTTGCACCCCCAGGCCCTCTCAGAACCGGACTTGAACTTCTCAGCTCATCCGGCTCCCATTATCCAGCCGCAGGATAAATCCCCATTTTCCATTGCACGAACAACTTCTGTTCACGTTTGGCTATTCTATCAAGCCAGTACGTCGCCCGCCGCTGATGCCTTTCTAACTTCTTGTACTTTCGTTGTGCCCAGCGGACCAAAGCGCGATTCATGTGCTTAAGTACTGAATACAGCTCTGAAATGTAAAAGCGTCCATAATAGTTAACCCAACCTCTTACCACCGGATTGAACATCCGGGACAGGTCTTCAAGGGATTTGTCCGGCTTCAGGTGCATGCGCCATCCGTGAATGGTCTGACGCATGGCCTTTTTCGCCTTATTGCTGACTGCTGGGGTGAAGTTGATGAAATGTTTTCCATATTTATTCTTGGACCTCCGCGGTCGGAAGGTGTAGCCCAAAAAGTCGAACTTTGTTTCCAGGCAGTTACCTCGCCGGTCATCATCCTTGCAGTAGACAATGCGGGTCTTGGTCGGATGGAGTTCCAATCCGCATTCCGCAAACCGTTTCTTCAAACTATCATGGAGCTTTTCCGCATCTTCCATGCTGCGGCAGTGTGCCACAGCGTCATCAGCATAGCGAGCGAACGGCTTGCCGGGATGATTCCGGACCATCCACGTATCGAACGCATAGTGAAGAAACAGATTGGCTAAAACAGGACTAATGACACCTCCCTGCGGAGTACCTTTTGTCCGCTCCTTGACAGTGCCATCAGGCATCTGAAAAGATGCTTTGAGCCATCTATGGATGTAAAGTATGACCCATGGATTATCGGTATGTTTACGGATTGCCTTCATCAACAGTTCATGTTCAATATTATCGAACAGGCCCTTGATATCGAACTCCAGTATCCAGTCGTACCTCCAGCATCGCTGCCGGGTGACAGCAAGCGCATCGGCGGCCGACTTTCCCGGTCGATAACCGTAGGAATCCGGATGGAAGTATGGTTCTACCTGCGGCTCGAAATAGATTTTAGCGACCATCTGCGCCACTCGGTCCGCTACAGTGGGAACTCCGAGTACGCGTACTCCCCCGTTTTTCTTGGGTATTTCTACCGCTTTAACGGGTGGAGGAAAATAGCTGCCGGAAGACATCCTATTCCATATCTTGTAGAGGTTGTTCTTCAAGTTCGCCTCGAATGCTTCCAGATCTTGGTCGTCTACTCCAGCTGCCCCTTTGTTCGCTTTCACTCGTTGGAATGCCTCCAGCACTACGTGTTTGGAGATTTCATACGGCTTTGTTTTGTCCATTGGCTCCTCCCTTTATGGTTGACCTTTGTTCAAAACTGGATAACACAGCCCCTTTGCTCCACTCCCATTACGGAGCTTCATTACTACTACGGGCTGTTCCGCCCCTGCACTCCGCATCGGTACTTTCGTCCTTGCGGGTCTTCCGCTTGGATTTCTCCCTTGGCATCGGAGGGCAGGTTCCCACGTTCCTAACCGAAGCCTGTGCCATGTTCACGCCGCCTTCATACCGGCCACCGCCTGGTCAGTAAACAGGTTTCTTCCAGGCTTATCCCGGGCTAACGACTACCTCCCGGTTTTGATGACGTCCCTACGCTTTCGACACTTTATCAGCGGTTCACTGGTGTTCGTCTCCATTGGCACACACCTGACGAAGTCTTGCTTCGCCTTTTCCGTAACGCTCACCACCATGGCTTTTGGCCACAGCAGCTTACGGTGGTTTGGAGCCTCCACCTGTATGGCGGCTCCGAGGGGCCTTCCCTCATCTTCGGTTAAGCATAGCTTATGGACTGTCTAGCAGCCCTACGCCTTCGTGGCGCACAGTCGTCTGCATAGCGGATATAATAGAGTCGTCTGAAGGACGAATCGTTTGTATCCTTGGAAGGTATGGATTGTCTCTGCTTATGGAGTTCCTTAACCTTTTTCCAGTCTTGATGTCGTTTATGCTTTTCCATCACATGGCGCACGTAGAGTAGGCGACCAGCGAGTTACTATCCTAAGTTACTATCCTAAGACAGCACTTTTCCAATCACCCCTCTCAGAACGGAGCGTGCGAGTTTCCTTCGCACTCCGCTCGCCAGAAATCATCATAAAAAAGTAGACCCCAATCGGTTACGTATCTTAGGCATTTATTTGACATTTTGCCTGGTCAGAAACACCCCATGTCTTCTTCTAAGCTACTTTGCCTTCATTTTAAAAACTAAGTCTTCAAAGTTAACTTGGTCCATTCCATTACTGCAATGGAAAATCAGTTCACCATCTTCCATCTGTTCCACATACAGCCCAGCATTCCCTATCCATGAATCTATGTTTTCTTTATACTCAATGTTCTGCCAAACATTCCATATATTCATTAATCCTTCTGGTTTCTTAGGAAAACACTTAAAGCTGAATGTCTTAGGAGCAGTATTTGTCCAAAAAACAGGGGCGTTGAGTCTCTGGCCATTTACCTCGATAAATCCTTTTCTCTGGTCAATTGATACTTCAAAACCCTGCTGATAGGTTTCGTTGTATTGCAAAAATTCAATCTCTACCTCTTGACCTTTAGCCACAGGTATCTTATAAGACATCATCACACTCTTACCCTGGCAGTCAATTGGACCGCCTTTTGCATTAGCAAGTATTTCCGCTAATGTTTTTGCCAATTGTTATCACTCCTCAGATTAATATCCAGGATATCTGTATGGGTCAACCTGTGCATGATCTTGAGGCCACCTTGGTACAACCTCTGTTCCTCCGTCCCTTCTTGGAACAGGTTCATGACTAAGTTCCATTGACTCCATACCACCCTTATCTGGATTATATCTTTGTGGTGCTAAACCTTTTTTCATTCTTTGGACATTCTCAGCACCATATTTTTGTGCAGCATTGGGTATAGAAGCTTCATTTTTCCAAAATCTTTGCCTAACTGTATTCCAACTTGGTGTATTGCCCTTAGAAGTTAGTTTGTAGATATCGTCTCCAACCCTCCAGCCTTTACTTGCAGCTTCTCTTGCCCCCTCTTTTATTAAAAGACTTCCTGCCTTTCGTTCTATAACTGCTGGCGTTCCAGTTCCAGCAGTCAATACAATCGTAAAAGCATCGACAGTTGCCTCTGCAAGTGGGACTATTACATATTCTATAATCTGTTCCTGCGTGCTTTTTGCTGCTCTTATTTGCCCACCAGGTATCATTGGACTAGGTTGAACCCTATCTATCCTTCTTATATCTCCTATTGATAGATTATCTCTATTCGCAAAGTATTGCACTTGTGCGGAATTTGTTCTACGTCCGTAGTCCCCGTCCGGGTCAAGTGGTTTGCCCTCGTAGTCCCTGTAACCCCAGGCATTTAAATCTCTTTGTAATTGCTTGATGCTTGAGTTAGACCATTTGTGTTTTACCTGGTGGTACCAAAGTGCTTCTCCAGGTGCAAGTAGTTCGTTTAAAAGCTTTTTGGATTCCGCATTGCCTCTTTCCTTTGCAAAGTATTGCGCTTGTGAGAAAAATGTTCTTGATCCGTAGTCCCCATCTACAGTTAGTTGTCTTCCATCGAAATCCCTGTAACCCCAGGCATTTAGCTCTCTTTGCAATTGCCTGACGTTTGACTTGGACCAGCTATCCGGTATATGGCTGTACCAATTTTTCGAGCCGACTGGTGCCCCTGCTGTACTGTTATACTGGCCAATCAGTTTCTCCAACGTGGGTACCGGGGGTTCCCAGTCGTCGTCCCCGCTGCCACCGGAACCACCTCCGCTGCCGCTTCCACCGCTATCCCCAATGCCGTCTCCCGGCACGATGCCGCCCGGGATCCAGCCGTCGTTTCCTCCGTCGTCTCCGCCGCTGTCCGGAACGAACTCACCGTAGTTGTTCCAGGAGCCGGACTGGTCTCCGTAATAGTCGGTACCGTATTCTGTACCCTCGACGCTATAGCCCAGGAAGTCATGCCCGGTAGGATCCAACCTGTTGATGGGGTTGTTGCCCACGTAGGCATAAGGGTGCTGTGATCCGGGCTGAGTCTGGACTCCCCTGAAGCTATCAGCCTGGGTAAAGCGCCCGGCCTTGGGGTCGTACCAGCGGGAGTTGTAGAA
>Ga0209643_1000611_pt1 | contig 54607 bp, 43 predicted proteins | sample AutmiccBRH37_all_FD_187383 | JGI IMG/M metagenome (GOLD analysis project Ga0209643, IMG submission 187383) | Deep subsurface microbial communities from Mt. Terri, Switzerland - Autotrophic microbial communities BRH/37_all (SPAdes) (version 2) | ecosystem: Environmental > Aquatic > Deep...
CTCGCTATCCTACGCTTAAAACTTTATGTTACCATAAAGCCTCCAAGGACTCGCTACCCGGTGGTTGGCCTAACCTTCCGGGACGGGATTCACACCCGCTGGACTACACGACCTTGCCCGGCCGCACTCCACATATTTCCAAAATATCTTGACTTAAATTTTAAGGGAATTTACTTCCCGCTTAAAATACTCCTACAGCAGATATTTTCTAATCCCCCAGATCCAACTATGCATTTTGCTGTTGCTCATAGCATCCTGCAACCTGAATATTTTTCTTCGTTCTTTTGCCATTCTCCTAAACCTGCTTAATACTTCATGCTTTTTTAAAATGTTTGCAAGTTGAAATTTTGAAAGAATAGTTACGAAAAAACAGCCAGATCGCCTGGTGACTTTAAAAAGACAACCTAAACTTCTCCTGAATATCCCTCCTCTTTTATAAAAAAATAAAAGAGCAGTGCAGGTCACACTAAAACTTGCCGGAAACCAGGCAAAAAAAAAAGAGCAATCACCATTAAAGGTAATTGCTCTTTTTTCAGCCGTGCTGAAACTCAACTGAAGATTCAGGAGTCGTAGCGCATTTCCAGCTTAAAAATTACATCTCACTGCAATTAGCAACCGAATGCTTTCTGCAGGTTGGGGATGGTTTGCTTTTTGCGGCTCATCATGCCGGGAATCCACATGGAATTGCCGTCGAGTTTGCCGTTGAATGCTTTTTCGATCAGTGCTGGGTCATCGGACAGAACTACCAGGTCGGTGCCTTCTTTGACAACGTCGGTCAGCATGAGCAGGACTGAGTGACGGCCTTCTGCTTTTACTGCTTCCATTGCTTTCATCAGCTCGCCACGAACATCGGCTACCTGGTCGAGAGTAGCGAGTTCGAGCTGGCCAACGCCTACTTTGCTGCCTTTCATATCAAAATCTTTGTAGTCGCGGAACAACAGATCCTTGGCAGGAACACCGGCTACTGCCGATTTGGCTTTGAGCATTTCCATGAAAAGCTCTTCGGTATCGCTTACGCCGGCAACGACTTTGAGATCGGCTACTGCGGCCTTGTCGGCGTCAGTGCAGGTAGGAGATTTGAAGTTGACGGTATCGCTCAATATTGCGGCCAGCATTCCACCGGCAATGTTCTTCGGTATGGCAATGCCGGCTTCCTTGAACATTTTGTTCAATACGGTGCCGGTGCAGCCAACAGGCTCTGCGCGAAAAAGAATGGGGTTATTGGTTGTGACATCGCCAATTTTATGATGATCGACTACGGCAACCAGATTTGCAGAGGCGAGATTGGCAGGTCCCTGAGCCAGATCGCTGAAGTCTACCAGCGCTACGTCTTTGCCGGCGGCATCGGTTATCAATTCCGGCGCGGCAAGGCCAAAACGCTTCAGAACGGTTGTAGATTCGGGATTGAGATCCTTCGCATCAATCTGCATACAAGCTTTTGCTTCCGTGCCTTGTGCATTCAAGAGAGCGGCAAATGCGATTGCGGAAGTGACGGAATCGGTATCTGGGTTTGCATGTCCAACAACAGAAATAGCCATTAGTGTTCCTCCAATTTAACTTTTATAATAACAACCATAAACTATACTATATTTTACTTAAATATCTTTTACTAACACAAATTCGACAAATCAAAATAGTGTTTTCATTGATATGAGTCAAGCACTAAAACTGGATAAGCACTGCGAATAATGTGTCGGTGCTCGCCACCGACCCTGCCGGAACGGTCGGGACAACCATTCATCCGTGACAATGCCTGATTTATGGAGTATCTTCCGATATCATATTTTCCCCATACCAAGGGGTCGAACTCCACATAAAAAGCCTTATAATAGAATGACAGAACATACCCCAGCAGAACGGCCTCGGTCGCGTGCAAAAACTTCCAAAACTTTTATTTATTTCCTCATCGCCGCAATTATCATTTCCAGTATAGGAATTTTTCTTTATTTGCGGCAAATGCCTCCAGGGTCGGAGATCCTACCCGGACAAAAGGATACTTCCACCACTCTCGGCCAGTTGCCGACTTCATCGCAGAACCTGGACGAAAAAAACATAGCGAATGTCGACAACTTGCCTGGAAATATCTCTCTGCCCGCAGAAAATGGTCTTGCTTCGCCGGGAAAAACAGCAAATGAAGGAGAAGCTGCTGCAACTCCTGAAGAGAATCCGGCAGAGAAAAAACAGCCTCCTGCAGCAACCGTTGACTACGATCATCTTATTGATGAACTGAATGATTTTTATGCCCACCTTGACCAGCAACCCTATATGCAGGACTTCGGTCTCAAAGAACCGAGCAAGGTGCACTTCTCCAGATTGCTGCAGAAACTCATCGATAATCCACCGGTGGTTATCCGCGAAACGGACGATCTATTTACCCTTTTACAAAATACGGCTCATTTTTTCAGGATTCTTGACCAGGAAAACATCACAATTCTCAAAGGAATCCTGGATCGCGAGAAAGGTTCTTTTGAGCAGATATTAAAAACTTTCTATACTCTTACCTATCAGCCGGAATATCTGCAGCGGGAATACTCCCTGAATATTCCCCTTGACGGCCTGCACGATTATGCCGGATTTTTTCTGAATACCATTGGTGGGCGGCTCTATCTGTTTCGACGCGATTCAGCCTCGAGGATGACGGTGAGTTACTATTCCATCATGGTAATTGACCGGGCTAACCGGGAAGGCTCCAGCCGTCTCGGCATCGATCTTCGGCCGGCTGTTGATTCGCTGATCGAAGAGATGGAAAATACTGGTAAAAACCTGAAATTCAAGGATGAGTATCTCGAAACACTCTACGACTTGAAAGAAAGATTGAATTGATCGAAAAACCAAGACAGGATTGGAGAGCAAGCCATGAAGAGTTGGTATGTAGCAATCGGTGGAAAGCAAGAGGGGCCTTATTCTGCAGCAGAGATTCTGGCAAACCTGCAAAATGGTATATATTCATCAAACACCTATGTCTGGCGGCAGGGTTTTCAGAACTGGCAGGAAATATCGCAATGTACCGAATTGTCCCAGGAAGGAATGACTCCTCCCCCCGGACTTCTCCCGAAAGTTGGCGCCGATGAAATAGATTACCAGATTTTCGGCAGTGAAATGCAGTTTGTCGAGATTGAACTCGACCCGCAGGAAAGCGCCGTCGCCGAGGCAGGTACGATGATGTACATGTCCAACAATATTCAGATGCAGACAATTTTCGGCGATGGGAGCGAAACATCGAGTGCCGGCTTCCTTGATAAAATGCTGGGTGCAGGCAAAAGGCTCATTACCGGCGAAGGCCTCTTTTCGACGGTGTTCACTCACCGGGGCAGCGGCAAAGGAAAAGTGGCATTTGCCGCCCCCTATCCTGGCAAAATCATCGCCCTGGATTTGAAGGATTACGGCGGCAAGCTTGTCTGTCAGAAGGATGCCTTCCTCTGTGCAGCCAAGGGGGTGTCAATCGGTGTAGAGTTTCAAAAAAAGATAGGCACTGCACTTTTCGGCGGGGAAGGTTTTATTATGCAGAAGCTGGAAGGCGACGGAAGAATATTTGTCCATGCCGGAGGCACCATTATTCAGAAGGATCTGCAACCGGGTGAAACCCTGCGGGTTGATACCGGCTGCCTTGTCGCCATCACAAAAAACATCAATTACGACATCGAGTTTGTCGGTGGAGTCAAATCTGCCATTTTTGGTGGAGAGGGTTTTTTCTTTGCGACTATAACCGGTCCGGGACATGCATGGCTCCAATCCCTGCCGTTTTCCCGGCTTGCCGGCAGAATTCATCGTGCGGCACCACAAAATAATGCGGGTTATTCCAGCAAGGGAGAGGGTTCGGTGCTGGGCGGACTTGGAGATCTCTTTCAACGTTGATCAATGTTGAAAGCGCCTCTGCCTGCCTATCGGCGCGGTCTGTTTAGTGCCTTCAGATTATTTTTCGTTTATAAAAATCAAGAAAATAATCTGCGAAAGGCACTTATACCCCCTTGTGGGGTGTTAAATCACAGGGCTGTTTGCTATCACCGGCAATGTATTCTATACTGAAAGTAACGGATCATAAAGCAGGGCATTTATGGAAGCTTACTCAATCACCCAACCGGTTGTCGGCACCGGTCTTTACAGCAAACAGCGCAACAACGCCTCCCCTTCGGGAAAATCATCGGGGCCTGTCTCATCATCACCCTCAGAGGATCCGGTCACCCTGTCCAGAGAGGGAAAAGAGCGCTCTTCACGCACCGGTTCCGGAGAAAAAGAAAACACACTGCACCTTGACAGGCAGGAGATTCAGCAGCTGCAGGATCTCAAACGCCGGGATATGGAAGTCAGAACCCATGAACAGGCTCATCTTGCTGCTGCCGGCCGATATGCCAGAGGGAGTGCATCATTTACTTTGCAGAAAGGTCCCGACGGCAAGTCGTATGCAGTTGGCGGAGAGGTGGGTATAGACGTAGGAAAGGAATCTACTCCCGATGCCACTCTGGCTAAAATGCAAACCATCAAGAGAGCTGCCCTTGCACCGGCCAATCCTTCAGCTGCCGACCGAAGAATCGCCGCTCAAGCCACTGTCAAGGAAGCGCAGGCCAGACAGGAACTCCTTATGAAAACGCAGGAAGAACTGCTGCAAACCATCTCCGGCGACAAACCGGTCGGCGGCGATTTGCAGCAACCGTCTTTGACCGGCGTCGGCGAACAATCGAAGCCATCTGCTTCCTATGCGACCTTAAAGAGTGTAAAAAGTATGATCGCCGCCTACAAAAATGTCGCCGAATCATAGCATTTCACTTCATACCTTTTCAGATGACGACCGGACTTATGGATAATTCTGTTTTTAACAAGAATCTCTTTGCCTTTCTCTACTCCTCGCCCACTCCGTTTCATGCAGTTGCCAACACCCGTGATTTTCTTCTGCAGCATGATTTTATTCAGCTCCATGAGACCGAACACTGGCAACTCGACAGGGGCCGCTCCTATTTCCTCTGTCGAAACAATGCGGCGACTATTGCGTTTACTCTCGGCAGCATGGAAACTGCCGAGCATGGTCTCAGGATGCTTGCGGCTCACACAGACAGCCCCTGCCTGCAGATCAAGCCGCGAGCCGACCTGAAGACCGGCTCATATCTTCAACTCGGAGTGGAGGTATATGGAGGGAGCCTGCTTGCCCCATGGTTTGACCGGGACCTGTCGCTTGCCGGTCGGGTGTGTTGTGAAATGGCCGATGGCAGCCTTGAGGTTCTGCTGATCAATTTTTTCCGGCCACTTCTGACGATTCCCAGTATCGCTATTCACCTTGACAGGGAAGCAAACAAAAACGGCGGAATCAATCAGCAAAAGCATCTTCCTCCCATACTCTGCCAAGCGGTTGAACAGCAGCTGCCCGATTTAAATTCCATCCTGCTTGATCAGCTTAAAATCGAGCACCCTCAATTGATGGTGCGTGAAATCCTTTCCTTCGATCTCTTCTGCTATGATTTTCAACAACCGGTCTATACCGGCGTAAAAAATGAGTTCATCAGTTCCGCTCGGCTCGACAACCTGCTCAGCTGTCATGCCGGCATGACGGCACTGGCAACTGCCGACAAGACAAGAAACAATCTGCTGTTCTGCGCCAATCACGAAGAAAACGGTTCGACTTCAACTTCCGGGGCCAACAGCTCATTTTTAGACTCTGTCCTTCAGCGCATCATCCCGGATGCAGAAACCAGAAGGATCGCCTTGAGCAATTCTTTCCTCGTGTCCATGGACAACGCCCATGCATCCCATCCCAACTTCATGGAGAAAATCGATCCCGGCCATGAGATACAACTCAATAAAGGACCGGTCATAAAAATCAACGCCAATCAGCGGTATGCGACCAACAGCGTAACCTCGGCAATCTACAAAAAAATCTGCAGGGAGGCCGGCGTCACACCACAGGAATTTGTGATGCGCAGCGATATGCCCTGTGGCAGCACAATAGGCCCCATAACCTCCGCCCTGCAGGGTATTCGCACGGTCGACGTCGGCGCCGCAAGTCTTGCGATGCATTCGATTCGTGAGCATACCGGAGCAAGAGATCCTTTCCTGCTCTACCAGACCATCGAACAGTTTCTGAAAAGTGAAATGCACAGGCAATTGACAAGATAGATGAGACATCGGAAAGCCCTGACGGTCCATTGCCTGCTGCTTACCATTGTCCTGCTTTCAACTGCGACTGTCAGCGGGGGGAGCCTCTCTCATTCGGTCGGCAAATACAGAGACAGTTCCGTTCATCGGCAGGATATTGAAAAACTTGCCCGTTATGATCATCTGATCCGCTATTTTGCCGGTTTTTCCTATTTTCGACCAAAGCATAAAGTCAGCCCGGATTTTGTCCGGGCCCTTATTCTGGCTGAATCAGGGGCAAATCCGACAGCCGTTTCGAGCAAGAAGGCCCTTGGTCTGGGCCAGATCCTTTTTACAACGGGCCAACAGGCGGCAAAGGAACTGGGAGGATCCCGCACCACTTTTCGTTATGTCTCCAGACAACAGCTGCAAAATCTCCAGGAGGAAGACCTTTTCGATCCGGCGATCAATATCCTGATCACCTGTTATCTGGTGGCAAAATACAATTTTAAATTTGACGGCAGACTCGATCTGGTGGTTTCAGCCTGGAATGCCGGAGAATACACGGAGTCCCTGAGTCGGAAGAGCCACGCTCCCTATCGGGAGACCGAAGACCTTATCGGCAAAGTAAACGCCTACTATGTCTATTTGCTTAAAAACCGGGTCTTTAGATAAATGTACCCCCACTCTTTCATTTTGGACTATATTTTCATCCGGTTGCGGTAAAAAACTGTAGTCTTTTTCTTTATCAACAGCTAATACCCAAGGGGGTATAAGTACCTTCACGAAATTCATTCATAAAAAACAAGATATGAATTTCTAAGGTACTAAAACATTACATTAATCGGATATTTAACAGGAAGAAACGGAAGATCCCGCTTAGCAATATTTAACAAGGAACACACGATGAGCACAGACGATAAAAAAATCATCTATTCGATGATAAAAGTAAGCAAGTACTACGACAGCAAACCCATTCTCAAAGATATATCTCTCTCTTATTTTTACGGAGCCAAGATAGGTGTTCTCGGCCTCAACGGTTCCGGCAAGAGCACCCTGCTGAAAATTCTTGCAGGAATCGACAAGGATTTTAACGGCGAGACGCATCTCGCTCCCGGTCACAGGGTGGATTACCTTGAACAGGAACCTGAATTGGCCCCCGACCGGACGGTGAAAGAAATCGTCGAAGAGGGAGTGCAGGAAATAGTCGATCTTTTGAAAGAGTTTAACGAGATTAACGAGAAGTTTGCCGAACCCATGACCGACGATGAAATGCAGGCTCTCATCGAGCGGCAGGGAATCGTCCAGGACAAACTCGACCATTTCAACGCGTGGGACCTCGACAGCCGTCTGGAAATGGCCATGGATGCCTTGCGGTGTCCGCCATCCCAGACCAAATGCGGTGTTTTGTCCGGTGGCGAGAAACGGCGGGTCGCATTGTGCCGTATTCTTCTCAAACAGCCCGACATTCTCCTTCTCGACGAACCCACCAACCACCTCGATGCCGAATCGGTCGCCTGGCTTGAACAACATCTCCAGGCTTACGAGGGGACTATTATCGCGGTAACCCATGACCGGTATTTTCTCGACAATGTAGCGGGCTGGATCCTTGAACTCGACCGCGGAGTGGGCATCCCATGGAAAGGCAATTATTCCTCTTGGCTGGAACAGAAAGAAAAAAGACTGGCCCTGGAAGAAAAGAAGGAGACCGAACGACAACGCACCCTGCGTCGGGAACTTGAATGGATCAAAATGTCGCCGAAAGGAAGGAGGACGAAGTCGAAGGCTCGTATCAGTTCCTATGAAAAGCTCTTTTCCCAGGAATCGGACAAGCTGGCCAAAGAACTGGAAATCTATATTCCCCCCGGCCCACGTCTGGGCAAGGTCGTCATTGAGGTTGAAGATGTGACCAAATGTTTTGGCGATCGCGTTCTCGTGGAAGATATGAATTTCAGCCTTCCACCGGGCGGTATTGTCGGAATCATCGGGCCCAACGGGGCAGGCAAGACTACCCTTTTCAAAATGATTCTCGGTCAGGAAGCACCTGATAAAGGCGCGATTCGGATCGGAGAAACCGTGAAACTCGCCTATGTCGACCAAAGCCGCGAGCAGCTTGATCCCGAGCAATCCATTTGGCAGGTCATTTCCGACGGTCAAGACACCATCTGGCTCGGCGACCGTGAAATCAACAGCCGTGCGTACGTCGGCAAATTTAATTTTTCAGGTACCGAACAACAGAAAAAAGTAGGCCTGCTTTCCGGCGGCCAGCGAAATCGAGTGCATCTTGCAAGGACTTTAAAAAAAGGCGGCAACGTCCTGCTGCTCGATGAACCCACCAACGATCTCGATGTCAACACCTTGCGGGCGCTGGAGGAGGCTCTGGAAAATTTCGGGGGATGCGCTGTGGTCATCAGCCATGACAGGTGGTTTCTCGACAGGATTGCCACCCATATCCTGGCATTTGAAGGAGACTCAAATGTTGTGTGGTTCGAAGGTAATTACTCGGATTACGAAAAAGACCGAAAAGTAAGACTTGGCAGCGCTGCCGACCAACCGCATCGCATCAAGTATCGTCAATTGACCAGAAGCTGATTTTTTTTAGCTTTCTCGTGGATCCCACCCTTCCTTTTCACCGGGAAGTGGTGGGATAAGTACCTTCAAAGGGGGGACAGAAAAGAGTACCCCCTTGGCTGGGGTGTCGATTTAAAGGGCCTGTAATTCGTGCAGGAGTGACTGGAGTACCGGCAACTTTTTCCGGGCTGCCTCCAGCCCGCCGGCTCTGCTTTCTTCTTCAATGACTACAGCGATCTCTTTTATTCCCAATATTCCTAAACTCGCAGATGCACCTTTGATCGAGTGTGCGGCACCGCACACCTTGGCCGCCGATCCTTCATCAAGCCCCTGCTCAATGAGAAGGACATCGGAAAGCAGGGAATCCTTGAATATTGCCAGCAGTTCCTGCAATAATTCCCTGTCGTCGGCAGCTTGCTCCATGGCAAACTCCTTATCCCATTTCAGTGCATTCATAGATAATCCTTATCGTAAGCAGAAAATTCGGAACACCTAGCCTTCACGTTTCCATTTTTTTGGGTCGTGGAGCTATAGTATCATATTATCTTCCCGTGAATCAAATCGATTCGAACCGGGTTGATGTCCCAATGCTAAATGATATTTACTTTTAAGCTTTGGTGTTTCCGGCAATTTTTTCGATCAATTCCGACGCCACATCAACCTGCCCCTGCCGCAGGATGGTGAGACTGCCACTTTCCAACCCGACAATTGTCGAACACAGACCTGCCGCAGTTTCTCCTCCGTCCAGAATATAGTCGACCGTGTCCCGGAACATTTCAAAAACCTCATACGCTGTCTTTGCAGGTAACTGTCCGGAAAGATTGGCACTGGTTGCGGTTACCGGCTTCCCAAGTTCGCCGATAAGCTTAAGCGCAATCGGATGCGGGGAAATCCTTACGCCAATGGTGCCGGTATCGCCGGTAAGTTGCCGGGAGAGATCTTTTCTGGCCGGAAACACCAGGGTGAGTGGCCCCGGCCAGAATTTTTCCATAAGATTCCGATAGAGAGGGGGGATTTCAGAGACCAGTTCAGATAATTGCTCCCTCCTGTCAATAAGCACGAGGAGAGGTTTGTGAGCAGGCCGCTGCTTTACTTGAAAAAGCTTGGCAACGGCGGACTCACAACCGGGATCAACTGCCAGTCCATAAAAAGTTTCTGTCGGAAAAGCAACAATCCCGCCTTGTCGCAGTACAGCTACCGCTCGATGCAGAGATGTGCCGATATGATTGTTTGATACGCTACACATTGATGTTTTTTGCTTTTTCCTCCACTTCCCTTACCATGTCCTGGCGAAATTTAACGAGTCTTCGGCCTAATTCAGGATCCGAGATGGCAAGGATTCTTGTCGCGAGTACACCGGCATTTTTTGCTCCCGCTTTGCCGATTCCCATGGTAGCCACGGGCACGCCGGGAGGCATCTGCACAGTTGCGAGCAAAGCATCCATACCGCCGAGGGGCGAGGCATCAAGTGGTACGCCAATTACCGGAACATCGGTATGAGAGGCGAGCACTCCGGCCAGATGGGCAGCCATTCCAGCCCCGGCAATAATAATCTTCAAGCCTCTCTGCTGGGCGGTCTGGGCATACTCGGTCGCTCTTGCCGGCGTACGATGGGCTGAAGCGACGGTTATCTCGTAACTTACTTCCATCATTTTAAGAAAATCGGCAGCTGCCTTCATAATCGGCAGATCTGAATCGCTGCCCATGACGATGCCGACTACAGGCTGTTGCTTCGATGCAGTTGTTCGGCGCAGAGCTTTGGCGCCGATATCGCGTCTGCAATAACAGTTGGTCCATCGTATTTCATCGACGGCGCGATAGGCTCTGGCAATAGCTTCTTCAAGAGTTTTACCGACCGCTGTTACCCCGAGAACTCGCCCGCCGTTGGTCTGGATCCTGCCGTGTTTTTTGATGGTCCCGGCATGAAACACCTCGACACCCGGACAATCTCCGGCTTTTGTCAATCCTTTAATGGTCTTGCCATTTTCATACTTCCCCGGATAACCGCCGGAAGCCATGACTACACACACCGTGGGGCGCGGATCGATTTTCATTTCCACTTTGTCCAGTCTGCCGTCTATTGCCGCCTCAAAAATGTCGACAATGTCGCTTTTTAAGCGCATGAGGAGTGGCTGGGCTTCAGGGTCTCCGAAACGGCAATTAAATTCCAGGACATTGATCGTCTCGCCGCTTATCATCAGGCCGGCATAAAGCATACCTTTATACGGACGGCCTTCGGCCTCGAGACCTTTGACTGTTGGCAGCATGATGTGATTCATGACGAATTCGGCTATCTCGCCGGTTACCACCGGAGCTGGCGAATATGCGCCCATTCCGCCGGTGTTCGGACCCTCGTCGTTGTCGAATATGGCTTTGTGATCCTGGGAAGTAGGCAGCGGCAGAATGGTTTTGCCGTCGGTAAACGCAATAAAGGAAGCTTCTTCCCCGGAAAGACATTCTTCTATTACAATTTTATCCCCGGCACTGCCGAAAGCTTTGTCGGCCATGATGAGATCAACCGCCTGCTTTGCCTCCTCGATGGTCTTGGCAACGACCACGCCTTTTCCGGCAGCAAGACCATCGGCTTTCACGACAATCGGCGCCCCGCATGTATCGAGATAATTTTTGGCTTGGCCGGCATCGCTGAAGACTTTGAAAGAAGCGCTGGGAATATTGTATTTCTGCAAGAATTCTTTGGAAAACACCTTGCTGCCTTCGAGTTCCGCCGCTTTTTGGCTGGGACCAAAGATCCTTAAGCCATTTTCCTCAAATACATCGACGATGCCGGCTACCAATGAAGATTCCGGTCCTATCACGGTCAGATCGATTTTTTCTTTTTTGGCAAATTTTAACAGTCCATGTACATCCGTAGCGGAGATATCGACACAATCGGCAAGACGACTTATGCCGGCATTGCCAGGCGCACAAAACACTTTCTCAACTTTCCTGCTCTGTCCGATTTTCCATACGAGAGCATGCTCACGACCCCCTGAACCAACAACAAGAACCTTCATAACTCTCTCCACTTTAAATTATTATTGTAAGAACTCATTTGATTCCGTGTATGAGTGATCTGCCAAATCACCTCTTATCCGATTTGATTGATCGTTGACAAAACGGAGATGAAATATTACATGAATGAATGGCCATTCATGTTTTTTCATGCTTTTCTCGTTTACTTTCAGTCGTTACTTCAGGGAATGAAAGCAGAAAATAAACACACTAAAATTATTGTAGCGGCGACCAAAGTCTTTGCAAAAAAAGGCTTTTTCACCGCTAGAATATCCGATATTGCCAAAGAAGCCAAGGTTGCCGACGGTACAATCTACCTCTATTTCAACAACAAATACGATATTCTGCTCTCGGTATTTGAGGAAGAAGTAAGAAAAATCGTAGAAAGCACAGAGAAATTGCTCAGCCTTGAGAGCGACCCCAGAAAAATGCTGGAGGTTTTTATTACCCAGCATCTCATAGCCATGAAAAAAAACAAAAACCTTGCCGAAGTTATCCAGATAGAACTACGGCAAACAAACAAGGTAATCAAAGATTACCGGGATAATAAGTTCAGCGAGTATACCGGCATCATTGCCAATATCATTCGACAAGGCCAAGAACTTGGCATTTACCGGTCGGACATCCAGCCCGACCTTGCCAAACGAGTGTTGTTCGGAGCTCTGGATGAGGTTTCCCGGGTCTGGAATGCTTCTCTTGAAACTCACTATACCGTTGATGAAACAGCGAACCAGATCATATCGATGTTTCTTACGGGAATACTGCTGGATCCCGATAATTTATCTGAATAAGCTTTCCACTGTCGACGTACCGCCGGCTTATTGAAAGTTGGCAGAACGAATCTCAATCACCTCAAATTCCCTCGTTCCACCGGGTGTCACAGCCTGGATTTCATCCCCCACTTCCTTGCCGAGCATACTTCTGCCAAGCGGTGACAGGACGGAAATCGATCCTTTTTTAACATCCGATTCCTCCGGCCCGAGGAGCTGATAGGTCACCTCTTCTTCCGTATCGAGATCAAGTAACTTGACGACAGTTCCAAATACTATGGTTTTGGTACTGACTTTTAAGCAATCTATAATTTCCGCCCGCGCAAGTTTATCTTTTAATTCGATAATTCTTCCTTCAATATGTCCCTGGCGATCCTTTGCGGCATGGTATTCGGCGTTTTCTTTTAAATCGCCATGCTCCCGTGCCACTTCGATAGACTTGACGACCTCGCTGCGTTCCACCCTCTCGAGGCGAAACAGCTCGTCTCTGAGTTTCTGGTGGCCGGTTTTTGACATAGGTATTCTTGCAATCATCTACTCCTCCATAAAAAAAATCCTGCGAGAACCCAGACGTGGGTTCCTCAACAGGAAAATAAAAATCAGATTAATTCAAACACCCTACAAGGGGGTATAAGTACCTTGAAACAGATTCTTTTCTTTAAAAAAACAAGAAAAAACAATCTGTAAGGTACTAACCTACCAGCGATAATGCAGAGAAAGAGATAACCCCTTCTCCTCAAAATCATCGCTTTTTGCAAAAGTAAAGTTGCCTTTTAATAGGAAATGGGGATTCATTTCAAGGAAAATATCAAATTTTCCCATATAAGAAAGTATTTCATCGGCTTCCGAGCCAAAAGCATTGTCTATGGAATAGTAGCTGACTCCCCTTTTTCTCCCCTGCTGGTATCCAAGGAAATCGTGACGGAAGTGCAGAGTCAACAAATGTTCCGAAAATGATTCGGGGCTCCAGTAGAAAATATTCTCCTGCGGGGTTTCTTCCGCAATCCCTGTCAGTCCCAGTTCGGGATTGGCATCGGTGTTGCTTAAGTATTGGAAATCGTAACGCAAAGAGACATGAACGGCCTCTCCATATAAACCGTAGGAGGAAAACCCGTGAAACCTGTTTTGCGAGTTGCCGTCACTATAGTTCAAATGGCGGAAATCGCCACCGAAAGAGATCCCCAATGGAGTTTCGCAAACGAGCCCCGTTTCGACCCCCTGACTGGAGATATCCTCCTCGATGGCCATCACAGTATCGTAGACGAGGCTTTTCTGCCACCCCAGGTACGCGTTGAAATATTGATCGAGTTGACCTTTTACCAGCATATTGTAGAGGAACCTGGCATCACTGGTTCCCTCCAGTTTTTCTGTGCCTCCGCCGAAAATAAGTTCATAATCTTTGGCAAACTCATATATTGCCGACCCATAGAGCGAATTACTCACGACCGTCCCCGAGGAATTGATAGACTCGTACCGATTATTCGAATACGCCAGATGGATATCCTTGTCGAGGGCAGGAGTAAACCAGAATGAAGTACCGACGTTCAACTTCGAGATATCGATAAAACCACTCCTTCCCTCCCTCTCTTCATATCCGACATCGAAAATATTCTGCGGGCTCATTTGTATCGAGCTTCGCTCTATCGAACTCACAAGTTCGGGGGAGGTAGCTCCTGTGTTCTGAATTGCTTCATAGACTTGTGCTTCTTTTCGATACTTGCCCGTTCTCCCGTAAACCGCAGCCAGATCGATCATTCCCTCAGCAGTCTTTTCCTCTTCAAGCAACCGCTTGTAACTCTTTTCAGCCGAAGAATAATTACGCTCATAAATCGCCTTTCGGGCAAGATATTCATTGGAGATCATCTTTTGCCAGCTGTACATTTCGTAGTGAGCGGCGACAATACTTCCGGCTTCGTTCGCCAGATTATTCACCAGAAATTCAGGATCCATCAGTTCTGCTACAACCTCCGGCTCGGACTGCAACAGGAGCATCATCGAATCCCAGAACGATCTGTCCCGGTTCAGATAGAGAGTGAGTTCCTCTTTCTGGAATGTATCGCTTAATAATTTGTGAACCGGAGGAGAAAGGAGTTGCTCGTAAATCCGCAAAGCTTCCTGTTGCTGCTTATCACCCCACAACAACCTTGCAAGGAGAAGAATTTCCTCAGTGTCTTGAGTCGATGAAACTTTTGCGGCGAGAGTGTCTATATCCGAAACCCCTCCTACCGACTCTCCAAGAACTTCAATCCCCCTGGCGTACCTGCCTCGCTTTACCTCGATCTCAATCAGTTTTCTGGTAAAATAGGGCTCATCCGGAAACGTGTCGATCAACCTCGTCAAGAGATCGACGGCTTTGTCGAATTTCCCTTTGGCAAGGAAAAACCTGACCGAAAACATGTTGCCGATAACGGATTCGGGGCAATTCTTCCGCACCGTCTGCAGATGACTGTCGACCATGTCATAGAGCTCGTATCCCAGCTCGGAATCGATAATATCGAGCATTCCGCCGAGTGTCGGATTTCCATTTATCGCCAGTCTTTTTTCGAGATCCTTGCCAGTCGATTCCGGGAGTTTGAGCTTCCGTATGAGAAGACGGTTCAGGATATAGAGCTCCGGATCCAGCTTCCTGTGTTCGTTCTGACTCTGAACCATCTTCAAAGTCTCTTTATAGTCGCCAATACGATAATTGAGCCAGCACAGCTCATTTCCAAGTGCTTCGGGAAATTGCCTGTTGTTGTCGACAAGAAGCTTCTCCTGGCGTTCCTTGTCGTATGTCAGGATGAGATCCCTGGCGGTTTCAAATTCTTTCAAGTATCTCAATATCCTCACCTTGCGCAGGAGTCGCTGATATCCATCCTCGTCGTGAGAAAATTCCGGGCCTTCGACAACACTGTGACGAACGAGTGTTGTATACCAGGTTTGTGCAGCGCTGAAATTTCTATCGCCTATGGCATTGTCGACCAAAGCAAAGAGAACTTCCTTGACCGAACGTCCTTCAGTCAACATCCTGCGCAATAACTGCTCGGCTTTTCGGTTTTTCCCCTCGCGGCGCAAGGCAGCCGACTTCATCAGGTCCATTTGATCGACCAGATGAAGGTCCGGACCAAATTGAGCTGTATATCGGGAGCCTGCCTGCTCATACTGCTTGAACAGAAAATTCCTCGATAACTGGGCAAGGTAGGTCAGAAATAAATCTCGATCGGGACGCCCGCTTTCATCCCTCGGCCCCTGTTCGAAAAGTGATTCCACTTTGCCTGCCAGTCCGATCTTACCGGCAAACTCGAGACATGTCTTTCGGAGTTTTTTATCTCCCGGTTCGGCCCGCAAAGCTTCCTCAAATGATGCCAAAGCGGCCATTTCCATCCCGAGAGTTTTTTCGATGTTTCCCCGCCGAATAAAGTATGCCTTTGTCTTCTTTTCCTGATTTCGCACTTTTTGAAGATAGCTGAAAGCCAGTTCGAAATTCTCTATATTGTAATATTGATCGGCAAGGCGGAGAGAGAGTGCGTCGTCATCGGGGAAATGGTGATGTATAATGGTCAGGACTTCAATGAGTGCCTTTACCATTCCCTTCTGCTCCAGCAAATCTGCCATTGCCAGAAAGACCGCCGCACGATTGGGCGTTACCTTGGCAAGATCTTTCCAAAGCAACCAGGCGCCATCATTTTCGACGATGGCAAGAAAATCATCGGCGAGAATGAATTGGATATTCTTTATCTTTTGCTGAACTGCTACATCCTCAGGATGTTTCGTCAAATATCTCTCAAAAAAGCTCAGGGCCCTATCCGGTCGCCTTAACTGGTACAGATAGATATTCCCGGCTTGAAGCAGCAAATCTTCATTATTTTCGGAATGTTCGGCAAGGTAGGAAATATGTGGGATGGCCGCTGTAAAATTCTCGGCTTTCAGATGATATTCGGACAATTTGCGGTGAAATGGCAGATAATCGGGGTGACGCTCAACATACTCCGCCCAGAGTCCACTGCTTTGTTGTTCATATCCTGGACTGTCAAATGCATGTGCAGCAGCCAGGAGGGTTTGATCGTCAACTTCCTGAACTGCCAGCAGCTGGCCATAGAGCTTTCTTGCTTTGTCGGCGTAACCGAGCGATTGCGCGGCCAGTGCGCCTTCCCGAAGCACATTTGCCTGACGGGGATTTCGGGTGATGAGCTGTTCGAGGAGAGTGAAGGCTGCTTTACTTTTCCCTTGAGCCTGCAAGCTTTTTATCAATCCGGTAAGAGCGGCATCGGCAAGCTTGCCGGCAGGATCCTTTTCCAATACTTTCCCGTAATATTTTACGGCAAGTGTCCAATCTTCGGATTGAACGGCTATGTGTCCCCCGGCCAGGAGATATTCACTTCTGTTGGGGTTTTTCTCCAGAAGACTCGAAACGATCTTTTTTACCGCCGTATAATCTTCAATTGCCAACAGAACCTTGCAATACTCCCAGCTGGCTTCTTCAATATTCGGTTTCAGTTGAAAAAGTGTTGCGTAGAGTGACGCGGCCTCGACATATGCTTTTTTACGAGCAAGATTCCGGGCCTGATCCCAAAGGGCTTTCCACTCAGGGGCGGTCGACTCGCTTGAGACTACGGAGATGCTTCTGGCGGGAGCGATCCCCTCTCCGGCCTGACACGAGATCGTGTACACCCAAAGCAGGCAGAACCAACTGAGAAAAAAGCAACTTTTTGCGACTGTTTTCAGTCCGGGAAAAGCCATGTCTGCCCAGCAAATATGCTATATTGGATACCTTGGGCACAGCCAAGAGAGATCTCATTCCCATTCACCGAGTTTTCCATGTTCCGGGTAAAGCCCCTGGCAAAAACAGAATTCATCAGAAAAAGGATACAGGATGACCGTGCACGACTACACTGGAAATAACGCACCAATGGTAACCGTTTAAAGGTAAAACTGCACAATTTTCTTTACTACATGTTCCTGCATTTCGGAAGTCAGTTCGGGGTAAATCGGCAAGGCAATCGTCTCATCGGCTGCTTTCTCCGCTTCCGGGCAGGATATCTGCGAAGCCATGGAGCCGAGACACTCCTGCTTGTGCAAGGGAACCGGATAGTAAATTTCACAACCGATATCATTACCGACAAGCCAATCTCTCAATTCATTGCGTCGCTCTACGCGCAACACATACTGGTTATAGATATGAAGGTTTCTCTTCTCACCTTCACTGCCGGCGTTAGGTAAATAAACACTGGCAGGGATGAGAACTTTCCCCTGGTCGAGAAGACCTGCCTCGGTGAAAAGCCGATTATATCGCGCGGCATTTTCCGCCCGTTGCCTGTGCCAGCGTTCAAGATGGGGCAGTTTGACCCGCAGCGCGGCTGCCTGTATGGGATCGAGTCGAAAATTTCCGCCAACGAGCTTATGATAATATTTCGGATGTGCGCCGTGATTTCGCATAAGGACGAGTCTCTCGGCAAAATCCGCATCGTCAGTGACAACCATTCCGCCGTCTCCTATTCCTCCGAGATTTTTGCTCGGAAAAAAGGAAAAACATCCAGCCGTCCCCATCGATCCCGCTCGTTTGTATTGGGTCTTGCCGTCAATGACCAACGGATACTCGGCACCGATCGCCTGAGCCGCATCCTCGATCACAGCCACGTCGAACTCTTTGGCCAGTTCCAGGATCGCTGCCATCTCGGCACATTGCCCGTACAGATGAACAGGAATAATTGCCTTTATCTTTTTTTCCGTATCGGCCCGCAGCAGTTCGGCCGTTTTCACCGTATCGATATTAAAGCTTTCAGGATCGATATCGGCAAAAACAGGAGTGGCGCCAACTCTGAGTATTACCCCCATAGTCGCAAAAAAACTGAAGGGAGAAGTAAGAACCCGATCTCCCGGCCCTATCCCCAGGCTCATCAAACAAATCAACAGTGCATCGGTGCCGCTGGTAACACCGACCGCGTATTTCGAACCGCAATATTCAGCGATTTCCTGCTCCAATCCTTCAACTTCAGGTCCTTGAATATATCGTGTCGATTTGACTACGCGGCTAACGGCGGCAAGAAGATCTTCTTCGAGGTACGCCAACTGCGCTTGAAGATCCAACAAAGGTACTTTCATAGTATTCGTGACGGTAAAGTGTTTTGAGTTAAAATGAGTGGAAATGCATGATCGACAGAAGACAATGTGGAAGAACGTCTCAGGAATCCGACCGGATTACAATCTTTTCCCCATCGAAATAATCTACAATATCAGGCATTTCTGCCTCAAGATATTTTTTCATTTTTTTCAGGAGATTGACTTCTATCTGCCTTACCCGTTCACGCGATATCTCAAATCGATCGGCAATATTCTGCAGGGTAAGCGGTTCATCGGTCAGCAACCGTTGCTCAAGGATCATTTTTTCTTTGTCGTTGAGCTTGTCTTTCAAGATATCGAGAAGTTCGGTCAGCTTCACTTTTATTTCTCTGCCGGCGACAGTCGATTCGATTCCAGGTCCTTCACTGGGCAGAAAATTCTTCTGCTCATCCTCGGAATCGGAACGAACCGGACTCTCAAGCGAGACATCCCAGTTATCCATCCGCTGACCCATCTCGATTACTTCTCTTTCCTTTACGTTGAGACGTTCGGCCAGTAACTTGGGTTCAGCCTGGAAGCCTTGGCCCTCGAGAAGTTTTCGTTCCTTGTTCAGGCTGAAAAACAGTTTTCTCTGGGCCTGCGTCGTGCCGATCTTGACAAGCCTCCAGTTATCCATAATGAACTTCAAGACATACGCCCTGATCCAGTAGGCGGCATAGTAGGAAAACTTGACGCCACGGTACGGATCGAATTTCTTGGTTGCCTGCACGAGCCCGACATTTCCTTCCTGGATGAGATCCATGAAATTCTGCATCCAGTATTTCTGGAAATCCATCGCCACCTTAACCACCAGGCGAAGATTGGAACTCACCAGTCTGTAAGCAGCATCCTGATCGCCTTGCTCCCGGAAGCGGATAGCCAGTTCGTCGGTTTCCTCTCTCGTCAAGAGTTCGTATTGACTGATTTCCTGCAGGTAGCGATGCAGAGCAGGATTACTGAGGGCAGGCAGATTCTCATCGTCTTCGACTGATACAAGCGGATTCTCGTAAGGATTATCCAGACCGCCCAAGTCAGTATCGAGATCCGGATCGTCCAGCGGCTCTATTTCAATATCGGAATCGATTGTTGTGTTTTTACTCATAACATCTGTCTCCGGAAAATGTACCCAGAAATTTAGGAAAGACTTTTATATTACTCCAAGAATCATAAAGTGCAAACATTTAATGGAGCTAAAGGGAGCACAATCCCAAACCTGTATTGTACCATAGTCAGCCGCATCGAGATAATTTTATTTTAATAATTTTCGATATGTGCTAAATATTGAAAGAATTTGCCTTCAACCTCATACTGCAGCAAATAACTGTTCCCGTTACTGCTCATTTCTCATCAACACATGAAAAATATAAGAAATTTTAGTATCATCGCCCATATCGACCATGGCAAATCCACCCTTGCCGACCGGATGATTCAGTATTGTAATCTGGTTACAGACAGGGAATTCCAGGATCAATTGCTCGATTCCATGGACATAGAAAGAGAAAGGGGGATTACCATCAAAAGCCAGACGATCTGTCTGCCCTACACTGCTCAGGATGGTCAAATGTATGCACTTAACCTCGTCGATACGCCGGGTCATGTAGACTTCAGCTACGAAGTATCCCGTGCCTTGAGTTCCTGCGAGGGCGCATTGCTTATTATCGATGCAGCCCAGGGAGTCGAAGCACAAACTCTGGCCAACCTGTACCTGGCCATGGAAAACGATCTTGAAATCATACCTGTCGTCAATAAGATCGACCTCCCTTCCGCCGAACCGGAACGAGTTGCCCTGCAAATCGAAGAAGATCTCGGACTTGACAGCACCCTTGTCCAGTTCTGTTCTGCAAAACTCGGCACCGGCATCCCCGAGCTTTTCGAAACCATAGTGAAACATCTGCCGCCGCCGCAAGGGGATCCCGATGCACCTTTGCAGGCTCTGATCTTCGACGCCAACTACGATTCATTCCGCGGAACCCTCATTTCCGTACGGATTATCAACGGTACGATAAAACAGGGCGACGTAATACGCTTCATGTCCAACGGCAGGGAATACAGAGTGGAGGAGGTAGGCATTTTCCGACTGCTCAAAGAACCGCAGAAGCAGCTCTCTGCCGGTCAGGTCGGTTACATCCTGGCCGGTATTAAAACTGTTCAGGATACCCGGCCCGGAGATACCATAACCCTGCGGGATGCCCCTGCCGCTTCACCGCTGCCCGGTTTCAGGGAGGTTCAACAGGTTGTCTTCTCGTCGATTTACCCGATCAGCACCGACGAATACGAAGATCTTGCCACCGCCCTTGAAAAGCTCAGGCTGAACGACGCAGCCCTCACCTATGAAAAGGATTCATCTGTAGCCCTCGGCTTTGGCTTCCGGTGCGGGTTCCTCGGTCTTCTCCACCTGGAAGTAATCCAGGAACGGCTCGAGCGGGAGTTCGACATTTCCCTGATCCTCACCGTACCATCGGTGCAGTATATTTTCCATCTTGCCGACGGTACCGCGAAGCATGTCGACAATCCTGCCCACTTCCCGAATCCCGCCCATATCGTCAAAATTGAAGAGCCTTTCATCAAGGCAACGATTCTCATGCCGGAAAAATACATGGGCGTAGTAATGACCCTCTGCATGGAGCGTCGCGGAGAAAACACCAGCTTCCATTACCCCACTCCGGGAAGAATCGAATTTCAATGCGAGCTGCCGCTGGCCGAAGTCATCTACGACTTCTACGACCGGCTGAAGTCGGTTACCCAGGGCTACGGCTCTTTTGACTACGAACTGCTCGATTACCGGAAAAGCGATCTGGTAAAACTCGACATCCTGGTCAACGGCGAGTATGTCGATGCTCTTTCACAACTTGTTCATCGCGACAGCTCACGGGCGCGGGGACTCCATGCCTGCGAAATGCTCAAGGAGGAGATCCCGAGACAGATGTTCAAGATAGCCATCCAGGCTGCCATCGGCGGAACGATCATCGCCAGGACGACCATCTCGGCCCTCAGAAAAGATGTTACCGCCAAATGTTACGGCGGTGACATTTCAAGAAAACGTAAGCTCCTGGAAAAACAGAAAGCGGGCAAAAAAAGGATGAAGACCGTCGGCAATGTGGATATTCCGCAAACTGCCTTCCTTGCGGTATTGAAATCCGAGCAGAAGTAAAACCCGGCACATGGCAGAAACACAATCTTGAAGATTACGTTCATTAATCGCCGGGCAGACTTGCAACAGGTACTTTTTCCCGCGAAAATGATTGTATCGCCAATCCACCCAATACTAAAACAAGGCCGACAAGGGTGGATTCGTGTATCTCTTCTCCTACCAGAAAATGAATGAAAAACAATGAGGCAAAGGGGGCGATAAAGATCAAATTCGCTATTTTCGCTGTATTATCGGTCATTTTAAGCGCCATCAACCAAAGCACAAAAGCTACTCCCATCTCAAAGAATCCAATGTAGGCAGCCCCGGCCAAACCAGCAAAAGCGATGGGCCGTATCCCCTCTGTCCACACCACATAAACGGCGACACACGGCAGGGCGCAGATAAAATTCAGGAACAAACCGACAACCGGATCACGTTTGTCCCTGGTGTTGAGTATCCAGTAGAGTGCCCAGATGACTGTCGACAACAGGGCCAATCCCACTCCGAAAGGATTTTCAAAGTTCATCGACAACACATCCCCTCGAGTGGCGATGACCAGCACACCCGCATAACTTACGCCAATGGCCAGCCACTGCATACCCGCCACCCGCTGACCGAGCAGGGGGATCGACAACAGCGACAGAGTGATCGCCCACGTGTAATTTATGATCTGGGCCTGCTGGGCGGGCAGCAGGTCATATGCCTGAAACAGAATAAGGTAATACAAAAACGGGTTAAGCAGACCAAACTGGATCGATGTCGACCAGTCCCTGCGGGTCAAGCGAGTAAGATTGCCGAGTTTTTTCTGAGCAGCAATTACTGAGAAAAGGACGACGCAGGAAACCACGGCCGCATACAAAAGCAACTCTGCCGGACTGAGATAACGCAGGGTAAGTTTGCTGGCAGTGGCAATCGTCGACCATAAACCGACAGTGATCAAGGCGCATATATATGCTTTCGTTTGTTTCTTCATCCGGCCATACTACGAATCTGCTGAAAAAATGTAAATAGTTATGGCAAGTTATTACAATTTCCGCTCTCAGCGTATCATGTGCTGTATTTCTTCACGCCTAATTCCAGTCAACACGCTCAACACTCAAAAAATATTTAAAGTTAAGAATACAATATGATATGATGAAGGTCGTTATATATAAGCAAGAATCTCTTTTATCCCGGGAGCACTATGAACGGAAAGCCGGAGAGCGAAGGACAGGATAAGAAAAAAATCCTTGAACCAACCTTTCACTTTGCCACAAGTCTTATAAAAATAGGCGAGGATGACACTACCGACAAGATCCCTGTAACCGAGCTTGTCAAGGGGGGTCAGCTTCTCGCCAGTTTCCCTAATTTCCATCGCCTTGCAGCCAAAGGCTACGAGAAAGCATTTCTTGAACCAGGTGATTACGCCCAGGTTGCAGATGATGACGGAGGGATAGTGGCGACCGTTCCGGGGTACCCCAAGGTGCAAAAAATTCGACGCAAGGATGTCGCCGACTTCATTACCGTTGTCTCGATCGAACCATTGCTGAAAATCTCACCCGATGACATGCAGGTCGGTGTTGTCATACATCCACCGCTGGAAGCCGGTCGTTCCCTGCAACAGGAAGATCTCGAAGCTCTGCTTGCCGAGCAGCGCATAGTTTACGGAATTGATACCGAAGCCATTAAGGAGGCTAAGGAGTTCATCCACTCCGGAGAAAAGGAGTTCAAGCATATCACAGTCGCTCGCGGTCAGCAGGTTGGTATGAGTACCGACGCCTATCTGCGCTATGACATGGAAATCGGACCCATTGCGGGGAAACTGCTCGAAGACGGTTCGATAGATTTCCGGGAAAGAAAGATAATGGTCGGGGTTAAGATCGGACAGTGTATTGCCACGAAGATCCCGGCGGTCCATGGGAAACCCGGAATCAATATCTACGGTGAAGAGACACCCGCCCAGGAAGGCAAGGATATCAAGATAGAACTTCTGAACGATGTTAAATTTTTCCGGGAGACAATGCAGGTTAAAGCCACCAAGGACGGGGTCCTCTCGATTGTCAACGACAGGGTAATAAAGGTTTGCGCTCACCAGACAATCCGAGGCGACATCGATTATACTACCGGCAATATCGAAAGCATGAACTGCGTCACCGTCAACGGCGGCATTCAGCCTGGATTCAAGGTTAATGCTGCAGGAGATGTAGTAATCTCAGGCGAAGTCATGTCCGGCATGATAATCTGTCAGGGAAATCTGATCGTAAAAGGAGGCATTACCGGCAAAAACAGCAACCTTCAGGCAAATGGGGATGTCGATATCAACTTCATTGAGCAAGGCACCCTGAAATGCGGAGGCATAGCAGTGGTCCGAAAGCAATCGTATTATAGTGATATAACTGCAGGTTCGGACATCTGCTGCCATCAATCCAGCAAGATCATGGGGGGCAATCTCATTGCCGAAGGCGATATTATTCTCGGCGACGTGGGGTCGGAAAATTGCCGCCCTGCCCTTATTGCCGCTGGCGTTATTGCCGAGCGACTGGTCCACTTCGACAGCCTCAAGGCAAAAGTTATCGAACAGCAGGACGCCATCATTCAATGGCTGCAACGCTACCATGGCAGCTCCACCTCCAAGAAAGTCAAAAATATGGAGAAGGAACTGGCGGAAACCAAACTTCTCCTGCTACGGGTGAACATGATTCCGGGAACGGAACTCTATTCGAGGGCTGGTGGGCCGGAGAGCGAACCATTGCCGAAAGGCAAGACGCAAAATAACGACGCCGGTATCCCGATCGAGAAAATCAAGATCGATGTCAAGGGAACTATTTTCGCCGCAACGAGGATTCAGATAGGAAACTGCTCGATGGTACTTGAAAAGACAGTAATGAACAGGATATTCAAACTTCATCCTAACGGCAAACGAATTATCGTTATCCCCAATAAACGCTAAGGGCAAGCTACTTTTTGAGTTTTCCGGCAATCCGCTTGAGAAATCGCAGCCTATGGCCGTACTGGGCAAATATCCGGTATCCCGGATAGCCGAGGTAGTGCAGCAAGGCCAAAACAACCAGGCATCGGCCCCCCGGCCCTCCGCGAAAATTGCCCATGGGTATGATCTTGCTGAAGATGGCGGTTTTGATCAATCGGGAGAGTTCGAGTCCTCCCAGATCATACCGGTTATTGTGGACAGTGCTCATTCGTTTATTCTCCTCCGCAAGTGACTGAAGAAAAACTTCAATCGCAGAAGCGGATTAAATCTTAACTGCATCTGCGATTGGCTCCAAAGCATTTCCATCCCCTTGCCGAAATCGGCCTTCGGTTTTTTGCTGCCGTGAAAATCGTCCAGATGATGCCGATGCCTGATATTCGCCACCTCTTTTGCCCGCGGGAAAGCCAGCTTACTGACCAGAAGGTAATTGATCCAGGGCTTCCAGTCATCAAACGAGTAGCCTAAAAGCGCAGCTGCGGCACCAAATCTTGGAGCGGAATCGATAATCCCCTTTTGCAGCGGGCCAAAATAATCATCCTGGTGAAGCTCGGCTTGACCGATATCGTCATCGGTTTTCCTGAATTCCAGCTCGTATCCGTCTGCAGTAAGTCTATAACCATTCAATGTCGGATGCGGGGCACGACAGGCCTCCTCAAAGATATCCTGGGCATAAAAGAGTGTACTTGCAGCCAGATCGAAGCGATTGCGATCGTACATTACTCCGCTTATCATATTCCGGTCGCTGTCGGGATAGGGAATACCCCGGGTAGCTCCGAAGAGATATCCGAAACAGTACGGACAGTCCGCCCGGTGGGCGATCGACTCAAAAAGAAACCGCTGAATTGTGCCCAGCCAGCCGATATCGACGATGGCCACATTCCGGTGACTAAACATGCCCACCTGCTCAAAGTAGCGTTGCATGGCCTGATTGGCATCCGCTGTCTGCCTTTTCACCTCCGCCTGAAAACTCTCGTCTAGAAGCAAGGTATCGAAACGCTTCCTGTCGCCCGGATCGTAGCCCTCATGAATATGGCTGAGACAGGTATCGACGGAAAGACCGTGAGCTGCAAGATGCTCTGCAAATCTCTCGGGGATGAGGCTGAAAATCCTGCAGACATCGCGGAAATCGCGGTTGCCGGAGGGCAGGAAAGCAATATCGGCATTGGCTTTGGTCAGACCCTGATAGGCACAGGACGCCCCGGCAAGAGCCATTCTGCTGACATACAGATACTCGGTCTCCGGCAGGTTTTTTTCGGGAAATAAAAATGGTGCGGTCTTCTCCCAGTATCGCTTGAAAGTCCACCCTTCCCGGGAGAGGAAAAATACTTTGGTGATCTCGTTTTTTCGGCAGAGTTCGGCAATCTGCTGGACAAAGATGCCGATCAGCGGACCGAGAAAGTTGTATCCTTCGGTATACAGCGGCGAATTCGGCAGGTTTTCCCCCTCGAGAGGCGCCATCAGCTGCTGCAAAGCCCTTCCCCGCCAGAATGGCCGCCCATCGCTGTAGTTGTAGTATCTTTTTACAATTGACTTCCGCTGTTGCTCGCCGGGATCGTGAATTATTATCGCCTCGATTCCTGCCTCTCCGGCACGCATGCCATCGGAGAACGGATTATCGCCGACATGCAGCCATTCTTCCGGCCTGATCGAATATTTCTCGGAGATCATCGGATAGGCTTTGCCGGAAGCTTTCGCCAGAAACGTATCCGCCGAAGAGATGACAGCCTCTACCAGATCAAGCACACCGGCATGGTCCACCAGTTTCTGCAGATGCGAGGATGGAAGGTACATGTCGGATATTATGAAAATCCGTTTTCCTTCGGCAGCGAGTTCTCTCAGCCAGTCGACCAGCATCTTTCTCGGCACCAGCATGCTGTTTTCCATGGCCAGTTCGTATTCGGTCACCTGGGCAAGCAGCGATTCGTCGTAATCGTCCTGAAAAATCGCCGCCAGCAACTCCCGCATGAAAACCGGATAGCATGCTTCATGGTCTTCAAACTTCATTCCGGTTGTCACCCGATGACTCTGCTCGATCGTATCCCGCTGACTCTGGATTTTCTGCCAGTTCCAGCTGCGGCCTTTGGCTGCTGCGAGACCTGCGATTAATCGGGCTACCGGCAGTTTCACCAGATCGGGATCATGTATCCGCCTGACAAGCAGAGTGTCAAAGAGATCGACTGAAACCGCGTGTTTGTCCCGGGCGCTCTTCTTCCCCGCCTTGATGAGGCTTTCCAGAGAATAATATGTGGTGAAATTCATAGTGCTTTACTGTTGGCGGCAGACAAGATGTTGGATCTTCTAATGGATTTTTTTCTTCATCCAGCCCTTGAGGCTGAGTGCCAGGTTTTTCATGGCGGGTTTTACTCCCTGGGGCCTCTCCGGAGCAAGAACTAAACGCACCTCATGCAGTTCGTTGCCGAGCTCGATGAGACGTTCGGCTCCGGCGGCGACATACATTCGCAACTCCTCGGGCATCTTTGCCGCCATGTATTTCATGATCAGGGCCTGGTCCTGCTCTCTGCCGGTGATCGCGGCCTCACCGAGCGTATTTCCGGAGTGTATGCGATAGTAGAGAAGTTTTTCATTGTCGAGATAATGTACACCGCCTGGAAAAGCGAGCATCATCCTGAAAATATAATCGTAATCGTGGAGATACCGCAGGGAACAGAAATTACCGACTGCCTGCATGGCTGTTGCCGTCATGAACAGGTTCGAAGTCGTCACCATGAAATTGCCCTTGAGAAAAGCCCTGAAGATATCGTCGCAGGCGAAGTAATAGTTGCGGTTTCTGAGGTGCCATATATTCCAGCCGTACTCCGGATCGCCGAAAACTTCGCCTGTATCGGAGATGGGCACGACATCCGAGAACACGCATTCGGCCTTTTCCTCCTGACAATGACGCAGAAGCTTCTCCAGACGATCCAGGGTGTACACGTCATCTGAGTTCAGAATGGCGACATATTGCCCTTTTGCTAAAGACAGGCCACGGTTGATGGTATTATAGGCGTCTTTGTTCTCCTGGAAATAGTAGGAAAGACGAGAATCGGTATAGCCTTTGACAATCGCGCCTGTACTGTCGGTCGAGCCATCGTCGATAACTATTAACTCCAGGTCGGATACCGTCTGTTTCAGGACGCTGTCGATGGCGGCTCCGATGAATTTCTCATGATTATATGCAGGAATAATTACTGAGATCAGCGGCTGATTTATCACCGTTGGCATTGCTCTCTCCAGGCAGTTCTTTTTTAGTTCTGCAGAGGTTACAGGATACGTGCGCGTACGTGTAAAATAAAAGAAAAGGAAGGTACTAATAGAAACACGGCACCGAAGTCAAGAAATAGTTCGGGAGGTATCCGGTAATTGACTATTCCTTTGCTGTTAATCCCTTTATATCGAGCAGGCTGATATTCCGGCCGTTGACCCGGATAAGCCCTTCTTCGCTCATTTTGGCAAAGATTCTTGACAATGTTTCGGGAATGGTTCCCAGCAGGCTGGCAAGCTGACCTTTCGAGATATCCAGTTCAACCTCCTCCCGCCCCCCCTGTTCCTGACTCAGGTACAGCAGGTAATTGGCAAGACGGGCGGGAACCTCCTTGAGCGAAAGACTCTCGATCTGGCTGGCGAACCTTCGCAACCTCATGGAAAGCACAGCCAGCATGTTCAGGGCAATGGAAGGGTTGGCTTCCACCAGAAGAACGAATCTGTCACGGGGAAAGAAAAATGTTTTCGTTTTAACAATGGCTTCCGCCGTAGCCGGATAAGGCTGGCCGTGGAAAACAGGCACTTCGCCAAATGGCTCCCCTTCGCCGAAGATGTGGAGAATATGTTCTTTTCCGGCAGGCGATACCTTGAAGATTTTCACTTTCCCCTCGCCGACCATAAAAAAGCCGATGCCTTTATCCCCTTCAAAAAAAATGGTCTCCCCGCGCTGGTAGGTTTTTTCGACTGCAAGATCGTCGATATCGTCAATCTGCTGCTGAGGAAGTCCTTCAAAGAGAAAACTCGAGGCGATTATCTGTTTCTTATTCATGGTTTATTTTTTGCAAAATGAGTATTTTGTAATTGATCGAATACCTCTTGAGTTGATGCCAAGGCAATTTTTGCGATTCTACCTATTTTTGAAATTTAATACACTAGTATATGTTGCTGGGATTTTCATTTTCAGAGGAAGCCGCCGCTGTAATTGAACCTCACAGCACTCACAGGGGAGTCCCGCTTCCCACGACAGTCCGATGTACAGCAAACGGAAAATAATCCACATAGATATGGATGCTTTTTTTGCATCCATCGAACAAAAGGACGATCCCGCACTCAAGGGAAAGCCACTTATAGTAGGAGGCAGCCCGCAGAGCCGTGGAGTTGTGGCGGCGTGCTCCTATGAAGCCCGCCGCTTTGGCATACATTCGGCCATGCCCTGCGCAAAAGCAGTCAGATTGTGTCCTCATGCCATTTTCACCCGTCCGAGAATGAGCAGGTACAAAGAAATTTCCTTGAGAATTATGGAAATATTCCGGGATTACACACCTCTGGTCGAGCCTCTTTCGCTTGATGAAGCGTTTCTCGATGTGACTGTCAACAACCTGAATAATCCTTCGGCGACAATCCTTGCCGACAAAATATGCCGTCAGATATATCATGAACTGCAGTTGACGGCTTCGGCCGGCGTTTCTTTTAACAAGTTTCTGGCAAAGGTCGCTTCCGATATGAATAAACCAAATGGGATCACCACGATTCCACCGGATAAGGCGCTCGAGTTTCTCGCCTCACTTCCCATCCGTAAGTTTTACGGAGTGGGTAAAGCAACCGAAAAAAAAATGCATAGACTTGGCATAACCACAGGATATGATCTGCGACAGTGGCAGGAAGATCAGCTTGTCCTCCATTTCGGCAAATTCGGTTCTTTTTTTCATGATATTGTCCGAGGAATCGACAACCGTCCGGTCGAACCGCAGCGTATCCGTAAATCGATCGGTTGCGAAACGACGCTCTCCACCGATACCGACGATATCGGCAGAATCAATACGATCTTGACCGAGCTGGCAGAAGATCTCGGGATTTCCCTGAAGAAAAAGCAGATAGGCGGCTACAACCTCACTCTCAAAGTACGATACCTTGATTTCATCACCATCACCCGGTCATTGACGGTCAAGACCCCGCTCTATACTTCGAGCGACATTCTCCCCCTGCTCCCCACCCTGCTGCACGCCACGGCCGCAGGAAGCAGGAAGATCCGTCTTCTTGGATTATCCGTTTCGAAACTTGTGGATGAAAAATGCATTCCCCGTCAGTTAAGACTCCCCTTTTTGGCAGGAATCGGCTCTCGGCCGGTTGTAGTGTGCCGACAATAGAGTTATCGTGAGAAGAACAACTTAACCTCCCCATTTACCTTAAAAGGACACCGCCGGATTACTCATATGAGAGACCTCTTTCTTGCCATTTTCAATATTTTTAAATATACCGGAAGAATTTTCACCGTTATCAGGAATCTGTTTTTCAATGTGCTCCTCCTGGTGATTCTTATAACCGTTGTTATCGCTCTGATTCCCCGCAAAGGCTTACAAATTCTGCCGGACACCATTCTACGACTGGACATTTCCGGCGACATCGTCGAAGAACGAAAACCCCTCAGCGCCATAGAAAAACTCCTTGGCGGTTCTTTCGACCCGGACAAACCCGACCCGGAAACCACCTTGCAGGAAATACTCGATGTAATTGAAAATGCATCTGCAGATACCCGGATAACAGCTCTGCTCCTCAACTTGAAACATATGGAAAACGCTGGTTTGGACCAGCTGCAGGCGATCGGAGATGCCCTGGAGGATTTCAAATTATCCGGCAAAACTATAGTCGCAGCCGAAGACTTTTACAGCCAGTCGCAATATTATCTTGCCGCCCATGCCGACAAGATCATCCTCAACCCGATGGGCGGTGTCGATATTCACGGTTTTGGAGTTTATCGGCTCTATTTTCAGGAAGCACTTGAAAAACTAGAAGTTACCTACAACATCTTCAAAGTGGGTACATATAAATCTGCTTTGGAACCCTTCACTCGAAACAGTATGTCCATAGAGGACCGCCAACAAAATCAGGCATGGCTTTCAGCACTTTGGCAGGAGTATACCGACGATATCCTGACCCAGCGAAAGCTGTCCAAAGCAATAATCGAACGCTATACCAACGATACCGCTGCAGCCCTTGAATCCACCAACGGCAACACGGCCGAACTTGCCTTGAAGACCGGTCTGGTGGATCAAATATGGACCAGATCGCAAATCACCGATTACCTCACCTCTCTGACGAAAACGACTCGAGACAAACTTCAACTGCAAACCGTATCCTCCATTGACTACTACGGCACCATGGAGCCCTCTTTCAGTGAGGATTTTTCCAAGGACGCCAAAATTGGACTTATCATAGCTGAAGGGACTATTCTTCCGGGCAAACAGCCGCCGGGCTTTATCGGCGGGGAATCGCTTGCCGCACTTATAAGAGATGCAGCGGAAAAAGACCACATTAAGGCTGTAGTACTTCGCATTAATTCTGGAGGAGGATCGGCTTTTGCCTCGGAAATCATCCGCCAGCAGCTGCTGGAACTGAAGAAAACAGGCAAACCCGTAGTCGTCTCCATGGGGACGGTGGCCGCATCCGGCGGCTATTGGATTGCTGCAGATGCCGATGAAATCTGGGCGTCGGCAACAACCATAACCGGATCCATAGGAATTTTCGGCGCCATCCCCACCTTCGAGAGGACACTGGCGTCGATAGGCATTTATAACGATGGTACGGGAACGACTCCCCTGGCGGCCGGCCTTGACCTCACCCAGCCGTTGCCGGAGCCACTCAAGGATGTCATCCAACAGGCGATTATCAGCAACTACGACCAGTTTCTGCAGATCGTTGCCGATGGCAGAAACATGGAAAAAAGACGTGTCGCTGGACTTGCCGAGGGCAAGGTTTATGACGGCAAGACCGCGCAGGAACTGGGCCTTGTCGATAAACTCGGCTCACTCGACGATGCCATTGAGGCGGCTGCAGGACTCGCCGGTGTCAAGGACTACGACACCGAATATATCAACCCGCCCGGCTCGGTGAAAGACCAGTTTCGGCAGTTTTTTTCGGTAAAGCTGACATCGATTGCATCCACAATGACATCTCATGAGGGAATACATCATCCCGCGATCGTCAAATTGAAAAAAACCCTTGCTTCGAGACTGGAAAGCTTGATGCTGCTTGATGACCCGCAAGGAATATACGCACTTTGTCCCGTCAACCTGACGCTTTAGTACCCCCTTGCGGGTTTTTTTTTAGAAGGAATTAAAAAAAAGGGGCGGTCTCCTCTATCGGAAAACCACCCCTTATCCTGCACTTGACCTTGAGATTTTTTTTTTGGAGTTTTCTACCTCAACTTGACGTTGTTGTCGTTCTCAAGCCTCAAAACAAAAACCATCCTCGTAATCATATTCCGGGATCTCATTCATCGTCAACTCTACCCATTCCCAAGGAGCATCAAGAATCTTGAAACCGATCTCACCCTTCTTTTTCCAACAGGGTTTTGCCAGCAACCTATAATGTTTCCCTCCGCCGGACAAAATGGCGGTATAGAGCAATTTGTCGGCACTGAACCAATCCGGCATGTGGGTTATTTTGAACCCACCGATGGAAATGTCTTCGATAATCCCACCGATAACCAGATTACCGTCGGCTATGTCGCAAAAGAATCCTTTCATCCCCGCCCTGCGGTATTTCCTGTTCATTTGACCGAATCTCAACCCGCGTTCCACGTTTGTCTCTTCTGCTAACCGACTCATGGCCAAACCTCTTGCCGAAAAAGATTTACTCGCTCTTCTGATGGGGCTTTTTTTCCATTACCTTCTCTTCTCATAAATCGCGGGAAAAATCAAATTGAATATGAGTTTTCGCCACTTTCGTGGAATTTTGCCTTCTTAATTGGAGGTTGCCCGAGGGTTTGTCGGCTCTTTTTCCGCTTGCACTATCGCCTTCGGCCATGCTTGAATTTTTTCGAGTTTGCCTCGATCCGAGATAAAATTGCTCTTCTCGGACAACCTTGTCGGTGTCACTCTGGCAGTCGCAGCGCGCGAACTCTCCAGGTATTTCCGGGCCAATCCGTTGATCTCCTCTGCGGTAATAGAAGAAAAATCACTGATTATCGTTTTCGGCCATTCGAGTTGTTCCGGGTATCTGCTCGACAGGGACAACACTGAAGACAACCAGTAGCCATTCGATTTGACACTGTCCAACAATGAAGTCACCATCGGTTTCCTGGCTCGGATCAACTCCTCGTCCGTTACCCCCTCTCCTTGCAAGAGGTCGCCAATCCTCAGGATCTCATCTATAATTGTTTCTTCGGTGCCGGGCTTTAGAACCATCTGAGCGATTATAAAACCATAGCCGTGATAGACCCGGCTGGTAAAACTGGATACCTGAGGAGAGTAGGTGGCACCAAGAGATTCCCGGATCGATTTTCTCAACCTGTCGCCCAGGACTTCCGCCAGAATATGCAGTCTTCGCGTCTGCGAAATATCCCAAAAATCACTGGTCGGCCAGGCAACGACTACCATGGACTTATCGATTGAAGTATCGACTTTCACCTGAAGCGGTTGGCCTAAGGGAAAATGAATGGACGGAGCCTCGGGAACTTTTGGCCTTTGCAGTTTCATACCACCGAAATAGTGCTCCAGGGTTTTCACCGCTTCATCCCGGTCAAAATCGCCTACGACCGAAATTTCCAAATCTTTCGGCTGAGAAAAAGACCTGGCATACTTTTCCAATTGGGGGAAAGTCAATCCGGCGACCTCCGGCCAGGACGGCAGGCCGAAATGTCGATGATTGCCGGCCAGAAAAGGTTGGACTTTCAGCGCCATTGCGCCATCGATCTCCTGACTGACTCTCTGATACATTCGTTCAAAATTCGTTCTCACATTGCCAAACTGGTTCTCCCTGAATCCTTGGTCGTAAAGCAGGGTATGCAAGAGTTGGACGAAGGGTTCAAAATCCTTGTAAAGGGCATTGCCGATCCATGAAAATGCCGATTCACCGATTCGGAAACGCCATTGCACCGAACTTCCGGCCATAAGGGCATCCAATTCCGATTGCGGCAGTCTGCCGCTGCCGGAACTGTTGATAATATCTTCCGCCAGCATTGCCATGCCGGGCAGAGGTTCGCTCTGTTCTCCACTGCCGAAATTTGCAATAACCTGGACAGTGTTTTCCTGATACCGGGTCTTTTTCAGATTTACAATCAGGCCATTGGCAAAAACCAGCCTTTCGGCTTGAATATCAGGATAATACGATCGTTCAGGAACTGCCTGAGGAGCAGCCGGCGGTTCTAAATAGGGAAAGATTTGAGCGTCTTGAGCCGGCAGACCGGCGACGGCTTCTTCCCTGCTTTTGCGATACACGCCGCTGATCACTTTTTCGGCATTTTCACCCAGTTGCGCATCGCCAAACACCGACACCAATCTGCTGTCACGGTTCCAGACTTCTTGAAATTTGCGGTTGACCTCTTCCGTTTTGATATTTTCAACGATCGGTCCATACAAGGCTATCTCCTGCTCCGGAGTCTGGTAAACGCGATTGCTGTTCAGATGCCTGATAATTTTCCTGGCAATTGCCCGAGAGTCTTCCGACTGGGACCGGAGAACATTGGCTTCCAATTCAGCTTGAATCTCTTTTTTAGCCCGATCGATTTCTGATTCAGCAAAGCCATATTCGATTGCCTGACGTAGAGTCAAATCCAAAAGAGCGAGGCTTTCCTGCCACTTTGCGGGGTTCGTTTGAGCAGACAGGGAGCCAAAGCCGATTCGATCGATTATATCGCTGGAAGAATACCCGGCTTGGGTAAAGGGTGAGTCATCGGATTCCTGTAACCGTTGCAGTCGATATCCCATGACCATCGATCCTATAAACCGGATGATTTCCTCCCTTTCCAACTGGAGGGAATCGTTCTGCAGCGGCATGTCCCACAAGGTTTCAATGGCAATATTTGTTTTACCCAGTTCAGGTTCATAATGATAAAAGGCTTCCACACCTTTATGGGCGAGTCTACCGAATTCCGGGCAAGCCGGCCTTTCACTGTTTGCCGAGAGCTTGGCGAAATGTTTTTTTATCAGACTTTCAGCCAGCGGCAGATCCATATCGCCCACAACGACCACAATCAAGTTCTCCGGCCGGTACCAGGCATCATAGTAGGATTTCAGCAAATCTCGATCTGCCTTCTGCAAAATTTCTTCTTCGCCTATAGGCATCCTTTCCGGCAGCATCGTCCCCCGGAAAGCAAAAGCCGTTTTTGCGACCTGAGTGCGATACGTAGCGGAATCCCGAGTTCTTTTCTCGGCGAGAATCACCCCCCGTTCCTTGTCGATCTGCGAATTTTCGAGCAGAGCTCTGCCGGCATAATCGGCAATCACCATAAATCCGGTATCGAGTTCCCGTTCCGAGTTATCCGGCAGAATTATATGATATCCGGTCTGTTCATACGTGGTATATGCATTGGTGTCTCCACCAAAATTCATTCCTATCGACTGAAAATATTCAACCAGACTGTCTGCCGGGAAATTGGCCGTCCCTTTAAACATCATGTGTTCGAGAAAGTGAGCCACGCCTCGCTGATTTTCCGTTTCGTGCAGGGAACCAGCCTGCACATTGAGAAAAACTGCAACCCGGTTCTCTGGTTCTTTATTCTTCTTCAAGACATAGCGAAGACCATTCGCCAACTTGCCGCGCAGCAGTGAAGGGTCAGGCGCCAGTGTGCTGAGTTCCGAGGGCCAGGCTGTTGCAAAACAATCGGGAACCGGCGCAATATCCTCGGCATAGCCGATCCTGCCGGACAACATGCCGGCAACTGCTGCCAATACAAGGAAATATTTATGAAATTGAAATTTCTTAATCATTTGCTCATTGAACTCCATTCAGCATGAAAGGCTTAATACACAGGTTTGGACAAATATATATCTTCGGACATAAAAATCACCCCTCGCCTGTTGTAATGTTGAATCTTCTTCCATACCAACGTGCATGTTGAAACGATATGTGTTAAAAACCGCTCGATTGCAACACAGGGTCTAGAGCCTTTACGTGAATCGGTTTCTTCTACCCTATAACTCTCTTCCCCGGTAATTATGAAACTCAAGCACAAACTTGAATATATTCTGCTCAGATCGATCATCTTTTTCATCAATCTTCTGCCTGTTCCGGTAATCCTCTTTCTCTGCAGCACTCTCGGCTATATCGCCTGGATTGTTTTTCCTTTCCGAATCAGAGTGGCCTACAAGAATCTCTCGGCAGTTTTTCCGGAATTCTCCCATGGCGAAAAGTTGCGGCTTTTAAGAAGCGTATATCTGCAATTCACCAGGACCTTTGGCCTGGTCTTTATTCTGCACCGCAAGAGTCTGAAAAATGTTATTGAAAATGCCAGGATCACCGGACTCGACAAAATCGAACAGGCCCTGCAGGATGGCCGCGGGGTTATCCTCACCACGATTCATGCGAGCTGGTTCGAGGCGTACTTTGCCTGGTTCAACATCTCCGGTTTACCGACCAGCCTCATCTACCAGAAGCAAAGCAATCCGTTATCCGACCATTTTTTTGTCCGCCAACGGGAACGATACGGCACCAGCCTGGAACACCTGAGCAGCTATGACGGTATGAGAGCATACGAAAAAGCCCTCGAACGTAACCGGCTCCTCATTGTCAGCCTGGACCAAAGCTATACCAGTCGCGGAACAAGCGTCATGTTCTTCAACCAGCCGCTGGCCTGCGCAAAGGGGGCGGCAATGCTGCACCTGCGAAAAGGCGCTCCGGTATTCACGAGCGTATATTATATGAAAGATGGCGAACTGCACATTGATTTCGATACGGTTGATCTTCCGGAATACGATGGAATCGACGATGCAGCCATCAATGACATCAGCTCAAAAAGCATCCAGCTCTATGAATCCTGGATCAGGCAATATCCGGAACAGTGGTTCAGTCTCTTCCACCGCTTGTGGAGCAAAAAAAAGAAAGATTATCCACCGGTGAAAAGATCGCTTCGCCAGATATTTTTCAAATAATACTTCAGTAATCATACTCTCTGGTGTAATAGTAGGGACATTTGCAGCAGATAAAAATTGCATTCGGGCGATGAAGCAGTACTCCTTACAGCACTGCCTTTCCGCTTCTCGTCCTGGATAGGAACCATGACCAACAAAGAAATATTTACGCGATTATATAAAGTGATCTTTCCGTACCGGGTGAAACTCCTGATCGCGATGCTGGCCATGATCTGCGTTGCCGGTTTCACCGGTGCCCAGGCCTACCTGGTAAAGGATCTTCTCGACAAGATCTTTATGGAAAAAGATACCTTTTTCCTGAAACTCCTGCCCATTATCGTCATTGCCATCTTTTTCCTGAAAGGCGTCGCATATTATATCTATACCATCCTGCTTGAGAAGGTCGGGCAGTCGGTGATCCGTGACTTCCGCCTGCAGATTTTCAACCACATCCATACCCAATCATTGTCTTTTTTCAACAAGATGCCGACCGGGACCCTCATGTCCCGCATCATTTCCGATGTGGCCCTGCTGCAGCAGGCGGTATCGAACGCGCTGGTCGGAATTGTCCGGGACTTTTTCCAGGTAGTCGTTCTGCTCGGCGTGGTTTTCTATATGAACTGGCGTCTGGCCATGATCTCCTTTATCGTCCTGCCTGTCGCCGCCTATCCGATCGTCAAATTCGGCCGGCTGTTCAGGAAATTGAGCACCTCGACCCAGGAAGAAGTCGCCAACGTTTCAAACATCCTCCATGAAACGATCACCGGCAACCGTATCGTCAAGGCCTTTACCAAAGAGGAATACGAGGGGCGTCGATTTTCCGGACAGGTGACCAGGCTCTTTGTGCTGACGATGAAAGATGCCAAGTACCGCTGCATGCAGCATCCGCTGATGGAATTTATCGGCGGCGTCGCCATTGCCCTGATCATCTGGTTCGGCGGCAACGAGGTAATAGGAGGAACGGCGACTCCCGGCACTTTCTTTGCCTTTCTGACGGCCCTCATCGCCGCCTACGAACCGGTCAAGGGAGTCACCAGGATCAATTCCACCATTCAACAGGGGCTCGCTGCCGCCACCCGGGTTTACGCCATTCTCGATATCGAACCGGAAATCAGCGATAAAAATGACGCAGCCGTCCTGCCTCCATTCAGCACATCGATTGAATTCAAGAACCTGACGTATCGCTACGACGACGAGACTGCTGTCCTGTCGAATATCAATCTCACAGTGCCAAGCGGCGAGGTTTTGGCCATCGTCGGTCCCAGCGGCGGTGGGAAAACGACACTCACCAACCTTGTTCCCCGTTTTCTCGAGCTGAAGGAAGGGAGCATCCTGATCGACGGAACCGATATAAAAGACGTCACCCTGGCGTCTCTGCGCAGCCAGATAGCCATGGTGACGCAGCAAACCATCCTGTTCAACGATACCGTACGCAACAATATCGCCTATGGCGATCAACAGGCCCCTCTGCAGGCGATCCACGATGCGGCCAGGGCAGCCCACGCCTTCGATTTCATCCAGGCCTTGCCGGACGGCTTCGATACCATTATCGGTGAAGGGGGCGCCAGGCTTTCCGGCGGTCAAGGTCAGCGTATTTCCATTGCCCGGGCGATCCTGAAGAATGCGCCGATCCTGATTCTCGATGAAGCGACTTCGGCCCTTGATACCGAATCGGAGCGGGAGGTCCAGAAGGCGCTTGAAAACCTGATGAAAGACCGGACGACCTTCGTTATCGCCCATCGCCTCTCAACCATCAAAAATGCTTCAAGAATAATCGTCGTTAAAGACGGCGAGATTGTCGAACAGGGAACACACGAGACGCTTATCGCCAAAAAAGGTGAGTATGAACTCCTTTATAACATGCAGTACAACTAACACCCCACGAATGGGTAATGCACCGGCAACCCAAAAAGGTCAATGGACAGAATGAGGAAACTGACACACACTCGCTCCATTTTTGACGTCGCAGGGAATTTTTTCATCATCCTTTGCTGTTTTTTTATTCCCTTCTCCACTTCCCTCATGGGAGCTACGGCAATTCTTGCCGCGTGCTGCTGGATTCTTTCCGGCAGAGTATTTTCTCTGCCGCGTCTGATGATGGACAATAAACTGGTTTTCCTGGCCATCGCCCTTTTCCTGCTGTTGGCCGCCGGACTTTTATATACCCCCGTCCCGTTGAGTGAAGCTTTGTCCATCCTGAAGAAATATCGCGAACTGATCTACTTTGCGATGGTCGTTTCCTTTATGACCGATAACGAAAACGCCGCAAAACTTGCCGAAGACAGTTTTGTCTTAGGTTGCGTTGTACTTCTGCTCATCTCCTATGGCATTTTCTTTTCGATCATCCCTTCGGAGCGATACGGCCATTCAGTGGTCTATCATATAACCCACAACTTTTTCATGGCCATTTTGGCCTTCTGGTGTCTGCAGCGAGCCTTCGCTTCCCGGCAATACGCGTATTTATGGCTGGTCCTGTTCATTGCCACTACCATCAATCTCTTCTACATTGCCCCGGGACGAACCGGGATGCTGGTGTATGTCGCGCTGGTACTCCTAACCTTCTTCCAGCATCTTTCTTTCAAGAAATCGATCCTGGCTACCTTTTTTATTTCTCTCATCATCGGTATTGCATTCGCTACTTCAACCAACTTCTCTACTCGGGTTCAGGAGGCGATCGAGGAAATCAAAAACTATCAGGCCGCTTCGTCCCGAACTTCGCTTGGGATGCGTTTTGACTGGTGGCTGAACAGTCTGGAGCTTATCGGCCAGAAACCCATCTTCGGACATGGAACAGGGTCGTTCGAGGCCGCCCAGGCGGCTCTCATCCAAAACACCGAAACGAAGCCAACCGACAATCCGCACAATGAATATCTGCTGATTGCGGTCCAGACAGGTCTTGTCGGCCTGGCATTATGGCTTGCCCTTCTCGGCGCCCAGTTCATTATCACTTTCAGGTTTCAGCCGCCGAAAAAGTTTCTGCTCCAGGGAGTAGTTGTCGCAATGGCCGGAGGATGCCTGATGAACTCCTTTCTGCTGGATTCCCATCAGGGCCATTTCTATGCCATAATCTCGGCAATCTTCTGCATCCAGGCAAAAAAAGGCGGCCAGCTGGTGATGGGTCGGCAATTGTGAAAGTGTCGTTCAGATCGGCAGGATCACCATTACCTCGGTATACTCTGCCGGGATACTGGATATTTTGATCCGGCCTCCGTGTTCTTCGACAATTTTTGCCGACATGGCAAGCCCCAGTCCGGTGCCGTCGTTTTTCGTTGTATAATACGGATCGAACACTCGCGGCAGATTCTCCGGCAGAATACCTTCTCCGTTGTCTCTGATACGGATGATGATGTTCCGGTCGTCTTTTTCCAGACGCACCAGAAGATCTCCCCCCTGCGGCATGGCCTGGACAGCATTCAGCAGAAGGTTGAGAAAGACCTGATTGAGCTTATCCCTGTCGACCACCAGTTCCGGAAGGTCATCAGTGAGGAGAAGGTCTATGGCTATTCCGTAGGCCTCGGCATCCATCTGAACGAGAGAGACCGTCTTTCTCAGGATTTCGCCGATCGATGCCTGTTCCTTGCTCAGTTGCGCAGGCTTGGCGTAATCCAGGAGTTCACCGATACTGCGATTGAGACGTTCGACTTCCCTTACCAGCACATCGGCCGTTTCCGCCTCTCTGCCGGGCTCGGGAAAATGGGATTTAAGCAATACCGCCAGCCCTTTGATGGAACTCAGGGGATTCCTCAGTTCATGCGCCACTCCCGCGGCCATTTTGCCGAGTGCCGCGAGGCGCTCACTGCGCTGTAGCTCCTTTTCAAGAAGTTTCACTTCCGTCAAATCCCTGATCAGTAAAACTTCACCGGCAAATTGCTGGTCATCATCCTGAACGACCACAGATGCCAACTGCAACATCCTTGGTTTGTCGGTGCTGTTCTCCAAGAGGAATTCCCGATGACGTTGCACCGTCTCGCCTGCCGTTTTCCCGGAAAACATCTGCACCAATCCTTTGGGCAGACTGACATAAGGCATTTTGCCGAGAATGGTCTCCCGTTCGCTGCCGAGCATCTCAGCCGCAGCCTCATTGCACACCTGGATGGCACCGCTGCTGTCTGTTGCTATCAGACCAACAGGCAGAGACGACACGAGAATATCGGTAAATGCCCGCATCTTGCCAAGCCTTTGCTGGGATCCTTTCAAGCCTTTGAGGGTCATAAAAGAAAGCGAGCCGCCGATCCCGACGAGGAGAATAACCGCCGATAAGATGATGATCTGTAAAAGCTGGCGTCGCAACGGAGAATTGAACTGCTCGAAATCCAACTGCACCAGATAAAGAGGATGCAGGTCGAACAGTTTTTTCATTTCCGTCTGAATCCTGGAGTATTCGGGATGGTGGGAAAATCTTCCCATCATCTGTCCCCGGCCGGGGCCCTTGCCAAAAAGATCCGGCAACCGCTGGGCGGTATTGGGTGACAGGTACCACGATGCTATCTGGAATTTTTTCTTGTTTTCCTCTCCCTGACCATCTTTTACGATACGGGCAACAAACGGCCTCCGCCCCTCCGGCTGCAGGCCTCCGGCAAAAGAAAGGGTTTCGGCATCAACCTGCTTGTCCGGAAGATTTTTGCCGGCACCGGCGAGAACAGCTCCGTTGGAATCGATGAGCAGAATAGATTCGACACCCGGTTGTTCAACGGCCTGTTCCATCGCCGCCTGCATCTGCTCTTCCCAACCAATCCAGGTTTGCCCGGAACCGATATTCTCCCGGATAGCTTCCCTGGCGGAACTGTTGATAAAGCGCATCAGAGTCAAGCCCTTCTGCACGAGAGCCTCGCCTATCAGCTCCTTTTCCCGCTGGTAATTGCTGACGGTAAATATAATCAGCAACAGCAGTAACAGAAAACAGGCGATCGCTAAAATCCAGGGGGAGAATCCCAGCAGCAGGTTGCCGTTATTTTTCTTCTTTAACCGGAGTATCATAGTTGGCGATTTTTTCCAGAATAATTTTGGAAATCATATAGGTCGGGACAATACCATCGTCTCCCATCGGTCCCGATGCGAGAGTTTGTCCGCTGATAAGTGGATTGTCAGAGGCGTAATAGGCGTATCGGGTTTTCATGTCTGCCGGAATATGGCCCTGGATAATTGCACCGCTGATGGCACGCTGGTAATGACCCCCTTCCATTTCCAGCCCCACGGCTCGCCAGGCGGAAGAGTGAAATCGCTCGAGAACATCCCGGTTCTGCAGTGACGTGCCGAGAACAGTTACCATCGGCCCGGCAAACACCACCGCATTTTTGTCGAAATCGTCAATACTCAAATCGTTATCGACGATATAGTTGTCTGCGGTGCCCTCCATGACATGGGCGGTAGCGAGCATGATGTCGCCTTTTTTGCCAGGCAGGACCCCGGCTTTGCCCATGATGGAAATGGATTTGATCTGCAGCAAGTCATCGTCGCTGGCATTGCCTTCCGGCTTGAGAAGTTCATCCATGATATCAAATGCCTGAGTTCCGAATGCATAATCGATCACAAGCAGCACCGGACCTGTTTCCTTGACAAAATGGTAATTTATTTTCAGTGAGGGATGAATGTAATGTTGATCGATACGGGAAAGATCGATGATATTGACATCGATTGTCGAACCAGATTCATCCTCCTGAAAAATGAACCCGTGTCTTTTCGCATAGCTTTCGATACTCTCTTCCATGTTCCTGATTTCCCTGATCATGTGATATACATCATCCGGCACGGCTTTTTTCGTTTCGGCAAGCGTCCCCGGGCCATAGATAAGATTTCGCATCGAATGCATATTGGCACTTACCACATGTATCGGCCGATTCAGAAGATTTGAGGAACGTAAAGATTCTTTGAGCTTTTTGGCCCAGAGCGATGCATATTTTTGATGATCGATCATTTCATGAAGAGAGGGCGTAAAGTACACGGTGAGTTCGTTTTTCTTCGAATTCTGTTCCCCCATTACTCTTTTGCCGATGCCGTAAATTATGGCAAACAGGCCGTTGTTCGAATTGAATTCCTTCTTGTTTCTTTCAAGGTATTCATAAGTCTCCCGCGTTTCTCTATAGGTTCGGCCGATAATGATCGAAAGATTCCAGATCGCCTGCTCCAGTTCTTCGCCGACCGGTCCTTGATCCATGGCGACAATTCTTTCCAGCTCCGACCATTCGAAACTCACCCCCTCCACCCTGTTGCAGGCCTGCTGGTAAATCTTTTGGGCCTCGATGTTGAGAAACGTGATATGGGTGAGAATATCGTAGATTTCGCTTTTCCCGGTGGTGATGACAAAGCATATTTCTTTTTCGGAAACCGCATACGAGAACCTTCGCCTCTTGAGAGGGACAATCTTCGCAAACGAGGTATCCTGAAAATCCTCCTGCGCGGTGAGGATAATTCGCGTGCACTGTTCGATACCCTTCGGCATTCTGTCGATCACATATTCCAATCCTTTCAATTCGGTGATCCTGGAATCGGTCATCGATCCATAAATCTCAGGACTGAGCTGCTTCAATGCTTCGGCTAATTTCTCGCCAACCTTGCCGGAGGGTTTATAGGACCCCTGCAAGGTGAATGAGTCGGCCAGAATTTTAAAAGTGCGGATGGCGATTCGGGCTTTCTGCGATTTTGACAGTTCCTCCATTTTTCCTCCTGCCGGCAAGCGGCATTTTGCAGATGATGTGAAACACTATGGGAGGTTGTAATGTTCTCCCACGTTTGGCGCTTTGGATGATTATATCATATCGAATAGACCGGAAAAACGCGAATATTCCTTGTCTTCCGAAAAGAATGTCCGGGAAAAAACAAGAATAATCCCGAAAAAAACAGGAACGGAAATGAGGTTGTGGATGAAGAAAGAACGATTGCGGCAAATTAACGGGCGATGAATTCTGTCAGGGCTGCGATCAGCTCCGGACGTCCCTGTCCGGTCTTCGCCGAGAACAATATCCTGTCCTCCTTTCTGATTCGGTGTCCGGCATCGAGAAGCCTGGCATTTTTTTCCCGCTCGTTACCGGAGAGTTTATCGGTCTTGGTGTAGACCGGCAGGCAGGGAATGGCTTTCTCATTCAGCCACTGAATAAGTTGGGTGTCCTGATCTTTGGGTTCATGTCGTATATCCATTATCACTACAACACATTTCATACCTTCCCGCGATTCAAGATAGGTCGAAATAAGCGACTGCCATGCATTCTGCATGACTTTCGGAACCTTGGCAAAACCATATCCCGGCAGATCGACCAGAAAAAACTCATCCCCTACCCGAAAATAGTTCAATCCTTGAGTTTTCCCGGGTCTGCCGCTCACCTTCACAAGACTTTTTCTGCCGATGAGGGTGTTGATAAGGCTCGATTTGCCGACATTGGATCTGCCGGCAAAAGCGATTTCAGGAAGCTCTGCCGGAGGCAGCTGATTAAGCCTGTGAACACTCAGGAGAAACTCGACCTTGCTGAAATCCATTTTGAATCTCCTGTAATGAAGTTTTGATTTAAATAACTTTATTTAAAGAATACTCGATAATGCCTTCCGCCCCGAGTTTTTTCAACCGTGGGATTAAATCCCTGACGATATCCTCGGAGACTACGGTCTCAACCGAATACCAGGCCTGATTATACAGACTCGCCACCGTCGGCGCGTTGATACTTGGCAGAATAGCAACTATGTCATCAATTTTTTCATTCGATACGTTCATCTTCAGGCCCACAATCCGATCCGCTCGCAAAGCACCCTGCAACAGCAAAGCGATGTTTTCGATTTTCTCCCGCTTCCACGGATCCTTCCAGGCATTTTTGTTGGCGATAAACTGGGTGTTCGACTGCATCAGCTCATGGATAATTCTTAAACCGTGAGCCCGTATCGTGCTTTCCGTTTCGGTCACCTCGACAATGGCATCGGCAAGCCCGGACACCACCTTTGCCTCAGTCGCTCCCCACGAAAACTCAATTTCCACATTGATATTTTTTTCGTCAAAAAATCGCCTGGTCACATTCACCAGTTCGGTGGAGATTTTTTTTCCTTCCAGGTCTTCGAGAGTTTTAATCTCGGAGTCTCCGGCTACGGCAATAACCCAGCGGGTCGGACGATTGCTCACCTTTGAATACACCAGGTCGCATACCAGAATGGTGTCCGAGAGATTTTCCATGGTCCAGTCTTTACCGGTAATTCCCGCGTCGAGCATTCCCCCCTCGACATATCGCGACATCTCCTGCGGCCGGCAGATAGAACAATCCAACTCCGGGTCGTCGATTTTGGGAAAATAATTCCTGGCGGCCGGCTTAATCAGCCAGCCGGCTTTTTCAAAAAGTTCAATCGTGGCTTTCTCCAGACTTCCCTTCGGCAGTCCCAGTTTTAGTTGATTCATTATGCTTTCTCCCGCTGCTATCCGTGAAATCCGGACTCGACAATATTATTTTTTACCATATACCACATCAGGATCAAAAACCGGTACTCCATCGGTTACCAACCCGTCATTCTCAACCCGCCGATAGAAACAGGACCGGTGCCCTGTATGGCACGCCGCTCCCCCGAGTTGTTCAACTTTGTATACAACCGTATCGTTATCGCAGTCGACCAGAATCCGATGGATAATCTGGACATGACCGGACGTTTCGCCTTTCAGCCACAATGAATTACGCGAGCGACTCCAGTAATGCGCTTTGCCGGTCTCCAGGGTCTTTTCCCAGGCTGTCTGGTTTATATAGGCGAGCATCAACACTTCGTTCGAGCGATAATCCTGTACGACAGCCGGCAACAAGCCATCTGCATTTTTATTAAAATTGAGTAATATCATGGTATTGGTGTTTCGGTGGAAAATGCCTTCATCCAGTATGAGCAGGCCCGCGGCCTCTCTGCAAAAATCGCCTGTGCGGACCGGTTGGACACTACAGGAAGGAAATCTAGAGTTAAAAGTGTTCTAAATTAGACAGCTATTGCGATTTTGTCAAGCCAGCCGACCGGTTTTATCGCTTTTCACGTTCGCCACTTGCAATAATCCGATATTCTCATATAGTATGTCTCGCTTTTTAATTTTATGACCCATCAATTATAGAAGGAGCTTTTGCATGTCTCAGCCAAAGAACGGTGACACGGTACTTCTCAGTTTTGTCGGAAAGCTCGATAACGGCGAGGTTTTTATGACCTTCGAGAAAGACAAACCTTTCCGCGCAATACTAGGCAATTCCGATCTCCCGCCGACCCTGGAGCAGGAAATTCTCAAGATGAAATGCGGCGAAACACGAAAAATACGTGTCTCTCCCGACGAAGGTTACGGTCCAAGGCAGAAGGAGTTGGTACAGACAATAGACAACCAGCGGCTGGTCGATTCGCTTCGTCCCAAACCGGGCATGATTGTCTCACTCAAGGTTGAAAAAGACGGCGTGGAACAAAAGGTTCCCGCGACGGTTATAGCCGTCGAGGAATCACGGGTTACTGTTGATTACAATCATCCTCTTGCCGGCCACAACCTGACCTATGACCTCACACTCCTTGAACTGGAAAAACACGGCGGACTGCAATAAAACAGCAACAATCTCTAACCAGCCTCAGCATTAGTTCGTCCCGCTGTCCAGCTCCCGTTTAGAATTTTTAATAAAAACTCCTGTACATACGTTTTTGGGTATGTATAAACTTAGAGAGTCAAAACCGGTTTTTCAATCAACTGCAGGGAGTGTTTTATGGACATAGAAGACGACGAAATATTGCAAGGATTCATTGAGGAATCTCTTGAGCACCTCGCTGATATCGAGCATGACCTATTAGCCGTTGAAGAAGCAGGCGCAAATATCGACGAGGACCTCGTCAACAAGGTCTTCCGGGCTGCTCACTCGATTAAAGGCGGTGCCGGTTTCATGGGCCTTACCGCCATCCAGGAATTGTCTCACGCAGCGGAAAATGTGCTCGGCATGATTCGCAGTAAAAAGCTGATCCCCACTCCGGAGATCATCAACGTCCTGCTCATTGCTTCGGATCAACTGCAAAGTATGATCGAGGATGTTCATAACAGTAACGAGGTCGACATTTCAGCTCACCTCACTCCTTTAAATGCCATAGCCGACGGAACTTTCTCACAACCGCCGGCGGCACCGGCTGAAAAACCCAAACCTCCCAAACCGGCACCGGTCAAGCAAGAAACGAAACCGGCTCGACAAGAACCTGAACCGGCTCTCAACCATGAACCGGAGCCGCTCCCGGAAGAACCCGAACCTGAAGTAACCACAGCCCCTGAAGACGAGCCTTTAACCTTGTCTTTCCAGGAAGACTTTGACGATGAGGATTTCGACCATGAAGCGGAAACGGCCGAGTCGGCCTTGTCTCAAGTGCCTGGTCGGGCAGAACCTGCAGGCGAAAAGAAGCCACCCCCCGTCAAAGGCGAGACAACACTCAGGGTCCATGTCAGCCTTCTCGATTCACTCATGAATCTTGCAGGAGAACTGGTACTCAGCAGGAATCAGCTGCTGCAGACTATTGGCTCGGATGATCTGCGGAACGCAGAAGCAGTCGGCCAGCGCATTGACCTTATTACCTCGGAGTTGCAGGAAGCGATAATGCTTACCCGTATGCAGCCGATCGGCAATGTCTTTAATAAATTCCCGAGAGTTGTCAGGGATCTCGCAAAAAAACTCAATAAAACTATCGACCTCAACATTGTCGGCAAGGATGTCGAGCTCGATAAGACTATCATTGAAGCGATCAACGATCCCCTCACCCATCTGGTCCGCAATTCCGTCGACCATGGGATCGAGATGCCTGCCGTCAGGAAAAAGCTGGGCAAACCGGATATCGGCCTGGTAATCCTCAAAGCGTATCACGAAGCCGGCCAGGTCGTCATCGAAATCAGCGATGACGGCAAAGGTCTCGATGGTGAAGCCCTTGCCGCAAGTGCCGTCAGCAAAGGCCTGCTCACCGTTGAACAGGCTCAGGCAATGTCGGATAAGGAAAAAATCAATCTTATCTTCCTGCCTGGCTTTTCAACCGCCAAGGAGGTTACCGATGTGTCGGGCCGTGGCGTTGGCATGGATGTCGTCAAAACCAACCTCGACCAGCTCGGCGGCAACGTCGATATCATCTCGGAAAAAGGTGTCGGCACCACTATTTCCATAAAACTGCCGCTGACGCTGGCCATCATACCTTGCCAGATCATAGAAACGGGCGGCGAACGTTACGCCATCCCCCAGGTAAACCTTGAAGAACTCCTTCGCATTCCGGCAAATCAGGTGAAAACTCGAGTTGAGCGAGTCGGCGACGCGGAGGTGGTAAGGCTGCGCGGGACCTTGTTGCCCCTTATCCGCCTGGCCGATGTCATCGGTATCGAACGAACCTATTACGATGCCAACGATGACGAAGTCAAACCGGACAGAAGGGAGAAGGTTTCCGATCGCCGAGGAAAAGAATCGCCTTTGTTCAGGACCGGCAACGAAGAAAAGAGATTCGCCCAGAAACACGACCACCCTGCCCGATCTGTCCTCGATCGCCGTTATTCGGCATCGAGCGCACTCAATATTGTGGTGGTTTCCACCGGTGCCATGAAATACGGCCTGATCGTCGACCGGCTGCAGGATTCCGAAGAAATAGTTATCAAGCCGCTTGGCCGGCATCTCCAGCAGTGCAAGGGATATGCCGGGGCAACGATCATGGGGGACGGGCGGATCGCTCTCATTCTGGATGTCAGTAATCTTGCCAGGATGGCGCGCCTTACCTCGATCGATCGTTCCGATCGGGCCGCGGAAGTCGCCAGAGCCGCCGAAGATGCTGTGAAAGCAAAAAAAGACAAACAGTCTCTTCTTATCTTTAAGAGCTCCGAAACCGAGCATTTCGCTGTCCCGCTGAATCAGGTTGAACGTATTGAAAAGATCAAGCGGACCGATATCGAGGATCTCGGCGGCAGAAGGGTCATGAAATACCGAGGCGGCAGCCTGAGTCTCATATGTGTTGAGGATGTCGCCATGGTGCAGCCGCTTGCCGACTATGACAATCTTCTGGTGATTGTCTTCACCATCGCCAAAAGAGCAGTCGGGCTGCTTGCTGTCGGTCCAATCGATGCCATTGAAATCTCTGCCGATATCGACGATACAACGCTCAGTCAGCCAGGCATCATGGGGTCGATCATTATCGACCAGCATACAACCATGCTGGTCAATGTGTTTGAAATGGTGCAATCGCTTTTCCCTCAATGGTTTGAAGAAAAAGAAAAAAAGTCTGTAGAAGCAATCGACGACAGTGAACCGCCAACCATTCTCATCGCCGAAGATTCAAAATTCTTTCGCAATCAGGTGAAGGGATATATGACCGAGGTCGGATACAATATCATTGAGGCGGAAGATGGCGTTGAGGCCTGGAACAAGCTGCACGAATACGGCGACCAGATCGCCATGCTGGTGACGGATATCGAAATGCCGAACATGAACGGTTTCGAACTCACCCAGCGAATACGCAATGATGCCAAATATGGCAAGTTGCCGATCATAGCTCTCACTACTTTAGCATCGGCCGAAGATGTAGCAAAAGGACAAGCGGTCGGAGTGAATGAATACCACATCAAGCTTGACAAGGAACGGCTCATGGTATCGGTTCACGATTATATCAAGAGAAGCCATTGAACAAATCACCGCTAGAGCGGCATACAGCTCTTCTATTTGCTGTAAAGCGATACAATCCAACGGAAGAACGAAAATGACAGAGACCAGAAAGACATCTCACGGCAAAAAAATTGTTGAACTTGCGACTTTTTATGTCGGTGACGCACTTTGCGGCATGGATATACTGAAGGTTCAGGAGATAAATAAACTGATGCAGATGACCAAAGTCCCCCAGGCACCGGAATATGTAGTCGGTATCCTCAATCTCCGGGGACAGATCGTCACCATCATCGATCTTGGCCTGAAGCTTGGCCTGGGGGCAACGGATATATCGCAGGATCCCCGCAATATAATTGTCAATTCATCCGGCGGCCATGTAGGTCTCCTCGTAAAAAAAATCAGCGATGTGGTCTCCGCTGATATGGAAAGGCAGGAACTTGCTCCCGCCAACATGCGCGGCATTCAAGGCGAATATTTCACCGGGGTGTATAAAACCGATAACAACCTTATCGGAATATTGAATGTAGATAAGGTCTTGAGCATTGAGGACTGAGAGACGAATGATTGGCTCGAAAAATCTCCGTGTCCTTGTTGTCGACGACACCATTGTTTATCGTAAGGCGGTTTCCGATATTCTCGCTGAAATACCAGGAGTCGAGCTTGTCGGTGTGGCTCATAACGGTAAGATAGCTCTCGCGAAGATACAGACCTTGAAACCGGATATCCTTACTCTTGATATCGAAATGCCGGAAATGAACGGCATCGAAGTTCTTGCCGAATTGCAGAAGAGTCACCCCGGCATCGGTGCCGTCATGCTTTCGACCTTGACCGCGGAAGGCAGTGAAATGACCATGCGGGCGCTCGAACTCGGGGCGTTCGACTTCATTCTCAAGCCACAAAGCAAGAATCAGACAGAGGGTAAGAAGGAAATCAAGGCTTCGCTTGAACCCATTCTGAAAGCATTTGCCAGATCGAAAAACGCCGCTTCGCTGATCGGCCGCAAAGGTCTGATCGCGGCACCACCTTCCCATGGAAGAACTCTGCCCGGGCAACCGCCGACGCAAGCGAGAGGTCTCAGACCCCTCGCCCAAAAATTCCCGGCAGGGCGAAGGGGGAAATCTGAAATTGTAGCCATCGGCATTTCCACAGGCGGACCCAACGCCCTGAATCAGATGCTGCCAAAGCTTCCGGGAAACCTGGGGGTTCCTGTTTTAATTGTCCAGCATATGCCTCCGGTTTTCACCAAATCCCTGGCTTCCAGTTTGGATAAAAAATGTGCTCTCACCGTAAAAGAAGCGGTCAATGGCGAGAACATCCTGCCCAATGTTGTCTATATCGCTCCGGGTGGCAAGCAAATGAAACTTGTCGCCGGAACAGACGGACAGAACCGTCGAATAAAAATTACCGACGATCCACCGGAAAATTCCTGCAGACCTTCGGTCGATTATCTTTTCAGATCGGTTGCCGATTACTATGTCGGCCGGGCAACTGCGGTCATTATGACGGGTATGGGATCGGACGGCACCTTGGGACTCGGGATTTTAAAGGAAAAATCCGCTTACATTATTGGCCAGGACGAGGGATCCTGCATTGTTTACGGAATGCCGAAAGCACCAGCTGAAATGGGATATCTCGATATCGTTGCACCACTCAATAAAATTGCCGATGAAATTGTGAGCAGCGTAAAATGATTTTGTTATGCATTTATCGATTTTAAAACTGAAATGATCAAAATCAACCCGCCAGAACTGAAGCTCATCTCACAATATATCCAGGATATATCGGGGATATATCTTGACCAGAGCAAATCATATCTGTTTGAAACTCGATTGAGTTCGGTTGCCGAGGCACATGGTTGCAGATCCTATCAGGAGTTGCAGGCAAAAGCCAGGATGGAGCCGGCAAAAAAAATTGAAAAAGAAATCATCGACGCCATTACCACCAATGAAACATTGTTTTTCCGGGATAAAGGTCCCTTCGAGCTCTTGCAACACAAAATCCTGCCTGAAGTAATAGACGCGCGAACAACAAAAAATTCCTTGAAGACCAAGGTCAGAATATGGAGCGCCGCTGCCTCTACCGGCCAAGAACTGTATTCTATTGCCATAGTCATCAAAGAACTTTTAAGGGACAGTCCCGATTATGCTTTTACTCTCCTAGGTACCGACATTTCGGATGCGGCAATAGCTCAGGCGAGCTACGGTAAATACAATCGCTTCGAAATTGAAAGGGGTCTCGATAAAAAGTATCTGCAGAAATATTTCACTTTGTTTGGAGATTCGTGGAAAATCAAAGACGAAATCCGGGCAATGGTGAACTTCCGAAAGCAGAATCTCATGCTCCCTCTCACCGGTTTGGGAAAATTCGATATAATATTCTGCCGAAATGTAGCTATCTATTTCACCCTTGAGGATCGCAAGAAACTTTTCAACAAATTGGCAGATAACCTGGCAGACGATGGTTACCTTGTAATTGGATCAACGGAGTCACTTACCGGAGTATGTCCCCGATTTATTCCCAAGCGACATTTGAGATCGATCTTTTACCAAAAGAAATAAAAGAGGCCCTCTCATGAAAAATCTCTCCATTCTGGTTGTCGACGATGATCCCGTTATTAGAAGGCTTCTCGAGCAACGGTTGAAAAATGAAGGTTTTATCGTAGAAGTTGCTGAAGACGGTTATGCTGCCGAACGAACACTCAGACAAAAGTATTTCGATGTTGTGCTGACGGATTTGATGATGCCTGGCGATATCGGAGGAATCGAGGTTTTGGAGATCGCCAAAGACCTTAACAGCAAGACGGAAGTTCTTCTCATTACCGCCCATTCATCGGTGAATACCGCTGTAGAGGCCATGAAGAAAGGGGCTATCGATTACCTGGAGAAACCTATCAATTTTGACGAGCTTTTCCTGCGCCTCGATAAGATTGCCAATGTGCAGAGCATCCTGAAAAACGCCCAGGACCTGCAGCTCGCTATGAATACAACCGAGAGTGCCGCCTCGGCCACCATCCAGGATCTGGAAATACAAGTTTCAACCCAGCGCGAAATCCTCGACAGGATTGAAACCGTTCTGCGCGACGATCAATTGACGGATGATGTAAAAGTCGAAAAAGCGCTGGATGTCATCGATCAGGTATAACCCTCCTCTCTATGCCCCGCTACTCCGCTATTTTTTCGAAGAAACCGGAATCTCCAAGCCGATAGCGGAAGTAATTTGCGCGTTATCGAATTTTGCCCCCTGCACATCGGCACCGGTCAGATCCGCTCCCGACAAATCGGCTTTGTATAAATCGGCATTTTGCAGACCTGCTTTCCGCAGATTCGCGTTTCTGAGTATCGCTCCTTTCAAATTGGCCTTATCGAGAGTCGCCCGTTCGAGGTTACAATCGGTCAGATCCGCTTTCTCCAGATCGACACCCTTAAGGTTCTTGCCGGAAAGATCCAGCCCGGAAAGATCGCACTCAAAACATTTATCTTTATCAAGAAGACGAGTCAGGTTATCTCTTTTGCTCTTTTCCTGAGCAAGGAGCGCGCTTGATTCTCCTACTCCCTTTTCTGCAACCGCTTTTTCTTTAACATCAGCGGGCGAGACATTCTTTATAGTCTCCTGCTTCGGAGAACTCTTCTTTTTAACATCCGCATGAATTATTGCAGGTGGCTTGCCGGCATCCGCCATGATCTTAGGAGTTGCATTCTGCAGAAGCGCTTTTGAATTGCCTTGATCATTTCCGGTGTTTTTTTCTTGAGCCTTGGCAGGTTCTTTGAGTGCGACCTGCTCCGCGACTGTCTTCTCTTTGTCATCTGTCTTATCCTTATCTGCCTTAGCGAGCGGTTCAACAATCGCCTGCGAAACAGGCGCCACTTTTTTGGCAACAGGAGCAGCGGGCTGGCGTTCATTGACCGGCAGTTTAACTCTTTTCACTACAGCACTTGGATTCTTCTCAGATGACGATTCTGCTGCCTCCCGATCGACCGCAAGCGGCTGTGAAGATTCCTCGAAATCGCCTGGAGCTGCAACTTTCACCTCTCTGGTTTCGGGGTTTTTTTTCGGCTTTCCCGGGTCATCGATATAGATCTGTTTTTCCACCTCGGGAACTCCGATGTCTTCATATGGTTTGGCCGTAATAAACTCACCATCCAGGAGCGTTCCGTCCAAATACGCTCCGTCAAGCGAAGTGCCCCGCAAATCCGCGCCGCGCAAATCTGCCTCGCTGAGATCGGTCCCGCCAAATGATGCGCCCTTCAGGTTGGAATTCCTGAGATTGGCCCCGGCAAGATTACTTAAAAAGAATTTTGCCATGGAAAAATCGGCTCCCTCCAGATCGGCTCCGGCAAAATTCATCCTGTTTAAAGTAAGACCGGAGAGATCGCAACCTCTACAGCTGTTCGTTTTTTTGAGTATTTCCAGATTTTCCCTGGCTGTTATATTTTCCGCCCGGCTCATATCGGCCGTTACACCGACAGTAAGAGAAACGATGCATGCCGCCAAAAGGGTGCTTCTTTTTAAATATTTCTTCATTGTGTTTTACTATCCTGTAACCGGTTCATGATTCTGTGCGCTTGAAAACATCTTAAAATGGCCAACATACCGCATTGCATGTGAAAATGCCAACATAAGGAGCAACACCTGTCCATGAAGTCCGCTCGATGGGTGCAAATGTTGTTTTTGTCTATCTGCTTCTTTTCATCTTTTTCCACTGCCATGGCGAGTCGGGTTTTGCATCATGCCACAGTCCTCTTTTTTCTCTACGGGCAATACGCTCATTCTCCTTCCAGATATTGCAGAAATTTTTTCTGTAATATCTGGGATAAACCCACGCCAACCCTGCCTGAACAAGGTCGTTATTCAATACCTTATTATCCCGGACCACCACGGCAACGAGTCTACCATAAGAATCACGGTACGCCGGTTCAATCACAACTTTTTTTCCAAGCACATTTTTCTCGACAAATTTTTTCGCCGCCTTCGAGTAAGGCTGATCATATTCCGGACAATCGACCCCATAAAGCCGAACTTCAATGGTATTTTTCGCAGTGGCCACCAGGAGAGAATCGCCATCGATAACTTTTTTGACTGTAGCCGGAAATATTTCTCCGGCAGACGCATTCAAAACACCGATCATGATGAATATTGTATGAATTATCCATAACTTCCTGATCATGGCCACCACTCTTGTGAAATATTTTCAGTCACATATATCGATTGGATCTCGAATATAGTCAATTTCGATCTGGAACAAAAGTCTGATAGACAGGGTGAATTTCCTCTACTTTTTTTCTGATACAAATTCATCAACTTACGTTTAAAACTGGACAAACCCTTTCGTGTAAGGTACACTCTCCAAAATTTTAACCAACACGAGAGAACCATTTTGAACT
>Ga0209643_1000612_pt1 | contig 54533 bp, 58 predicted proteins | sample AutmiccBRH37_all_FD_187383 | JGI IMG/M metagenome (GOLD analysis project Ga0209643, IMG submission 187383) | Deep subsurface microbial communities from Mt. Terri, Switzerland - Autotrophic microbial communities BRH/37_all (SPAdes) (version 2) | ecosystem: Environmental > Aquatic > Deep...
GTGCGCGTCGTCGTCACCTGCCGCACCGACGAGGATCCGGCCGACGCCCGCCGCATCGCCGCCGCCGCTGGCGTCATGCCCGACCTGTTCGCCAGCGCCGCGAGGCTGGTCGCCGCCTACGAAGCCTGGATGGCGACCGTCGAGGGCAGCGCCGAGGACCGCGCCGCCCTCGACCGCTGGGACGAGATCGCCGCCGTCGAGACCGGCGTGATCGGCGCCCTGCTGAAACATGCCGGCATCCCGATCGCAGAAGGCGCTGCGGTCGCCACGGTCCGGAGTTGCCGTCTCTGCGGCTGCACCGAGAACCGTGCTTGCGTGGATCCGCGCGACGGCCAGCCCTGCGCCTGGGCGGGCCCCGACCTATGCACCGCCTGCGCGCCGATTGCCGCCGCCGCCGCCGAACAGGGCTTCCGCCCGGGCGGCACGGCATGAGCAACCCGGGCATCCCCTGGACCCTCGGCGACGAGCAGCGCGCCCGCGAGGACCGCGCCGCGCGCGACGCCGTCCTGCGCCCCGGCTCCGCGACCCGCGCCCTCGCCGAGCCGGCCTCCGCCGGCCTATCGCGCCCGACCCGCTCGCGCATGGAGATGGTGCGCGAGATCGCACCCGACCTGCACGACGCGGTGCTCTGCATCCTGGCGGCCGAGGCCGACGGCGACCCGGTCCGCCGCCAGCTCGCCCGCCAAGCGCTCGCCTGCGCCGTGCAGCTGGCCTCCGGCGGCAGAGGCTGGGCCGCGCTGCACGGCGAAATGAACGAACGGCGTTCGCTGTCCGAGAGCATCCGGCAGGGCGTCGGCTGAATGACCCGCTCGCCGAGATCGAGTGCCGCTACGACGGCGCCATCCCCGCAGACCAGTGGGCCGCCGCGGCGGCCGCAACCCGAGAGGAAGCCATGAAGCGCACCACCCGCGTCCGTCCGGCCACCCCGGCCCGGGCCGTCCGCGACCTGCCCCGGCGCATGGCCGACCGCATGGTCGAGACCGCCCGCCTGCGCGGCCGCTGCCACGAACAGGACCTGCTGCAGGCCGGCTTCTCCCCCGCCGAGATCGCCGCCCACGCCGACACCGCCCGCGCCCTCGCCGGCAGCCGCTTCCAGCTCGAGGTGCCGGCATGAGCGTGATCGAGGAGATCGCCGCTGAACGTCGCCGGCAGGTCGAGGTCGAAGGTTGGACGACGGAGCACGACGACCTGCACCGCCAGGGTGAGTTGGCGCGCGCGGGTGCGGCGTATGCCTACGCCACTGGCTACTGCGACGCTCTCCGCCGCATCAATGGGCGCCCGGCTTGGTGGCCTTTCGAAAATTCGTGGTGGAAGCCGAAGGACCGGCGCAGCGACCTCATCCGCGCCGGCGCGCTGATCGTGGCCGAGGTCGAACGTCTTGATCGGGCAGCGGCCCGATGAGCGCCGCCATCCTCGACTTCTTCGCCGCCGCCCGCGCCCGTCGCAGTGCCGCCCAGGCCGCGGCCCTGGTCCCCGGCGCCCCGGTGCTGCTGCCGCACAACCGCGGCGTCTGGATCGTCCAGTCGCCGCCCGACCGCGGGCGCGTCTACCTCCGCCTGGTCAACACCGAGGTGCTGACCTTCGCCAACGTCGGCGAGTGCAGCGTCGTCACGCCCGCGCCGCCGGTCCGCACGCCGCTGCCCGTCCCGGCCGCGCCGCAGCCCGATGGGAGCCCCGCCGCATGAACGCGAAACGCGCCGAGACCGACCTGCCCCTCTACATGGGCCGCCCCGGAGGCGCCGCGCCGCCCGACAGGCCGGCCTGACCGGACGGGGGCCGAGGGAGCCGGTCGGCCCTCCGCCGGTCTGCTACCCCCCGCGCCGCCGCGAAGCCTCGGACAGCGGCGGCACCCTCCCATCACACGAAGGAACGGCCATGGCCGGCAGCGTCAACAAGGTCATCCTGATCGGCAATCTCGGCCGCGATCCGGATATCCGGCACCCGCAGAGCGGCGGCAAGATCGCCACCCTCAACCTCGCCACGTCCGAGACCTGGCGCGACAAGGCCAGCGGCGAGCGCAAGGAACGCACCGAGTGGCACCGCGTCGTCATCTTCAACGAGGCGCTGGCCGGCATCGCCGAGCAGTACGCCCGCAAGGGCTCGAAGGTCTACGTCGAAGGCTCGCTGCAGACCCGCAAATGGCATGACCAGTCCGGCGCAGAGAAGTTCACGACCGAGGTCGTGCTCGGCCGCTTCAACGGCACCCTGCAGCTGCTCGACCGCGCCGAAGGCACCGGTGCGGGCACGGGCACCGCCACCACCCGCCGTCAGGACCCGCCCCCGCCGGCGGACCTCGACGACGACATTCCGTTCTGACCATGCCCCGCCGCCCCGCCACGATCACCCAGGCCGACGTCGCCCGCAGCGTGCGCGCGGCGATCCAGGCCGGGGCGGACTCGGTCGAGGTGCGGCCCGACGGGACGATCGTCATCCGCCTGCAGCCCGGGCCCGATTGCGCCAGCCGCACCGGACGAGACGCCACGCCGGCGCCGATTGAGCCGCCGCGAGAGATCGTGCTTTGATCGACACCATGCCGCGCCCCAGACCGCCCTATCTGCTTCGCGAGATGACCCGCCACCGCAGCGTCGTCTGGTATGTCCGCAAGGGCGATGGCCCGCGCATCCGCATCCGCGGGGTCTACGGCACGCCGGAATTCATGGCCGCCTACACGGCCGCCGTGTCGGGCGACGCCCCTGTCCCGGCCGCCAAGGCCGCAGCCGGCAGCCTCGCCTGGCTGATCGAGCGGTACCGCGAGACGAGCGCCTGGCGCGACCTCTCGCCGGCGACGCGCCGCCAGCGCGAAAACATCTTCAAGCAGGTCATCGCCTCCGCCGGCGACGAGTCGTGCCGCGCGATCGGACGGAAGACGATCGTCGCCGGCCGCGACCGTCGCGCCGCAACGCCCGCGCAGGCCAGGAACTTCCTCGACGCGATGCGCGGCCTGTTCCGTTGGGCAGCGTCGGCCGAGCATGTCGCGGCCGACCCTACGGAGGGCGTGAAGAACCCGAAGCGGAAGGACGAAGGCGGCTTTCCCGCCTGGACGGAAGAGGACGTCGCCGCCTTCCAAAAGCGCTGGCCACTCGGCACGAAGGAACGGGTCTGGCTCGACGTGCTGCTCTACACTGGCCTGCGCCGCGGCGATGCGGTGCGAATCGGCAAACAGCATGTGCGCGACGGCATCGCCACGATCCGGACGGAGAAGACCGGCGCCGATGTCGCGCTGCCGATCCTGCCCGTCCTGCAGGCGACTCTGGATGCAGGCCCGACCGGAGATCTCGCCTTCATCTGCGGCGAGCGCGGCCAGCCCCTGACGAAGGAAAGCTTCGGCAACGCCTTCCGCGCCGCCTGCCGCGCCGCCGGCGTCGACAAGAGCGCGCACGGCGTCAGGAAGATCGGCGCCACCCGGGCCGCCGACAATGGTGCGTCGGAGTCGCAGCTCGAGGCGATTTTCGGCTGGAGCGGGGGGCAGATGGCATCGCTCTACACCCGCGCGGCGAACCGCCGCCGCCTTGCCAAGGAAGCTATGGGGATGCTCGGCCTCAAGGCGAAGGCGGGCGACGCGTAATGCGACCGCGGCTGAAGTATCTGGAGATCAGCCAGTCGAGGCACGGCAAAACGGTCGTCTATTTCCGGCGGGGCGACGGCCCGCGCGTCAGGCTGCCCGAGGACACGGGGTCCAACGCGTTTCGCCTGGCGTACGATGCCGCGCTGGCGGGGAAGCCCGTCCCCCACGTCCGGCACATGCCGGTCACGAAGGCCGAGGACCGGAAGCAGCGAACCGAGAAGGCGATGCGGCAGGCCCTCCGCGCGGCGGCAACGCGCAGCCGGAAGAGGGGATGGGCTTTCGACCTGGATCTCGACTGGCTGCTGGAGAAGGCGGAAGCGCAAGGCTACCGCTGTGCCCTCACCGGCATCGAGTTTTATGCGGCGCACACCTCGCGAGGGAAGCTGCACCCTTACACGCCGTCGATCGACCGAATCGACGCGCGCGAAGGATACACGCGGGGGAATGTCCGCATCATCATCTTCGCGCTGAACATGATGCTGCTGGACTGGGGCGAAGGCATCTTCGAGCAGGTCGCGAACTCGTATCGCTACTGGCAGAGAACGGGCCGTGGACATCCTATCCCCGCACCTGTCAGGCAAAGCCCCCGCACCTTGCCTCAACCCATTGATAAACAAGCCGTAGAAAGTAGTGATGGTGCGGTCGAGAAGACTCGAACTTCCACGAGGTTTCCCCCACAGCGACCTCAACGCTGCGCGTCTACCAATTCCGCCACGACCGCATTCAAATCCCCGGCAGGCCGGGGTGAGCGCGGGAGATAGCAAATTGCGCACGGCCGATCAAGGACGCCTTCTCGTCTCGGCCGGTCTGCGCGTCACAACGCCGCTCGACGGCATCAGGGAGCAAGCATGACGTTCGAAACCATCGACTACGCCGTCTCCGACCGGGTCGCGGAGATCACCATGCGCCGTGCGCCGGTGAACGCGATCAACCACCAGCTCACCGAGGAAATCAACGCCGCCTATCGGTTGGCGAAGGACGACCCCGGCGTGCGTGCCGTGATCCTCACCAGCGCCTTCGACAACGCCTTCAGCGCCGGCATGGATCTCGCGATGATTCGCGGCGGCAGCGGCCTCGACCTCAGGCGCTTCCTGGAGAAGCTCTATTTCGAGATGCACGACCTGCAGTACCGCATGGGCAAGCCGACCATCGCCGCGCTGACCGGCCCGGCCCGCGCCGCGGGCGTCACCCTGGCCGTCTCCTGCGACGTGCTCATCGCCAGCGAGACGGCCAGCCTCGGCTATCCGGAGATCGACGTCGGCGTCATCCCCGCGATGCATTTCGTCCACCTGCCCCGCCAGATCGGGCGGCACAAGGCGTTCGAGTTGCTGTTCGGCGGAAAGCCCATCTCGGCACACGAGGCGGAGAAGCATGGGCTGGTGAACCGCGTCGCGCCGCAGGCGAAGGTGAAAGAGGAGGCACGCGCGCTCGCCCGCGAGTTCGCGTCGAAGTCGCCGGTGGTGATGCGCCTCGCCCGCGATTCGTTCATGCGTGCGAACGATTTCGAGTACCGCCGGGCGATCGAGAACGTCGTGGAGACGATCTGCAACATCATCGAGACCGAAGACGCCCAGGAAGGCCTGGCCGCGTTCAACGAGAAGCGGCCGCCTCGCTGGTAGGGCCTGCTCGCAAATAACGTCCCGCCGCCGCTCGACTACTCGCAGGCCCGCAGCTTCAGGCTGCCGGGCAGGCGAGTGGCGGAGTCGCCGCAGGCGTCGTCCAGCTGACTCTGCGACAGGCCGTCGGCCCCCGTCAGGTCGGCGCCGGGCAGGCGGGCGAGCCGCAGGTCGGCATCGCCCAGCCTCGCCCCGCGCAGGTCTGCGCCGGCGAGGTCAGCACGCTTCAGGTTGGCGCGCGAAAGATTGACGCCCTGCGCCTTCACGCCACGCATGTTGGTGCGATCGAGGTCGGCCCTGTTGAGGTTCGCCTTGGTGAGGATCGCGCCTTCGAGGTCCGACCGTTCGGCGTCGAGTTCCTCGGCGAACACGCCGACCAGACTGGCACCGCGCAGGTTCGAGCGCTTCATCTCCGCCTGGCGCATGTCGGCCCCGTCGAAGACGGCCCCCTCGAACACGCCCTTCTCCGCATCGACCTCCCGGAAGTCGGCGCCGCCGAGCTTCGCGCCCGTGAGATCCGCCTTCTCGAGGTCGCTGCCGCGGAGCTCGGCACCGGAAAGGTCCCCACCCTGCAGGTTGGTCCGTTCGAAGCTCGCCCTGCGCAGGTCGGCGCCGCGCAGGCTCGCTCTTGCGAGGTTGGTTCCCTTGAGCTCGGCCTCGCGCAGGTTCGCCTTGTCGAGCCTGGCACCGCCGAGGTCCCTGTCGCGGAGCATCGCGCCGTGCAGGTCGCAGCCGCCGCACTGGCGCGTGGCGAGCAGCGCGTCGACCGCCTTCTGGTCGGCGGCGACCGCCGGCTGGTTGCCGTGCCAGGCGGCACCCGCCAGGAGGATTGCGACCAGGAGGCGTGGCGCGTTCATGCGGAAACTCCCGCCAAGGTGTCGAGCAGAACGATGCGCCCGTTTTGGCGGTTCCCGCATCGCGTGAATTCGGCCCGGGCGCCGCTCAGGCGGTGGCGCCCAGCTGGCGGGCGGCGTGCGCCGCGGGCCGCCGCCGCCACTGGGCGAAGACGACCAGTGCCAGGAGCAGCAGTCCCGGAATGTAGAACAGCTCCTTCGGCGGGCGTTCGACGGGCATCTCGATCGCGACGATGCGCCAGTCGAAATCGATCCCCGCCGTCTCCGCCGGCCCGCCGAAGCCGACATCGTCCACGGTCACGATCGGTCCCTCCGCCAGGACGGCGAGGCCGGCGCGGTCCATCAGCACGTCCCCGCCCGGCCCCGCCGAGGCCAGGGGCAGCAGCACGGTGCGCTTCACCTCGCGGCCGCCGACGGTTTCCCCCTCCACGACGAGCCGCAGCTCGGCGCCGTCTGGAGCGGCACGGACGACCTCTTCGAGCCGCGTCGGCTCCAGGCGCTGGAACGGCGGGTCGACCATGTCGAGCCAGAAGCCCGGCCTGAACAGCGTGAACGCCACCAGCAGCAGCGCCGCCGATTCCCAGAGCCGGCTGCGCGCCAGGAAGTAGCCCTGCGTCCCCGCCGCGAACAGCAGCATCGCCACCGTGGCCGAGACGAAGACGCCGATGGCGCCGACCCAGCCGACGTCGATCAGCAGCAGATCGGTGTTGAAGATGAATAGAAACGGCAGGATCACCGTGCGGAGCGAGTAGAAGAACGCGGTCGCGCCGGTCTTCAGCGGGTCGCCGCGCGAAATCGCCGCCGCCGCGAAGGACGCCAGCCCCACCGGCGGCGTCACGTCGGCCATGATGCCGAAATAGAAGACGAACATGTGCACCGCGATCAGCGGCACGATCAGCCCGCCCTGCGCGGCGAGTTGCACGACGACGCCCGCCATCAGCGACGACACGACGATGTAGTTCGCCGTCGTCGGCAGGCCCATGCCCAGAATCAGGCTGATGATCGCCGTGAAGATCAGCATCAGCAGCAGGTTGCCCGCGGAGATCAGCTCGACGAACTCCGCCATGACCTGCCCGACCCCGGTCAGCGTCACGGTGCCGACGATGATTCCGGCCGTCGCCGTGGCGATGCCGATGCCGACCATGTTGCGCGCACCGGAAATAAGCCCCGACAGCGTGTCGGCGAAGCCGGCGGCCAGCGCCTCTCCCAGGCGGCCTTCGCCACGGAACAGCTGCTTCAGCGGCCGCTGGGTCAGAAGGATGACGAGCAGCAGGCACACCGCCCAGAAGGCCGACAAGCCGGGCGAGTTGCGCTCGATCATGAGGAACCAGACGAGCACGACGATCGGCAGCAGGTAATAGAGGCCGGTCGCGAGGACGGGCAGCGGCCGCGGCAGATGCACGATCGGTTCGTCGGGATCGTCGAGTTCGAGATCCTCGCGCCGCGCCGCGAAGGCCACCAGGGCCACATAGACGGCCGCCGTCAGCGCGAGAAGGATCGGCGTGGACACCGTCCCGAGCGCCGCCTGCACGCCCGTAATGGCGTAGTAGACCGCGCCGGCGAGGATGATGATGCTGCTGATCGTGATGCCGGCCGTCACGACCGCCATCGGCAATGTCTTCTTCGGGCCGGACTTCGGGAGCACCGGCATGTCGTTCTTCATCGCCTCGAGGTGCACGAGGTAGAGAAGAGCGATATAGGAAATGATCGCCGGCAGGAAGGCGTGCTTGACCACGTCGACATAGGGAATGCCGACATACTCGACCATCAGGAAGGCGGCGGCACCCATCACCGGCGGCATGATCTGGCCGTTCACCGACGAGGCCACTTCCACCGACCCCGCCTTCTCGGCCGTGAAGCCGACGCGCTTCATCAGCGGAATCGTGAAGGTGCCGGTCGTGACCACGTTGGCGATCGACGAACCGGAGATGACGCCGGTCATCGCAGACGACAGCACGGCCGCCTTCGCCGGACCGCCGCGCAGATGCCCCAGCAGCGCGAAGGCGAGCTTGATGAAGAAGTTGCCGGCGCCCGCCTTGTCGAGCAGCGAGCCGAACAGGACGAACAGGAACACGAAGCTGGTCGACACGCCCAACGCGATGCCGAAGACGCCCTCGGTCGACAGCCACTGGTGGGTCATCGCCTTGGAGAAGGAGGCCCCCTTCCAGCGCACCACCTCGGGCAGGATGGGGTGGTTGCCGAAGAAGACGTAGGCGAGGAAAACCAGCGCCACCACCATCAGCGGCGGGCCGAGCGTCCGGCGGGTCGCCTCGAGGAGCAGGAGCATTCCCGCCCCCGCGGTCACCAGGTCCAGCGTGGTCGGCAGGCCCGAGCGGCGACCGAGTTCCTCGTAGAACAGGAAGAGGTAGGCGGCACAGAAGGCGCCGATCGCACCCAGCACCCAGTCCGGCGCCGGCACCCGGTCGCGCGGCGAGCGCATCAGCGCCGGATAGGCCGTGAAGGCGAGAAAGACGGCGAAGGCGAGATGGATGGAGCGCGTCTCGGTGTCGTTCAGCACCGGTAGGAAGGTGATCATGAACGGCAGCGGCGAGGCGATCCACAGCTGGAACAGCGACCACGCCAGCGCCACGCCGGCGAGGATCCTTCCCGGGGCACCGACGGGCGAGCGTGCGCCGGTGTCGGCCGCCGCGACCATGTCCTGCAGGTTCGGCTCTGCATCCGGTGCAGTCCGCCGGTCCGGTGCCTGGTCCATCACGCCCCCTCATCCACCGCCCGCGACGCGGGCCTGACACCGAAAACGGGGAGGCCTGGGCCTCCCCGTCTCATGCTGCCGTCAGAGCCAGCCCTTCTCCTTGTAGTACTTCGCCGCACCCTCGTGCACCGGCGACGAGAGGCCCTCGGTCACCATCGTCTTCGGGTCCAGGTTGCCCAGGGCCGGGTGCAACTGCTTGAAGTCGTCGAAGTTCTCGAAGATTGACTTCACGGTCTGATACACGACCTCGTTCGGCACATCCGAAGAGGACACGAGGATTGCGCCGACGCCGAATGTCGTGATGTCCTCGTCGGTGCCGCGATACATGCCGCCCGGAATCGTCGCCTTGCGGTAGTAGGGGTTCTCGGAAACGAGCTTATCGATCGCGGGCCCATCGACCGAGATGAGCCGCGACTCGCAGGAGGTTGTCGCCTCCTGGATCGAGCCGCTGGGGTGGCCGACGGTGAAGACGATGGCGTCGACCTTGTTGTCGCACAGCGCCTGCGCCTGCTCGGACGACTTCAGCTCGGACGCGAGCGCAAAATCGCCGACCTTCCAGCCGATGGCGTCCAGGACCACGTCCATGGTGCCGCGCTGCCCCGAACCCGGGTTGCCGATGTTGACGCGCTTGCCCTTGAGATCCTCGAACGTCTTGATGCCCGAATCGGCGCGGGCGAGCACGGTGAAGGGCTCGGGATGCAGCGCGAAGACCGCGCGGAGCTTCTTGTCCGGACCCTGCTCCTTGAACTGCGACGATCCCTTGGAGGAATGATACTCCCAGTCCGACTGGACGATGCCGAACTCCAACTCGCCCTGCCGCAGGGCGTTCAGGTTGTAGATCGACCCGGCGGTCGATTCGACGGAGCAGCGGATACCGTGCTCCTTGCGGTTCTTGTTGACCAGCCGGCAGATCGCACCGCCCGCGGGATAGTAGACGCCCGTAACGCCGCCGGTGCCGATGCTGACGAAGCGCTGTTCGGCCGCCGTCGCCGTCCCGCCCGCCAGGACGGCCCCGATTCCGACGATAGCCGCCGCGGCAAGGCTCGCGAACACTGGTTTCATTCTGCACTCCCTCACTTGTGTGTTGACCGGTACCGATCGGCGGCTCCCTGCCGCAGATCGCCGAGCCACCCTCATCCTGACGAACGCCCCGCGGCGCCGCGAAGGTCCCAGGCCTTTTCGATCGTCCGTCACTTCAGGAATCCGCCGAGCAGGGCGCATAACTCAGCCTAGCAGCCGCTCCGCAGCGTGGCAAAAACGGCGGATGGCCGGTAGGATGCGCCCCCCACCGCCCTCGCCCGGTACATGCCGGCCAGGAGATCGCCAGCGATGAACATCAAGGACCATATCCGGGGCGTGCCGGATTTCCCGAAGCCCGGAATCCTGTTCTACGACATCTCCACCCTGCTCGCGAACGCCGGGGCCTGGCGGTACACGATCGACAAGCTGGCCGAGGCGATCAGGCCGTCTCGACCGGATATGCTGGCGGGCATCGAGTCACGCGGCTTTCTCGTCGCTGCACCCCTCGCACTGGAACTCGGCATCGGCTTCACGATGATCCGGAAGAAGGGCAAGCTCCCGGGCCCGACGATTCCCTACACCTACGATCTGGAATACGGCTCTGACACGGTCGAGATCCAGAGCGACGCCGTCCATCCGGGGCAGCGCGTGGCGGTGCTGGACGACCTGCTCGCGACCGGCGGCACCATGGCCGCGGGCGTGGAGCTTCTGCGCAGCGTCGGCGCCGACGTGGTCGCCGGTGGATGCGTCATCGAGCTCAACTTCTTGGGCGGGCGCGCCAAACTGGACATCCCCTTCACGTCGCTGGTCTCCTACGACGACTGACGTCGCCCGCTCACGCTTCGTGCGACAGCCTCGCCAGAACGCGTTCCAGTGCGGGTAGCTCGTCCGGGCGGTTCGTGGCCAGCCTGGTGCGCAGGACGTCGAGCGCGCCGGTGCGCCGGGCGATGCGCGCCGTCGCCGTCCGGTCGGCCCGCCACGCCCAGTCGAGCTGCGGCCGGACGAGATCGCGGAACGGGCCTGTCCCGTGACCCCAGACAGCGAGCGCCAGTTCGAGCCGCGGAAACAGGATCTCGCGCTCGGCAGGTCCCGTGAGCATGGACATCTCGACGAGACGGGCGACAGCCCCCGCGTCACGCGTTGCCATTTGCTCCAGGATGGCGAGCCGGAGCCACCCGTGCGGGCTCGCGGGGGCCTGAGCCAGTGCGGAAATAATCGCCGCCCGGGCCGGTGCGAGGTCGCGCTCCGCGACGACGATGCGCATCCGCTCGGCCCGCAGCAGCAGGGCCAGGCCCAGGTCGGTGCCGGTCCGGCCGCGCGCATGCCAGTTCAGTGCGGCGCGGCGCGACTCTGCCAGCCGCTCCAGTTCGGCCGCCGAGACGGACACCCGCTCGAGGACACGGCGCAGGATGGGATCGCCGGGGATCAACAGAATGCCGGCGACGAGGCGCGGCACCGCCATCGCGATCAGCGCCGCCGCCGCGGTCGCAACGACGGCGGCCGGCACCCAGCGGCGCCGCAAGGCGGCCGCAGACATCAGTCCGCGTAGTAGCGGCGGGCGGCACCGTAATAGTAGCCGGAGTCGCCGTAGCCGTAGCGGGCGTGCTTCTTCACGTTCACCTGCGACAGCACCGCTCCCGCCACGTGCGCACCGGTTTCGCGCACCTGCTTCACGCCCATCGCGGCGACCTCGCGTGGCGTGCTCGCCCAGCGGATGACGAAGATGGTGGTATCGGTCAGCCGCGCCAGGATCCGCGCTTCCGACACGGCGAGAACCGGCGGCGAATCGATGACCACCAGGTCGTAGCGTTCCCGAAGGTCGGCCAGGAGCGACCGCATCTGGGCCGACGCGAACAGATCGGGCGGGCTCGTCGGCCGCTCGCCGGCCGGCAGGATATCGAGCCCCGTGTCGTCGTCATGCTTCACCGCCTCGTCGAACGTCGCCGCACGCGCCAGCACCTCGACCAGCCCCGGCTGGCCGCCGACGCCGAGGGCGGTATCGACGCGCGGGCGTCGGAGGTCGCCGTCGACCAGCAGGACTTTACGTCCCGACCGGGCCATCAGTCGCGCCATCGAGATCGCGACGGTCGACTTCCCCTCGCGCGGAATCGACGACGTGACCAGCACCGTCTTGGGCGGCTGGTCGACGTTCGACAGCAGCAGGGCCGTGTGCAGCGTGCGGAGCGATTCCGCGAAGGCCGATGTCGGCCGGTTGACGACGTAACTCTCCGGGTTGCGACCGACGCTCCGCCATCCGGTGAGGAGCGGAACGAGCCCGAGCCCCGGCACGCCGAGGGCGGATTCGATCTGGTCGCTGCTCCGGAAGCCGGGGTCGAGCCGTTCCAGCAGGAAGGCGATCGCGACCGAGGCCGCCAGCGCGGCGAGGCCGGCGCCGGCCAGCATGAGTTTCGTGCGCGGGAAGGCCGGGTACTCGGGAATGTCGGCGCGCGAGATGACGCGCGCATCCGGCTGCTGGAGATTCTCCTGCGCCGTCGTCTCCTTCAGTCTGGCGAGGAAGTTCTCGAACAGGGAGCGGTTCGCGGTCGCCTCCCGCTCCAGCGCACGCAGGCGGACCTCGGAAGAGTTGGCGCGCCCCATGTTCTGCTTGAGCGCGTCGAGGCCGCTGACGAGGGTGCCTTCGCGTGCCCGTGCGACCTCGGCTTCGTTGCGCAGGCCCTGGACGATCTGGCGGACCTCGCTCGCGATCTTGGCCTTGATGTCATCGAGTTCGGCGCGCACGCCGATCATGCGTGGATGCTTCACGCCATACTGCTGCGAAAGGTCGGCCGCACGGCGCAGCACCTCGGCCTCCTGCTCCTTGAGCCGCTGGATCAGCGGCGAGCGCAGCACCTCGGCGGCGGACTCGGTGCCGCCGCGGCTGCTGACCAGAGACTGGACCTGCCGGAGCCGCGCCTCGGCCTCGGCGCGTTCGCCGCGCGCCAGGATGAGTTGCGTGTTGAGCTCCGAGACCTGCTGCGACGCGACCGTCACGCCCTTGCCTTCGATCAGGCCGGCCTGCTGGCGGAACGCCTCGACCGCCTGCTCCGATTCAACGACCCTCTCGCGCAGCTCGGCGACACGTTCGTTCAGCCAGGTCGTCGCCAGCCGGGTCGCCTCGTATTTCGCCTCGAGCTGCTCGACGAGATAGAGTTCCGCCAACGCGTTCGCCACGCGCGCCGACGTGTCCTGGGCAGCGCTGGTGAAGGAGATCGCGATGACCCGCGACCGTCCTTCGGCGGCAACGTCGAGTCTGTCCAGGAACGTGTCGACGATGCGCGCGCGTTCATGCTCGAGACGTTCCTCCTCCGACACGGTCGCCTCGCCGCGCGCCTCGACCAGCTCCCGAAGATCCGGCCCGAGCCATTCCATGATCCGTGTCCAGGTTGGCTCGCCGACCCAGGCTTGCGGATCGAGCCAGCCGTTCCTGTCCAGCCACGGCCGCGGGTCGAGCGCGGCCAGCAGCGCATTGCGCGGCCGCAGTTCGGCGTTGAACTCCGGATCGTCCGCAAGGCCGAGGCGGGCGATCACCTTCTCCGCCAGGGCTCGCGAGGCGATGACCCGCAACTCGCTCTCGATGGTTTCCCGCTCCCCGGAAAGACCCGAGAGGACCTCCTCGACGTCGGCGACCCGCGACTGCCGCGGTTCGATCATCACGTGCGTCGTCGCCTTGTAGACGGGCGTCAGCTGCAGGATGACGATCGCCGCGACGAGACTGAACAGGATGGTCAGGCCGCCGATGGTCCAACGACGGCGTGCCAGACGGCGGAACATCGCGCGTGCGTCGTCGCCGACGACGGGCAGGCCGGCGAAGGGCAGCCGGACGCTCGGATAGCCCGAAGGCCCCGGGAGGGCGGTGACGTGGTCCTTCACTGGACTGCCTCTTGGCGGGTTGACCGCACGGCGGCGCGTGGCGGGTACATGCTGCGGGAGATCAGAAGAACCGTTCGGGAATCTCGATGATGTCGCCCGGCATGACCGCCGTGGTCTGGCTCGCAGCCTGCCGGGACGCAGCGCGGACGATCACGACGTTGTCGGTCCGCGCCCGATAGGTGAAACCGCCCGCCAGCGCGACCGCCTGGACGACCGTCATGCCGTTGACGAACGGATAGCTCCCTGGGGATTTGACCTCGCCGAGGATGTAGAATGGACGATAGTTCGCGACCTGGATGCTGATCTTCGGATCCAGCAGATAGTCGGGGTGAAGACGGGCGGCGATCGCCTTCTCGGCCTCACGCAAGGTCAGATTGCCGAGCGGGATGTCGCCGAGCAGCGGCAGCGACACATTGCCTTCGCCGTCCAGTTCGAACTCGCCCGAAAGGTCGTCTTCGCCGAAGACGGTCACGCTGATCTTGTCCTGGGAACCGAGCCGGTATTCCTGCGCGGCGGCTCCCCATGCGCCGAATGCCGTCAACAGAATGGCCAGCGCCATCAGTCTGATCGTTCGCATCGCACCTCTCGCATCCTGCGTCGGGCGTTCCGCCGGGTCCCGGGGTCTCACAGCCTTCCGGTGACCGTCAGCATCATCCGGTTGTCGTCATAGTCCGTCCCGGCCGCCTCGCCGTTCGACTCGCGGCGCTCGTATGTGTAGGTCGCACCGAGACTCAGATGCCGGTTCGCCTGCCAGAGGGCGCCGGCCCTGGCGAGGTACACATCGTCGTCCCGGTCGATCCCCTCATACTCCTGGAGGTAGTAGGCGAGGCCGGCGCGCAGAACGAGGTTGCGCAGCAGTTCGTGGTCCAGCGTCGCGCCTACGCTGGTCGACCAGAATCCTTCGGCCGTGTTGACGCTCGTTTCCTCGATCTGCCGCTGGACCGTGATCTGGCCGGTGGTGATCGGCGTGAAGTTCGACGTCAGCTGGCCGCCGAAGGCGAACCCGCCGATGCTGTCGAGCCGGTCGTCCTCGTACCACTGGGGGCGATAGCCTGCGAAGACGTTGCCGAAGGTAACGCCGGTCAGGTCGAACTCGGATCCGACGACGACCTCGATACCGTCCGAATCCCGGTCGATACCGAAGTCGTCGCGCCCCAGCCGATAGTCGCGCACGTTGTACACCGCGCGGACGAAGGCCTGATAGGCGGGGACGATCTCGTAGTTGGCTTGGGCTGCCGCCACCCAGACGTCCCGGTCGCGATCGTCGTTGTTGACATGGCCGGCGCCACCGGCCCGGACATCGTCGAAATCGAGCCTGACGAACCGGGCTTCTCCCGTAAGGGTCAGGCGGTTGAGGCGATGACTGCCGCCGACGTTCACGCTGGCGCGGTCATACTGTGTCGGCTCCACGCCGACCGCGCCGTCCGGCGATCCACGGTCCTCGTGCAGCTCCTCGTAGCGCATCCCGCCGAACAGCTGAGTGGCCCGCGTCATGTCCAGGCGGCCGGACGTTTCGACGCCCCAGTCGGTGTAGTCTTCGCCTGTGTTGTCGAAGTAGCGGCCCGCATCCAGGTTTGCCCGGAGCACCAGTTCATGGTTGTTCCAGTCGGATAGGACACGCACTTCGGGCGTCGCATGCGCCACCAAGTCCGCCTCGCGGTCCTTCTCCGTCCGAAAGATGTTGTCGTCGAACGCGATGCCCACGCCGACCGAGGGATAGATCAGGAACGATCCGAGCCGCGCGCCGATCGGGTCGAGTTCCGGCTTCTGGCGGGTCATCACGGTGATCTTGCGCTCGTCCTCTTCCTGCGCCGGCCCAGGCCCGGGTACGGACGCCGTCCCTTGCGCACGCGCCGGTACCGTGGCGACCGCCACGACGCAAATCGCGACTGCCACCGCCGTCGTGCAAGCCGTCGCTCGATTCATATCGAAATCACCTTAGGAAACTGCCCGACAGACCCACACTTGGTCCGCCTAGAGCTGGTTCGGGCTTCCGGTACGCGGCAGTTCCTGGCTGCCGGCACCGGAGATCCCACCCACCGCTCCGATGTCGGCCACGCCGACATCGCCTGTCGGCGTCTCAGGTCCCGCCGCTGTCTCGAGCGCGTCGGCCGCATCGGGATTGCAGGCCAGCGTGCCGGTCACCACCGCTTCCGACAGCGCCGCCGGAACGATGCTGAGCGCATAGGTCGCCACCGCCGCCGTCATCGTCGCGTCGGCCGGCGCGATGCATGCCGCGCCGGACATCAATGCCTCGACCTCGGCGGCGCTGGCATCCGGCGTCAGGCCGCGCCGCAGCAGTTCCGCCGTGCGCAACGGAACGACCAGCGCCGGCTGATCGTCGATCCGGATCGAGACCGCTCCGTCCGGCTGTACGGTCACCACCGTCAAAGCCGCGGAGATGCCCGGCGCCAGCAGAGCCGCTGCAGCGATCACGACGGCCCGCATGCTGTTGCACGTACCCATTGCCCCCCCTGTGGACGACACACGCGTCCCAGCCGACTTCGACGATCGGAAAGTGCAGGAAAGGTCGTGATTGTGTCAAGTTGCGTGCACGATCGCAACCTCTATAGGTCGCATCTGCGATGGGAAGGACACGTCGTGACAGGGCGGCTTTACGCCGGGAAAGCGCGAATTCCCGCCGGTCCTGTACTCCGCTATGCTAAGCTCGGCTCGATTGGCACTATCTCGAGCGGCCGAGACGGGATGCCCACCCGGCGCAGGGGGGCCAGCGTGTGATTTCTGCGGATCTGGATGATTTCATAGACAAGCTCAGATCGGCACCCGATCTGGCCGCGATCGCTACGATCCTCGAAGACGCGCTCAAGCGCTTCGGCTTCGATCGCTACGCTTATCTTCTCATTCACCCGCCCGGCGGTCCCTATGATCCCGTCTATATCGGCAACTATCCGGAGACCTGGAGCGAACACTACGTCGCGAACGACTATGTGAACATCGACCCGGTCATGCCGGCGGCGACGGCTGCGATCGTACCGATCAACTGGCAGGAACTTTATACCCGCCTTCCCGTCCGCAGCGCGCAACGGCGGGTGCTGGACGAAGCGGGGGACTTCGGCCTGCGCGGCGGCATCACCGTGCCCGTCCACGGCCCGGGATCCGGCTTCGCCACGATGAATGTCGCCGCCAACGTCCCCGACCAGAGCTTCGGCGAACTCTGGCGGCAGAATCGGCATCTGCTCCACCTGATCGCGCTCTACAGCCACGAAGCGGTGACCCGCGTCGGAACGGGGCCCGCACCGCGGAAGATCCCGCAGCTGGCGCCGCGCGAGCGGGAGTGCCTGCTCTGGACGGCCCGCGGCAAGACCGCATGGGAGGTCGCCGGGATTCTCGGCCTCTCGCAGGAAACGGTCGTGCACTACCTGAAGGCGGCCGCTGCCAAGCTCGGCGTTCACAACAAGACCCATGCGGTCGTGAAGGCCATTCTGCTCGGGGTCATCCTGCCTTGACGGCCGACCAGAGGCGCGCGGACCGGCCGGCGTTCCGGGCGGTCCGCCCGCCTCTCCTCCGGCCGGCACACCGGGAGTCCCCAAATATGGCGGGCTGCCTCTAGACGGCAGCCGCCCCTTTAATCGTCGCCGAGAGACGAGCGAAGGGGCTTACCCGTGATCCAGTGCCTGACCAATGACGACTGGAAGACCAACTCCCACGACATCCTCGAAATGCACCGCCTGCGGAGCCGCGTGTTCAAGGGGCGGCTCGACTGGGACGTGACCTCGGACAACGGTCTCGAATGGGACCGCTTCGACACGCTCGATCCGATCTACATCGTCGCCAACGACGATGCCGGCCGCGTTGCCGGCACGTGGCGGATGCTGCCCACCACCGGGCCATACATGCTGCGCGACGTCTTCCCGCAGCTGATGGACGGTCTCCCGCCCCCCGCCAGCCCGCGCATCTGGGAGGGCAGCCGCTTCGCCGTCGACTGCGACTATGACGGCAGCAAGGCCGGCCTCGCCGCCCTGAGCCGGACCACCGCCGAGATATTCTGCGCCGTCGTCGAACTGTCCATGGCGCTCGGCGCCGAAGAGCTCGTGACCGTGTACGACGCGCGAATCGCGCGCCTCCTGCCGCGGCTGGGCGTCGTCCCCACATGGCGCGGTACGCCCGTCCGCATCGGCAGCACCATCGCCATGGCGGGCCGCTTCGACATCAGCGACGACGTGCTGGCGACGATCCGCGAGCGGACAGGCCTGGCCGAGCCGGTCCTTCCGGCGCGCCTGCCCGCGCATGCCGCGTTGGCACCCGCGCCGATGTTCCCGGCCGCGCCCGCTCCGGTCCAACTGCGCGGAGCGTCGATCGGCACGGCGTCCGCACGGCCCATCGAGACGCCGATCCCCGCCAATGGGCAGCCCCGCTTCCAGGAAACCACCCGCATGGCGGAGCCCGCCCCGCAAAGGCGCGCCGCCTGAGCCCTTGTCCGACGAGTGCCCGAGAGAGGATCATATGAACATCGAACGCCTGAACCTCGACGACCAGACCTGCACGCCGGAGACCCTGAAGGGATGCCTCGACTATCTCTACCGGCAGGCGATGATGGCGGGTCTCAAGCTGCCGGCGCACTTCATCGGCGCCGCCGCGGAGGCGACCTCCGATATCATCGCGCGCGATTCCGACCATGGCGGCGGCCGGACGCCGCACCACCGGCCGCGCGCGGTCGGCGACTGGTGAGGCGTCCGGGGCCTGCTGCGACGCTGAACGACCATCCGCGCCTGCCGTGCAGGGCGCTGCCGTGAGCAGCGCCGCCGGCCAGGCAGCGGCACGATCCGGCCCGCGCGGGCTTCCGGTCCTGGGCGTCGCCCGGGACCTGCGGCGGGATCCGCTGAAATACTTCGTCGACCTGATGCTGACCTACGGCGACGTCGTCTGGTTCCGCATCGGCCCCGCCGAGGTGGTGATGCTGAACGACCCGGACGCGGTCCGGCACGTCCTGCAGGGCAACCATCGCAACTACCATAAGAGCCGCTTCTACGAGGCGTTCCGGCCGCTCCTCGGCCGCGGGATCTTCCTCGCCGAGGACGAGGCGTGGCTGGCACAGCGCCGGGTCGCGGTGCCCTCGTTCGGCGGCCCGCGGTTCGCCCCGATGGCGGCGGCCGTGGCCAGTGCGGCACGCGACCTGCTCGACCGGTGGACGGCCGCGCCGGACGGCGTAATCGAGGTGATGCCGGAGATGATGCGCGTGACGCTCGATGCCGTGACGCGCGCCTTCTTCCATCTCGACATCGTCGGCGAGCACGACGCGCTGCACGACGCATTCACGGTCATCCTGCGCCACACCGAGCGGCGCGTGTGGTCGCCGCTGCCCCTGCCCGAGCGCCTCGACGCGATCCTCCATCCGGAGTATCGCGCGGCGATGGCGACGCTGGACGGCGTCGTCGACCGCCTCATCGACGACCGGCGGCGGAATCCTCTTGAGAGCGACGACCTTCTCACCGCGCTGATCGCCGCGCACGACGGGCATCCGGACGGGCGCAGGCTGCTGCGCGACGAGGTCGTGTCGATGATCGCGGCCGGGCACGAGAGCACGGCCTGCGCCCTGGCCTGGTGCCTGTGCCTGCTGTCGCGCCACCCGGAGACCGCCGATCGCCTCCGAACGGAGGCCGATGCGCTCGGCGGCGGCGAACCCGGCTTCGGCGACCTCGCCCGCCTGCCGTTCGCGCGCATGGTGTTCGACGAATCGATGCGCCTCTTCCCGCCGGTGTGGACGATCTCGCGGCGGGCGATCGCCGAAGACCGGATCGGCGACACCGTGATCCCCGCCGGGACGACCGTGATGCTCTGCCCCTATGCGGTGCACCGCAATCCGAAGCACTGGCGCAATCCCGAGGGCTTCGACCCCACGCGCTTCGCGCCCGGCGGCGAGGCCGAGCGCGCACGCTACGCGTGGTTCCCGTTCGCGGGCGGCCCCCGCGTCTGCCTCGGTCAGCGCTTCGCGGTCATGGAGGCGCAGATCATCTTGGCCATGATCGCCCAGCGCTTCGACCTGGAGCTGATGCCCGGCGAAACGATGGCGCCGGAACCGATGATCACGCTCCGGCCGCGCACCGGCACGCGGATGCGCCTCGTCGCGCGCTCCCCGCAGGGCGGCTCATAGCAGGGGATGCCCTCTGTCCCGCGACAGCATCGGCGCGGAGGACGACCGCTCCTTCCGTGCACTGCGCTTCTCCTGGTAGCGGCGGACGAGGTGCCGCGCCGGCCAGTAGGAGGTGACCCATCCCGCGGCGGCGAGCGGCACGCTCCCGACGAACATCGCGAACCAGACGGGCCATACCTCCGCGCCGAAGAGTTCCATGTCGCCGGCGCGCACCGCATCCGCGACGTCGGCGAGGCGCTTGACCACGGGCTCGTCGTCGAAGCCGTGCAGGCCGACGCCGCCCAGAAGTGCATCGCCGATCTCGAAACTGACGAGCCAGATGACCGGGATGGTCCACGGATTGGCGATAAAGGTCCCGATCAGGGAGACCACCACGCTGCCCCGCATCAGCGCCGCCAGGAGCGCCGCCAGCAGGAACTGCAGGCCGTAGAGCGGCGTGAGGCCGATCGCGACGCCACAGGCGAGGCCGGCCGCCACGCGATGCGGCGAGGCCTTCACGCGTGCGATGCGATGGCCGAGATAGCTTGCGCTCCGGCGCCAACCGCAGCTCGGCCAGACCCATCGGCGCGCACGCTGCAGAAAGCCGGGCCGCTGGCGGGGACTGAACAAGTAGCAGCGCTTCTGCCGTTGAAATGACGCCCGCACGAGCCGGCCGCCCGAGGCCGACTTAGGCCCCGCACCGCCGGCTGTCAACCGCGCGTCGTCGGCGCCCGACGCAGCCCCTGCCATCGGCGGCCGGGTGCAAGTCGATCGCCGATACGCCAAACTGACGGCCATCACCTGCGAAGGACCGACACATGCTCTTTCTCGCCATCAGCACGCCCGCGCCCACGGAACCTTCCGCCGTTCGGGACCGGCGGCAGCGCTACTGGCAGTGGGTGGCCCCCCTCCGCGAGGACGGCACGGTGCGGTCGATTCACGCCCGTGTCGGCCGGGGGGCCGTGGCGCTGTTCGACGTCGACTCCCTGGAGAGGCTGCATGCGCTGCTGAACCAGTGGGCCGACATCGTGCCCGCGACCTTCGAGATCCTTCCCCTCATCGACGCCGACGCCATCCAGTCCTTCCTGGCGGCGGAACCCACCTGAAGCAAGCAACCGACACACGAAGAGGAGACGCGTACATGTCCGAAACCGAGGCGGTCATCGTCGACATCGCCGACGGCGTCGCCACCGTCACGCTGAATGAGCCGTCCGTCCGCAATGCGCTGACGCCGCGGCTGCGCCCCGCCTTCATCGACGCCATGCACCGGCTGGAGTTCGACGACGGCGTCCGCTGCGTCGTGCTGAAGGGCGCCGGGGATCATTTCATGTCGGGCGGCGACATCCGCTCGATGGTCGAGCGCCAGGAGATGGAGCCCAGGAAGCGCCGGCAGCACGTCGTCGAGGGCGTGACCGGGATCCACATGGCGATCCTGGCGATGCGCCGCATGCCGAAGCCCGTGATCGCCAGCATCCAGGGCGCCGTCGCCGGCTTCGGTGTCGGGGTCGTCGGCGCGTGCGATCTGGCGATCGCCGCCGACGACGCCTTCTTCACGCTCGCCTACTGCCACATCGGCGCGAGCCCGGACGGCGGCAGCTCCTACTTCGTCGCGCGCAACATGGGGCTGAAGCAGCAGATGGAACTGGCGCTGCTCGGCGAGCGGTTCGGTGCCGAACGCGCGAAGGAGCTCGGAATGATCAACTGGATCGTGCCCCGCGCGTCGCTCGAGGCCGAAACCGACAAGCTCGCCCGCCGGCTCGCGGCGGGTCCGACGCTCGCCTACGACAAGGCGAAGCGCCTCTTCAACGCCGCGCACGCGAACTCCATCGAGAGCCAGCTCCAGATGGAAGGCGAGCTGATCGCCGAATCGATGTGCACCGCGGATCACGCGGAAGGGGTGAAGGCGTTCATGGAGAAGCGTAAGCCGATCTTCAGCGGACGCTGACGATCCGGGGCGGCGCCTCGCGCGTCGCGCTCGCCGCCGGCACCGCCAGCGTCTCGACGCCGGCCGGCGGTGGCCGGTCGGCGGTCGCGACCGCCGGCGCGGGAAATGCGACGACGACGCATGTCCCCTCGCCCGGTGCACTCTCGATGTGCAGCGACGCTCCCTGCGCGGCGGCGAACGATTTCACCAGGGCGAGACCGAGGCCCGTTCCCGCATGGTTGCGCAGGAACGGATCGTTGCCGCGCCAGAACGGGCGGGTGGCGAGTTCGACCACCTCGGGCGCCATGCCCGCGCCGTCATCCCGCACGCTGAGCGCCAAGCCGCCCCCCTCCTGCTCGGCGACGACGATCGAAACGGTGCCGTCGGCCGGCGTGAACTTCAGGGCGTTCGACACCAGGTTCACCAGGATCTGGCGCAGAAGGCGCTGGTTGCCGAAGATCGCCACATCCCGTTCCGGCAATTCTGCGGCGAGGTGGATCGACGCCTGCGCCGCCTGGTCCGCGACGAGCCGCTGCACCGATTCGACCACGGCCTTCACGTCGATGCGCTCCTTCGGCTCGGCGGCGAATCGGCCGGCCTCGAAGGCCGACAGGTCCAGCAGGTCCTGCACGATGCTCAGGAGGTAGCGGCCGCTGTCGAGGATATCGGCGGCGTAGCCGCGATAGCGATCGTTTCCGATCGGCCCGAACATCTGCTGCTCGAGGATCTCCGAAAAGCCGATGATTGCGTTGAGCGGCGTGCGCAGTTCGTGGCTGACATTGGCGAGGAACTGGGACTTGAGCCGGTTCGATTCCTCCGCCTTGTCGCGCAGCGCCTCCAACTGGCGCTCGCGCTCCTTGATCTGCGCGATGTCGGTATACAGGAGTGCGGTGCCGCCGTGCGGGAGATGCTTCTCGATGGCGAGCAGATGATCGCCGCGCGGCGTCTCCACTTCATAGGTCACGCTGTCGGCCGCAGAGGCCGGCTCGCCGGTTTCGCCCCGGGCCGCGTTGCGGTCCTGTGCGGCGTCTCCGAAGGCGGTCACGATGTCCCGCCGGCGCAGCCCGAACCGGAGGGCGCTGCGGTCGACGCCGGCGATCTCGGCGGCGCGCCGGTTGGCGAGAAGCAGTCGGTCGTGCTCGTCGAACAGCAGGAAGCCGAGCGGCACGCTCTCGACCGCCTGCACCAAACGCGTCGATGCCACCAGTTCGGCTGACCGCGCCTGGTTGCGCTCCTCCGCCAGCATGACCGCGGCCACCGCGATACTGGCGAGTACCGGAAAGGTCGGATCGACCAGAACGCCGCTCCAGGCGAACGTGGCAGCCGAGATGGCAACGGCGGATCCGCCGGCGCCGAGCACGAGGAACATCCCCGCCGGTGCCGGCTGCCGGGTCAGAGCGGCGGCGACGCAGAGAAGAACGGCGAAACCCAATTCCGCCCAACGTGCCGCCGACGGCCGCATGGCGGGCCGCCCGGCGAACAGATTGTCGATGACCTGGGCCTGCAGCAGCACGCCCGGCACCACACCGACAGGCGTGGCCCAGCGATCGGCGATGCCGGCCGCGCTCACACCGACCACCGCCATTCCACCACGCACGTCTCCGGCGGACCAGGTGCCGTCCAGGATCGAAGTCGCGGAAATGCGGGGAATCGCCCGCACCGAATTCCAGGCGACCCAGAGCCCGCCCTCCCGGTCGAGCGGCACCAGGGAGTCACCCATGGAAGCCCGCAGATCCCCCGCCAGCGGCGCATCTTCCAGCACATAGGACTTCCCACCGCCCGTGATCCGCACGGCCTCGAAAGCCAGGGCCGGCTCCAGCCGGCCGTCAACGGAGATGGCGATCGGCAGCCGGCGCACGATGCCGTCGCGCTCCGCCGTGACGTGCAGGTGGCCTATGCCCGCCGCCGCGGCCTCGAACGCGGGCAGATTGCGCGTCATCCCGCCATAGGCCGGCAGCACGAGCATCGAAGCGGGCGTCGCCAGCATGGCCGGTCTCGCCGAGAGCGGCGGCGCCGTCATGTTACCGCCATCGGCCGTGCCCCGGGCGGAAAAGCCCAGTACGACGGGTACTCTGCCCATGGCCTTCGCCAGCATTGTATCCCCCGGGCGCGGCCCGTCGTCGCCCGGTTGAGACCCGCGCTCCGCCTCCGGAAGAACCATGTCCAGCACGACGCAGCCGAATCCCGCGTCCGCCAGCCTGTCCACCAGGGTCGCGATGTCGGATCTCGGCCACGGCCACTGTCCCTGCGCCGCGATGCTCTGCTCGTCGATGTCGATGACAGTCACCGGGCCGGGCGCCGACGCCGAGTTGAACGACCGTTGAAGCACGTCGAAGGCCTGGAGGCGGAGCACGTGGAGCAGGCCCGGATCGCCATAGCGGAGGGCGACGAGCGCCACGGCCAGTATCCCGAAGATCAGGCTGCGGCGTGACGCGGACCCGATGCTGGGTCTCGCCAATCGGCGGCCCCCACGGCTACCGGTCTGCTCCTTCGAAGGCAGCATAGGTCCAGTCTGAGCCGAATGCTCTGATGACGCCACAGTTTAGCGGACGGTCACTTCCACCCGCCGGTTCAAAGGTTCGTCAACGTCGTCGCCCGTCGGCTGCACCGGATCGGCTTCACCGAAGGACTCGATCGTCAGGATATCCGGCGGCAGGCCCCGGGCGACGAGCAGGGCCGCCACCGCGTCCGCGCGGCGCCGGGCGAGCCGTTCGTTCACCGACGCCGGGCCCTTGGTGTCGGTATGGCCGACGATGCTGAGATCCGGCCCCGGCCGCCCCAGCGCCGCGGCACGAACCGCGTCCAGGTCCGTCTCCGATACCGGCGTCAATCGGTCGGTGCCGGCGATGAAGTAGAGCAAAAACCGCGTCGGCGCCGGCGGCTCGACCCGCAGGGCCTTGCCGAACAGCTGCCGAACGCTCGCCTCGTCGATCACCACCGACCTGTCGGGCCGCTGGCCGGCCGCCGCGGCAGATGCCTCCAATGGCCTCGTGAGGTCCTGCGATCCCGCCGCGGTGGCGAAAGCGACCGCCCCCACCTTGCCCGCCGCATCGGGCAGCAGGACGACGAGGCTCTTGCCCAGCTGCCCCTCAGCCGCGGCGACGCTTTCGGTGAAACCGTCCCGGCAGACGGCGATGTCGGCCGGCTGATGCCCCTCCTCCTGCTCCTCCATCCAGCAGTCGAACATGGCCTGGGCTCGCGCCGCCTCCTTCGGGGCGAGGACGGCCGCCCCCTGCTCCAGCACATCGACCAGCCGGACCCGCGCCGCCGCCAGCGCGCCGACCTCTTCCGCCGGCAAAACCCGGGCCGACAGCGGCTCGGGAGCGACTGTCTCGCCCCGGAGACTGGCAGCGGCACGGTCGCGATAACGCCGGGCATCCCCGCGATCGAAGCGCTCGGCCTCGGCGTCGGAGAGCGCCAGATACGCCTCGGCGAGATGGGCGTTGAAGCTTTCTGGAGGCACTTGTGTGGCGGGAAGCGCGAGTTCCCGGGAGCAGGCGGGAATCAGCAGCAGCCCGGCGAGGAGGATCGCGCGCCCTGTGCCGCTCATCGCGCTCTCGCCGCAAAGCGTGTGCCGCGCACGCCGACGACACCGCCGGGGACGTGAAACTCGACGCTCTCGGGCGCGAGCCTGCCGATCTCGCCACTCGTGTAGACCGCGTCGCCGCGCAGGAGACGGCCGACGAACCCCAGGAGGCCCCTCTGCGGCTTGAACGCGAACGTCTCCACCACGAACTGCGTGTCCGCGCCCAGGGCGATCAGGGTGCCGTCGCGCAGGGTCACCCCGAGCGCGCCGTCGGCTCCCGTCCGCAGGCGGTCGCCCAATTCGATCCTCAGGCCGGCCAGCGGCGTCAGGGAAGCCCCCCGGCGATCGATGAAGGCCGTTCCGGAAACCGTCTTGACGACCCCGATCGTTGCGTCCGGTTCCCGGCTTCCGGCGGGTGCGGCGGCCCAGCAGCCGACGATGAGACAAGCTACCAACGCTCTGCCGCCGAGACGACGTAGAGCCCGTTCCGAAACCCGCATCGGCTCCCCCCGACCTACGATTTTCTCGTAGAATGTCGGGACAATTCGGTCGGGGACCAGCCCCCGGTTTTGGGGGCTACTGCGACCTGAGCCGCGGATCGAGGGTGTCGCGCAGCGCGTCGCCGAACAGGTTGAATCCGAAGACCGCGAGCGTGATGGCGAGCCCTGGGAACACCGCGATCCACGGCGCACTCTCGGCATACTCGGACGCGCCGCCCTGCAGCATGAGGCCCCAGGCCGGCGTCGGCTCCTGCACGCCCAGGCCGAGATAGGAGAGCGACGCCTCCAGGAGGATCGCCTGGCCGACGAACGCGGTCACCATGATCAGGAAGGGCGCCATGACGTTCGGTGCCATGTGGCGGAGGATGATGCGCAGGTGCCGGAAGCCGCAGGCGCGTGCCGCGTCGACATAGGGCATCTCGCGCACCGAGAGCGCGCTCGATCGCACCACCCGCGCGCATCGCGGAATGAACGGAATGGTGATGGCCAGGATGACGTTGTGCGTTCCGGTGCCGAAGATGGCCACCACCGCCAGCGCCATGATGATCAGCGGGAAGGCCATGAACACGTCCATGACCCGCTGGAAGACGAGGTCGATCCAGCCGCCGAAATAGGCGCTGCCGACGCCGAGGACCATGCCGATCGAGCCGCCCACGAAAGCCGCCGCGAAGCCGACGAACAGCGCCGTGCGGGCGCCGTAGATGATCCGCGACAGCAGGTCCCGGCCGAACTGGTCGGTGCCGAGCAGGAACTCCCAGGACGGTGCCTGCTCCATCGCCATGAAGTTGTTGGCCACGGGATCGTAAGGGGCGACCGCGTCGGCGAAGATCGCCGCCAGGATCATGACGATCACGATGAGCGCGCCGGCAGTGCCGAGAGGCTTCTTGCGCGCGATGCGGAACAGCGCGGACAGGCTCGAAGGCTTCTGCGGGATGTCCGTGACCGCGGCGTCGACGCGGGCTTCCGAGGTGGTGACCATACCGGCGCTCCTAGCGGTAGCGGATGCGCGGGTCGAGCCATGCGTAGCACATGTCGACCAGGAAATTGATGAAGATGAAGATCGTCACCACGACCATCACGAGCGCCTGCGTCATCGCGTAGTCGTGCTGGGTGACCGACTGCACGAACAGGCGTCCCAAGCCGTTCAGGTTGAACACCTGCTCGGTGACGACCAGCCCGCCCATCAGGAACGCGAACTCGATGCCGACGATCGTGATGACCGGCAGCAGGGCGTTCCGCAGCGCATGGCGATTGACGATCAGCTTCTCGACCAGGCCCTTCGCCCGCGCCGTGCGGACATAGTCCTCGCGCAGCACCTCGAGCATCGACGACCGCGTCATCCGCAGCGTCACGGCGGAATAGCGGTACCCGGTCGCCAGGGCTGGCCAGATCAGCATCGAAATATTGTGAAACGGGTCCTCCCAGATCGGGACGTAGCGGATGGGCGGCATCCACGGCGCGCCGAACCAGGCTTGGCTGATGATCAGGATGCCGAGGATCATCAGGATGCCGAGCCAGAAGGACGGCATGGCGATGCCGGCGATCGAGAACAGGCGGACGACGTAGTCGACCCAGGAATCCTGCTTGACCGCGGCAAGGACGCCCAGCGGGATCGCGATGACGACCGAGATGAACGTTGCCATCAGCGCGACCTGGAGCGAGAGCGGGAAGCGGCTCGCGATCTCGACGTTGATCGGGCGCCCGGTCCACATCGACTTTCCGAAGTCGCCCTGCACGAACCCCCAGATCCAGCTGAGGAACTGCGTGATCGCGGGCTCGTCCAGGCCGAGTTCCAGGCGGCATTGCGCCAGGACGGAGGGATCGACGTTGCTGCCGGTGCCGGCGAGACGCAGCATGCAGACGTCGCCCGGGATGAGGCGCAGCAGGAAGAAGACGAGCACGGCCGCTCCGAGGAGCGTCGGTATCGTCATCAGGATACGCTTGACCGTGTACTGCCACATGGCTGCTCGACCGACTCCATCCAGGGTGACAGGGCCCCTCTCCCGGACCGGGAGAGGGGTGGCTGGTCACGTCACATCTGCGACTTGTCGATCCAGACGTTGTCGAGCTGCTGGTTGAGATAGTGGCTCGGGCTGATGGTCCAGCCCTTCACGTAGGAGCGGTGCGGGATGATCCGGTACCACCACAGCGTGATGAACATCCGGGCCTCCTCGTCGAGCACCCGCTTCTCGAAGGCGCGCATCAGCGAACGCTGCTTCTCCTCGTCGCCCGTCTTGTTCATCTCCTCGAACATCTTGTCGAGTTCGCGATCGACATAGCCGCCGTAGTTCGAGCCGGAGACATCCTCGGAGACGAACTTGGAGACGTCGAGCAGCGGGTTGACGTTGGACTGGCAGTTGAACTCGATCGCCAGGTCCCACTCGTGCTTCGTCCGCAGCTGGTCGTAGAACGGCCCCGTCGGCAGCACTTCCTGTTCGGCCGTGATCCCGATCTGGCGGAGCTGGTCGATCACCCAGATGCCGACGATCTTGTAGGGCTGGTCGACCGCGCGGTTGACGATCTTGACCTGCAGCGGCGTCTGGACCCCTGCCTCCTTCAGCAGGCGCTTCGCCTCCTCCTGGGACTTCTTGTGGTCGGGCCAGTAGCCGGCGATCTGCTGCAGCTCTTCCTTGTTCGCCGCCAGTTCGTCGCCGGGAAACACGATGCCGCCGACCGTCTTCACGATCGCGATCTCGGACAGGTATTTCGAGCCGTTCCAGCGGTCGAGGGCCAGTGTGACGGCGCGCCGCACGCGCACGTCGTCGAACGGCTTGCGGCGATGGTTCGGCGTCATCAGCAGGACGCAGTTCCAGTCGCTCTCCTGAACCGTGATCTTGTCTCCGAGGGCTTCCTTGAGCTCGTCGCGGGTCTTCGGCGGGAAGCCGCGAAACTCGATCGCGGCACGGTCGCCGCGGATCGCCTGGGCACGGACGCTCTGCTGCGGCGCGAAGATCGCCTCGAAGCCGTCGAGATAGGGCTGTCCCTTGTGGTGGTAGTTCTCGTTCCGCACGCCGGTCATCGTGGCGCCCGGCTGCCACTCGCCGAACTTGAACGGACCGGAGCCCAGGACGTTTTTCTCGAACCAGTGCGGATCCTGGTCGAGCTTCGCCTTCGGGTAGATGAAGTTGAACGGGTTCGCCACCGCCTTCATGAAGGCGCCGGACGGGTATTTCAGGTCGAACACGACGGTGCGGTCGTCCGGCGCCGACACCTTGTCGACCATGACGAAGTAGGCCTTGCGCGCGCTCTGCACGCCTTCCGGCGGATCGATGATCTTCTGGAAGCTCGCCGCCACGTCGTGCGCCGTCAGCGCGCTGCCGTCGTGGAACTTGACGCCCTCGCGGATCTTGAAGGTGTAGCGCTTGCCGTCGTTCTCGGCCTTCGGCATCTCCGTGCACAGGTCGCACACGATGTCGCTGGTCGACGACATGTTGTCCGGGTTGATACGCGTCAGCACGCTGTAGAACGGCCCGATCGGATGCATCAGCGCGAAGGTCGTCTCGCGGTGGCCGTCGAAGCTCGGCGGCTCGTCCGGAACGACGAAGCGCAGGATCCCGCCGCGCTGCGGCTCTTCCGCCGCCCTCGCCTGGCTCGCCATCATGCCTGCGGCCAGAACGGCCGTTAAGGCGATGCCGGTCGTAAATGCCCCTCTCATGCCCACTCCTCCCTTTGTTGTCTGGTTTTGTCGGGCCCTGCGCGCGGCCTCCCGTCTCCGCGCCGTCGTCCTGTTCGACCTCCTCTAGACCTCGGTACAGGCCACCCAGTGCCCTGGGCGCACCTCGCGCAGAACCGGCACGTGCGCGCTGCATCCCGCGACCGCGCGGTCGCAGCGCGGGTGGAAGACGCATCCGGATGGCGGGTTGATCGGGCTGGGGATCTCGCCGCGGATCACCCGGTGGGCGCGCGCCATCTCGATCTCCGGGTCCGGGATCGGCACGGCCTCGAGCAGCGCCTGCGTGTAGGGGTGCAGCGGGTTGTCGAAGAGTTCGTCCGTCTCGGCGATCTCGACCATCCGGCCGAGATACATCACCGCCACGCGATGGCAGATGTGGCGCACCACGCTGAGATCGTGGGCGATGAACAGGTAGGTCAGCTGGAACTTCTCGCGCAGATCCTCCAGCAGGTTGATCACCTGCGCCTGGATCGAGACGTCCAGCGCCGACACCGCCTCGTCGCAGATGATGAACTCCGGCTCCAGCGCCAGGGCCCGCGCGATGCCGACGCGCTGGCGCTGCCCGCCCGACATCTCGTGCGGGTAGCGGTCGGCGAAGCGCGGGTTGAGCCCGCACACCGAGAGCAGCTCCAGCACCCGCTCGCGGCGCGCCTTGGCGTCCGGGATGATGCCGTGCACCTTCATCGGCTCGGCGAGGATCTCGCCTACCTTCATGCGCGGGTTCAGCGAGCTGTAGGGGTCCTGGAAAATCACCTGCATGCGGCGGCGCCAGGGGATCAGTTCTCCCTGGCTCAGCGTGCCCAGATCGGTGCCCTCGTAGAGGATCTGCCCGGAGGTGGGCCGCTCCAGCTGCAGGATGCAGCGGCCGGTCGTCGTCTTGCCGCAGCCGGATTCGCCGACCACGCCCAGCGTCTCGCCCTTGCGGATGGTGAAGCTGACATCGTCGACGGCCTTCACGTGGGCGATGGCGCGCTTGACGAAGATGCCCTCGGTGATCGGGAAATGCTTGCGGAGGTTGCGCACCTCGACCAGCGGCGCACCGAGCGCCCGCCGCACCTGCGGCGCCTCGGGGGTGGCGGTGCCGGGGGTGGCGATCTCGGCGGTGCTCATGACGCCGCCGCGAGCTGCGCGCCACCCAGGTCTTCCCACCGCCAGCAGGCCGAGGCGTGGATCCCGTCGACCGTCTGAAGCGGCGGGTTCTCCTCGGCGCAGCGTGCGACGGCGAAGCGGCAGCGCGGCCGGAACGGACATCCGACGATGGCCTGCGACAGGTCCGGCGGCTGACCCTCGACCGGGTCGAGCCGGGCACGCCGCGGCTGGTCGAGCCGCGGCACCGAGCGCAGCAGCGCCAGCGTGTAGGGGTGGCGCGGATCGTGATAGATCTCGCGCGCCCGGCCCGTCTCGATGATGCGGCCGGCATACATCACGTTCACGCGGTCGGCGTAGCGCGCGACCACGCCGAGATTGTGGGTGATCACGATCAGTGCGACGCCCAGCTTGCGCGTCAGCTCCTTCATCAGTTCCAGGATCTGCGCCTGGATGGTCACGTCGAGCGCCGTCGTCGGCTCGTCCGCGATGATCAGCTTCGGCTCGCAGGCCAGCGCCATCGCGATCATGACGCGCTGCCGCATGCCGCCCGAGAGGTGATGCGGATACTGGCCGAGCCGGCGCTTGGGCTCGGAGATGCCGACCAGCCCGAGCAGCTCCATGGCCCGCTCGTCGGCCTTCTCGCGGGACATGCCGAAATGGGTTTCGAGCGGCTCGGTCAGCTGCCGGCCGATCGTCAGCACCGGGTTGAGCGACGTCATCGGCTCCTGGAAGACCATGCCGATGTCGCGACCGCGCACCTGCCGGATCTCCACGTCGGACAGCTTCAGCAGGTCGCGACCCATGAAGCGGATCGACCCGCCGACGATCCTGCCCGGCGGCCAGGGGATGAGGCGCAGGATCGACAGCGCACCGACCGACTTGCCGCAGCCGGACTCGCCGACGACCGCGACGGTCTCGCCCTCGTCGACCTTGTAGGAGATCCCGTCCACGGCACGCACCGTGCCGGCGGACGTGAAGAAGTGCGTCCTGAGATCCTCGATCTCGAGCAGACTGCCCACCGAGCCTCCTCAACCTGTCAGTCGCTCTCTTTTTCCGGAGCGTGGAACAACTAAAGCCGATCGGAGGAGGCAGGTAAACCGGATAAATCGTCGGGACGCGGAGCAGTCGCGATTATTGGAGATCGTCGTCCACGGCGATCACCGAGCATTGTCGTTCGTCCGCCTTGCCTGCGTTGCAGAAGTCGAGCGCCTGTCGGGCCGCATCCTCGGGCGAGCGGCGGCCGGTCGCCCAGCCGAAGCTGCCGGCCGACGCGCTGACGGCGAAGGCCTTCGACAACTCGCCATGGACGAAGTCCGGCCAGCGCGCGGCGGCACGCTCGGAGAGACCCGCCGGCATCGGCAGGTCGGGGTAGACGGGCCCGACCGGCAGCGCGTCCCACGTCGGGAGGGCGTGGGTGCGGAGGAAATCGTCGAGCGGCCCGCGCCACGCGGCGACGCCCTTGCGGTGGATCACGTCGTGGCCGTCGCCGGGGATGTCGCGCAGGAACACGAACGTCGCGTCGCCGCCCGCTCCCGTGAAGGCGCCGTGGAACGACCGCGCCAGGTCTGGCTCGAAATAGGTGTCGCCGTCGGCATAGATCCAGAGCGACGGCACCCTGGACGCGGCGCCGAATGCGGCGAACGCCGCCGTCAGCTGCGGCTGCGCGCAGACCACGTTGGCACTGCGCGAGCCGCGCCCGCCGACGAAGTTCACGACGGCGCGCAGTCCCGGTACGGCGCGCGTCGAGAAGGCCAGGACGCCGAACCCGCCCGCCGACTGCCCCACACCGAGGATGGTGGACGGGTCGACGAACGCCGCCCGGCTCAGGGCGGCGGCGGCCATCTCGAAGGAATCGGCCGTCGCCTGCCCGGCGCCCACGAAGTCCGCATCCTCGCACCCGCCGTAGCCTTCCCGGAACCTGCCGCTGCTGCGGCCGAAGCCGGGCCGCATGACGACGGCCGCCGCCCAGCCGCGGCGCGCGAACTCCGTCGCCACCGCATCGAACATCTGCGGACGCCAGCTCGCCTCCCGGCCCAGCCGCCGCGGCAGGCCGTGCGAGATGACCGCGAGCGGGAACGGCCCGTCACCCTTCGGGCGGATCCGCAGGACCTCCAGGCGGCTCCCGTCGGGACCGGCGACCTCGTCCTCGGCGCGGACCAGATCGGCCGGCGGCACCGGCGGTGCCGCAGCCGCGGACAGGGCTGCGATCGACAGAGCGATCGCGCCCAGGGCGAGCTTCGCAAATCCGCGCATCGTCGTTCCGGCTCCGCTTCAGCCGCCCTTGGGCATGTCGTCGGTCGAGAGATCGTTGGCGATCTCGATCAGGTTCTCGTCCGGGTCGTAGACGTAGACCGACATCAGGCGGCCGCGAGCACCCGACCGCAGTCCCGGGCCGGTGATGACCGGGATGCCCAGCGTGCCGAGATGCGCCACGACCTGGGTGATCGGCGTCGCGGTGATGAAGCAGAGATCGCTCGACCCCGGCGTGGCGTGCCGGACGTTCGGATCGATCGGGTGGTCGACGGCGTGCAGGTTGATCTTCTGGCTGCCGAAATGCAGGGCAACCCTGCCTTCGCCGAAGCTGCGCCGCTCCATTCCCAGCACGGAAGCATAGAAGTCGCATGTCCGGTCGATGTCGCGGACCGTCAGGACGAGGTGGTCGAGATGCGTCGCGGTTATGGTCATGCTCTGGTCCCTCTCTGTCGCACGACGATGGAGGCGGGCGCGCGCCGTCCCGGCATCACGGCGGCGCCGGGCCTTCAGCGGCCAACAATGCACCCGCCCCGGCGTCGCGTCGACGCGCTGCGATGCCGCGTCTCCCATCTCCCTATGGCGTTCCCACGATCGGCCGCGCCCGGTAAGGTCGACGAATCGCGAGACGAGGGCATGAGATGGACGAAAACGACCTCTGCTACACGCCGGCAGTCGAACTCGCCGGCCTGATCGCCGCCCGAGAGATCTCCCCCGTCGAACTCACCGCTGCGGTGCTCGCCCGGATCGAGGCGCTTCAGCCGCGCCTCAACGCCTTCATAACGGTCGCCGCCGACTCCGCCATGGCCGAGGCGCGCGCCGCCGAACAGGCGGTCATCGACGGCAAGCCGCTCGGCCCGCTGCACGGCGTCCCCTTCTCGGTGAAGGACCTGTGCAACACCGCCGGTGTCAGAACCACCTTCGGCAGCTTCGGTTACGAGGACAACGTCCCCGAAGCCGACATCGTGGCGGTCGCCCGCCTCAGGGCGGCCGGCGGCATCATGGTCGGCAAGACGACCACCCCCGAGTTCGGCCACAAGCCGCTGACCGAGGCGCCGCTGTTCGGCCGGACCGTCAATCCCTGGAATACCGAACGCACCTGCGGCGGCTCGTCCGGCGGTGCCGGGGCGGCGGTCGCGGCCGGCATGGCGCCGCTGGCGGTCGGCACCGATGGCGGCGGCTCGATCCGCATCCCGGCCGCCTGCTGCGGACTGGTCGGCGTCAAGCAGACGCTCGGCGTCGTCCCGCACGACCAGACGCCGGACGTGTTCGGCCTGCTCGCCTATGTCGGGCCGATGGCCCGCACCGTGGCCGACGCGGCGCTGATGCTGGAGGTCATGGCCGGCCCGCACCGCAGCGACCCGCATTCGCTGGGCCGCGCCCTGTCGGGGCTGGCCGCGGCGGGCCAGCCGCGCGGCGACATGCGCGGCGTGCGCATCGGCTGGCGCCCCTTCCTCGGCAACGACCGGATCGACGGCGAGACGCTGGCCCTGTGCGAGACGGGCGTGAAGGCGCTCGCGGGCATCGGCGCCGAGGTGATCGACCACGAGGCCGCCTTCACCAACACGCTGCCCGTCTGGGGGCCCCTCACCTTCTCGATCTGGGCCAGCCGCTTCGGCGCGCTGGAGAAGCGGCTCGGCAACCGCATGAGCAGCAGCCTGCGGACATGGATGGCCGAGGGCAGCAAGTACAGCGCGATCGACGTCCAGGATGCGATGGCGCTGCGCACCCGCGTCTTCCGCGAGGTCGAGGCGTGGTTCGAGGACATCGACCTGCTGGTCACGCCGACCATCTCCCGCCCCGCCATCCGCGCCGACCACGACCCGTTCGAGCCCATCGAGATCGAGGGCACGCCCGCCGGCGGCCTGCGCGACGGCTGGTACCCGTATACGCACCCCTTTAACCTGACCGGCCATCCGGCGGTGACGGTGCCCTGCGGCTGGACCGCCGACGGCCTGCCCGTCGGCCTCCAGATCGTCGGCCCGTGGCTGTCCGACGCGCGCATCCTGCGGGCCGCGGCGCTGTTCGAGGAAGCGATGCCGTGGCAGGATCGCCGCCCACCGGTCTGACCGTAGTGCCGAACGAACATCCCTGAAGGAAACGCCATGCCGATCGTCAAGAACGTCACGAAAGCGAAGCTCAAGGCCGGCGAAGTCGCACTGGGGGTCGGCCTTCGCCAGGCGCGGACGGTCGACACGGCGAAGATCATGAAGGTCTGCGGCTACGACTGGCTGTTCATCGACATGGAGCACAACTCGATGTCGATGGAGACGGCGGCACAGCTCTGCGTGGCGGGCCTCGATGCCGGCGTGACCCCGATCGTTCGGGCGCCGAGCCACGAGCATTTCCACGCCAGCCGCCCGCTCGACGCCGGCGCCCAGGGCATCGTCGTCCCGCACGTCCAGAACGCCGAGGAGGCCCGGCGCGTCGTCAGCCAGTGCCTCTATCCGCCGGTCGGCCACCGCTCGGTCGCGGGCGGCATGGCGCAGCTCGAATACGAGGCTCTGCCGGTCGGCGAGACGACGAAGCTGATCAACGAGGAGACACTGACCGTCGTCATGCTGGAGAGCCCGGAGGCGATCGCCAATGCCGACGCGATGGCCGCCGTCCCCGGCATCGACGTGCTGCTGATCGGCACCAACGACCTCTGCGCCGAGATGGGCATTCCCGGAAAGTTCGGCGACGAGCAGGTCGCGAAGGCCTATGATGCGGTGTTCTCCGCCTGCCGGAACAACGGCAAGATCCCCGGCATGGGCGGCATCTACGACCAGGAACTGTCGCAGAAGTACATCAAGCTCGGCATGCGCTTCATCCTCGCCGGCAACGACCTCGCCTTCCTGATGGCCGGTGCGAAAGCCCGCTCGGCCTTCCTCAAAGGGATCGCCCTTTAGCCATATGCGTCCGCCCTCGTCCCGCATCGATCCGCCGCCGCTCCGCGTTCCGGGCGGCCAACAGCCCCCCGCGGTGCGCCGCGGCGGCGGACCTTGGCCAGCCGGCAGCCCGTCGCCGCTCCTCTCGGTCGAGGATCTGCACGTCCGCTTCCGCACCCCGGAAGGGCATGTCGATGCAGTGCGCGGCGTGTCGTTCGACATCGCGAAGGGCGAGACCGTGGCGCTGGTCGGCGAGAGCGGTTCCGGCAAGTCGGTCACCGCCCTCTCGATCCTGCAGATCCTCCCCTACCCTGTCGCGTCGCATCCGCGCGGCAGCATCCGCTTCGACGGCACCGAACTGGTCGGCGCACCCGAGCGGACGCTGCGCACGGTGCGCGGCGACCGGGCGGCGATGATCTTCCAGGAGCCGATGACGTCGCTCAATCCGCTCCACACGATCGACCGGCAGGTCAGCGAGCCGCTGCTCCTGCACAAGGGCATGAGCGGTGCGGCAGCGCGCGAACGGACGCTCGAACTGCTCCACCTCGTCGGCATCCGCGACCCCGAGAAGCGCCTCAAGGCCTATCCGCACCAGCTGTCGGGCGGCCAGCGCCAGCGCGTGATGATCGCGACGGCCCTCGCCAACGAGCCCGACCTGCTGATCGCCGACGAGCCGACGACGGCGCTCGACGTGACGATCCAGGCGCAGATCCTGGAGCTGCTGAAGGATCTGCAGAAGCGCTTCGGCATGGCGATGCTGCTGATCACCCACGACCTCGCCATCGTGCGCAAGATGGCGGACCGGGTTTGCGTCATGACCGCCGGCGAGATCGTCGAGCAGGGGCCGACGCGCCCGCTGTTCGAGGCGCCGACGCATCCCTACACCCGCAAGCTGCTGGCCGCCCAGCCGAAGGGCAAGCCGCTGCAGGCGCGGCCCGATGCGCCGGAGATCATGCGCGCCGAGGACGTGCGCGTCTGGTTCCCGATCAAGGCCGGCGTGCTGCGCCGGACGGTCGGCCACGTGAAGGCGGTCGACGGCATCTCGACCAGCATCCGCGCCGGCCACACGGTCGGCGTGGTGGGCGAGAGCGGCTCCGGCAAGACCACGCTCGGCCTGGCGCTGCTGCGCCTGGAGCGCAGCGAAGGCGGCGTCTTCTTCGCCGGCCGGCCGATCCAGGGCATGGACTGGAAGCGGCTGCGTCCGCTGCGCAAGGCGATGCAGATCGTCTTCCAGGATCCTTATGGCAGCCTCAGCCCGCGCATGACCGTCGGCCAGATCATCGAGGAAGGCCTGAAGGTCCACGGTCTGGGCGGCGATGCGGCGGAGCGGCGCGACCTCATCGCGCAGACGCTTACCGAGGTCGGCCTGCAGCCCGCGATGGCCGACCGCTATCCGCACGAATTCTCCGGCGGCCAGCGCCAGCGCATCGCCATCGCCCGCGCGATGGTGCTGAAGCCGCGCTTCCTCGTCCTCGACGAGCCGACCTCGGCCCTGGACATGTCGGTCCAGGCCCAGATCGTCGACCTGCTGCGCGACCTGCAGGCGAAGCACGACCTCGCCTACATGTTCATCAGCCACGACCTGAAGGTCGTCCGCGCGCTGGCCGACGACCTGATCGTCATGAAGGACGGCAAGGTCGTCGAACAGGGTCCGGCGGACGGCATCTTCGCCGATCCGAAGACCGACTACACCAAGGCCCTGCTCGCCGCCGCCTTCGACCTCCAGGTGGCGCGCCAGGGGGGCGCCGCCGGGCAGGCACCCGGCACGCGCACCTGAGGCGCCGCGATCAGATCTTGCCGCCGTCGCTGGGCGGCGTCGCGCCCTTGGGGCGTCCGGCGGTACGGCCGCCGTCGATCGGCAGGATCACGCCGGTGATCCACCGCGACTCGTCACTGCCCAGGAACAGGCAGCCATGGGCGATGTCCCAGCCGGTGCCCTCCACCCCCAGCAGCGTCTGGTCGACGCGCGCCGCGCGCAGCTCGTCGGTCATGCCGCGCGTCGCCACCATCGGGGTGTAGACCGCGCCGGGTGCGATGCAGTTCACCCGGATGCCGTCGCGGCCGTGATGCGCCGCCATCACCCGCGTCAGGTTCACGACGGCGCCCTTCGAGGTCGGATAGAGCAGGCTCGGATGGCCGCCCTGCAGGCCCGCGACCGAGGCGATGTTGACGATCGAGCCGCCGCCGCCGCGCACCATGACGGGAATCGCGTAGCGCGCCATCAGCACCATCGAGGCGACGTTGGTGTGCATCGCCTTCGCCCACTCGTCGATGTCCACCTCCAGCGCGTTCCCGCGCGGCCCCGTGACGCCGACATTGTTGATGAGGATGTCGCAGCGCCCGTAGGCCTCGACCGTCTTGTCGACGATCGCAGCGCAGGATGCCGGATCGCCCACGTCGCCCTGCACGACCAGGCACTCGCCGCCCTCGTCGCGCACCATGCCCGCGGTCACGTCGGCCCACTCGGGCACCGCGTCGACCAGCACCACCCGCGCGCCGTGCCGCGCCAGCACGATGGACGTCGCCCGCCCGTTGCCGATGCCTTCGGCCCGCGATCCCGCTCCGGTGACGATCGCCACCTTGCCCGCCAGCCGGTCGTCCCGGCGCGCCGTATCCATGCCCATCTCCTCCCTTGCCGGCGCCTTCCGGGCGCCCGTCGGAGACGGAGCCTGATCGGCACCGGCGGCAGCGTCAACATGGCCCCGGCGCTCGCCGCCGACGGCACTACGGTCATCGAACGGTCATGGACCGCTGGACGCATCCGGATTCTTGCCTGACAATGCGTCATCCGAACCGAATGGAAAGCGGACGACCCGCTGATGGCCAAGGTTCTGCGACTGTCCGACATCGCCCGCTCGAAGCGGCCGGTGTATTTCAACCAGCAGGAACTCCGGGAACTCCTCAACGTCTACAGCCGGCGCGTGATGACCGGCGAATGGCGCGACTATGCCATCGACCACGACGCGGGCATGGCGGTGTTCTCGATTTTCCGCAACACGCGCGACGTGCCGATCTTCCGGATCGCGAAGATGGCCGCCCGCGGCGATGCGCCGCCCGAATACGTCGTCGTCAGCGGCTACCAGAAACTCAAATCGGCCAGCAATCTGCGAGACGCGCTGAGCGTGCTCGCCAAGCGGAAGACGCTCGAACTCGTGAGCTGAAACGACCGCCTCGGCCGCGCCGACCGCACCGGAGGACCGCCATGCCCCTCGCTCACGAAGCCGCCTTTCCGCTCGATGCCGCCTCGCCGGAGCAGCTCCGCCTCGACCCCGCCTCGATCGGCCGCATGGTGGCGCTGATCGAGAAGCACATCGCCGACGGCCGCTACCCCGGCGCGCAGATCGCCTTCGCCCGCGACGGCAAGCTCGCCCTGCACCGAAGCTTCGGCAGCGCGCGCGTCACGCCGACGCCGGTCGACGCCACCGACGACACGCTCTGGCTGCTCTTCTCCAACACCAAGGTCGTCACCGCCTGCGCCGTATGGGCGCTGGTCGACCGCGGCGCCCTGCGCTTCGCCGACGCCGTCGCCGACCACGTCCCGGAATTCGCGCGCAACGGCAAGGCCGACATCACCGTCCATGATGTGCTGACCCACCAGGCCGGCTTCCCCAATGCCGGCATGCCGGAGGCGGCGTGGGACGATCACGACCTGATGCGCCGGACGGTGTGCGACTACACGCTCGACTGGACGCCCGGCTCGCGCGTGCACTACCACGCCTCGGCCGCACACTGGACGGCGGCCGTCCTGATCGAGGCGCTGACCGGGCAGGACTTCCGCGACTTCATCCGCACCGAGGTCATCGAGCCGCTCGGCCTCGGCGACGAGCTGTTCGTCGGCCTGCCCGATGCGAAGCATCCCCGCGCCGCCGACATCCACGAGCCGGCTGCCGAAGGTGCCCACACGATCCTCGCCGACCGCAACAGTGCGGCCGCGCGCCGCGCCGGCATTCCGGGCGGCGGCGGCTTCGCCACGGCGCGCGCGATGGCCGCCTTCTACCAGATGCTGCTCGCCGGCGGCCGGCTGAACGGGGCGCGCATCGTCTCCCCGCGCATGGTCGACTGGGTGACACGCAACCATACCGGCGACCGACTGGACGAGAATTTCGACATGCCGATGCACCGCGGCCTCGGCCCGCACGTGCGCGGCACGACGCCGACGATCCGCGGCCTCGGCACCATCGGCGGCGCCCGCACCTATGGCCACGGCGGCGTCGGCTCGTCCTATTGCTGGGCCGACCCGGAGACCGGCGTCTCCTTCGCCTATCTCAGCAACAGCCGGATCCCGGAGCCCTGGCACTCGATCCGCATGGACCTGATCAGCAACCTCGCCCACGCCGCCATCGAGCGGTAGCGCCTCTCGCCATAAGGTATATTATCCCAGCATTGGATGCCCGCTCGGGCTCGCTGTTGGACATCGTCAATCGGAGCCGAAACGAGGGTGCGTGCGCGGCCCCTCCATGAATCGCTATAATTCCCTATCCGCGCACGCGGCTGCGGACGCCGAGGCGCCTGAGGCGGTGGGGCAAAGGAAGGGGGCGTTCGGGCCCCCTCCATAAAACGCCATAAAAACCTATCGGCGCGAACTGCGGCGTTCAGTAGGTGACGACGGAACGGATCGACTTGCCCTCGTGCATCAGGTCGAAGCCTTCGTTGATGCGGTCGAGCGGCAGCGTGTGCGTGATCAGCGAGTCGATGTCGATCTTGCCGTCCATGTACCAGTCGACGATCTGCGGCACGTCGGTGCGGCCGCGCATGCCGCCGAAGGCGGTGCCGCGCCAGGAGCGGCCGGTCACGAGCTGGAACGGCCGGGTGGAGATCTCCGCACCCGCCGGTGCGACGCCGATGATGATCGACTCGCCCCAGCCTTTGTGCGCGCATTCGAGGGCTTGGCGCATGGTCTTCACGTTGCCGATGCACTCGAAGGTGTAGTCGGCGCCGCCCTTGGTCAGCGCGACGAGGTGCGGCACCACCTCGCTCTCCTTCATGTCGCGCGGGTTGACGAAATGCGTCATGCCGAACTGCTCGGCGAGCGCCTTCTTCGACTCGTTCATGTCGACGCCGACGATCATGTCGGCCCCGACGAGGCGGGCGCCCTGGATGACGTTCAGGCCGATGCCGCCCAGGCCGAAGACGACGACCTTGGACCCCGGCTCGACGGCCGCGGTGCGGACCACGGCGCCGATGCCGGTGGTGACGCCGCAGCCGATGTAGCAGACCTTGTCGAACGGCGCGTCGGGCCGGATCTTGGCCAGCGCGATCTCCGGCAGGACCGTGAAGTTGGCGAAGGTCGAGCAGCCCATGTAGTGCAAGATCGGCTTGCCGCCGATCGAGAAGCGCGACGTGCCGTCGGGCATGACGCCGCGACCCTGGGTCTCGCGGATCGCCTGGCAGAGGTTCGTCTTGGGGTGCAGGCAGTACTCGCACTCGCGGCATTCCGGCGTGTAGAGCGGAATGACGTGGTCGCCCTTCTTCAGCGAGCGCACGCCGGGGCCGACGTCGACCACCACGCCGGCGCCCTCGTGGCCGAGGATCGCCGGGAACGCGCCCTCGGGATCGTCGCCGGACAGGGTGAAGGCGTCGGTGTGGCAGATGCCGGTCGCCTTGATCTCGACCAGCACCTCGCCCGCCTTGGGCCCCTCGAGCTGCACCGTCTCGATGCTCAGCGGCTTGCCCGCCTCGAATGCCACCGCCGCGCGCACGTCCATAGCCTGCTCCTGTAGGGCCGGAATTCGGAGCGGGGAGAGTAGCGGCGGCGGCCGACCGGGTGTAGCCCGGAAATGCGGATGGCTTGCTCGGCCCGCGCCGCTGCCTGCTGGATCGTTTCCGCGGCCCGCGGTGTTCAACGGGCCCGCGCAGCCCGCGCACCCTCTCCCGGCGGACACGAATGACGCTGCACACGCCCGTACGCATCGGCCTCTGGATGATCGTGACTGCCGCCGCCTTCGGCGCCATGGTCGGCACGGTGCGCTACCTGTCGCAGGAGATGGACGTGTTCGTCATCTCCTTCTGGCGCAACGTCTTCGCGGCGCTCGCCCTCGTGCCGTGGATCATGGAGGCGGGCGCCGGGGCGTTGCGGACGCGACGGATCGGCCGCTTCACTGTGCGCTCGGCGATCTTCGTCGCCTCGACGATCTCGCTCTACATGGCGGTCGCGATGCTGCCGCTCGCCGAGGCGACCGCGCTGAGCTTCACCTCGCCGCTGTTCGCGACGATGCTCGCGGTCTGGCTGCTGAAGGAGCACGTGACGGCGGCACGCTGGGCGGCCGTGGCGGTCGGCTTCATCGGCGTGCTGGTAATCCTGCGGCCGGGAATCGCGGCCTTCGATCCGGTATCGCTGATCGTGCTCTTCTCCGCCGCCACTTTCGCCGGCGTGATCGTCACCGGCAAGCAGCTGGCCGACACCGAGAGCCCGGAGCTGATCGTCTTCTACCTCTCGGCGCTGGCCGTGCCGCTGTCGCTGCCGCCGGCGCTGTGGGCGTGGCAGTGGCCGACGATGACCCAGTGGGCTTGGCTCGTCCTGCTCGGCATCCTGGCGGCGATCAACATGTACGGCGTGTCCAGGGCGCTGCGGATCGGCGACGCCTCGCAGACGACGCCGTTCGACTTCATCCGCCTGCCCTGCTCCGCCCTGGTCGGCTACCTGGCCTTTTCCGAGAAGCCGGATGTGTGGACCTGGATCGGCGCCGCGGTTATCCTCGGCAGCTCGGTCTTCATCGCCCGCCGGGAGACGGTGGCCGAGGAAGAAGAAGAGGCTGAAGGCGCGCCTCAGAAGAACGTGCGGATGGCCGACACCACGTCGTAGTCGTCGTTCACGACGCACATGACCTGCCACTTGTCGAAGGTCGTGCAGGGATGCGAGATGCCGAGCGCCACCATGTCGCCGACGTGCAGCGGCGAGCTGGCCGGCACCGTCACATGCGCGTGCTGGTCGTTGAGGCCGGTCACGACGTGGCCCGGCGGCAAGGCCTGGGGCGCCTCGTGCAGACCCGGCCGGAACCAGCGTTCGGGTACCGGCATGTCGGCGTCGAAGGACACGTCCCGCTTGCCGGCGGTGAGGATCAGCTTCTCCGTCTCCGGTCGCGACTGGACCAGCGTCCAGACCTCCAGCGCCGGAACGGGCGTGCCGTTCGGCAGGCCGACGAGGCCGCGTTCGCGCAGACGCTCGAAGGCGCGCACATAGGAGGCGGAATCGTGCGTCAGGTAGCAGCCGCTGCGCGTCAGCGGCATGATCTCCCGCCCGAGGTCGAGCCGACCGAACGTGTCCACCACCATGTCGTAGAAGGCCGAGCCCCCTGCCGACACGATCACCGGGCCGGGAGCGAACAGGCCTTCGGCGGCACAGGCTGCGGCGATGTCGCCGAGGAAGTCGAGGAAAACCTGGACCTTCGAATTCACCTCCGCCGCGCCCGGTCCGTGCACCGGTCCGTCGACCAAGCCCTCGAAGCCTTCGACACCGCTGAGCGCCAGATGCGGCCCGGCAGCGCCGATGGCGCGCGCCACGGCCAGCGCGCCATCCAGCGTGCGCGCACCGGTGCGTCCGCCGGGCATGCCGCCCTCGAGCAGCAGCTTGATCGGACGACCGACGTTCCGGCCGCGCGCCTCGGCCGCCAGCAGTTCGACCGCCTCGACCGAATCGGCCAGCGCCCAGAACTCGAAAGCCGGGTCGCGCTCGAGTTCGTCGAGGACGTAGCGGATCGCCTGACGGTCGATCAGCTGGTTGGCGAAGACGACGCGGCCGACGCCGTAGCGGCGGCAGACCTGAAGCTGCTGCGCCGTCGCGACCGTGATGCCCCAGGCGCCGTCGGCGAGCTGGCGCGCGAACAGCTGCGGGCTCATCGTCGTCTTGCCGTGCGGCGCGATCCGCACGCCGCCGGCCCGCCGCAGGAAGTCCATCATCCAGGCGCCGTTGTGCGCCAGCGCGCTCTCCTTCAGCACCGCGACCGGCAGCGCCAGATCGCCGCGCAGTACGTTCCACCCCTTGGCACCGATGTCGCCCAAGCGGAACGGCGGCGCGCCACCGGGAATGCCTTTCAGGCGATCGTCGATCAGAAAGTCGTCGATGTCGTCCAGCCCGTGCATCGCAGCCCGCTCCTCGTCATGGTCCTCGCGGCGCGCGGAGTGTGCCATGGGACGCGCCATGCGTCGCGCGTGGTGCGAAAAGGCTAGTTGATGACCACGGTCGTCTGGGTGGATCGCAGGACGATGCCCTCGAGCGGCATGATCGGCGCCAGGATCGAATCATAAGCATAGCGGGCGTCGACCGTCACCTGACTGCTGGGCCGGTTGTCGGGCTCCCAGGTGACATCGACCGAGACCCGCTCAGGGGTCGCCGCGCTCAAGCCCTGTTTCAGAAAGGCCGCTACCTGCTCCTCCGTAGCGGGTTGGCCGCTTTCGGCGCCGCGCAGGCTGGCGTAGCGCAGCGCATCGGACGACCGCCCGGTGAGGTTGTGTTGGATCCAGAGCAGCCGCCCGACATCCATCGCCCCCAGCATCACCGCGAGCAGCACCATGGCGACGAGGACGAACTCGACCGCTGCCACTCCCGTGTCGTCGCGGACCAGGAGTGGCGACCGGACCGCCGGCCTGGACCAGGACGTGTCTGTCTTCGCCAGGGCGGTGGTCGAGGTCAATCAGGCGGACGTCCAGCAGCGGCGGATCTGCATCATCGTGCTCGATCCCCATATCCCCGGGGCGATCAATCTCCACGGCGCGAAACTGATAGGAAAGCAATGCGAGGTTCATGTCCTCTTGGAGAGCCTGCTCGCGATTCTCGCTCTTCCGCTCGGAAAACTGACGGGGTTTACGGCGCGGTGAACCGCGATATTCTCGCCGCGGCGGCGCTCGACGGGCGCCTGCGACGCGATCGCCCAGGGGATCGGCGCGCCGGGAAAGACACGGCGACGACGATCGCGCCAGGTTCGCGGGCTTCGCACGGCCCGCCTGGGCAGGAGTGTCTGAATGGCCTGCATCAGCTCCTCCAGCTTCACCGGCTTGTTCAGCCTCGCGCAGTTCTCGAGCGCGATATCGCGCAGCGTCGCAGTGGACATATCGCCGGTCAGCATGATCGCAGCGCGAAATGGAACAGCGATATGACCCGGGCCGGGGGTTTGGGCCGGCGGTAGATGAGGAGGTTCCGGGACGACTTCAGATCGAGCCGGGAGAACGGCGGATCGGCCTAGACGTCCTGCGATCCGGAACCGGTGCCGGCGCGGTGGCGACGATCCTGTCGAGAGGCTTCCTCCACTGCGTCCACATGAGCGGCTCGGAGCGTCGGGCCGGCAGGGTGGGGCCGGACGCCGTGTTCGTGCAGAAGCCCTTCACGGATATGGAGTTTGCCCGCGCTATCGACGACGCGATGGCAATCAGCGCCGCCGCCTGATCCGGCGCCGGCGCCGCTCGCCCGCGGGCTACGCCGGAGCCGCGATCCGGCGCTGCAGATGGAGCCAGATCAGGGCGACCGCGACGATCGCCAGCAACGGCACCACGGCGAGGTTGACCGTCTCCCAGCCGAGCAGGTTGAGCAGGCCGCCCGAGGAGAAGGCCGCGGTCGCAGTGGTGGCGAACATCACGAAATCGTTCAGTCCCTGCACCTTCGCGCGTTCGGCCGGGCTGTGGACCGTGGTGAGCAGCGTCGTGGCGCCGATGAACATGAAGTTCCAGCCGACGCCCAGCAGGGCGAGCGCCATGGCGAAGTTGAAGAATGCGACTCCGGCCAGGTTGAGCGCCACGCAGGCGAGATTCACCACGACGCCGACGGCGATGATATTGGTCGCGCCGTATCGGCGGATGAGGCTGCCCGTGAAGAAGGACGGCGCGAACATCGCGAAGATGTGCAGCTGGATCACCGTCGCCGAATCGGTGAATCCGAAACCGCAGCCGTACATCGCGAGCGGCGTCGACGTCATCACCAGCGACATCGTCGCATAGCCGAAGATGCCGGAGAGCAAGGCGACGACGCATGCCGGCTGGCGGAGGATCTCACCCAACGGCCGGCCCGCCGGCGCGGCTCTGTCGACGACGGGTCGCGGTATCCGCACCTGCGACACGACGACCGCCGTCACGACGTAGAAGCAGGCGAGACCGGCGTAGGCACCGGCATAGAGCACGGGCGAAAACAGGCCGACGGTCGCCTTCGCCACCTCGGGCCCGATGAAGGCGGCGAACAGTCCACCCGCCATGACCCAGGAGATGGCCTTGGCGCGGAAGGCCTCGCCGGCCGTGTCGGCCGCCGCGAACCGATAGAAGACGGCAAATCCGTTGGCGAACCCGGCCATCAGGATGGCGAAGGTGAAGAGCACGAAGTCGGCCGCGAATACCGCATATATCGCCGTCAGGGCGCCGAGAAAGCCGATCGTCGCACCGATGAGAAACCCGTTCCGCCGCCCCAGGCGCTGCATGATGAACGACGCCGGCAGCGTCGCGCACATGATCCCGACATGGTGGAACGCGATGGGCAGCGTCGCCAACGTCTTGTCGGACGCGAGCAGATGCCCCACGAGCGGCGAGGTCGAGATCATCAGCGATGTGCCGCTCATATAGAGCGCCTGGCACATCGCAAGCAGAAGCGCATTGCGCTTGGCGGGATCGGCGAAGAGCACTGCGGGATATCCAGTCGGCGCCAGAGGAAGCCGGACCTTACGCCCCCGCCCTGACCGCGTGCAATGTCATGCCGGCATGACTGAGATGTCAGGAACGCCGGTCCTGGACCCACTGGAAGAACAGGCCGGCCACGACCTCCCGTCCGGCGATGCGCCTCGCACGTTCGAGAAGCCGCCCGCGCGCCACTTCGAGATCGACCGTTGCATCGTTCGGCCACTTCTGCGCGAGGAGGCCGTGCAGTTCGACGTTGAACGCGTCCTCGATCCGCCGCATCGACACCATGACGGGGCTGTGATCCTCGCCCGGCGTCACCTCGATCACGATGTTCAGCGACAGCCGCCCCTTGATCCGGCCGTCCCGGATGACCGGGACGGTCATCGTGCGCATCGGCACGAATACGCCGGGAGCGCCTTCCTGGGGTGGCTGTGCCGGCTCGCCGCCTCCGCCCTGTGACGCACGCGCATGCGCGGTGCCGCTGTCCAGGCAGAAGGAGACGCCGCCGAAGGCCAGCAGCAGGAGGACGGAGAGGATGAAACGGATGCTTTGCATGACGGGCAGAAGGACCCGGGGCCGGTGAAAGCGGCCTTAATGGCTCACACGTGCGAGAAGCCGCGGCGGGTCAAAGTGACCGGCCGGCCGGCGGAATCGCGGAGGTCGACACCCCTGCCCGCCACGATGCGTCCGATTGCCGCAACCCCGGCGCCGCAGGCGCGTCCCGCGGCGGCGATCGCGGCGGCGTGGGCGGCCGGCGCCGTGAAGACGAGTTCGTAGTCGTCGCCGCCGGCCAGCGCCTCCAGCAGAAGGTCGGGCCGTGCGGCCACGATCCGCCGGGCGGCATCGGATAGCGGCACCGCCGCCATGTCGACGACCGCCCCGACGGCCGACGCCTCGCACACGTGCCCGAGGTCCGCCAGCAGCCCGTCGGAGACGTCCGCGCAGCCGTGCGCCAGACGAGGTCCACCGCCCTCGCCCGCCAGCGCCATGCCCAGCGCCAGACGCGGCTCGGGAAACCGGAAGGCTTCGGCCAGGAACGCGCGGTCGCCCGGCCCGGCACCCGGAAGATCGCGGTCCTGCACCGCCCAGAGACCGAAGAGGCCATCGCCGATGGGCCCGGACACGAAGACCGTGTCGCCTGCCGCCGCGTCGCTGCGCAGCAGGGCGCGGCCGTGCGGGACCGAGCCGAACGCGGTCAGCGTCAGGGTCAGCGGCCCGGGCGTCGACACGGTGTCGCCGCCGGCGAGGGCGATGCCGTAGCGGGCCTGCTCTCCGGCCAGTGCGTCGGCGAACGTCTCGATCCAGCCGTCGTCGATGGCTGCGGTCCAGGCGGTGTTCAGCAGGTAGCCTTCGGGCCGTGCCCCCTTGGCCGCGAGATCCGAAAGGTTCACCCGCATCAGCCGCCGCGCGACGTGGTCGGGGGCCTCGCCCTCGGGAAAATGGATGCCTTCGACGATCGTGTCGGTCGTCACGATGAGGTCGCGTCCCGCTTCCGGCACGATCCTCGCGGCATCGTCCACGAGACCGAGGGCGGCCGGGCTCGACGCGGCGAGCGGCGCGAAATAGCGCCGGATCAGCTCGAACTCACTGCTCCGGCGCACTCGGTCCACGGTCGCCGCCCCCATACTCGGCGGTGCGCGCCCCGCGCGCGACCCTGTCCAGGATGCCGTTCGCCAGCGACGCCTCGCGCTCGGAGAAGAAGTCGCCGGTGATATCGACATATTCCGCGAGCACGATCCGCGGCGGCACGTCGGGCATGGCGATCAGTTCGTAGGCCGCGGCACGCAGGATGGCCCGCAGCACGACCTCGATCCGCGGCACCTGATGACCGGGGGCCATGGCCTCGGTCAGCAGGGCGTCGATCTCCGTCTGGCGCTCGACGACCCCGCGCAGCAGCACAGTGAAGAACTTCGGGTCGGCGTTGAGGTGCATGCCCTCGTCGGTCTGACCGAGGCGGTGCTGCTCGAACTGGCGCAGCACGGCCTCGGGCTTCTCGCCGTTCAGGTCGATCTGGTAGAGCGCCTGGACCACGGCCAGCCGTGCCATGCGCCGCCGCGACGGCTTCGTCCCGCCCTCGCCCCGCCTGCTACCCGTCGTCTGCGTCATCAAGATGCCCCGGCGGCGAAGCGGCGTTTCAAGGCGATCATGCCGAGACATGCGCGTACGGCCTCGCGTCCCTTGTCCTTGCCTTCCGGCGACGCCCGCACCCGCGCCTGCGCGCCGTTCTCGGTCGTCAGCAGGCCGAATCCGACGGGAACGAGGCGCTCCACCGCCATGGTCTGCAGCGCGCGGGCGACCTCGTTGCAGATGAGGTCATAATGGCTCGTCTCGCCACGGATGACGCAGCCGAGGCCGAGATAGCCGTCGAACCGCCGCCCGCCGCGCGTCCCGGCGTCCAGCGCGAGCGCGATCGCGCCCGGGATCTCGAACGCACCGGCCACGTCGATCCGCTCCCACGTCGCGCCCTGTTCCTCGAGAGCGGCGACGGCTCCCCGGCAGAGATCCTCGACGATCTCGGTATAGTACGGCGCCACCACGAGCAGGACGTGCGGCGCGGCTCCTTCGGACATGGTCGGTATCCTCGATCAGACGATTTTGCGCGACGACATCCCGTGGATACCGTCGCCGGGCCGGAATATCTCCGCCGGACCTAGTGCGGGATCGGTCGCTGCTCGATCACGCGCAGTCCGTAGCCGTCCAGTCCCACGATCGTCCGCGGCGTGTTCGACAGCAGCACCATGTCCCGGACGCCGAGATCGAGGAGGATCTGGGCCCCCATGCCGTAGTCGCGCAGCTCGCGGCTGTCGGGCTGGAAGCCGTCCTTCTGATCCTTCTTGATCCGGTCGGAGACCGAACTGAGACGCGATTCGCGGATGATGACGATGACGCCCCGCCCGGCGGCGCCGATCGCGCGCATGGCACGGTGCAGTTCGCCGCCGCGATCGTGCGCGCGGTCACCCAGCACGTCCTCGATGATGTTGACCGCGTGCATGCGCACCAGCACAGGCTCCGGCCCGTCGAGATTGCCCTTCACCAGTGCGATGTGTTCAGCCTGGTTGACCTTGCTGCGGTAGACGATCAGCCGGAAATCGCCGCCATACTGGCTGTCCAGGTGCGATTCGACCATCTTCTCGACCAGGCGGTCGTAGCGGCGGCGATAGGCGATGAGGTCGGCGATCGAACCGATCTTGAGCCCGTGATGGCGCGCGAACTTCACCAGGTCCGGCAGCCGCGCCATGGTGCCGTCGTCGTTCATGATCTCGCAGATCACGGCGGACGCGTTGAGGCCGGCGAGCCGGGCGATGTCGACCGACGCCTCGGTGTGGCCGGTGCGGACCAGCACGCCGCCGTCCCGGGCCTCCAGCGGGAAGATGTGGCCGGGCGTGACGATGTCCTCGGGCCCCTTGGACGTGTCGATCGCCACCGCGATGGTGCGGGCGCGGTCGGGTGCCGAGATGCCCGTGGTGATCCCTTCCCGCGCCTCGATCGACACGGTGAACGCCGTCGTCTGCCGGCTGCGCGACGCGCGCGGCATCATCGGGATGCCGAGCTGCTTGATGCGCTCGCCCGTAAGTGCGAGGCAGATCAGGCCGCGGCCGAAACGGGCCATGAAGTTGATCGCCTCGGGGGTCGCCATCTGCGCCGGGATGCAGAGATCGCCTTCGTTCTCGCGGTCCTCGTCGTCGACCAGGATGAACATCCGGCCGTTGCGCGCCTCCTCGATGATGTCCTCGCTGGGGCAGAGGGCTTCGAGGTCTTCGGGCCGGCGCTCGGAAGCGGCCGGGTCGAAGCGCGCGAGATTGTCTAGTTCTTTCGCCACGTCGGTCCGTTCTCCATCAGCCGGGCGACGTACCGCGCCAGCATGTCGATTTCCATGTTGACCCGATCGCCCGGCGCCAGCTCCCCGAGGGTCGTTTCGGTCTGCGTATGCGGGATGAGGTTCACCCCGAAGCAGCCATCCTCGACTTCGTTTACCGTCAGCGAGACCCCCTCGATGGTCGCCGACCCCTTTTCCGCGATGAAGGCGAACAGATCCGCCGGCGGCCGGAACGAAAGCCGCAGGCTGTCCCCCTCGGGACGCCGCGCCACGACCTCGGCCACGCCGTCGACGTGCCCCGACACGAGGTGTCCGCCCAGTTCGTCGCCCAGTTTCAGCGCGCGTTCCAGGTTGATCCGTGTCCCCTCGTGCCATCCGCCCAGGGTCGTACGGCTCAAGGTCTCGGCCGACGCCTCGACGGCAAACCAGCCCGGCCCCTTTTCGACGACCGTCAGGCAGGGGCCGGAACATGCGATCGACGCGCCGATCGCGATGCCCGCGGTGTCGTAGGCGGTGGCGATTTCGAACCGCGTATCGCCTCCGGCAACCACGGCCCGCACGTGCCCGACATCGGTAATGATCCCCGTGAACATGTCGCAAACCTAGCCTTGCCGCGCGAAGGTTTCCAGGGCGTCATCGCCGACGGTCTCGACGGCGAGGCGCCGGAACCGCGGCGCCGCGGCGAGCGATCCCAAACCCAATGGTCCCGATACGGGGCGACCGTCGCCACCGATCACCATGGCTGCGCGAAACCAGTATAGCCGGTCGACGAGTCCTGCGGAAAGAAGGGCGGCACCGATGATGCCGCCTCCCTCGACGAGGACGCGGGTCAGACCGAGCGCACCGAGTGCGCCGAGTGCGGCGGCGAGATCGGGCCGTCCGCCCGCACCGACTTCGGCGACCCGCACGAGCCGCACACCGGCGGATTCCAGTGCAGCGGCGCGCGCCGGATCCGCATCTGCGCGGCAGACGATCCAGGTCGGCACGTCCGTCGCGGTCCGCACGACCCTGGCCGTGAGCGGAATGCGGAGCCCGCTGTCGAGGACCACCCGCACGGGCGACCGGTCCTCGAGCCCCGGAAGGCGGCATGTCAGGTCGGGATCGTCGACGACCGCCGTCTCGCTGCCGACCAGGACGGCGTCATAGGTGGCGCGCAGCGCATGCGCGCGGGCACGCGCCGCCTCGCCGGTGATCCAGCGGCTTTCGCCCGAAGCGGTGGCGATGCGGCCGTCGAGGGTCGTGGCCGTCTTCAGCGCGACCAGTGGCCGGCCCTCCCGGATGCGCAGGAAGAAACCCGCGTTCGTCTCGGCAGCCACCGAAGCGCCGACCCCGGTCACCACGTCGATGCCGCACGCACGCAGGCGCGCGAGTCCCCCGCCGCTGACGCGGGGATCGGGATCCTCCAGGGCGACGACGGCGCGGGACACGCCGGCGCCGATCAGCGCCTCGGTACAGGGCGGCGTCTTGCCCCAGTGATTGCATGGCTCGAGCGAGACATAGGCGGTGGCGCCGCGCGCCGCCTCGCCCGCACGGCGGAGGGCCTCGGTCTCGCCGTGCGGTCGCCCGCCCGGCTGCGTCCAGCCGCGCCCGACGACCCGGCCGCCGGCCACCAGCACGCAGCCGACGGACGGATTGGGCCAGACCCTGCCGAGCCCGCGCTGGGCCAGCCCCAGCGCCGCGTCCATGAAACGGGCGTCCATGTCCGCTGCGCCGGCCCGGTCAGTCGCCCGGGGCACCGATCGTGCCGACGAAATCCTCGAAATCCTTCGCTTCGCGGAAATTCCGGTAGACCGACGCGAACCGCACATAGGCTACCGGATCGAGAGTGGACAGCGCCGCCATCACCCCCTCGCCGATCTTCTTCGCCGGTATCTCCGTCTCGCCCGACGTCTCGAGCTGGCGGACGAGGCTGCTGATGACCCGTTCGACGCGTTCGTCCTCGACCGGCCGCTTGCGCAACGCCACCCGCATCGACCGCTCCAGCTTGTCGCGGTTGAAGGGTTCGCGCTGGCCGTTCGACTTCACGACCATCAACTCGCGCAGATAGACGCGCTCGAAGGTGGTGAAGCGCGCGCCGCAACCCGGACAGAAGCGACGGCGTCTGATGGCCGTGTTGTCCTCGGTCGGACGCGAGTCCTTCACCTGGGTGTCGTCGTGCTGGCAGAACGGACAGCGCATCCTTCAGCCTCCCCTGCGGCCGGCCGCGCTCACAATCCGGCGTAGATCGGGAAGCGCCCGCAGAGCGCCAGAACCTTGTCCCCGACCTCGCGCTCGACCGCACTGTTGTCGTCGGGATTGGCCCGGACGCCGTCGAAGACGTCGGCGATCAGTTCGCCGACCTCGCGGAACTCGGCGGTGCCGAAGCCGCGCGTCGTCGCCGCCGGCGTGCCGAGGCGGAGCCCGGAGGTGATCGCCGGCTTCTCGGGGTCGAAGGGGATCGCATTCTTGTTGCAGGTGATGCGCGCCCGCTCCAGCGCCGCCTCGGCCACCTTGCCGGTCAGCTTCATCGGCCGCAGGTCGACGAGCATCAGGTGCGAATCGGTGCCGCCGGCCACGATGTCGAGCCCGCGCCCCATCAGCGTCTCGGCGAGCGCGTTGGCGTTCGCCACGACCTGCTTGGCGTAGTCTGCGAACTCCGGCCGCAGCGCCTCGCCGAAGGCGACCGCCTTCGCGGCGATGACGTGCATCAGCGGGCCGCCCTGCAGGCCCGGGAACATCGCCGAGTTGATCTTCTTGCCGATCTCCTCGTCGTTGGAGAGGATCATGCCGCCGCGCGGCCCGCGCAGCGTCTTGTGCGTCGTCGTCGTCACCACATGCGCGTGCGGCAGCGGGCTGGGATAGACGCCTGCGGCGACGAGGCCGGCGAAGTGCGCCATGTCCACCATGAAGAAGGCGCCGACCTCGTCCGCGATCGCGCGGAAACGGGCGAAGTCGATGATGCGCGGATAGGCGGAGCCGCCGGCGATGATCAGCTTCGGCTTGTTCTCGCGGGCGAGGCGCTCGACCTCCTCATAGTCGATCAGCCCGTCCTGCCGGCGCACGCCGTACTGGACCGGCTTGAACCACTTGCCCGAGAGGTTCGGGGCCGCACCGTGCGTGAGGTGGCCGCCGGCGGCGAGCGACATGCCCAGGATGGTGTCGCCGGGCTGGACGAGGGCGAGCATCACGCCCTGGTTCGCCTGCGCGCCCGAATGGGGCTGCACGTTGGCGAAGGCGCAGCCGAAGAGCTGGCGCGCCCGCTCGATGGCGAGACGCTCCGCGACATCGACGAACTCGCAGCCGCCGTAGTAGCGCCGTCCCGGATAGCCCTCGGCGTATTTGTTCGTCAGGACCGATCCCTGGGCGTCCAGCACCGCACGAGACACGATGTTCTCGGAGGCGATCAGCTCGATCTGCTCCTGCTGGCGACGGAGTTCGTCGCGGACGGAGCCGAACAGCTCGGGGTCGCTGTCGGAGAGGCGGTCGTCGAAGAAACCGTTCCGCTGCTGCGGGGCGGCCTTGCTGGCGAGCGACATGGGGAGAAGAGCTCCTGCGTCGGCAAACGGAAGTGGCGCCGGACGGAACTGACCGCCCAGCGTCGGCACACCCTACCAAGTCTCGTCGTCGGGTGCCAGTCGGGCACCAATGGCGGTTCCGAAGCGGCGGTATCAGGCCTGCTTGGCGTCGATCAGCCTGCGCCGGATCTCGCGCGTGCGGCGGATCCGCTGCTCGATCTCCTCGCCCTCGCCCCAGCGAATGGCGCGCTGGAGACGGGCCAGATCCTCCTGCATGCGCTGGCTCACTTCGAGCAGCGCGTCGCGATTGTTCAGGAAGATGTCGCGCCACATGATCGGGTCCGACGCCGCGATCCGCGTGAAGTCGCGAAAGCCGCTCGCCGCGAACTGCACCACTTCCTGCTGCAGGTGCTCGCCCAGGTCGGAGGCCGTTCCGACGATCGTGAAGGCGATCAGGTGCGGCAGGTGCGAGGTGACGGCCAGGACCTGGTCGTGATGGCCGGGATCCATCACCTCGATCATCGCGCCGCAGGCACGCCACAGGTCCGACAGCCGGTCGACCGCAGCCCTATCCGTGCCCGGCGGCGGCGTCAGGATGCACCAGCGGCCGTCGAACAGTTCGGCGAAGCCCGCTTCCGGGCCCGAATGCTCGGTGCCGGCGATCGGATGGCCGGGGACGAAGTGCACGCCCTCCGGGATGCACGGTCCCAGGTCGCGCACGACGCACTGCTTGACCGACCCAGTGTCGCTGACGATGGCACCGGGCGAAAGGGCCGGCCGCATCGCAGCGCCGATGTCGGCGAAGGTGCCGACCGGCGTGCAGACGACGACCAGATCGGCGCCGCGTACCGCCTCGGGCACCGACGACGTCGTGCTGTCGGCGAAGCCCAGCCGTTCCACCGACGCGAGGACCTCCTCGCTGCTGTCGCAGGCGACCACGTGACCGGCCAGGCCGCCGCGCCGGATCGCCCGCGCCAGCGAGGAGCCGATCAGGCCGATGCCGATCAGTGCGATACGGTCGAAAACTGGTTTGTCCGCCATCTCTGCCCGAATGGGTGCGCGCCGGCC
>Ga0209643_1000613_pt1 | contig 54441 bp, 57 predicted proteins | sample AutmiccBRH37_all_FD_187383 | JGI IMG/M metagenome (GOLD analysis project Ga0209643, IMG submission 187383) | Deep subsurface microbial communities from Mt. Terri, Switzerland - Autotrophic microbial communities BRH/37_all (SPAdes) (version 2) | ecosystem: Environmental > Aquatic > Deep...
AGACGAGCTGTATTCTATTGTTCAACTATAAAAGCTGTTTTTTATGTGGATTTATTGAATAGTCATAATAGCATAATGTGACATAATTACCGATATATTGACATTCCTGTAGTGATAATATAGAATAGTTACTAAATATGAATGCAACAAAATTACTATAAAGTTGCATGTCATGGTTTAGTTTACCAAAATAATTACCTATGTTTCCCATGAATTCAAAAGAGCAGCTAATAAAAAAAGTCGCAAAGTACTATATTTGTACTTCTGCGGCTCTTTCCTGTATCTTAATTGTTTGTTCCATAAGGGAAGAAGATTAGATGTTCCACTAAAATACGATGCCGTGCAATAAGATATGAAACGAATTGAAACAAAAGAATTTGAAGAAGCCGGCAATAAGCGGTTTAAAGTGGAAAGAAGATTTGCGACGATGGTGAGAAATCACGGGTTGCGGAGATGCCGGTATGTGCGATTAGGGAGGGCAAAAATTCATATCATTTTAGCAAATATGGCATGCAATATAGTCAGGATGGTAAATTTACTTTGCCAGCCTAGCCTTGCTGCCTCGCAAAACTAAAGAGCTCCGGTAAAGGAGCTCAATAAAAGGCTGTACTTGGTAATATATACAGAATAGTCGCTGATACATTACCATATAAAGTGATATCTGCGAAAATCTCAATGAATAATCATTCATGTCGGGGGAAAACCTTGACTTTTATGGCCATTTTTAGTGACTTCCGTGGCACCTTATCCTTCTTCAGGTCAAATTATCTATTCTTGATTATTCCCTTTATCCTCTCAATTACCTTATTCCTCAGCTCAGTGACTCCTGCAAAATCCATGCTGCCTACATAGCTTTTTTCCATATCGTCATGGAGCAGCTTCGCCAGCTTTATTCTCCTGACTCCTTCCTCCAGCATCCGGCTGTATACTTCCCTGTCCTTTGCAAGCAACTCTGCTTTATCCTCAAACTTGCCTGCATCTATGACTTTATCCAGGTCTATTATCTTGTATGCCCTTGCCTCCATTTTGGGATTCACTGTAACTGCTATCTTCAGACTTTCTATTACCAAGGTCTGCAGTCTGTCGGGGTTCAAAGGCTGGTGATACAGCTCGACTGCATAGCCCTTCATGTTGTATTCCCCGGCCAGATAAGACAATATCTCTGTTGATATGGTGCCTACACCGTCTTTCAGATAGTAGCAGATACAGTTGCTCTGTATTATGGTGTCGATATAATCCACCAGTCCATCAGGAGTTATTGCACTGTCAAAAAGATGCCTTATGGCTGCATTCTTATTGAGGATATCCACACCATCCACCAGCTCATATCTGAGTGTCAGCTTAAGCTTGTTCAGTTTTTCCTGGTCAACTCCCTCTCCTATAATCACTTCCACATCGTCCTGCATTTCCTTTGCCGACATTAAATACCTGTACGCGCTGTAAAACCTCATTCTTACCTGCTTGTTGTAATTGATGATGCTATACTTATCCTTTACAAGCCCAGGCTCATTCCAATACTCCCCAAGATTCAATATCTCATCAACCGCACCGGGGTTTTTGGGATCCACCACATGAGGGGCGGTTCCATCCAGCAGTGCTACATTTGCCTTTTTAATCACCAGTCCGTCCAGGGATTTGTTGTCAGATGAGCAGTAATGAAGCTCGACATCATTGCCTTGTTTTACAAACTCCTCTGCGATGGTCTTCATGAAGCTTGATTTCCCTACACCGGGACCACCTTTGATTACAAATATCCTCTCAGCATCCTCAGGTATGATTTGGTCATAGAATGAGTAGAAGCCTCTGCTTGTGTTGCCACCGGGAAACACCTTCTTGACATTGCCCCTTTGAGCCATACTAATACCTCCAAAAAAAATTTTAAAATTACTACATAATATGCAAAGCCCTTGCTTTATGTAATTAATATATATTCTTTTGAAGATTAATAGTCTACTGATATAGCAGAATACGATATATCATTAATATGAACATGCAAAGGGAATATATTTATGGCATACCTTTTATAAGCTACAGCTTTTTGCGTCAGAATATGAAACAGCTTTGGGTTATTTGCCCATTCTGTTTTCCACCGGTACATATTCAACCTCATAACCAAATGCTCTTGGTCCCAGGACATTAATTCCTCTTGGCTTACGGAAGACATCACGTGCTTTAAGTGCGATAACCGCAACTTTTTGTCCTTCCTCAATTTTATTGTTGGTGTACGGCTCTCCTGTTTCGGCATTAACTACAATCAGCATATCCGGACTTGTGACATATATCTCACCGTTTTTCCAGCAGATATGGTTTTCATTCTTAAACCAGATTTTCAAGGTTGTCCCCTTAAAACTTCCCTCACCGGTAAATGTATGATAACCCCAGTAATATCCTACTCTGTCTTCCCACTCCTTTTTTGTAACTGTACCTTTGCAAATTACCCAACCTCCCAGCTTTTTGACAGCAGCTTCGATGGGATCATGCCCCGCTTCCCGCTCTTCACGAATCAGCTTTCCCAGTTCATAGCACTCGGTCATGGTTCCATGAATGATAGTTTCTTTAGTATCCCTGCCGTTCATTAAAAATCCTGCTTGGCCGCATATAGCATAGCCTGCAGCACTAATCAGCTTGCCAATTCTCTCGGCCATTTGCCAATTGATTGCCCCGGTAATAATGCCTGTATTTCCCCAACCGTCACATGAGGTGATAGGCAGCAAGCTCTTTTCAAATATATATGGCGTAGTTTGCTGGATTTCAGGTATAGCCCTTCCTGTATAGTCCCCATCAAGAGCAACAATACCATTTTCGGCCGCTGCTGCAATACATGCGGCAGCATTCCCCCCACCAAGTTCAATAGGAATGAGAGCTTTTGCCTTTTTGCCTGCATATTTTTCAAGTGCCTTTACGGACAATGCAAGAACATCTTTGTAGTCATACTTTTGTTCTGTCAGGCCAAAGGTTTTCATCTCTTTAACAGTATCCTCAGTAAGAGGAGCAATTGAGCCCATTAAAAACGGGCATATTGTATATTCATCATCTTTAATATCCAAAGAATCAACCCAGCCTACTTCAAGCCCTTTATTGATTTGTGCCATAAGGAGTTCAACTCCTGTAATGTAATCTCCGCCGCCGCCAGTGCCGTAGAATGTACAGCCTCTTACAAAATCCTCGACTTCTTGTCGTGTCTTAAGTAATCTTTTTAGCATCATACTCTTCCTTTCTATTTATATTAAATGGCATCTTACAAAGTGTTCAGATGCAATTTCCTTCATTATCGGATCATTAACAAAGCACTCTTCCCTGACAAGGGGGCATCTGGTATTAAAGCTGCAGCCCGTTGGTACATTAACAGGACTGGGTATTTCACCTTTTGGTGTGATTTTAGTCTGTTTAAGCGCTTCCTCCTCTTCACTTATTACCGGTATGGCAGATAGCAGCATCTGCGTATATGGATGCCTCGGCTCAGCAAAAAAAGTTTCAACCGGTGCGATTTCAGCTATTTTTCCTAGATACATAATTGCGACCTTAGTTGCCAGATTTCTCATTAAACTTAAGTCATGGGTTATAAACAAATAAGATAAACTATGTTGTTTTTGCAGCTTCAAAAGCATATTAATTATCTTCGCTTGAACAGAAACATCAAGTGAGGATGTCGGTTCATCAAGTACAATCATTGATGGATTTGTTGAAAGAGCTCTGGCAATTGCCAGCATCTGACGCTCTCCACCCCCAAGGGATGAAGGATACTTATACAAGTACTCTGCCGGCAATTCAACTGCTTCAAGCAGTTGAATCAATTGTCCCTCCGGGTCATTCTTGTCTATCATTCCATGAATCGACAGAGGCAAAGTCAATATCTGCTTGACGTTTCTTTGAGGATTTAAGGTCGTCCCCGGATCTTGGAACACTATTTGTATCTCTTTTTTAAATTTAGTAGCTCGTTTTGATGAGCTTTGACTAATGTCCTCGCCTTTAAATGTCATTTTGCCGGCCGTTGCCCCATACATACCAATAACATTATAGGCCGTTGTGCTTTTACCAGACCCGGATTCACCAACAAGTCCCAAGGTCTCCCCTTCCTTAATGGTGAAACCAATACCGTCGATTGCCTTTACAAACATACCTTTTTGCGCACCTTTGGAAATGGGGAAGTACTTTTTCAATCCCTTTACTTCAAGTATAGTTTTACTCAAATATAGCACCTCCCATCATTAATAATAGAGGAAGCAGGCTACCTGATGCTCGCTGCCTACATCCTTATATTCCGGTTTCTCAGCTTGACAACGCTCAAATGCCTTTGGGCATCTGGGTGCAAAACGGCATCCCTCACTAGGATTCAGGTAATTTGGGATTCTACCGGGAATTCCCTCTGATACACCACCTCCGGAAAGCTTCGGTATACAATCCATCAGTGCCTGTGTATACGGATGCAATTGGTTCTTGAACAACTCTCCGGTGGGCGCAGTTTCAACCATGCTTCCCGCATACATAACATAAATTCTATCTGTTGTTTCTCTGGCTACTCCAAGAGAATGTGTAATCAAAATTAGTGAACTCCCCTTATCTTCAACTCTATCCTTCAATATCTTCAAAACTTGATCTTGAATTGTGACATCAAGATTGGTCGTCGGCTCATCGGCGATAACCAAATCCCGTGGTGTTGCCAATGACATTGCTATTGATATTCTCTGCCTCATGCCACCGCTTAGCTGAAAGGGATAGCTTTGCAAGATACGCTCAGGATCAGGCATGGATGTTTCTTTAAGTGCCTTTACTGCCAATTCCTGCTGCACACTCTTTTTTTCTGCGTCCGGTTGGCCTGAATACTTTATAACAGAATGCATCTGGCTGCCAATGGTAAAAACAGGATTCAGTGACATTGTTGGATCTTGGAATATCATAGAAATGCCTGATCCCCGCAATTTTTTAAGCTCATTTTTATTCATTTTCAATACATCTCTTCCGTTAAAAAAGATTTCTCCTTTAGGTATTGAAGCCTGTTTAACCAGTATTCTGAGTATGGATTTGACAGTTGTTGTTTTTCCACAGCCTGTCTCACCAACTATACTTATTTTTTCACCTTTTCCAACGTTAAGATTTACTCCATTTAGTACCTTGACCTGTCCGGCAAAGGTTCTGTACCAGACATGCAAATTTCTAACATCTACTATCTTATCACTCAATTCAATCACTCCTCACTCGAAAGCATATCCTTGACTCCATCTCCCATGAGGTTGAATCCAAGTACAACCACCATAATCGCCAGAGCAGGAAAAATTGCTATCCACCACTGTGCCGGCAGGAACTTTGCACCGTCAGAAACCATGGTTCCCAAGGCCGGTATTGGAGGCTGCTCGCCTAAGCCAACAAAACTAAGGGAAGCACCCGTCAAAATAACCCATCCCATGTCAAGAGTCATTTTTGTAAATATCGGACCTAAGCAGTTTGGTAATATCTCTCGGAACAAGATATGACGTTTGCTTGCGCCAAGCAGCTCTGCAGATTTTACATAAAGCTCATTCCTTAGGGTTGTTGTCATTCCATAGACCAACCGGGTGTACCATGGCCACCAGGATACACAGACAGCCATCATAGAGTTAAACAATGTCGGCCTTAAAATTGCACATACGCACAATGCCAAAATAAGCGGTGGAAGTGCTAAAAACACATCCGTTACTCTCATAATAAGGGTGGATATCCATTTGCCCTTCCAGTATCCTGCAATCAACCCGAGAATACCTCCTATAGGGACAACAACAGCCAAAACTCCTATGCCCATTGTGAGTGCACCACGGAAAGCATAGAATATTCGACTCATAATATCTCTGCCAAAAACATCTGTGCCCATCCAGTAGATACTGTTTGGTGCAATGCTTGCTCCTTTAAAATTAACATATGCTCCGACATGTTCAGGATATGGTGCTATAAGAGGCTGAAAAACAGCCAGGAAGATAACAATGCAAACAATAGCAAGACCCACAACCGACATTCTGTTCAGCGAAAATTTATACCAGGCTTTTTTAATATTTTCATACTTATCTCTTTTGATAACAACTCTTTCTTGCCTGTTATTCATCAACTGAGTATTATTCATTGCTTTCACCTCCCATTAAACGCACTCTTGGGTCTAAATATGCCACTACTATATCTATTAAGATATTAACAATAATAAATACGATTCCCAGAATCATTACAACGGCAGATATGGCATTCAAATCTTTATTGAGCATTGCCTGCATGCCGTATTTTGATAATCCGGGATAGTTAAAAAGCTGTTCTACTAAAAAAGCGCTTCCAAAAAGTGAGGCTATATCAAGGGACAAAACCGAAATAGTTGGAATCAATGAGGGCTTTAGTAAATAATTAAACAGTATTTTTTTCTCAGGAATACCATAAGCCTGTTCTGCAAGGATATAGTCTTTAGTGGAGTTTTCTGTCATAGAAGAACGAGTTATTCTCGCTGCCTGCGCTAACCCACCCAGCATAAGTGCTATAGCGGGCAGAATTAAATGTGATAAGGCATCTTTAAATCCCACAGTATCTCCATTTAATAAAAAGTCTATGGTATACATCCCTGTAACTGTCGGAGGAGATATGATAGTAAGCCCCACGCGGCCTGTTGTTGGAAATATAGGGAGAGCATACCCGAAGACCAGCATAAAAATAATAGCCCATACAAATGCAGGAGAAACGATTCCCAAATATGAAATTATCCTTATTACACCATCAAGCCATGAGTCTGCATATTTTGTAGACAGTATACCAAGCAAGATACCGCCTAAAGCCATCAAGATCGCCGATATACTCACAATCTCCAAGGTTGCAGGTAAAAACTCTTTTATGTCTTCCATAACCGGACGCCTGGTCATAAGTGATTTACCCAAATCCATTTTCAAAGCTCCCTTTAGCCATAGTCCGTATTGCGTAACAAATGGCTTGTCAAGGTGCATTTCTTCCCTGAGTGACTGTACGACTTCTTCCGGTGCTCTGGGACCGAGAGCCTGTCTCGCAGGGTCTCCCGGAATTACTCTTCCAATTATGAATACAAGAATGGAAAGCCCCAAGAGAACCAAAAAATATGTTCCTATCTTTTTCAACCAATTTACCAGCATCTATTTTATCCTCCTTTGCTATATAATTTATTACAAAGGGGGCTCTCACATTTGGGCAGGCACCTGAACCTTCACTGATATTACAGGAGATTATTGCGTTTTACCCTTTTGAAAGAGCCCCATTATTTAGTTTTCTATAGCACTAATTATCTCTTATCAGGATAAACCTTCATGTTATGGACATAAAGACTATAGCCCATAGGATAAACGAAGCTTTTGCCTTCCTTGAGGAATAGATAAGGATTCCAGTCAACATATCCAACCTGGCATGCGCGCTTTTCTACCCAGTCAAAAAGCCAGAGTGTCGGACAAAGATCGTTAATGAAAACCTGAATCTTCTTATACTTCTCAAAACGTTCATCCATGTCAGTTGTTGCCAGAGCATCTTCAATCATAGCGTCAAGTTCATCATTTTGAACCCATTCCATCTGCTCCCAAGTTCCGGTAGACGATGAATGATATCTTGTCTTAAGCATGGCTCCTGCTTCAAAGTAGCTTGGAGAAGTATTAACCAATGAAGCATTCGGTGTTGTTTCAACTGTCTGTGCATCTGCAATCATTGAACCAAAGGGCTTCTTTGTAACTTCGATTTTAACTCCAAGCTCGGCAAGGTTCGCCTGAAGAAGCAAGGCAATTTTCTCTTGTTCAGGAACCTCTGCACACCACGACATTGTAATATTCCATTTGCTTGGATCGTTAGCATATTTAGATAGCGCAAGTTCTTCCTTCGCTTTTTCAAGATTGTACTGATATGGCACTATATCGCGATTAGCTCCTGGGATAATTCCCGGAACTGTTCCGAAGGACCGCTTGGCACCCGGATAAATTTGTTCCAGAACTGTGTCATAATCAAAACAATAAGCCATAGCTTTTCTGAAGTGTATATCATCCGTCGGCGCCTTTTTAGTATTTAAACAAAGATTCATATTAGTGCCGCTTTCGTAAGCAATAACATCTACGCCTTCAAATGTATCCATAGTATTATAATTTTCAAGGGGCTGAATTTCATCTGTAATTTCAAGTTCTTTGTTCGCCATTGCTGTCCTGACCGAAACCGGTTCAATAGCACCCGATAATTTAAAGTACTTCGGAGCATCCTCTTCCCATCCAAGGAAATAATCCGGGAACTGTTCGCCGAGAACATACTCCTCAAGCTTCACTTCCTTTGCAAAGTATGGGCCTGAGCCTGCATCATTTGTCAGCAGCCACTGCTTGCCATAATCACCAAATTCTCCATAGGTTGCAGTGCTTTTATCAAGGTGTTCCATAACGAGTTTTTCCTCGACAATCATAAAGCGGATCAGCGATGAGATAAAGGGTCCAAAAGGTCTTTCAAGTGTCATGACTACTGTGGTATCATCTACTGCTTCAGCTTCCTTTACAACTCCCTTGTAAAGATAGGCATAACCTTCTCCGATAGTGAGCATTCTATTCATGCTGAATGCAACGTCACTGGCCTTCATGATGTTGCCACTGTGGAACTTAACATCATCACGGATTTTGAAGGTATATTTAAGACCATCCTCCGATACTTGCCACTCCTTTGCTATATGTGGAGCAGCTACACCATCTATTTGCGGAAATACCAGCGGGTCATAAATATTGACCAATGTGATGCTGTCGGAGAAGTCGCTGCCCACCGCCGGGTCAAAATATGTTGGCCAGTCCTCTGTCATTCTAATGATGCTCAACATATCTCCTTGAGCAGTAACTGTCGTTTCACTGCTGCTTGACGGGGTATTCGATGTAGTATTCGAGTTTCCCCCGGGTGTACATGCCGCAAGGCTTATAGCCATGCAAGCGACCAAGAGTAATGCTAATAACCTTCTCTTCATTTACATTTTCCTCCTCATTCTATTTTTCTGGTGCGTGACTTATTTTCCCATCTGTCGCGCAATTGAAATCAATTCAGGGTGAACAACTTTCCCATTATCAGTAAGCTTTTCATCTCCAACCCAGATTGTTGAATTCAGGCAGATACCATCAGCATGAGTTGCGGCGTCACCAAGCCCTCCTTCAAACATTGGCCCTTGATAACCTATCCCCCATTCTGTTGCCCCCCATATCCTTTCATCCTCGGTACATAAACCGCAAAGCTTTGAGCCGGGATTAAAGCCATAAGAAATATGAGCCAGATTATACATTCTTAGGTCATCAAATGCAGCAAGCCATTTAGCAACAAGCTTAGCTTCTTCTTTGCCCTTAATATCAACTATCTTACCTGCTTTAACAGTCAACTCAATTGGATTTGCCAGAACGCCAAGCTCCGCCTCTCCACCTCCGGAGAATGAACCGTCAAATACTATTGTGCCGTTAATGCTGGTTTCAATAGGAGCCCAGCCCATCTGTCCAATCAGGAAGTGAGCTCCGGGGGTCGCAGCGCCAAGCTCATTCAAGATCGGTCTCGACTGATCATTTTCGAAGGAAACATCTGTTCCACCCGGCGATGTAATCCTCATTTTCTCAACTTTAGCAGTTAGCTCAACAACCTTATTCTGAAACTGGCTCTGCAGATTCATATCAAGATTTGCAATACATCTTGTAACTTGCTCTTTATCAAGTCCTCCAAGGAAAAGATAGCGTGTTTTCCCGTTACCCATGGCTTCTATCCAAGGGGATGAATAAAGAAGCCACTGATTATTAAACTCAATCCATACATCTGCTGCAGGTATCGCAACCTTCAGCGGTTCAGGCAGTCTTGCATCTGCAACCTTTCCATACCCTGACGGAGTTGAATGCCATGCAACCATAACCTTTGCTCCAAGTGCTTCGGCAGCCTGAGCCACTGCTTCAACCGGTGCAAAATCCATTACCGAATCAACTGTAATCAGCACTGATTCGCCCGGCTGAATTTTGCACATGTCTTTTGCTATGATATATCCGGCTTTCCCTAGTTCCAACGAGTACATACCCGGCATAAATAATACCACCCTTCTTTTGTCATTTATAAATAATATAATTAGTTAATGACTCAAGTGCTTGGTCAAGCCCTTCAATAAACTGCTTTTCATCACCCATACACTTATTCTTGAAGCTTTCTATCTGCTTACCCAACTCGAAGTAAAATTCATCCGTATCCTCACGCTTTTGCATTCCCAGCAGTATTGAATACGCATCCAGCAGTCTTAATGGGCCATATAAAGGCGGTTCATCTATACATCCTTTTGCACTTGTTATCAAATAAGAAAATATTCTGTCCTGATCATCTCTATTCATTTGCTTTTGCCTCGCTCTCCCAACCTTCATAATGAATCACTTCAGAAAGACTTTTTCTTGTCGGAGCTTTGGGAGGATTTTCATAGTACCCTACAGTTATAAGCATCAGTGCAGCAACTTCACTTGACAGCCCTAAAATCTGACCTACAGATTTTTCATTATAGGATTTAACTACACAAGCTCCAAGGCCTAGCTCATGGGCTTTCAGCAAAATATTCTGTGCCGCAAAAGCAATGTCTACAGGTGCATTCCTTCTGGCGAACGCTCCGCCTCTAGCCTCCGCATCAGAAAGGTCAACACAAATTGCTATAACACAATGGGCTGTTTTGGGCATACCGGGTGAAAACAGTTTGATTTTTTCAAGTTTTTTTTCTTCTTGTATCACCACAAAATGCCATAGTTGAAGGTTACTTGCCGTCGGAGCCCATATTGCCGCATTTACAAGCGCCTCAAGCTTTTCCTTTTCGACCTTTTCCCCATTATACTGTCTCACGCTTCTTCTTGTAACAATTAGCTCATCAAATGTCATTTCACAAAATCCTCTGCCTCTTGGCGTGTTGTCAGTGTTTTATTTGCCATATAAACCCCTCCATAATATTTTATAATTATGTCATAATCGGTAAATTTGAGGCCTCCTGTCTTTTAAATAACCCCATCCATCCCTGCATTTTTCAACCTCATCAAGGTCTATTTCACTGACCGCAATTTCGTCTGAATCATAATCCATTTGCATTGTAATCTCGCCTAACGGATTGCACACCATACTCTTGCCAAAAAGGTGAAGTTCTCCCTCATGCCCTGATCTGTTTACCCCAACAGTATAAAGCTGATTTTCCAGTGCACGGGATGGCACATTCAAAAGCCATGAATTCTTGTCTTGTACCCTCCAGGCAGCCGGTATAAAGATAATCTCAGCACCATTTAAGCATAGAGTCCGTGCAGCCTCCGGAAAGCCTGCATCATAACATATCAAAATACCAATCTTCCCAATAGCCGTATTAAAGACCGGATATTGCCAGCCCTCAGTAAAATATTTTTTTTCGAGAGCAAAGGCATGGGTTTTATAGAAGCTCCCCACCTTATCTCCGCTACGATCAAACAGCAAAGCTGCATTATAAACTTTATTATCAATTTCGTTAACTGTTCCAAAGGATGCTATTACGTAAATGCCGTTGTCTCTTGCCGCCTTTGACATCTGATCAGAAATAAACTGTCCATATCCCCGACTTAGACTGATAGCCCTATCTTCTAAAATACTCAAGTTGTACCCGGTGGCAAATAGCTCAGGCATACAAATGATGTCAGCACCTTTATCAGCTGCTTGTACAATAAATTCTACTGCCTTTTTTACATTGTGCTCAACATCACCAAGCCTTGATGTAATTTGTCCCAAGGCAATCTTGATCTTTCTGCTCATGCTTTATACCTCAATCAATTCTTATTTATTCACTAAGTTGAAAGTGCTTCATGCTTCCATACAGCTTCACTATTTTCTCATACTCTTCTGCATCATAGAAAGAGCATTTTCCCTCTGTAAAGTCCTTGGCAACTTCTGTTACAAATCTTGCTGCTGTTTCAATATCCATAATATGTGTTGCACCCGTTGCACATCCTGCAACCGCAGTTTCGGTTGTAATAGCCACACCTACTACAGGAGCATCGGTTGCGGTAGCTGGCTGCAAGATACTATTCAGGTGATATATACCATTCCCATAAGGTGTAATATCTTGCTGGGTAAGTGCGAACACCGCCGGAAGCCTGCCGGTAACTCTCATCATAATTTCCAATAAATCATCACTGACTCTAAGCAAATATCCCTCCTTTACTGTACAAGAAATGGCAAACCCCTTATGGTTTATAATTTTATTCCCTTTAGTTGTGTCCACTGATAAAACAGCATCAACGCTGCTTTCAACTTCCAACTGATTAATTGTACTGGTATCGACAGGTGATCCCATCATCATGACGGGATAATGCTCTATTGTAGGCGCATCAGGACAGATATGTGTTGTAACGATAACATCTCCCCATAGTCTGTCTCCGGCATTTGCCATATCAACAAGCTTCAGTGCCACAGCAAGGGCTGTCAGTGCTCCATCTCCGTCTGAAACAAATCCTGTTTTTACCGGCCTGGCTCCAAGGCCTCCAAGCCTGCCGGTAATTCCCAACGTTGGTGCGTCTCCTCCTGAACATCTTCCGTTTGTGCCTTTAATAAGTATCCTGACAAAATCTGTTTTGCCATTTACGCCAATTAGCTCGATAATTTCGATACTTTCTGTACCATGATTTTCAAAAATCTCTTTTACCTTTTGTCCATTCACATCTGCTCTGTCAAGGATTTCAAAAATTTCTAACGTTTGTTTAAGCATCATTCTTTCACCTACCCTGATTTCATGCTATAATACTATCACAGTACAAAATGTTTTTGCGCACACTATTTTCACTGATTTTAGTGACTTTGTACACAGATTTTTGTGGGCTTTGCACAATAGCCGTTGCTATTTATCCGGAGGTGACATATGAAACTAACTGTGGAAGCCGTAATGAAATTAGAGCCGCTGACTACCGGAGAGGTAATAGCCGGTCATAAAGGCTTGTCTAATATTGTTACTAGTGTAAGCGTTTTAGAAATACCCAAAGCTACTACTTTCATTAAAGAGGGGCAAATTGAGATATCTGCCTTTTACTCCATTGTCAGCAGTGTTGATGCACAGTTGGACGTGATTCGCATGCTAAAAAAGTGCAAGGCCAGCGGACTTATTCTTTCACATGTAGGACTTGTTCTTGATTCTGTTTCCAAACTGCTCATTGACTTATGCAACGAGCTTGATTTCCCTTTGATACTTGTTCCCCCGAATACCGCCTATATAGACATCATCTCCCCCATATTAGACAGTCTCCTCCAAACACAGAATCAAAAGCTTGAACACGCTATGCGCATTTATGATAAAATGACAAATCTTATGCTGGAGGAGAAGGACTTTGATGACATTGTTGCGACACTTAGCAAGCTGATTAACCGGCCGGTATGCTTCTATAGCCATAATAATGTATGTGTATCATCATCTCATAACGCTCTCTCTCCTGAGTATGATATTTATATAAAACAGAATATTCAAGACTATCTGAATAGCTTTATTGATGATAAAAAGGACGTTTACATTACTTCGATAGACTGCAAAAGTACAATTCTATTAGCCCCTGTGGTAAGCAGTATGATGTATTACGGAGTCATGGCTGTTTTTAATGCCTCCAATTTGAATGAGTTAGATTCTATTTCTATTGCTCAAACAAAAAATGCCTTGGGAATTATAACCCTTAATAAGATTAACCTCAAGGATTATAACGTTCTTCTCAAGCATGATTATATCAATGATCTTGTTATGTGGAATTTCACTGATGAAGAAACAGCCTTGCAAAGAGGTTTAGCCTTGGGATATGATATGTCAAAAATAAAGGTTACCATGATTGTGGATATTTTTAATTTTTCAGAGTTCAGTGTACAATATTCAGAAAACCAATTACAGAAAATCAAAACCGATTTTTATAATACTGTACACAATGAACTATCCTATTTCGCACCGGAAAATGTTATGATTAACTTCAGTGATAAGATTTTAATTTTATTTAGCAGTGAAAAAGATGCATCAGCTACCCAGCAACGTATGTTAAAAATAGGCGAGCAACTAAGGAATACTGTTGCCCTTGCTCTTAATTTGCCCGTGTCAATAGGAATTGGCGGATATTACGACAGCATTTCCAATATTAAAAACAGCTATCAGGAAGCATTATCTGCGTTAAGGATTTCAAACCGTATTTTTGAAAAGCCAAAATGCACATTTTTTGAAGAAGTTCAGGTTTATTCTTTTATCCGCGACAGCATAGATATATATAAAGCCAGAATGATAGTCGATAATTTACTCTTACCCATAAAGCAATATGACGAAGAAAATAATACTCAATTGCTCCCCACCTTCAAGATGCTCATATTATCTGATATGGATACCATAGGAGCAGCGGAAAAACTTTTTTTACACAAAAATACCGTTCTGCAGCGTAAGAAAAAAATCTCGAAGCTTTTTAAGTATGATCCATTTTCAATGCCCTACCGCCTGCAATTTCAAATTGCTATTATGTTTGATAGCTTTTTAAACCATGATGCTTCATAATCAATAATTAAAAAAATAAGCTTGGAAGGAGCTCTTCTGTAATGAACAGAAGCCCCCGCCAGCTTATGATCTTTTCCTCTTGTTTTCTCCTTATTCACCGAATTTTGACTCGATAAGCTGGGTAAGTGCCTCTACCGCATCAATCTCATCTGCTCCCTCAGCAAATATTGTAATTGCTGTATTAGCACATACACCTGCCGATAAAACCCCTATTACACTCTTCGCGTTAATATCCCTTCCTTTATTGTTTATAAATATATTGGATTCAAAGCTTGATGCGAGCTTTACAAATTCCGAAGCAGGGCGTGCATGTAAACCTGTTTTGTTTGCTACGATTACTTGTTTTTTATACATACAATCACTTCCTTAACTCATTTCTTCAATGCATTCCCTCAAGGCGGCCTGCCAGTTTCTCATCTCTATTCCAAAGGTGCTCTGAAAGGCAAGTCCGTTGAATATTGTGTTTTTGGGTCTCCGGGCAAGCTTCTCCTTTTGCTCTATTGGCACCAGCTGCTTTGTATCCAGACCCATCAGCTCCGCACATTTCTTATAAAAATCGTACCTGCTTGCTATGCCTTCATTGCATATATGATAGGTACCGTAATAATCTGTTTTGACCATCTTCTCAATGGCTGCTGCCGCATCCTTGGTATATGTGGGAGAGCACAGCTGATCGGTCGTATACTCCAGCTTCTCTCCGGCCAGCATTTTATTCTTCATAATGTAAATATAGTTGCTGTCTTTGCGGCCTAATGCCCCAAACAGCAGAGGGACCCTGACTATAAAGAACTTTATTGTGGCTGTCTTTACCTGCTCCTCACCCATAAGCTTGCTGTAGCCATAAACATTCACAGGATTTGTTCTTGAAAACTCATTGTAGGGTATTGCGGTTTCTCCGTCAAATACAGAGTCGCTGCTTATATAAACCATTGGAATATCCAGTTTTGCTGCTGCCAATGCAATATTTTTCGTACCTAATATGTTTATCCTGTAAGTCATATCCGGATTCCGTTCCGCATCATCCACAAGCCTGAAGCCTGCACTGTGAATAATCAGCTTTGGTGCCGCAGCATCAAAGTAACTGATTACTTCCTTTGTATTCACTAAATCAAGGTCTTTTCTTCCCATAAGTCCCATTACAGTATTTTCTTTGCTGAAAACCTTTAAAATATCTGCCCCAAAGAGTCCTGAAGCTCCGGTAACAACTACTTTCATTTTTACACACCTCTATTTTATTATAACAGCCCTGCAGGGGGCTCCTTCACTGCCTTCCATATTCAATGGGAAACAGCTGATCAAATATTTGCCTTCATTTACAGGTGACAGATTAATACCCTCCAATAATATTGCTCCGGCACCAAGAAGGATCTTATGAGCAGCTTTATTTATGTCTTTGTAAGGGTCTACACTGAAATAGTCCGTACCAACCAGCTTCACCCCCTGCTGCAGCAAATACTCAGCTCCGCTTTTTTCTATATACACATACTCTTCAACAAACTCATTATTGTCCATAAACCGGGAATTCTTAGTTTTAAATAGCACTCTTTGTGATTGTATAGCTTTATTCATTAACTCATTTTTTCCTATCGCGTTTTCATTTATCTCAATTACCTGGCAGTCACCATAAAAAATCTGTAAATCCAGCTCACTTATTTTCTTTCCCTGTTCACAGTAGTGAAATGGAGCGTCTATATGGGTACCCAAATGCATTTGCATCTTTACCTGAGACAGGCACATACCGTTTCCTTTCTCATAATGCCTTACATATTCATGTTCTAGGGGACTTATAGACGGATATTTCACCATATTGGAACTATACTTTTGAGAAATATCTATGATATTCATATATAGCCTCCCAATTTAAAGCTTGGTCTAAAAAGATAAGCTGCTGTATATTAATTCTCAAGCCCGCTTTGTACTTCATGAAAATTCTGCAGTTACCTTTTCAGACCTTATTATGTTCATACTATTATAGTACGCTCAGTTTTTTCAATTCTTCTTTTATTGCTGATTTTTCCTGCTCACTGGCCGGAATAAAAGGTGCTCTGGGATATGTCTCCAGTATTCCGCGGATTTCCAGCATGGCATATATGGCCAGTTGAGTAGATTTTGCGAGATACATTATATCCCTGAGCTTGTTTACCTTGAATTGCGTTTCTTTGCACTTTTCATACTCCCCTGCCATGCCCTCATCAAACATCTGAACTACAATTTCAGGAAGTGCATTTGCCAAGCCGGGAATAAAAGCCTCTGTCCCCAACACCCTTGCAGCAAGCCACATTGCTTCAGTCCCAAGTACAACATCAAAATTGTCGGTACCCAACACCCTTTGATAGTTTGCATGCATCATAATGTCGAAGGTAGCATCCTTTATTCCATGAATACCAACACCTTTGAGTTTTCTGATCAAATCCAGCGGCATTTCATAACCCTGGAACTTGGGATTGTTATATACATAAACTGGTGTGTCCGGTACTGCTTTTACCAGGTCTTCAAAGAAATACAGCACACTGTCCTGATTATGGTGGAAATAGTATGGCCCGACTGCAGCAACAGCCTTTACCCCTGCAGCAGCAGCATGCTTTGCCAGTTCAACAGATGCTCTGTTGTTTGTAGTTCCAACCTGTGAAATTACATCTACTCTGCCTTTGGATGTCTTCAAAGTAATTTCTGTGACCTTTTTTCTTTCTTCGGTAGTCATCAATGCTCCACAGCCATAAGAACCATTGATAAACAGTCCATGTACATTGTCGCTCAAATAATCTACCAGCTTTTCAAGGCCGGGAATATCCAAGCTTCCATCCTTATCAAAAGGAGTAATCATTGGGGGAATGCAGCCTCTTAATTTAAACATTTAAAACACCCTTTCTTAATACATTTAAAATATCTTCATCTACTTCAAGGCCCATTGAAATGCCGAGTTTCCTTTTATCATTCTCCATCTGCCCCGGTAGAAGAATTCTATCATTACCTATCTGTTTTTTACTGTTCACAAGGATACTGGAGAGATCGTCAATTCTTTCATTATACAAATCTCTGTCTAAAAAAGCCTTTATAGGCAAAGCTGCCATGAAGAAACCTACATTCTGCACTTTTTCAGGGCAGTTGTGCAAAGAAAGCACATTTTTTGAATACCCTGAATTGGAAATTACCCCCGAAAGTATTTCAACAGCCAAGGATATCGCATACCCCTTATGTCCGCCAAATGCCAGCATAATACCTTCCAGTGCCTCCTTCGGATTTGTAGTAGCCTTGCCCTCCTTATCTATAGCCCATCCGGAGGGTATATCCTCACCCTTCTTGTCATATTCATATACCTTACCCTTTGCAGCAGCAGTAGTTGCCATATCAATAACAATATTCCCGTCATCCTTTGGAAAAGCAATTGAAAAAGGATTGGTGCCAAGAACTTTTTCAGCACCGCCGAAGGCGGCAACATTAGGATTTGTGTTGCTGGTCATAAAGCCTACGGCAAACTCCTCTGCAATTTTCTCCGTATAATATGCAAGCATTCCACAGTGATTTGTATTTTTCACAACGGCACAGGACATCTGCCCCAGCCTGACATCCTGAATTATACGATTCATGGCACAGCTTGCAGCTATTTGGCCAAAGCAGCCTTTACCGTCTACTATATATATTCCCTTGGCGGATTCAGAAAGCTCAGGCTCCGCTTCCGGCACAACACCACCCTTTTCTATCCTTTCCAAATAAGCAGGCAGCATCTTTATACCATGAGAGTGTACCCCTCTCAAATCAGCCTCACAGCATGAATCTGCAAGTATAGAGGCATATTCTGCCTTAACCCCGGCTTTTATCAATACTTCTATTATAATGTTTTTTAGTTCCCAGACCTTCAAAACAATTTTTTTCATTGATATACCTTCTTAAATAACTTTATTTTTTATATTCTCACCCTTCGCAAATTGAGCTATAGCCTCAGCAGAATACTTGCTCATTTTGTCAATCGCCTCTTTGGTATATGCTCCAATGTGTGGAGTTGCTATAACATTGTCCAGCTCCAGCAATCTGTTCCTGCCCGGAGGTTCATATTCAAAGGTATCGATTGCGGCACCGGCAATTTCTTTATTGATCAATGCCGAATAAAGGGCATCCTCATCTACAATACCGCCTCTTGCAGTATTTATCAGAATGGCAGTTCTCTTTATTCTTATTAAATTGCTTTTGTTTATCAAGTACTTTGTGCTGTCTGTAAGAGGTGCGTGTATACAAAGGAAATCAGCTTGTGCCAGCAGTTCATTCAAAGGAACATATTTTACATTGTATTCCTTGGCAAACCCCTTATCCTGATTTAAATCAAAAGCAAGTACATTCATCCCAAAGCTTTTCATTCTGGCAATTACTTCTTTACCAATTTTGCCAGTTCCTATTACCCCTAGAGTTGAACCCATCAACTCCATTCCCTTGTAGCGGTTCCATTCCCCGGCTTTTACTTCCCTGTCGCACAGGGCTACCCTTCTGGCCAGTGCAAGCATCAAACAGATTGTCAGCTCCGCCACTGCAATGTTATTGGAACCAATTGCCGCTGCAACAACAATATTTCTTTCCTTTGCAGCTTCCAAATCAATGTTGTCCAAGCCCACACCATGCTTTGATATGATTCTTAGTTTTGGTGCATTTTCTATTACTTTTCTGCTTATTACATCTGCACCTACAATTAATGCATCAAAGGATTTCACCTCATCTATCAGATCTTCTTCCTTGAAGATTTCCTTCCTATGCATGATACTGTATTTGACCTTTGCTCCATCGAGAATATCAAAGGCTGCTTTTCCGCAGCTTCCAAAGGAATGGGCTGTTATAAGCACTTTAACGTCTTCCAAATCAATCACCTTTTCTATTGCAGCAGGTGCAAGAACGAGCTTGCACCTGCTGCATACTTATTTGTTATTTACCAAATATAAGCTTTACAACCCATTCGTATATCAGGCCGATTGTGGCTGAATCGGTATAGTCTGCTGTTCCGCCGGTTGTTGCAAAGAATCCTGATAAAGGATATGCAAGAGCCCAACCAAAGGGAGATAAGAAACCAAGCAGCAGGTTCAGGATGACCGTCGCCCTTCTTCCTCCGTATGCATCAGCAAATACTCCCAGCATAGCTCCTGTCCAGAAGTTCATCCAAACTGCAGGAAGTATGATGACATCCCATTTTAAAGCAACCATCACAACTGTAGCTAAAATGCCGCCTGCAAGGTTGGATAAAAAGCCTACAAATACTGCCGTAGGAGCAAACTGGAATACAGTAGGATAGTCCAGACCTGGAATTGCACCTGGTATAAGCTTGGATGAAATACCTTTAAATGCAGGTACTATTTCAGCAAGCATCATTCTTACACCGTAGAGAACAACTGTTAAGCCTGCACCAAACTTAAGTCCGAGGAACAACAGGTATATAATCCAGTTCTCTCCCCCTGATACCGCTGCAACCCCTTCCTTGCCTACAATAATACCCAGGATAAGCCATATTACTGTTGCTATTACAGATATGCTGACTGTGGTATCCCTCATCCACTCCATCCAGACAGGGACCTTCAGCTCGTCGCATCTCTTGGAGGGATCCCCTACCTTTGGTGCCAGCCAGCAAGTCAAGGCTATCCCTGTCATTTCAGTTACATAAAGACCCCACTCGTCAGTCAGCCTTCCGCTTTTCTTCATAAAATGGTGGGATACTGCTACTGCCAGCCAGTTATAAACACCGCAAAATACCCCGGCAAACAGAATTATCTGGGTGTTTGATGCACCTTCATAACCACCTATTACACCTACCGCAAAAGCTGCCCAGATAACCAGTATCTGACCGGTCAGAGCCACATATTTCAACTTTGTAAATCTTGCAAGGAGCAGATTAATCACAAATCCAACCAGTACGACCAAGCCTACCTGACTCCCGAACTCTTTAGTTGCTGTACTCATGATAATCCAGTTTTGTGGTATTACCCCTTGAACCCCGAGCATCTGGTTTACCCAAGCAGTTATTGGGTTGCAAGCCTCCAGCAGCAAGCCACAGCCTGCTACAAGGATTATGAATCCGATTACTGTCTTAACCACTCCCATAAGTACTTCTTCAAAGGGCTTTTTTAGCAAAAGTAAACCGAGCAATGCGATTAGACCAAACAAAATACCAGGGTTACCAATAATACTTGTTGCTATAAAATTAATAGCCTGCATGATTTAAATCCCCCTTTATTTTTTTTTATTTTTATATAGAGACCTTCCTTGTTTGTCGCAACATAACCGAGTTCTTTAGCTATATTCTTACTAATTATGAATGAAGTTCTGCTGAAAAACATTTGCAGTAATCAGCCTATCAAATTGTATAAGAATTTTATACTGCCTCTTCTATGAATTTTTTACATATTGGAACCAGCTTTTCTTCCAATTCCGACTTGCTTACCATATTACTAAGTATTACAACATTTGTAATCTCAATGTTCCTGATCAGTCTATAAATGTCATCAGTAGTTAAAAGTATATCTGCCTTGTTGCCCTTTGCACTTGTCACATCCGAGTTTATAATTTTAGCCCTTATCCCGTGTTTTAGCAGCACCTCCTCCGCATTCATCTTGACCATCAGACTCGAACCTACACCAGCACCGCAAACTGTTAAAATAGTTAGTTGATATTTAGCCATTTTCTACCTCCTTTCTATATTTTGTAGCTATTGAGCGACCATTCCTAAAATCCGGGCTTCAAATTCTTTAATTATTCTTATTGCGTCCTCTGCTTCAGTTGCTTCCAAAAGCTTATTTATACTCTCTTTACTATCCAGGAGCATTGATAATTCCGAGAGTGCTTTCAAATGTGTTTTATTATCTGTTGCGGCCAAACCAATGATAAGTCTGACAGGATCATTCTTGGCATGACCGAATACTATACCATGTTTTAAGGTTATAAGGGAGAACCCTGCGTTTATTGCTCCGTCCTCCGGCCTTGCATGGGGCATGGCAATACCGGGAGCGATTACGATATAATTATTGAATTCCTTGCAAAGCCTTTTCATTGCCTCAATATATCTTTCTTCTGCACAGCCTCCGTTCACTAGAAGTCTGCCCGTAGCCTCTATAGCCTGTTCCTTACTGTCTAGGTCAATATTCAACTGCATTCTCTTTGTACAAAGCATTTCCGATAACAATTTTTGACCCTCCTTCAAATCCGTATTAATGTATCTACAATTAAAATAATTGTCTATGGAATCAACGAGCCCTTTTTCATCATTGATCGTACAATGCTTCCTGATAAGCTTTAACAGGCCTTCCGAAACAAATTTCGGCGTTGATGTATTTATTTCTTTCAGCTCCTTAATCGCACTCTTGATTGATAAAATATCTCTGCCCGTTAAAAGAGGGCTAACACAAACCACTGGTTTTATAATCATATCATCGATGGGTAGTGTTGAAATTACAATATCGATGGAGTCATCTACATATTCCGGAAGTTCATCCAGGGGGACTTCCCCCACTATATCTATCTGCGTAAACTCTGATTCCAATCTTGAAGACAGCATCTTAGCGGTGCCTATACCACTTGCGCAAACCAACAATGCACGATAAACATTTTCCTTTCTTGCTTCTTTAGTTCTTTCTATTGCCGCTCCTATATGCATGGTCAGGAAACCTATTTCATCATCGTTCACTTTCAATTCCAAGGTGCTGTACAGTTCTTGCGCCGCTTTTTTAGTAGCGTTGAATATGTTGGTGTAATTATCCATAATATCCTTCAGTATCGGATTGTATATATCCATGTCGTATCTTATCCTGTTAATGGACGGCTTTATATGAATCAGCAGGTTCCTTTTCAAGTCTTCATCCTGATTGAGGTCCACTCCCAGCAGATAGCCTACCTCATCTATGAATTCCTTCACCAGGCCCACCTCAATGTCCTCATCCACTTCCTCCGTGGTGTCTTTTTTATATTCATCCCGGATTTTAGCTCCAATCAGATGAAGAGTAATATACCCCAGCTCACTATCAGGAATATCAACCTTAAACTCATTTTCCAATTCTGATGCATATTTTTGTGCAGCTTTGTATTCCCGTTTGAGTTTAAGAGCTTCTAACTGGGCATGAGGCATGAATATAACTTTACCTCTATTCAGCCGCTTAACAGCTATCCCAAAGTGGATCATCAGTCCTGCGAAGGCTGCATCCGAAAACTTAACCCCCAGTTCACCCTCGATGTTTTTAAAATATCCTTCAAAAGCGATTTGCTCATTCTCATTAAATAAGGAATTTATATATCTTTGTTTAAACAAGTCTATCCTATTGTTTTGCCATTTTTTATGAACATTCTCTTTAAGAAACCTAATTATGCTGTCATTGTCAAAGTTTTCATATATGTAATCTATAATAGCCTTGCGCCATTCTTTTTCGCTGCAAGCTATTTTTACTCCCAGCTTCGCCTTTTTTGAAACTTGAATATTGCGCTTGTTCAACCACTTTTCGACATCCACAAAATCCTTTATTATTGTGGAGCGACTTACATTTGCTCTGCCGGCCAGAGCCTGAAAGGTTAAATAGTCCTGACTCTCCAGCAAAGTACTTAGAATCACACTCTTTCTTTCTTTTTCCGATAAAACCTGGCTATAATAATCACCAGTATCGTCAATATTTATTTCAAGTGCTTCCTTTGCCTGCAGTCTGTTCTCTATCCAAATGCCTACCTTGCTTTTTTTGTTAAGAACAACCTCCTTTGTTTTTAGAAATTCTTCTATTTCCTCAAGGTCGTATCTTATAGTCCTGGTGCTTACCCCAAAGCTCCTTGCCAGTTGTTCCGCGGTCACCGGGGCATCATGCATAAGCAAATATTGTACAACCATATAACATCGTCCTGTTAATTGATACATACTTCATCTCCCCATTAATCGTATATATTTGCAGTAATCCTATTGTTGCAATTTGCATTATTCTGTTGTCTAATATTTATTAAATTATATGAGAAACATTACACATTTTCAATGCTTCAAAGATTCTAAATACTTCATTTCATATGTTGCAATTTTATACTAATACTACTTTTTTATAACTCCGGAATCATCTTAACAACAAACTATATTGAACGCACAAAAGTATTTACATCGGGTAAGGTGCGAATTCAATAACAATCAAGGAAATATTTGCGCGAAATTTGAACTAAGAATGTAAAATGTTTTTCGCGAAATATATAACTATGGAAAAATTGTAAATGCTGTGCTACAATTTACCTAGTCGGTATTCGAAAGAAACCGAACTTTAGTTTTTCTTATAAGGATTTTTCGACTTATATCCTTATGGAATAAGAACGGAGGTAATTTTCATGGAATTGGGTAAAAAACCCACGTTTTCTTATCACCTTAACACCAGGCAGATTGCCGTCATTGGAATGCTGTCATCCATCTCCATCGTACTGGGACTCACAGGCTACGGCTTCATACCGTTGCCCATTGCCAAAGCTACTATAATGCATATACCGGTTATTATAGGAGCAATATTGGAAGGACCAATGGTCGGGTCAATGGTAGGGCTGATATTTGGGTTGTTCAGCATATTCCAGAGTGTATCCAACCCGAGCCTTTTATCTTTTGCGTTTATAAATCCGTTGGTTGCCGTACTTCCCAGAATTTTAATAGCAATTACATCTTATTACTGCTACAAGCTTGCATCAAGAAAAGCCAAAGCATTGGGAATAGGTATCGGTGCAGCCGTCGGATCACTTACAAATACTTTTGGAGTGCTGAGTATGATTTACTTGCTGTATGCCGCCCGCTATGCCGAAGTAAGCGGAATAAGTGAAGCTGCGGCAGCAAAGGTGATATTCGGTATTGCTCTTACAAATGGCCTGCCCGAGGCAATAATCGCAGTTATTATTACTGTTCCTGTGGTTATGGCGGTTATGAAAAGAAAATAATTCTATAAAATTAAAAAACCCGGAGATGTTGATTATCTCCGGGTTTTATTTTGCATTCTTTCATCATATCAATTAAATAGTGAAACCTTGTCTTCTTAATTGATATGATGGGAAGTGTATAATATTGAACAGGAGAGTACTTTTCCTCTGTATACTGCTTGCTTTTTCAGCTGCAGCACTTCAAGCCGTACCCGGAATATTGGGAAATACATTTGCATTTACCGTAATTCTCGGCGGCTTGCCGGTATATATCGCAGCCCGGCTAAGCTGTACTTCGGGTATTGCTGTATTTTTTACAGCTTCAGCTTTATCTGCTTATATGGATATAAGTGAAGCGCTATTTTTCATTTGTACAAACGGAATCATCGGTCTTTCCTTAGGTCTCGCGAAGGGCCGTTTCAAGAATATTTATACCGTACCTTTCCCTTCTGCCCTTTTAGTTGTTGTGATGTTATCTGCAGTCAACTATCTTTTCGGGATAAGAATTTTCGGCAATTCAGCCCTCAAGTCTCTCATTCCGCAAGCAATCACACTTCTCCCGCCTCTCTATATATACTGCTTTATATACCTTAAGCTGTCTATGTTTGCAGATAATCTGCTTCATAGGAACATTGAGCTGAATAACCATTAATCTGTCTGACCTTCCGTATTGATAAATCCCAGTGGGTCCTTTTCCATCAGTGACTCAGGATTGATGAATAATTTTCCGATAGTAATCGTCCAATGCAGGTGAGGTCCTGTTGAGAAACCAGTCGTTCCAACCTCTCCAATTATATCTCCCTTCTTAACCTCTGCCCCCTCTTCGACCAGCAGCTTGTCAAGATGGGCATAGGAGCTGTAAATATTGCAGCCATGGTCTATTATTATGGTGTTGCCTGTGACCCGGAGCATCATGGACAATCTTACTACTCCGTTATTTGCCGCCTTCACAGGAGTACCCCTGGCTGCCGCTATATCAAAACCCGAGTGTCTTCCGGACTCCTCCTTGTTAATATATCTTATCATCCCAAAATCAGTAGAAATCCTTCCTTCCACCGGTTTTACAAATGCACCCTCCCATAGGGGTTTTTCAGAAGTAACAGCTTTTGCCCTGTTGGTGTGGACACTATCCTCGTCAAAGTTCTCATCACTCCGCTGATCCTTCTGAGTGGTGGAAACCGTGAGATACTGCTTATCAAACTCCCTGGGCATGACCTTAAGGATTTCCTCTCTTTCAGCCGCTATTTCCCCGTCTCTCTGTACCTGTACCTTATATTTGTATTCTCCATCTTTGGTTCTGCAGCTTATACCGACTATTGCCAGCTTGCCTTCCAGATGGGGGAAAAAGCTTGGCTGCTCCTGCACCAATGTTGTAGTTACCTGTATTTCATCCCTGTCCGTCATACCTTTCAGGTATATTCCAAAACAACCTCCCGGCTGCATTTCCATCCCTGAGAATATTATTTCCGGCTCAGGCTCCGGTGGTAGTTCCACCTGTTCAACCTCTTCAACCTCCGCAGCACTTTCAGGGCTTACATAATCCTCCTGCAATCCTATGATGCTGCAGGCTGAAATAAACAGTATAACAAATACCAACGCCTTTATCATATACTTACCCATGTTCAAACCACCCTTCACAGCTAATACACTCCTATATTATATTAGTATTTTACCAAATTATATCCGGTTTCGCCACTGCTGGGGCTTAATGGATAAAAGGCAGCCAAGCCTCTCGGCTTGCTGCCTTTTATCCATATATCGGAGGTATCTATACCGCTTCTGTATATAACTCATTGAAATCGAGCATTATATACATTCTTCCGCTTTCCAGCTTTCCTACTCCATTTATAAATTTTCTGTTGATATTGGATATGATATCTGAGACAGGCTCTATACTGTCTTTTTCTACTGTAAGCACCTCTGACGCCTCATCAACCACATACCCTGCCACACCGTTCCCTGTATTGGCCACAATTATCCTGGTCCTGTCGTCAGTTCCGGGATCCTCCAGATTGAACTTCTTTTTCAGACTTATTACCGGAATGACACGCCCTCTAAGATTCAGCACACCTTCGATAAAGGCGGGTGAATTGGGTATTTTTGTGGGTTTTGTATAAGGTACTATTTCATTCACCATAAATATGTCTATTCCATACTCCTGTCCATTGAGTCCGAATATTACCAACTGCATAGTATCCATGATAAACCCCCTTTTGTTTTTGAGAATCAGACAACCCGGCAACCATAATCCAATAAAGCATATTTTGCCAAGGCATGTCCGCCTTTTATTAATATAGCCTTTACGAAATCTGAATTTAATCAATATTATTATTACTTATTTCGACACATTTTGCCAAATTCCTTCTTTTCCATGATAAATGCAGGAGAATAATCGCTCCTATCCCATAATTTTCTTTATTGCCTCAATAACTCTTTCCGATTGAAAAGGCTTTACTATAAAATCCTTCGCGCCGCTCATTATTGCTTCCACTACTATTGCCTGCTGCCCCATGGCAGAGCACATTATTACGTTGGCCTTTTTATCCCTTTTTAATATTTCTTTTGCTGCTGTTATTCCATCCATTTCCGGCATCGTAATATCAAGAGTAATGAGATCCGGCTTAAGCTCAATGTATTTTGCGATTGCCTTCAAACCATTCTCGGCCTCTCCTATGACTTGATATCCTCCTTGCACCAATATGTTTTTCAGCATCATTCTCATGAATGCCGCATCATCAGCAATAACAATTTTCCTGCTCAAATTAATTACCATCCTTTAAGTCCAATTTAAAAACCCGCCCTTTATAGATTATCTATAAAGGGCAGCAAACCTATTCTATAGCATTTAAGAATGTCTTGGCGCAAAGGTTGCGCAGTCTGTTTCCTGTGTAGTAGCGGCGTTATTGGGCTGTATTTCTATCTTTGAAGCATTGCAATAATCACCTTGAGAGTAATAATAACACGTGTTTACAACGCATTTTACCCCAGATAAATGGTCATTTCTCTTTTCAACTCTGCCCTGCATATCTTAACCTCCTTATATTTTTGATACAGTCTTATTATTGGTTTTTTAAAACTTTTTATTCTGTAAACACCACATAAAACCTACTTTTCAAATGTTTTATCAACTACCAGAATTTCAGCATTTTCCAATGCTTCCTCCATCAAACCCATCATGTCAAGCTTTTCCTCTGATCTTTTTATTTCCTCCAGCCTGGGCCTGGTCTTGGGGTGCTTGGGGACAAATACTGTACAGCAATCCTCATAAGGGAGTATCGATATGTCATAGGTGCCGATCCTTCTCGAAACATCCATGATATCCACCTTATCCCACCCAATAAGCGGCCTGAATACCGGAAGCTCCAACTCACTGTTTGTCACAAAAATGCTTTCCAGGGTCTGGCTTGCTACCTGCCCCAGACTCTCCCCCGTAACCAGCGCCTTTGCACCTTCTCTGGAAGCTGCCAGCTCCGCCAGCTTCATCATGAATCTTCTCATAATTATAGTCAGTTCATCTTCTCTGCACTTCTCCATTATGTCCATCTGTATGCGGGTGAAGGGGACAATATAAAGCCTTATAGGTCCGGTATATTCCGACAGCTTCCTTGCAAGGTCCACCACCTTGTCTTTGGCTCTCTCACTGGTATAGGGATGGCTGTGGTAATATACACAGGACAGCTCCAAGCCTCTCTTGGCCATCATAAAACCTGCTACAGGGCTGTCAATACCTCCCGAAAGCAGCAGTATGCCTTTCCCCGCACTCTTATAAGGCATGCCCCCGATTCCTTCATATTCTTTGGTATATACATATACCTTGTCTCTTACCTCTACCTTTACTGTTACGTCCGGAGCATGCACATCCACTCTGATACCTTCAACCGACTTCAGTACATATCCTCCTGCCTCGCTGGATATTTCCATCGAGTTAAAAGGAAATCGCTTATCTGCTCTTTTACTCTCAATCTTGAAGGTTCTTACACCATTTATTGTTCTGATTTGCTCTGCTGCAGTCCTGCCAATAGCCTCAATATCCTTCTCTACAATTTCTGCAACTGTAACCCTGAGTATTCCAAAAACCTTCTGCAGCTCTTCTATCATTTCATCTGAATATGTGTGTATAAAAAACCTTCCTGATTCCTTATCAATCCTGTGTTCCTGTCCTATTCTCCTTCGTACCTCTCTCAGCAGACCCTCTTCAAATACTTTCCTGTTCAGACCTTTGAGAGTAATCTCACTGGAGTACTTTACCAGCAGACATTTCATCTTTTCAACCTCCTTAAAAAAGGCAGTATCTTTTTTAGAGCTTCGATAGTATAGTCAACCTCCTCCAGGGTGTTGTCATAAGAAAAGCTGAACCTGACCGCCCCTTCCACATCACATTTCTTCAGACCCAAGGCAGGAAGCACATAATTATTGTGCCCCTCTTGCTTTGATGAGCAGGCCGAGCCTGTGGAAACATAAATATTATAATCTTCCAATGCATGCAGCAGTACTTCTCCACGGATTCCCCCGAAGGAAACATTCAGTATGCTGTCTATATGCATATTGTCCAGGGGGCTGTTTATTACAGCAGCATCGATTTCCGACAGCCTCTCAATAAAATGCTTCTTTACAAGATATATCCTGTCTGCCTTTTTCTGCTTATCCTCAACAGCTGCACCGGCGGCCACACCGAAGCCGGATATCCCCGGAAGATTTTCCGTCCCCGACCTTATGCCGCTCTCCTGTCCGCCTCCATAAATAAGAGGTTTCAGCCTGAGCCCACTTTTTATGTATAGTGCTCCTACACCTTTAGGCCCATGGATTTTGTGAGCGCTTAGGGAAAGCATATCAACATCCGTCTGCTTCACATCCAGTTCCAGCTTTCCTGCTGACTGAACCGCATCAACATGAACACGGGCTTTTTTGCTGTTTGTTCTGACAAGCCTTACGATATCTGCTATAGGCTGGATTGATCCCACTTCGTTATTAACATGCATTATAGTTACAAGCCTTGTATTATCCTTTACGGCAGCCTCAAGCTGATCCAGCCTCACTAATCCCCTGCTGTCAACCTCAAGGTAAGTCACCTGGCAGCCTGCCGCCTCCATGCTCTCCAGCAGCCGTATAACACTTGGGTGCTCAATTTTTGAAGTAACGATATGCTCACCTTTCGCAACAGTGCCAAGGATTGCAGTATTGTTGGCCTCACTGCCCCCGGAGGTGAAGATGATCTCCTTTGGGAGGGCACCTATGAGTCTGCCTACTTTAGCTCTCGCCGTACTTGCTTTTTTTTCGGCCTCAATGCCAAGCCTATGGGCAGAGGAAGGATTGGCAAAAACCTTTTCCATGCAAAGAGCCACCTCATCAATTACTTGCCTATGAGGCTTTGTTGTAGCACTATTATCAAAATATACCAGTTCCATAGCTTTTTCCTTTTCTCTGAATCTATAATAAGCTTTTCATAGTATATCTTAATTATTCCCAAAATAAAATTTTACTCTCGCTAACAAAATAAATATGATATAATTATAAAAACTCAAAGGAGCTGGTTCAATTGAAATACATAGTGATACTTGGCGATGGCATGTCGGACTACCCTGTACCTGAGCTGGGCGGAAAGACACCGCTCCAATGTGCTGACACACCTGCAATCGACTATATGACCAAAAGAGGAATATTGGGAATGGCCAAAACCATCCCTGAGGGCATGCCCCCGGGAAGCGACACGGCAAACCTTGCTGTAATGGGCTATAATCCCCGTGAGTATTACAGCGGCAGATCTCCTTTCGAGGCTGCCAGTATGGGAATACATATGAACGATACCGACATAACCTTCAGATGTAACGTTGTCACACTTTCGGAGGATGAGCCTTATGATGAAAAGCTTCTGCTGGACCATAGTTCTGATGAAATTACCTCAGAGGAATCCAGCGAGCTTATAAAAACCATTAATGAACACTTCAGCAGTGCTTCAATAAAATTCTATCCGGGAGTAAGCTACAGGCACCTTATGGTATGGGATAAAGGCCCTTATGAATGGGACCTCACTCCTCCCCATGATATAATAGACAAAAAAGTCGGAGATTACCTGCCCAAAGGAACTCAAAGCGAAATTATAGAGCATATGATGCGGGAAAGCTTCGGGCTGTTATCCCGGCATCCCGTTAACAAAAGCAGGATAGCAAGAGGCCTGAAGCCCGCCAACTCCATCTGGATTTGGGGAGAGGGTAAAAAACCGGCACTTTCAAGCTTCTATGATAAATACAAGCTTAAGGGCTCAGTTATTTCAGCTGTGGATCTCATTAAAGGGATAGGCCTGTGTGCAGGTCTTGAATCGATTGATGTGGAAGGAGCTACAGGGAATATCCATACCAATTTCAAGGGCAAGGCCGCGGCAGCGCTGGAAGCCTTGAAAAGAGGCCGGGATTTTGTTTATATCCATGTTGAAGCTCCGGACGAATGCGGCCATAGATATGAAATTGAAAACAAGGTCAAGGCTATAGAGTTGATAGATAATCAGATAGTCCGGGTTCTAAAGGAAGAGTTGGAGAAGTCCGGTGAGGATTTTAAAATGATGATACTTCCCGACCATCCTACCCCGCTGTCTCTCAGAACTCATACCAGGGAGCCGGTACCCTTTGTAATATATCAGAGCAATAATGAAGCCGATAATGCTTCACAGGTTTATGATGAACCTGGTGCCAAAGCGACAGGCCTTTATTTTGATGAAGGCTACAAGCTTATGGATTATTTTATACTCAGCAAGTGAACTGGAGGTAGAGGTTATGGAAAAAATATTATATAAAAGCACTAGAGGCAAAGGCGGCCTTATAACTGCCTCCGAAGCTATACTCATGGGTATAGCTGAAGATGGAGGCCTCTTTGTTCCAAGCAGGATACCGAAGCTTGAGCTTTCTCTGGATGAGCTGATGGATATGGACTTCAAAAGCCTGGCTTACTACGTAATGAAGGATTATTTGCAGGATTTCAGCGAAACGGAAATTCGCGAATGTATTGATAACGCTTATGATGACAAATTTGACACTCCGGAAATAGCACCTGTTGTCAAGAAAGGTGATCTTTACTTCCTGGAGCTTTTCCACGGACCGACCCTGGCCTTTAAGGATATGGCATTGTCCATTCTGCCCTATCTTCTGAAATGTGCTGCCAAAAAACAGAAGCTGGAAAAGGAGATAATCATACTCACTGCGACCTCAGGAGACACAGGCAAAGCGGCTCTTGAAGGCTTTACCGGTGTCCCCGGCACAAGGATAATTGTATTCTTCCCTGAAAATGGGGTAAGCCAGATTCAGAAAAAGCAGATGGTAACTCAAACAGGTGATAATACACATGTGATAGGCATCAATGGAAACTTTGACGATGCACAGACCGGCGTGAAGCAGATGTTCACCGATAAGGAGCTGCTTTTGAGGATGGCCGGCAGAAACTGCATATTCTCTTCTGCCAACTCCATAAACATAGGCAGACTCATCCCACAAACAGTATATTATTTTTACGCATATCTGCAGCTTTGCAAAATGGGGGATATCAAAGCCGGTGAAGAAATCAACTTTACTGTCCCTACCGGAAATTTCGGCAATATACTGGCCGGCTTTTATGCTAAAAACATGGGACTCCCTGTCAAGAACCTTATATGTGCCTCAAATGAAAACAAGGTACTGTATGATTTCATGAATACAGGCGTATATAATAAAAGGCGTGATTTCATTACTACAATGTCACCCTCAATGGATATTCTTGTTTCCAGCAACCTCGAAAGGCTGCTGTTCTCACTTTGCGGTGAAGATGGCGAAAAGGTGAGTGAGTTAATGTCACAGTTATCCGGGGCCGGTGAGTATATGATAAATGACCGTATAAAAGAAAGATTAACGGGTTTTTATGGAGTATATGCATCTGAAACCGATACTGCTGAAGCCATAAGGGAAATGTATGAAAAATCAGGGTATGTTATTGATACTCACACGGCTGTAGCCTATGCAGCATATAAAAAATACAGAGAGCAGGACAATAATGACAATACACGGACTGTAATTGTTTCTACAGCCAGTCCATACAAATTTACAGTTGATGTAATGAAGTCCATAGACTCCAAATATTCCGGGCTGAATGATTTCGGGCTGATAAAGGAGATGAGCCTGCTTACAAAAACAGAGATTCCAAAGGGTATCAGAGACCTTGACAAAAAGCCTGTACTTCATAGTACTGTATGTGAAAAGCATGAAATGAAAGGTCAGATAGAAAAAATACTAGCTTTATAACTTCCACTTTACAAACATATGATTTTATTGTATCATATATACTGAGGAAGAATTTTTTTAGTATACCCTCGTGGGACGCAAAATGTCCACACGGGTTAGAATCTACTCATATGTTTTAATTATCAATCTCTTGAAAGGTGGAAGAGCTATGAACAATACTCATCATGCTAACAATGGGCAAGTATCCGCTTTTATAAAACTGCTTGCCGGGTGCCTGATACCGATTATTTCAATTCTTGTCTTCGTGGCTATAGGAGTAGAATACTACAGCATTGGCGGTTTTATCCCGTATCTGATGCTCCTCTTCTGTCCGATAGCATATTTGATGATGGAATACCCTAAAATGTCAAAGGAACGAATAATAGATAATATAAAAAAGAAGCTCAATCAATAAGATTGAGCTTCTTTTTTTACACTATCTCTTCGGCAGCTTAATTGTGAACTTTGTACCTTCTCCGATTTTGCTTTCCACGCTTATAGCTCCCCCATGGGCTTCCATTATAGCTTCTGCTATAGTCAGTCCGATGCCCGAGCCTCCTGTAAGCCTGCTTCTGGAAGCATCAGCCCGGTAGAATCTTTCGAATATGTGCAGCCGGTCTTCCTGTGATATGCCTATGCCTGTATCACTTATTGACAATACTGCATTATCTGCATTATCATCAATTATAAAACTGATATTCCCGCCTTCTCCCGTAAATTTGACCGCATTGGATATCAGATTTATAATCACCTGGCTTATTTTATCCCTGTCGGCAAAAACCTTTACAGTCTTATCCTCAAAAGCTACCTCAATGTTTTTATTCATGTACTCATTTTCAAAATTCACCAATATGCTCCTTATAAGCTCTGAAAGATCAAACTCCGACTTGTCCAGCATCATATTCTCGCTTTCAAACCTTGTAAGCTTTTCCAGATCCCCTACCATCCTGCCAAGACGGGTTATTTCCTCATGCACGCTTTTGAGCCTTTTTGAATCAGCTTCCCAAATACCATCTATCATTGCTTCTACATGGCTTTGCAGTGTAGCCAGAGGAGTCCTCAGCTCGTGGGCAACATCGGCTGTAAGTCTTTTTCTCAGCTTCTCCTGTTTTTCAAGGGTCTCTGCAAGATTGTTCACAGTACCTGTCAGTTGGGCTATCTCCTTGATATCCGATATTTCATTGCTTCTGCCATCATAGCGGCCTTCAGAAATCATTTCTGCCGTGTTTATTACCCTGGAAACCGGTGTGCTTATACTCTTAGCCATCATATACCCAAATATGAGTGATAGCACAAGAGATAGCAACCCTACTCCTATAAATACCTTATTTAAGGCATTTATAAATGCCAGATCTGTTTCGTTGAAGTAGAAAGGACCGTAGTACCCGATTGCTACCTTTCCCACTTCTTCAGTACCGCTGAGTACCGGATAGGTGGATTCTGTCAACTCCCCTTTCCAATTGGGGTATCTGCTGGACATATTAAGACCCATGTGCATAATCATCTGCTCACACATTCCGTTATTATACTGCGTCGCATCCCAGACTATCTTGTCTTCGGTGTCTGTGACGCTGATAATCATTCCATTTTCCAAGGCATTTATACCTATATCCTGAATGACCCCCCGGTTCCACCCATCACCTTTATTGTACTGTTGTCTTATAAGGCTTATGATACTTAAGTTTCTTTTTTCCTGGTTATTCTTTACATATTCCCTGAATTGGCTTTCCAGAGAAATATTGGCAATAATACTTATAAGCAGAATGCAAATCATAGCTATTACTATATAGGAAAGGGACAGTCTGTTTCGCAGACTATGCTTCATGCTTTATTCACCACCAAACTTATAGCCCACACCGTAGACGGTCAATATATACCTGGGTGTTTTTAAATTAGGCTCTATTTTTTGCCGGAGATTTTTCACATGGGTATCTATGGTCCTGTCATAGCCTTCATAGTCATCTCCCAATACGGAGAAAACAAGCTCATCACGGGTAAAAGCCTTCTGGGGATACTTCACAAGGGTCATCAAAATCTTGAATTCATTGGGAGTAAGGTTTATTATCTGCCCGGCTTTTTTTACCTCATGCTTAATGCTGTCGATTAACAGCTCCCCATCATTAAAGGACAGCACATTGGACAAGGGCATTATTTCATCCTCCGACCTCCTTAAAAGAGCTATGACCCTCGCCACCAATTGTCTGGGGCTGAAGGGTTTTGTGACATAGTCGTCTGCTCCTATTCCAAGACCGTTCAATATACTTTCCTCTTCCACCTTTGCAGTAAGCATGATTATAGGCACTCTTGATTTTTTTCTTATGCTTCTGCAAATATCTTCCCCGGACATATCCGGCAGCATCAGGTCAAGAACTATAAGCTTGGGATTGATGCTGGCGAATAGCTCTAGCGCTTCGTTTCCGCTGTATGCACAATAAACCTTGAAACCGCTCTTCTCAAGATATGATTTGACAACCTCTGCTATCTTTTCTTCATCGTCAACAATCAGAATCTTTATATTGCTTTCCATTACTGTATCTCCCCCAGTTACTTGTCCTCACTGCTCTTTGGCCTGTCCAGCTTACAGCAGTCAAGTCTCTCCTTGCCAAAGGACTTTTCACTCTCTTTTGCAAGATTTTTTAAAAACTTATCTATGGCTCTCTTAATTGATTTTAACATATTTACCTTCCCTTCTGAACAGGCGGAGCAGAACCCCGCCTCTGCAACAGTTAATTTTCTAACCACAGCATCCTCCGCTTCCAGCAGGAGGCACAAATGATTCTACGTCTTTCCTTATTGCTTCCATATCAATATTATTTACATCATCGACTACTTTTACATATCCGTTCAGCATCCCCATCCAGCACTGGAATGTAAAGTCTTCTGTAATATCCAGCGCCGGAGTCTCCAGCTCGCCCGCGGACAGATCAAGCTGTCCTCCGTAATCCGGGAATACAATTACATTGTTACAGGAATTCAGCTGTTCAGGGTTAAACTTTATCTTCGCTTTTACACCTTTCTGAAGTACTACTACTGCAGGAGAGTAACCATAATCGTTTACATTTATTGTAACCTCCTGTACCCCATCTTTTACTTCAGCAACCTTTATATCATCAGTAGGAATATTCCCATTAGCAAATTCGGTAGCCAATGCACTTCCTGAGCAGCAACTGCCTCCTGAGCTTGAAACCGCGCCGGAGTTTGCATCCCCGATATCTTCACTTGTGACCTGTGATAATTCATCCACAACCTTTATACTGCTTCCTATCATGCCCATCCAGCAGGAATAAGGAATTGTGCCTGCTTCTTCCGGCGTAAATTCTATTATGTTCTTACCCGGTTCAAGAGCTTTCTGTATATTGTATTTCGGTATTATTATTGCATTGTTGCACCCGTTTATATTTTGATTTTCAGCATTTATTATGAATTTTACCGGGATACCCTTTTGTACAATTATCGGCGCATAGCTGTTCGGCTTAAGGTCTATCGCTACAACCTGAACTCCGTTTTCCACCACTGCAACATTTCCTTTTACTGAACTGCCTCCGACAGATGCATTAACACCTGAAAGCACCAAGCCCCTGCTCATCATTATAAATCCAAGTGTCATAACAAGCACGGCACTTACCTTCATCAGCTTGCCCGTAAACTTTTTCCCGAGCATTGAGCTTATTGCTCCAAAACCAAACATCAAAGGCACCGTACCTATACTGAACAGGAACATGGACAGCGCTCCTGCGGCAATGCTTCCTGTGCCAAGGGCATATAGCTGCATTGCCTGCAGCGGCCCACAGGGCATAAGTCCGTTCAGCAGCCCCACATAGAAGGGACCATTTTTACCGTTATTATTATATATCTTATTTCCAAATATTTTGGGCATTCTTGGGTTCAGCTTCTTGAGCCATGGGAATATATTGAGCATATTGATTCCCATTATGACCATGAAAAGACCTGCGACTATTGCAACGATGCCTTTAGCACCACCGGAAAAGCTTACAACTGAGCCAATGCCGCCAACAATACCACCAATCACCGTATATGATACGACTCTTCCTGCATTGTATAAAAAGCTGGGTTTCAGATTTCCTGTTCTTGAGCTGTCAGAATGCTTATATGCAACGCATTGTGAAAGGTTAATTCCTCCGCACATAGCTATGCAGTGAAGCGATGTAAGAAGTCCGACTACAAATAAAATTCCGTAACCCATGGACTGGTTTACCTCGGGTATGAAGTTGAACCCGACGGTGTTTTTAATAATAACATACAAAGCCAATAATATGATTCCAATACCAACCAGCTGATTGATATCCTCTTTGGATTTGCCGGATTTGGATTTTTCTGCTTCATCAGTGCCGATATTTTTTTTATTCTCAAAAGCCTTGTATCCGGCCTTGTCAACTGCAGCTATTATATCCTGAAGCTTAATGACATCAGAGTCATAAGCAAAAAATGCTTTTGAACTTGAATACTCTACCTTTACCTCTGCAACGCCTTCCAGCTTTTTCAGTGTGTTTTCTATCCTGAGCTCGCAGCTGCTGCAGGTCATACCTTCGATCATCAGTTCTTTTTTTATCATATTCATATGTTCTATCCCCCCATATGCTGTATTCTAGAAAAGTAAACTATATTGTTAATTTTACTAAAACACTGTGAAGAAATTATGAAGGAAAAAACAGACATGCACAAAGCAGGTCTGTTATATCAACAAAATAATATACTGGAATTCTATCCGATTATACCCAAATGTTCCAAAAGAATTTTTAGTCCGATGCCTATCAATATGAGTCCACCTGCTATCTCGGCTTTCTTTTTGAACAAACCTCCGAACCTTTTCCCTATGTATACTCCGGCAAAGCATATTATAAAGGTTATAAGTCCAATCAATACTGCTAGCCAAAAAATTGAAACTCTCAGGAAAGCAAAGCTGACACCAACCGCAAGAGCATCAATGCTGGTAGCCACTGCAAGTACAAGGAGCCTGCCCATTCTCAATGGATTTTCATATGCAGTGTCCTGGGCGGATACAGCAACCTCACATATACCCTCTGCATTCTCGGCTTCTCCATTCTCTTTATCATAAGCCTCATGTATCATTTTACCCCCGATGAAGGCTAACAGACCAAAGGCGATCCAATGATCGATACTTACTATGTAATCCTTGAACTGCGATCCTGCAAGCCACCCGGCTAAAGGCATCAAAGCCTGAAACACTCCAAAATATAACCCGATTTTCAACGCATGACCCATTTTAAGATCTTTTATAATGATACCGTTTGACACCGATACTGCAAAGGCATCCATCGAAAGACCGACTGCAATTAGTATTAGTGATAGTATATCCATTGCCTCTCCTCCATTTGTACTTCTTTTATAATTGGCATACTCCGATTTATGTTGTGCAAACAAAAAAGAGACTATGTATAACGAAAACGCTATACATGAGTCTCATTATTTAAGGCAAGCCAGATGACCGTGTTTATTAACACAACAACTTTCTTATATTTCAAAGTGTTAATAACCCACTACGTTAATTTGTGCCTTGCATACCTTGAAAATAATCACTATACAAGACACAACCATCAGTATGTTGACATTGCCGCACAGATGTGCCAATTACTCCCTCATGTGGATATTTGCTTCTACAGATTATTATAGACAAGTCCCCGGTATTTTACAATAGCTAAATGTTTTGCATCAGACCTGCATAAACACATAAGAGAAATTGAACTCTATCTTTTGAAGAAATTACCCACCATCCCTTTAATAAACATATCAGCCCAATAATTGCCCACTGTTGCGCCGCTGCCTACTATTACTCTGCCGATAATCGAGGGTATCATGGTATTAAAATTATTAAATTGAAACCCTGATTTCGATAACTCCTCATATACTATTTTTGCAATCTGTTCTCTGGATAACCCCATGAAAGCATTTTGGGCGGAACTTTTTTCGTTTTCCATGTACAGCCCCCCTTTCAGTATCATAATACGAAAATTAATCAGGGAGTTGACAGGTTATTCTATAAATAATGAGCTTTTTATAACAATGCTGATTAATATTGTAACCAAACCTGTGTATGTACATAGTATGTAACTGAGAAGTGTAAACAACCTTAAGAGTGTAGGAGGTGAAAGTATGGCGCATAGGTTTGACAGAGGTCTTTACAGTGCTCCGAAAAGCATCCCTATTGAAGTCCCTTCCAAAAAACCTGAAAAAAACGATGAATTATTGATTCTCATTCTTCTTTTAATATTACTTGCTGCAAGTCCTTCTCTGGGGTTGGAAAGCCGCTATTTCTTTATAATCATAATGGCTGTAATAGGTCTCGGAGGTGTGGAGAAAGCATTTGGATTAAACAAGTAAGAGCTATGAAGAATACGCTTTCGGTAAGCACTTATGGCAAAAGCCTGGCCTTATAGGTCAGTTTTTTCTATTAATGACCCGGATTATACATTCTATAGGTAACCAAATCAGAAATACCACATAATATGGAGTAGGACATGTAATGGTTATCCCCTTATAATTGGAGAGGAGGTGAGACCATGCCTTTCGGTTATGGTTATGGATTTGGCTATCCAGGTTATGGATTTGGCTATCCAGGTTATGGATTTGGCTATCCAGGTTATGGTTATGGATATGGATTTGGATTAGGGTATCCATATTACCGGAGCTCTTTAGACTTATTGGCACTATCAGCGTTCTTCCTACTGGTCTAGTGCTTATTAACACATCAAATTTAACATCCTTCATAGTGTTAATAATGCACTTCCTTAATTTGTGCCTCGCATACCCTAGAAGAAAATTACTTTACGAGGCACTAGAGGTTTAAGTAAAGCAACTGAAGATATCTTCTTTAATCAAAGTAAACATGTTAAAGCAATCTAAATTCAGGTTGAAAGGAGGGTTAAACATGGCAAACGGTTATGGAGGAAGATATGATCCTTGTGCCCCACCTGCTTTTTGCAGACCAACAGCAGTATCACCTCTTGCTAAGATATGCGACGGCAACGGCTTCCTGCTTCTGCTCCTTCTGTTTATACTACTGGCAGCAGGTCCATCCTGGGGTATCGACAACAATTTCTTCTTCATCATCATACTTGCAATAATCGCCTTTGGCGGTTTTGGAAGAACCTTTGGCTTCGGTGGCATATAATAGATACTGTCCCCCTTCGCGTAAAGGACCTAACCATAAGGTTAGGTCCTTTAAACATTACTTTACCATGTCCTTTGGGTTCGGTGCCTTAACTACGAAAAACTCCAGCAGCTCTTCAGAATAGTTGTTCACATTCATCTTTGTATTAAAGGGTATGTTCAATATGCTTCCTTTTGTATATACCTTCGGCTCATCGTCATTAAGCTTTATTGTCATTTGCCCGCTTATGATTATCATATATACATTTGAATTTGAGTAATGCTCCGGCAGACCTGTATCTTTCATCAGAAGCATGTGGTTGATAACAACATTGTCATCATCGATTATTTTTTCGATAACCCTTTCGTTAAGCTCTTCCTCAACAATTGTAAAATCATATCTTTTCTCCAGCATTATTATACCTCCTATTTATTTATAAGTACTTTATAGCTTTTCGGGGACATACTTGGGCACAGGCAGCGCACTCAAGACATGAACCCTTTTGTATTTCCGCATAGGCTTCCTTGCCTTCAAACCTGACAGCATCAGCCGGACATACCTTTGCACATGCTCCGCAGCTTGTGCAAGCTTGCGTATCCACCTTCCAGTAGTGTTTTGCAAAGCTGCCGGTGATATTCATCAGTGTCCCATAAGGGCACAAATATCTATGCCATAGTGCAGGCACGAAAAACAGGCTGACAGTTACCCCTATGCCTGTGAGAACAGGCAGCACCGGAAGCTTCCTGCCCGTTTTTACAGTTAAAACAAAGGTTAGAATAAAAAGCGCCAATATGCCGTATCTCACCCAGGCCGGCTTTGCCCAATCAGGAACCTGACCTCCCTTTATTCCTCCTTTTTTCTTTATATAACCAACGCCATCAATCAAGGTATTTGTCGGGCATATAAATCCGCAGTAAAAGCGTCCGAACAGAGCAGCTGCAGCAACGCTTGCGGCAAATACAACCATCCATGCCTGTATTCTGCCTGTTGCGATTAATGCAATAAAGGCTATAAGAAAGGCTATTTGAATTATCCTCCTTATTTTTGCTGTCATTATTACACCTCCTTGCCATATTTACTTATTAATTACATTTTAATTCTATCTTTCTGGAAAGTCAGTGATTTATATCACAATGCAGGCGTCTATCCACAAAAAATCAAAAAGTCATACAGAACATGACAGTCCATGTATGACTTTAAAGGCTTATCCTTAATTTTCAGCTGCACTTTTCAATTCAATGATATATGCTTTTAATGCATTTAAATCTCCCTGGAGCTTCAGTATGGAACTGCCAATAAATGCTCCATCTCCACCAGCCGAAGCTACACGCCTGACATCTTCAGGGGTTGAAACCCCCACTCCGCAGTATATAGGCCTGTCAATACCTGCATTGTGCAAGTAACAAATGCATTTTTCCAAAGTTTCGTATTCATCCCTCCATACACTTTCCATCGGTTTTGACTGTAAGTATACAAAGCCATTGGAGGCTTTTGCCCTTTTCACCTCTTCCTCCGAAAGTTTAAAAGTGACATATTCTGAAACCTTTATACCGGCAGTCATAAGCTTGTTTTTCATATTATCATCCTTAGCTCCTACAAGGATCAGGTTGTCCAACTCATTGGAACTGCAGAACTGAGAAAAATTCACCAGGCCTATATCAAGTATGGTATGCTCGTACGCTAAAAGTATAAGCGGCATATCAGGACTAGACTTCTTCAACCGGAGTATTCCATCAAGATAAACCTCATAATCGGAACAGTTCTCAAGGGCCTTATTCATACGGGATGCAACTGCCTCATTATCCAGAAATGCATCATGTGTAGGAAGTCCTATCTCAATAATGTCACAGCCTGCCTCCATGTAAGCGTTGGCTACTTTCAGACTTTCCTCAATACTTGGATATCCATAGGCAAGATAACAAATAAGCTTTGTCAAGGTTTCACCAACTTTCCATCGTATGTGTTCCTGAACAATTCTACAAGCTCCGCCGTGGTTGGAATTCGCGGATTTGTCTTTGTACATCCGTCCGCCTTGGCAGTATCAGCCAGGTCCATCAGGTTCTCCATAAATTCTTCCTTGTTGTGAATTACTTCTTTTAGTGATGTTGGAATACCCAAGCTCCTCTCCAGTTCCTGTATTGCCTCCAAAATATCCGCCTTTCCCATCATTCCTGCAATTTCCCCATATCTTTCTGCCGCATAGGGCTCAACTGAATTATATGCGACTACATAAGGAAGGAGAATCCCATTGGCTAATCCGTGTGATATTCCAAATTTCCCTCCAATTACATGGGCCATGCTGTGGACAATTCCGAGAGACACATTGGTAAAAGCCATTCCTGCTATTGCGGAATAGTTTTGCATTTTTTCCCTGAATAAAAGGTTGCTCCCTTCATCATAAGCCAGCGGAAGGTACTTGAAAATGCCTGTAATTGCCTTTTCCGCCAAAGCATCTGAAATGTCATTAGCTCTTGTAGACACATATGCCTCCAGTGCATGAGTAAGTGCATCAATACCTGTTGCCGCGGTAATTGTTGGGGGCATTGATGCTGTTACCCCCGGTTCCAGCAGAGCTACATCAGGGAACATCTCCATGCTGCCTATTCCCACCTTTATACCCTTATGAGTATCGGAAATGACTATGGAACGGCTGACTTCACTGGCTGTACCGCTTGTGGAGGGTATACAGATAAGCTTCGCCTTATTTCGCAGAGCCGGTATAACATTAGGAGATGCAATTTCCTCCAGGGTCTTCAACTGCGGATGCTCATAGAAAACCCACATGGCTTTTGACGCATCCATTGCCGAACCGCCTCCAATACCTATAATCCAATCAGGTCCATAAGCAAGCATAGCATCCGCACCTTTTCGGACTGTCTCAAAGGAAGGATCGGGTTCTACCCCTCTAAATATCCGGCTTTCAATGCCTGCATCTTTCAAATTGTCTATAACCATCTGAAGATACCCGCTTTTTTCTATAGAGCCTCCGCTTATCACAATCATAGCCTTCTGGCCTTTGATAGTTTTAAGATAGTCCAGTGCACCCTCTCCAAATATTATATATTCTCCGGTAAGTTTCATCGGTCGCATCATATGCAATTAGCTTCCTTTCTATATGTTCAGTGATTTGATTAATTCGTATACTTTTTCGACATCGACAGGGTTTGTTGCCACATTTTTTTCTTTTAGGCTGGAACCAACTATGGCTCCATCTGCTATAATCATCTGCTCCTTAATGTTTGCAGGGTTTACACCACTTCCGACAATCACAGGGCAATTAACAGCCTGCTTCACCTTTTTTACTGCTTCAATCGGAGTCTCCCCACCGGTATGGGTACCGGTTACAATTACTGCATCGGCACCACAGCTTACCGCTGTCTTGGCAGATTCCTCAATGGAAACTGATGGCAACAGCATATGTGTATGCTTAACTTGTACGTCCGCAAAAATCATGATATTCTCAGCCATTATACGCTTGCGGTATTTGAGAGCATCAACACAGCAAGGCTGCAGTATACCCGCAAAGCATTCTACCGTATCGACAAACACAGCCAAACGCACAAAATCTGCTCCTGCCGCTTTCGCACAAGCCAACGCTGCCTCATAGTCGCAAAAAGCTGCATCTATACCTATCGGCAGGCCTGCTTGCTGCTTCACAACCCTTGCCACTGCCGCAAGTGCTGTCGACTGTTCAAGGTCCAGCTTTTTCGGATAGGGAGCATCCCCAAAATTCTCCACCATAAGGGCCGATACTCCCCCTTTTTTCAAAGCAGCCCCATCGTATAGTGCCTGGCTGTATACCCTTTCCATATCCCCGTCAAAAGCAGGGGTTCCGGGCAGTGCAAGTAAATGTACCATTCCAATGATAACCTTCTTGTTGTGGAACAGTCTTTCATATCTGCTCATAACTATACCCCCAGTTATTTCTGATTATTTTTCTTGTCAAACATAACAATGCCATCGAGAACTATCTTTATGAGGTCATCTTCCGCTTTAGCACGCTCGCTATCCTTAAGATAGTCTTTCAGATTTTCAAGTACGGTTGTCATAGTAACAACACAACCCCGAATTCCCATGAGGTTTGTAAGTGTAAGAACCGTGCCGGATTCCATATCAATCCCCGCAATATTGTATTTCTTTAAATCTGCAATTTTAGCCGTTATATCATTACCCATCTTTTTTGAGAGCTTTGATTCCTTCATTTCGCTGTAGAATCCGTCCATGCTGCAGATAAGACCGTTATTGTATTTTCTTTCATTTGAGGCTGAAGCCTCGTTCATGCATTGAAGCAGTTCAAAATCGCTGACTGCAGGATAAGACGCCTCTACGTATGTTTTGCTGGTAGACTCCATTCTCATTACTCCTGCAGGTATCAGCACTTCCCCAAGGTTTTCCTTGAGTCCCATAACTGTTCCCAGACGTACGGCTACCTCTATTCCACAGTCGTACATTTCCTCAAGTGCAATTGCTGCTGAGGGGCCGCCGATTCCCGTTGAGGAGACTGTAATCGCCACCCCTTTATAATTGCCTGTATAGGTGTTAAATTCTCTATTATAAGCAATTTCTTCAGAACTGTCCATAAAAGATACTATGCGCTTCACCCTGCCGGGGTCCCCTGAAAAAACTGCATATTTTGCTACACTATCCGGTGTAACCTTCAAATACTGTGTCATCATATCAAATCCTCCTCATAGTACTTTGTATATCTTTCTTTTATTCTTTCAATATCAGGCACATTCGTCAGGCACCCCGCCTTTTCAACAACAAATGATGATACTACAGCGCCCAGTCTTCCGCATTGCAGAACCGGTCTGCCGGTCAAATACCCATAAATAAAGCCTGCAATATAGGCATCTCCGGCTCCGGTAGTATCTACAACCCTTTCAGCCCTGGCAATAGGAACATTATGGTGTTCAAGCCTGCCTTTCACAAGAGCGTAGAGATCACTTCCTTCAGAACCTTTGGTGACTATAATTACCTTTGTTTTATCATGTCTGTGGAACAATTCCGTAATGTGCTCAAGCTTGAAGAAATCCTCCAGTGATTCCTGTTCAAAGGCATTCATGAAAATAACTTCCGAAGCTGCTATTACCTTTCTCAAAACTTCCGGCGGAAAGGCTTTAAAATCGCATTTCATTCCGAAAATGACCGGCACATTATACCTAAGACATGCCTCTGCAAACCGGATGTTATAATGAGGTTCCCCCACCATAATAAGTCCATACCGCGTATCTCTGATCAATTCTTCGTTAATATTCCTGTCGTATTTCCCATTCATAGCTCCCGGGTAAAAAAGCGTAACATGTTCTCCTTCTCCGGTAACAATAAGAGTTGATGAAGAAGTTATTTCATCCTCTACGGTCTGTACACCATCCAGGATCATATTCGGACCTTCCAGAAAGCCCCGGTAACCTGACAACTCAAAGTCGTGTCCTACTCTCATCATGGGTGCACAGATAAAGCCGAGGCTGCTTGCAATATATGCAATATTAACATTGCATCCCCCGAAGTAATCCGTACGGCTGTCACTGTTTTCAATAATAGAGGTACGGCCGACCCTCGGCTGGTCCTCTATCCGGATTATGCGGTCGATACTTGGGTAGCCTGCAGCCGCGATATCTATCCTTTTCATCATAGCTCACCGCCATCCAAAGAGTTGAATAGTTCATCCGTTTTCATTACAAGACCGAAATACTTGCGTATATCCGTAAGATGTACCTTGTTGACCAGCTCATCATTAGTAGCCACGCAATCCTCAACAACCACAACATTATAGTTAAGGTAATATGCATCATGAACCGTTGCACGAATGCAACAGTTTGTTTTTGTCCCCACAATAATTGTGTTTTTTATGTCATGCTCTCTGAGGATAAGGTCTAAGTCCGTTCCGAAAAAGGAGCTGTAGCGTCTCTTATACACCTTATAATCGGTAATCTCATTGAACCCCAGCTCCGGCATTATCTCGTCCCCTCCCGTGCCCTGCAAACAATGAGGCCGTACCGCCGTAAGCTCCTTATCGTATTTGTCCTTTCGATGTGAATCCACAATGAAGATTATCAGGACATCCTTTTTTCTGCATTTATTAATCACCTTTCTGATTCTTGGAAGGATATTCTGGTTTTGAGGATAGTATACCATGCCTTCCGGATGTGCAAAATCATACAACATATCTACAACCAACAGTGCAGTCCTCTTACTCATTGTATAACCCCCTTGAAGTACTGTTTTTGCGTTTTACGGCGCCAACAACACTTAGAATAACAATTATGAAGATGAATGGTATCATCTGTACAAAGGCACCAGGTATGTTGAAGCTCTGCAGTCTCATCTGGATTGCATCTGCAAAACCGAACAAAAAGCTAAATATGTATGAGCCTATTGGTGTACCCTTACCGCAGAAAATTGCCGCTAATGCAATAAATCCTCGTCCGTTTGTCATATTCTCAACAAACATACTAAGATTCTCCAATGAAAGATTAATGCCTGCCAAGGCTGAAAGCACCGCACTAATAAAAACTGCGGCATATTTATACGCATTTACTTTTATCCCAACTGCACGGGCAGCTTCTTCATTTTCACCAATTACACGAATATAAAGTCCAAAGCGTGTTTTGTACAGCACCAGCCACACAAGAACCAGAAGCACAAGGCTTGCATAGACCATCGGTGTTTGCTGGTTCAGAATGGTGCCGACAAATGGTATTTTACCAAGCCATGGCATATCGACCGCTCCAAGTCCTACAATGTCAGGATCGGCAAAAACACCACGGCGCCCAAAAGCCATCTGCAGAATAAATGAGGTTAAGCCTAATGCAAATATATTAACTGCCAGGCCGGTAATTATAAAATTCCCCTTTAAGCTAATACCAAAAAAACAGAACAGCAAGGCAAAGAAGGATGTGCCCACAATTGCAGCCAAGATAGCAACAGCAATGTTTCCTGTAAGGTAACTTGCAATTACTCCTGTAAAAGCAGCAATAAGCATCATACCTTCAAGGGCGATATTGAGGACGCCCACCCTATGGCTGAAAAGCCCTCCTAATGCCGCCAATGCAATCGGAGTCGCCATACGCAGAGTTCCATGTAATATTGTTTGAATATCCATGTACTACACCCCTTCCACCTTACCGGTTTTACCCAAACGTATTTTCTTCCAAAGCCCTAAGCGGCTAAACCCAAGTTCAACTGCAAGGAAAAAGATAATGAGACCTTGCAATATATTTATCAGGGATCTCGGTACCTCTACCATAAGCTCCATCGTACTTCCACCGTTTTTCAACAATCCGAAAAACAAGCCTGAAATTAATACTCCAAAGGGGCTATTCTTTCCTAGAAGTGCTATTGTCATTCCATCCCAGCCGTATCCCGGTGAGAACTGGCTTATAAAGCGATGGTGCACTCCTAGAACCTCTCCTGCTCCTGCAAGTCCCCCGATCATACCCGAAATCACCATTATGATTACTGTTTTCTTTGCAACATTCATCCCCGCAGCTTCAGCAAATTCCAAGTTTTGACCTATTGCCTCAATCTCATATCCCAGTTTCACTCTTCTCATGAGAATAAAAGTGAGCACCACAAAGAGAAGCGCCAGAAGGAAAGCTGCATTTAACTGTGATATCTTCGAGAACCTCGGTAAGAATGCACTGTGGGATATCAGCTCGGTAGCTGCAAATCCTGCTCCTTTTGCCTTAAATGTAAAACTGGAAAGATGGGTCGTAAAAAGTATGGCGACATAGTTAAGCATTATTGTTGATACCATTTCATTTACATTTAGATATCCCTTAAGTATTCCAGGTATAAGCGCATAAATTCCTCCAGCAGCCATTGCAGCTAAAACGCACAGCGTTACATGAAGTATTGGGTAAAGACCTTCAAAGGAAAACCCGACATACGCAGCAGCAAATGCCCCCATATACAGCTGTCCTTCAACACCCATATTGAAGATATTGGCTTTAAAAGAGATTGCTGTGGCCAGGCCCGTAAGAATAATTGGTGTGGCACTAAATAAAGTATTGAATATACTTCTCGTTCCGGCAAGCCCACCCTTGAGGAGAGCTCCATAAGCTTCAACAGGACTTTTGCCTGATACCACTATCAGGACTGCTCCAACCATGAAGGCCAGCATTACTGTGACTATAGGGGAAATAACAGCCTGTATCCATTTCCTAGTGGTAGTTTTCATCCTTGCACCTCCCCTTGGGATTCTCTGTAATTCCTGCCATAAGAAGCCCAAGCTTCTCTACTGTTGCTTGACTTCTAGGCATTTCACCCAGAATCCTTCCCCTATACATTACTGCAATCCTATCACTCAAGCTCATTATTTCCGATAACTCGGAGGAAATAAGAATGACCGCTTTTCCATTATCCCGGCAGCCGATAATTTGCTTATGAATGAATTCTATTGAACCAATATCAACACCACGTGTAGGCTGACACGCAATCAGTAAATCCGGATTCATTGACAATTCTCTGGCTATTATTACTTTCTGTGCATTCCCTCCGGATAAATTTCCTACATTCTTGTCCACACTGTCTGTTCTGATGTCAAAACACGCTATAGCTTTAACTGCATGGTCCTTAATCGCTTTCATATTTAAAAACTGTTTATCACAGTACGGTTCTCTTTCGTGATAACCGGCAATAATATTCCCGGCAATGGACATATTTTTGCACAAGCCATGCTTGTACCGATCTTCCGGTATTATTCCTATACCCTGTTGCCTGATGCCGGCAGGAGCTGAATTAGTAATGTCCTTGCACTTAAGCACGATTTTGCCCTCAGTCGAATACATCATTCCAGCCATAATCCGCACCAGTTCAGACTGTCCATTGCCTTCAACTCCGGCAATCCCTAATATTTCTCCGGCACACACCTTCAAGGATACATGGTCAAGCACCTTTACCCCACGGTTGTCCTGCGTACAAAGACCATTTACCTCGTAAACCATATCACCTGGATTGCTGCTGCCTTTCTCCACCTGAAGCAGCACTTCGCGCCCCACCATCATCCTCGCAAGTTCCTTTTCATCCACATCACAGGTGCGTACTCTGTCTACAACCTTGCCTTGGCGTATTACAGTGACCGAATCGGAGCACTTCTTAACTTCATTCAGTTTGTGTGTGATAATAATAATGGTCTTACCTTTTTTCTTCAGTTCAAACATATTCCTCATTAATTCGTCGCACTCCTGAGGTGTTAATACTGCAGTAGGCTCGTCAAGTATCAATATATCAACATCCCGGTTAAGCATTTTCAAAATTTCCACCCTCTGCTGCACCCCTATTGATACATCCCGGATCTTTGCAGCGGCATCTATATCAAACCCGTAATCCTTAATGAGCTTATTGACAGTTTCAAGCTGTTTCCTTCTATCTATAAAAAGGCTTCTAACCGGTTCGCATCCCAGCATAATATTCTCTACAACGGTTAATGAGGGAACCAGTTTAAAATGCTGGTGCACCATGCCTATTCCGAGTTGAATCGCTGTCTTGGGACTTTCAATTCTAACCCGTTTGCCCCTAATAAATAATTCACCATCTGTAGGCTGCAAAAGTCCAAAAAGCATATTCATTAAAGTACTCTTCCCTGCACCGTTTTCTCCTACTATGGCATGAATCTCCCCGGCTTCAACATGGAAATCAATATTATCGTTGGCTTTAAGACCTCCAAAACACTTGGTCAACTGTTTTGTTTCAATGATATTCATTGTTATCCTCCTGACAATATATTCCGTAAGTCTCCTTGCATGAATGAAAGATAATTATAAATAATTTTCCCGGCACGGATATGAAGCCTTTCCCGTACCGGGAAATATAAAGAGAAACTGATGAATATCTAGTTTTGTGTTATATCTGTAACCTTGATCTCCCCGTCAACAATGGCCTTCTTCAACTGTTCAACCTGGTCAAAATATTCCTTTGGAATCAGATCCTTCGTGTACTCCATTGGGCTGAGGCCTACTCCGTCTTCCTTAAGGCCCAAAATCATAGTATTGCTGTTCTTTATACTGCCATCCTTCAACTGCTTTGAAAGCTCAAACACAGCTACATCCACACGCTTCATCATACTTGTAAGTACATTGCCCGGTGCTATGTAATCCTGGTCGGAGTCAACACCGATTGCAAAACACCCCTTGTCCTTTGCTGCGTTTATAACGCCCTCACCGGTACCACCGGCTACCTGATATACTATATCAGCGCCTTGTTCCATCTGAACAAGTGCCATTTCCTTGCCCTTTGCCGGATCTCCAAAGGAATTCGCATACCCCGAAATCACTTTGGTATCCTTGTCTATGTACTTTGCACCTTCCTCAAATCCAACAAGGAACTTATCAATACCCGGTGACTGTATGCCTCCAATAAAGCCTAATACCTTCTCAGGGTTTGTTTCCTTTATATTTGCATCCTTAGTGACCAGGGCTGCAAGTGCGCCTGCAAGGTAAGAGCCCTCATGCTCCTTGAAAACAACGGAAGTTACATTAGGTTCATCAACCTCAATATTGAAGATTGCGAACCTTGTCTCAGGGAACTGTGGAGCAACCTTCTTCAATATGTCCGCATGTCCATATTCAAGAGTCATTACCAGATTGTACCCTGCTTGCGCAAGCTCAGTCAGATACTTTTCGCCTTCGGATACATCCTTTGGTTCAACTACTTTGACTTCAAGCCCCAGTTCTTTTTCAACCTTTTGCAGTCCGACATACCCGGAATCATTATATGACCTATCGCCTAAACCTCCCATACTGCAAACCATTGCCACCTTAAGTTTCTCCTCCTGGCTCTCTGTAGGTGTTGCCTGGGTCTGCTGGGTTTTTGAACATGCAGCAAGACTTGCAACCAGCAAAACCATACACATCAGTACAGCTGTCAACCTTAGTGTTTTTTTCATTTTTACCCCTCCCTAATAATATTGTTTATGTTCATTGCCTAAACCGTGTTAAAAGTGTGGACACCATTGTTATCTGACCTGATCTATGAAGAATTTTATTCTGTCTGTGCGGAAATAGGATTCAAAATACTCAACCGGGACTTCCTTTCCGTTTATTTTCCCGAATACAAGACCTGTAAAGAACAATACCGGGCTGCGTGGAGGTATTTCCATGTACGATGCAATTCTCTTGTCTGCAAGTACAGCTTCAATTGTACGATTAGCATGAATAATACTTATTCCGAAATCAGATTCAATAACCTTATATAGGGATTCCTTTGAGAAATCATGCATTTCCAATCCCGGCAGACGGCACAAGGGCAAGTAAGACCTCGTCAAGCTTAATGGCACATCATCCCCGCTGATTAAACGTTCCATCTGCAGTGCCCTTTCTTCTCCTCCGAGCTCAAGCAGCTTCAGTATATTTCTTTTAGGAACGGCTACCATGTTTTCAATCATCCTAATCTTGGGTATCAGGCCCTGGTTTCTTATTTCCTCAGTACAACTGGTCAGTTTTATAAGACCCTGGGTATAACGTTTTCTTTTAACAAATGTTCCCTTCCCCTGCACTTTATAAAGATAACCTTCATTCACAAGATCGTCCATCGCCTTTCTTACCGTAGTACGGCTCACTCCAAACAGATTTATCAATTCACGTTCAGAAGGAACCAACTGATCAGGCTTTACTTCGTCAGTATCAATCATTCTAATAAGTTCTTCCTTTACCTTGTAATAAAAGGGAAGAAGCTCTCTCTCCTCCACTCAAATCCCTCCAAGTTATTATTATATCATGTTATAGTGATATCATTACCAGTTATATTTCATTATAATACATGTCTATTTAATAATCAATGTATTTGATAAAAAAATAACCCCAAGGAGCAAACCATTGGAGTTACTATTGTTTCACTTATTGATATATTGACAAATTAGTAGCACTTAATTCTAAAACCCGGGCACACTTAAGTTACCCGGGTTTTGCCGTACTGTATTATTTACCGCTTTTAGCTGCTTCTTTTACTGCCGCTTGATGATTTTTGTCAACCTTATTCGTGCCGTGGGTTCTGCTGTTAAGGAAGTGAACATCTATTACTCCGCTCATTCCATTATTCTTTATCTTGTCAAGGTTTGCACCTTTGCCATAACCACCGCTTCTACTGCTTACTGTCTTGCTTGCAGGCGCACCGTCCACTCCTGCATGAGGCATAGCAGCGATTGATGCTGCAATTTTTCGGCCGCTTACCTCTATAACTACCGGCCTGCGAGTCCAGCTCCAGCCACCCCAAATTTCCTTTATCTTATTGGAATCTGCCGTTGTCTTCGCTTCACAGTCAGCATGGTTGCCGCCATATGTACGTACAATGTTGAAGGTCTTACCAGTTCTTACATCAGTAACCTTCGCTGTCATTCCAATCTTGAATACCTTGGATGCTCCGGACCACCAGTCCAGAAGCTCTACTTTTCCGGAGCTTGTCCCTGCTGCTCCGAAAAGCGCCTTTGTTGTATTTGCTCCTACCACTCCATCAACTGCAAGCTTGCTCGCAGCCTGGAACCTTTTCACTGCCGCTTCCGTCAAACTACCAAAGTAACCTGTTACTCCAGCTGTAAAGTATCCCTTTTTCTTTAGCTCAGTCTGAAGCTTCTTTACCCCTTCGCCTCTGCTGCCATTTTTTAACACATCAGCAAAGGTGACAGTGGTAGTAAAAAGCATCACAACTAGTAAAAATACAAACAGTTTTCCTACCTTCAACTATTGACTCTCCTTTCTGCTTACGAGGATAGTATGTTCAGGCAGAGAGTATGCCCTGGGTGGTTCCCCTTACGGACCGCCCTTTACCCCATGTATTGTCCCCCGCTCCCCTTTGGGATTCAGCTAACAGTACAGCTTGTCTCTATTTTAAGCAATTTTTTTTACCAATTCAATGGTAATATATTACAATATTATACCAGGAATGCTCCCAATGCCCCTGCAAACGTCGGCTCAGCAGCTGTTTCAGTCGGCTGTTTTAATGATATTTCAATCAACAAAGCCCAGAAGAAAATTAAAGATACAATTATACCGGCATGACTTCCAATAAGCTTCAATCCATTTGCAAAGGTTGTCACTCCGGGGGCAATCTGCTGTTCAACAGCTTCCAGCCTGGCAGCCTTTATTGTAAGAAAACCTGCTGAAATACTCAGCACGGATGCCAGTACGAGAAAATTATCTCCTCTGATTACATTTATAATAATTGAACTTACCAGCAGCAATCTGCCTGCCAGTGTTGCTTCCGCGGTACCGGCCCTTTCCTGTTGAACCGGTACTGATGTACTCTCAGTATTCACAGCAAACCACCTCCTTTGTATCATTATATTTTTATTTATGCAAACAAGTTCCCCCATTAATTCCTTGAAACGTATAAAACCCCCTCAGACACATGTCTGAGGGGGTTTTATACGTTTTTATATATTTTTCAGATTCATTACTCTTATGGAATTCAATACAGCTATAAGCGCAACACCCACATCTGCAAACACCGCTTCCCACATGGTTGCAATCCCCCCCGCACCGAGAAGCAGTACAATCCCTTTGACACTCATTGCGAATACAATATTCTGCAATACTATCCTTCTCGTCTTCCTGGCAATTCTTATCGCCGCAACTATCTTAGAGGGTTCATCCGTCATTATCACTATATCAGCAGCTTCAATAGCTGCATCAGAACCCAGTCCCCCCATTGCAATACCTATATCGGCTCTTGCCAGGACAGGTGCATCGTTTATACCATCTCCTACAAATGCAACCTTACCCCTGGATTTACTGCCCTTTTCTATGGCTTCCAGCATTTCAACCTTTTGATCCGGCAAAAGCTCTGAGTAAACCTCATCTATTCCCAGTTCAAGAGCTACCTTTTCGCCTGCTGCTCTGACATCCCCTGTAAGCATTACAGTTTTACTTATACCTGAATTTTTGAGAAGGCGAATTGCTCTTTCTGCATCCTCCTTTATCTCATCTGAAATGATAATATATCCTGCATATACTCCATCCAAAACAACATGTACAACCGTTCCTATCGTGTCGGCAGCCTCGTATGCAATCCCTTCCAGCTGCATCATTTTTGCATTCCCTGCAGTTATTTTTCTTCCTTCAGCCACCGCTTTGACTCCATAACCCGGAAGCTCGTTGTAATCTGAGACTTCATTACTATCCACTTCCCTGCCGTAAGCCTTCATTATAGATACCCCAATGGGATGGCTGGAGTAGCTTTCCGCATATGCCGCATATTTCAGCAGCTCCGCTTCACTTGTTTTTCCCAGTGCTTTTATCCCGGTTACCTTGAAGATTCCTTTTGTAAGTGTGCCGGTCTTGTCGAAGACAATTGTATCTATATGATTCAAAGCTTCAAGATAGTTGCTGCCCTTTATCAGCACCCCATTTCTGGAAGCACCTCCAATACCTCCAAAAAATCCCAAAGGTATGGATATTACCAAAGCGCACGGACATGAAACTACCAGAAAGATCAATGCCCTGTAAACCCAATCCGATAATGCTTCTCCCGGTATAAGTAACGGAGGAAAAAATGCAAGGGCCAGCGCAGAAAACACAACTATCGGAGTATAATATACTGCAAACCTGGTAATGAAGTTTTCTGTAGGTGATTTTTTACTGCTTGCATTCTGCACCATATCCAGGATCCTTGATACCGTCGATTCTCCAAACACCTTGGTTACTTCTGCTGTAATAACCCCATTCTTATTTATAAAACCTGCCAGTAGATCATCCCCCGCA
>Ga0209643_1000614_pt1 | contig 54420 bp, 38 predicted proteins | sample AutmiccBRH37_all_FD_187383 | JGI IMG/M metagenome (GOLD analysis project Ga0209643, IMG submission 187383) | Deep subsurface microbial communities from Mt. Terri, Switzerland - Autotrophic microbial communities BRH/37_all (SPAdes) (version 2) | ecosystem: Environmental > Aquatic > Deep...
TGAACGCCTTGCGTTCTGGAGTAAGCTTTCTTTGTCTTGCCATAAAAATATCCTCCTGAATTAATATTTATCTTAACATTAATCCAAGAGGATTCTCCACCGGTTTACACAAAATATTTTACACTACCAAAAACAGCAGGTTTGAGTTTCATTGACCTATATGAGATTGATAATGGTGGATTCTTTTATTTTTCCTTAGAATGCTTAATTCTCTTTGATTTTTATGCATTTCTGTAAAATACATACATAAACAGTTCTAGGAAATCTATTTGTAAACCGCTGTATTTTATCATTGATCCAAGAGGTTTACTCAAAATAAATTACACTCTCGTACTGATAGATATATCTTCAATTAGCCAATCACAAAAGAGAGCTTTTTAAATCGTATATTAATTTAGACATGGTCTCTTCTGGATTCTTTTTTAATTCACATTCCCATAGAATTTTTACTTTCCACCCTAAGGAGATAAGTTTGTCAGTATTTATTTTATCTCTATTTATATTATTTCTTATTTTAGTCATCCAATAATCTGTCCTTGTTTTTGGGATATGGGAATAACTACAGACTCCATGGCCATGCCAGAAGCATCCATGTATAAAAATAACTGTGCTATATTTGGGGAGTACAATATCAGGCTTTCCGGGAAACCTTTCATCATTTTTCCTAAAACGGAAACCTTCTTTGAAAAGCCATTTACGAGTGAATACCTCAATAGATGTATCTTTCCCACGTATTTTTGACATGTTTTTACTACGTCTTTCTTTCGAAATTTTATCCATATGATCAACTCTTAATTAATATTATTTATGGTAAAGGATAATTACTTACGAGCCAATTTTCAAGATTATATTCATCAAAACTATTTCGTTTTAGTATGTCAATAATATCTCTACAACAAACAAGAAGTACCGGATGACCATCTTCTCTAATTTCCTGACAAGCTTGTGCGCCTATATAACTTGTAGTTACTAATACTCCAAATTGCCGGTGCTTTATTCTGGAAATCAGTCTTGATGTGCTTTTAACCCCTACACCATTTCCGTATGGATCATATAACTTTGCTTCCAAAGCACAATCAATAAATAGTTTTTCGTTTTCAAACCCTATTTTATACCTGCCAAGAGCATCCCTTCCACCGTCTCTCCAGGGGCGTGTGAGGTCAAAATTATAAAAATTCGAATCCATCATTTTTATAATAGCTGCAGCACATGCCTCAAATAAAGTGGGACAGCTTTTAAAGTAATTATAAATAATCTCTGCCATTTTCATTCCAGCTCTATCATAAGGCAGCTGCTCCTCTTTTGTCCTGTAGCTTTTTATCTTAGGAGCTTTAAGTGGTATTAAACCGTTTATACCTTTTTCAATATAAATTTTCCATGCATCAGGAGCTAAATTTAACGCTTCAGGATCATTATGTTTAATAGCTGTAAGCCATTTTTTTGAAATCGGTTGACCAGCAGTATCAAGTATAGTGAAATGGGCTTCATAGTTTTGAAAACGTTCACTTCCTTTTGTTCTCCATATTGCTATAAGTTGCTTATCTTTTTGCAGATATAAAGAGCCAGGAGCAGCAAGCCCAAGAAATCTTACAGATCTGCCTGGATCGGATTTTTGAAATATTAAGAATGGTGGAATCTTTTTCCTATCAATTGGATCTCCGCTTAGTAATTTAAATACGTTATTTAGAAGTAGATTTCCACCTCTTTTAGTAGAATGAAGATCATGCCCGGGTGAACGGTTATCACCAAAATATCTGAATGTTCCGGTTTCTAAATCTAGACTATCTGGCCATTCTTGTTCTTCGCCACTTGTGTATAGAATTACATATGCTGGCCATTTTTCAGTGTTTTTATTTGCTACTCTAAAGCCCCCTTGATTTCCTATACCAGGTATCAATTTAGAAATAGGGTCATCAGATACATTCTTTGAGTCTCCACCTTTGTATATTGCATCTACAATCAGGGTTGCTGATTGTAGTTCATTAAATGAAAAAGTATTCATATTACTATCACCTTTTTATATATTTCCACAGCAATTCAAATAAACCTTTAAAAACTTATGGCAATTAACTAAATTCCTTTATACTTTTTAGTTTTTATTCTGACAAATCAATTGTAACTTAAATGAGAACAATTTAGAAGCATTATTATCTACGCATAAAACTGAATAATTATTTACATATAAAGGTTTCAATATTTCTTTTGATTTCAAATTATTGTATAATTAGGTTGACCTATTTTTATTGAGAGGATTTACTTATACCAGGTTCTAATCAGTAAAAACCAAAGTTATTATTCCTTTATAAAATACCTAATGAGCAAACAGTTGAGAATAACCCATTTTAAGTATAAAAATAAAGTTATTATAAAGATTGAGGATGAATTAGTTGGGGGCTAAAGAATGGACTACCTTGATTGGAATAGGCTTATTTCCCAGCATTTTTTCAATGAGGAGATGGCTGGACGTGATGTGATTCTATATGTGGACAGTTCTCTACTTGACAAATTAGGGGAAAGCTATGGTGTCGGTGTTGAAGATTTTATTGAAGCGGTTGTTGATGGACCAAGTCAGGCTTATGAAAAAGGATTCAGCAATAAGGCATTATGGGCATTAGGAAGAAGCAGGGTCGGTGGTAGTTGTAGAAATGGATATCCTTTATATATTGCTTACCTAGCTTTTTTTGTTTTTGCTGTAGATACTGAAGGAGATTTTTCTGACCATGCATACTATCCGAGACTTAATACCCTTTTGGGAAAGTATGGAGAGAAAGTACAGCCAGGGTCTTTTATGGAATTGGATGAATTATGGTTTGACTTACAAATATGGAGCATAGAAATAAAAAATGAAAAGCTTGGAAGGTTTACAACAAAACCAGTGGGATCGTGGCGGCATGTCGGCTTACCTATTTCACAAACATTGCTTACTTCCGAGGAACGCGAAAAGCTACCCATATTCTTTATTCAAAATGGTTTTGATCCGATGTTATTACCAGATTATAACACGCTTTCAAAGACCATTTGTGAGTCTCCATATTTTAAGAACCGTACAAAAAAGTTAATTTTATCTGATGATAATGAGCATAAACATTTGATGGTTGCCTTGCTTGTACTTGTCCAGACTGCTCTTGTTGAATGGGATGGAGTTGCACCAGATATTGAAGACAGTGATATTCAACAAAATGGATGGATAAATTCAATGTTGAGGTTGTGTATAGAGCTAGACAATTTTGCCATGCTGATAAAAGCGTCAGTGAGGTTTAAATCAAACTGTGAATTCCCTGATGATGAATTTGAGTTTATAAGACAAAGAGATGCGAGCTTATGGAAGAGTAAGGGCTCTATACGTAATTGGAGTAAAGCTCTTGTGGGTTATTACCAAAAAAATACTACTGATGCAACTTTACTATGCTGGAGCGAAGAGGAAGTTTTTATTGATAATCAACTAAGATGGAGGGTAAAGTTAAAGCCTTCACTAGTACGTATATTTATTTCTGGAAAATATGAAGGTTTGAACGGTTGGATAGAAATAAATAGGATCGAGCCTGGCATAGATTGTTTAATAGCGTGTCACGAATCTCATGCCGAGAGTATTACTAGTTGGGGAATGAATTCATGTGCCGGGTTTTCAAATTTAGATTATGAGGGAATACCTCCTCTATGGAGACTGTATATGGTGAAAAATATTAGAAAGCCTCACCCTGAAATAGATACACTAAAATTTCCGTTATCATATTCGATCCGGTTTGAAGGTGGTGTCAAGTCAGGTAAAGGGAACTCCTATTTTAGACTTGCTCCGCCAAGAATCTGTATTGATGGCATTCACGGTAATGAAACTGTTGCAGTAAATAGCGGGAAAATTACAAATCACCTGGATAACATCTGGCTTTTACCAGAAAATGTTGAAGTCAATTCCCCCCTTAAAATTGAGCTTTTCGATGGTAGTACTTGCGTGATGTCACGCATTTTAATACTTGAAGAGGGCTGTATGGGTTCTAGGTACAGTTCACCTATTAGAGACAAATATGGTGATATTACAACACAGCAGCAGATTTTTTCGGTATCAGGGGCAAATGTATTTGGCGTAAGCTTAAAATATATACCGGCATATAAAGAGCATCCACCAACATATATGTCACATAGGATTATTTTTATTGGTAATCATCCCGACCTTTACTGTGAATGGCCTGATGAAAATTTGCCAGATAACTGGGATGCAGTTTGGGCCATTGCGAAAGTTAAGCGGGATAGATGGAAAGCATATTTTGTGGGTAGAGACCTATCCCAATGTACCTTAACCGAAATTAATAAATCGTGGCCTCTTTGGAAAAAGTGGAAGAAGGTATTAGTGAATTTGAGTATTGAACCTCCCAAAATCCAAAAACTTTATGATTTATGGAAGATATACAAAAAGGGGGCACAAAAACTATGAGTCTTGATTTACTAAATGTCATTTCTACTAGAGGTGAAATAAGTATTGAAGAGTTTAGAAAAATTGTAAACGAACTCTGTTTAAAAGACGCAGATGATAATGTTAGTTTAAAAGAATATTCAATACAGCTATTATATTACCTTGATGCTCTTGGCCATTGTGAATTTGATTTTGAAAGCCGTAAAGTTTTTGCCTGTCAACCAGTACTTGCATTACTACCAGGGACAGGAAGTCTTAATGTGGTACTTGCAGGTGCACGTGGCAGTCAGATGATGAAAAAGATTAAAGAAATAGAAGAAAACTATAAGGATTGCCTAAGTATACATATTATAAAACAGGAAAGGGAAGGAATTGTTTTGCCAGATACAGTGCTTTTTGAAGCATTAGATGAATCAGTATTTAATGAAATTGCAAGCATTTTAAGTGTTCAGTATGCAGGTAAAATACCTGTTGCATGGGTTATTGCTAATGGATCATGTGATATTAGAGAATCCTTTGACAGAACCGAAGAACATATGGGCAAAAGACTTAATTGGACATGCAGGAGATTTAATCCATATAAACTTTTTTTCCAGAAATATATTTCAGATGATATACTTCCGCAGCTATTGGAATATACAAATCCAATATCCCAGAAAAAAATTTATTTATATATTAGTGATGATTACGTAAAAAAGGTTGAAAGAGATTGGGGACGCTACCACCTACTAAACAAATTAGGTAAACATATACTGCTATATGATGATAAAAAGTATGTGCTGGCTGTGCCAAGTTATGTACCTTTGCCAAGACTATTAACACGGGCATTGACGCTCTGTTCCGGGCATGCAACATATAAGCAGTCTCTAATCTGTGATATGTATGGTTTGTATAAAGGTCTACCGGTAGATATATACAAAGGGGTTACTGTTTCTATGGCTGAATTGGTTGCAAGTAAGGTTGGACAAGGTCTGAATATATTTACCGCAAATTTTGAGGAGGCATATGTATGATTGATCCGATCAGATCTTATGAAGCTGTAAGAGATAATTTCATTCTTTATGTTAAAACTGCATTTGGTACGAGATTTCAATCAATAGAAGAAGAAAGAGAAAAATTACTACATAAAGATAAGGTAATGAGTCAGGAACCTTGGATAGAACCGTTGCCTAAATATAAATCAAGCGGAAAGTCTATTGATGATGTGACGGGCAGTGACCTACCTAGTCTTACATCAAATGAGGTGTTAACCTTTAAGGAGATGGTAAAATGCGGACTTTTTAGTCCGGAGTTTCCTCTTTATAGCCACCAGTATAAAATGTTAAGGAAAGCTTTAGAAGGATTTAATTGTGTTATTACTTCCGGTACAGGATCTGGTAAAACAGAATCTTTTCTTTTACCACTATTGGCACAATTAGCAAAGGAATATAGCAGCTGGAGTACTGCCGGACCGATGCACCCAAATTTGAATGATTGGTGGAAAAATAAACAGTGGAAAGATAGCTGCAAAACAAATGGAAGGCTTACAAAATCGTATAGAGTTTCCCAACGTCAGCATGAGACCCGGCCTGCTGCTGTAAGAGCCTTAATCTTATATCCGGTTAATGCATTAGTAGAAGATCAATTGACCCGTTTAAGAAAAGCCTTAGATTCTGATAAAGCAAGACAATGGTTTGCTGAAAACGGTAAGGGAAACCGTATATATTTAGGACGCTATAATGGATCCACACCTGTACCAGGGCATGAGCTGAAAAGAAATGGGAATCCTGATACAAATAAGATTAATGGATTAGCAGAAAAGTTAAAGGAAATGGATGATACATCACAAATTGCGAGAATGTATGCTAATGATCCAAACAATAATGACCCTGACAAACGTGATGTTATAGCCTTCTTTCCCCAAATGGACGGAGCTGAGATGAGATCAAGATGGGACATGCAAGACTCACCTCCGGATATTTTAATTACAAATTTCTCAATGCTAAGTATTATGCTTATGAGAGAAGCTGATAAAGATATATTTGAGAAGACAAGGTCGTGGATTGCTTGTGAGGATTTACCTGAATGTAAACGGGAAGAAGCAAAGAATACTAGGGTTTTTCACCTGATAGTTGATGAATTGCATCTTTACCGTGGAACAGCTGGAGCAGAGGTGGCTTATTTACTTAGGTTGCTACTTTTGCGTCTTGGATTGCATCCAGATCATCCACAGTTACGTATACTTGCATCCAGTGCTTCATTGGGGGCAGACGATCCTAAAAGTCATGAATTCTTAAGAGATTTTTTTGGAAGCAATACTTTTGAAATTATTGAAGGTAGTCTTGCTCCTATGCCTGAAGTAAAAGAAAATAACTATTTACCATATAATCCTTTTAGAATAATTAGTGAAAATAGTAGCAATCTTACAGATGATGTTTTTTATCAAGTACTTCAAAATATGGGGGTAGAATATCATGGAAGTGAGCCATGTAAAGCATTACTCCAAACTTTAGAATCGCCGGAATTTAAAGTTGATGCGCATATGGTATGTGCATGCAATGTAGAAGGTAAATTAAGAGCTGTATCGTTAACTGACTTTGGTAAAAAAATATTTGGAGATATTCCTTTAGACGAAATTCATAAAGCTACTCAGGGCTTATTAATTTTAAGATCACTATATGATGAGATGGGAATGAGGACTTCTCTTCCATCTTTTAGAATGCATTTCTTTTTCCGGAATATTGAAGGGCTTTGGGCATCAACAAAACCCTTATCAGGATCAACAGATGGACGTCCAGTTGGTCCACTTTATGCGTCTTCGAAAATAATAGGTGATAAAAATATTGGTGATGAAAAATACCGGGTTTTAGAACTGCTATATTGCGAGCATTGTGGGACAGTGTTTTTTGGAGGTAGTAGACTAAATAATCTGGAAAATGGTATTACCGAAATGCTGGCTACAGACCCGGAAATTGAGGGGATTCCGGATAGAAGTCCTGCAAGGTTTGTAGAAAGAAGAACATATAATGAATTTGCTGTTTTCTGGCCGCAAGGGGAGCAGGAATTCAAGACAGATGCATCTAGATGGTATCAACCAAGGATTGATGCTCCTGACCAAAGTAGCTCTAATCATTTTTCAGATCAAGCTAGATGGGAAGAAGCCTGCCTTAATAACAGGACGGGTTACATGGTTTTAACTCATGAGAAATACGATGAGGATCCAGACCAATGGGTTAAGGGTTATTTATTTTCAATTATACCTGATAATGATGAAGATTTAGAGAATCATAGGGCTTTACCTTGTTTATGTCCTTCATGTGCAGCTGATCATACGCGGCGTTTAAGGAAATCTCCTATAAGGGGGTTCCGTACAGGTTTTACGAGGGTGAGTCAGATATTTACAAAAGAGTTATTCTACCAGCTTCCAGAAATACCTCAAAGAAAGCTTGTAGTTTTCTCCGATAGCCGTGAAGATGCTGCTCAAATTTCAAATGGTGTAGAAAGAAGCCACTATTCGGATCTAGTGCGGGATATAGCAATTGATGAGCTGCAAATTCAAGCGTTGGGAGAGCCAAGCGTACTTGATGATATCGAAAACAACAGAAACTATAGTGATTTTGCACAAAGATACCTTGAGATTAATCCTAATGCAGCGGATGAGATGCAGAATTTATTAGGGCTAACTAAAAGTTCAATCCCTCCTGGCTTGCCTCCTGCATTTCAACAAGTATTGGAGGCTCAGGTAAAAGAAGCAAATGAAAAGCTTGATAGTATACGAAAAAGAGGGAGAACTAGAATTGTGTCAGTGGCTACAATACTCCCCCCTGTTGATAACCTATCTTCTTGTGGAAGATTAATTGAAAGATTAATAAAACTAGGTGTAAATCCTTCAGGAAATGAAATTAGGTTACAAAATTTTAAATGGGATGATGTATGGCACCACTGGACTGGACTTTTTGATTTGGAAAGTAATAAATGGAAGCAAGATTTACCGCAGACGTCACAGTTTGCGAGAGACAGGATTCATGACAGGTTATTAAGGTCTATTGCAGAATTGTTTTTCGGTAGGCTATATTTTGGTATTGAATCTTCAGGGCTTGGCTGGCCAACATTGACTTTGCAGGATGACTTACTGCAAATATATGCATCAAGTTCCGGCGTACATGTTGATATATTTAGACAGATTTGTGACTCTTTTATAAGGATTTTAGGAGATAAATACCGGTATGAACCTTCTGAACATATTCCTATTGATTACCCTGATTATAGTAGTCTGACTGCTCCATTAAAAAGGTATATCCGTGCTATAACCAGTAAATATAATATTGATGAAGAAACACTTGGACAGAATGTCATCCAAGCGCTACAAAACGGAGGTCATAGTGGTGCGAAAATTAATACAAGATTATTGCACGTACATGTATCCCAAGCAGATGATACAGTATGGACTTGTCCAATTTGTTCGCGGTACCATCTCCATGCCTCAACTGGAATCTGTACAAACTGTTGTACAGATTTAAATCCTGATCCAGATGAGATCTGTAGGGAGATATGGAATCAGAATTATATTGCTAAGCCTGCTTCTGAAAAGCGTAAGCCAATCCGGTTGCATTGTGAAGAATTAACGGCTCAATCCGATGACCAAGCGGAAAGACAGAGACACTTTAGAGGCATGATAGTTAATTTTAATGGCCAACAAAGGGTGTATCACCGCATTGTAGATGAGATAGATGTCTTAAGTGTCACAACAACAATGGAAGTGGGCGTTGATATTGGTAGTTTGCAGGCAGTTATGATGGCTAATATGCCGCCCATGAGGTTTAACTATCAACAAAGGGTAGGACGTGCAGGGAGAAGAGGGCAGGCCTTTGCTTTTGTTCTCACATTATGTAGAGGCCGTAGCCATGATGAATACTACTTCGCAAACCCAGAAAAGATAACAGGTGATCCACCTCCAGTCCCATTTATCACTATGGGGCAGTCTAGGATTGTTAAACGGCTTTTAGCAAAGGAGTGTTTACGTAGAGCTTTCTGGAGTGCCGGTGTAAGGTGGTGGGATAGCCCTGTTCCCCCAGATAGCCATGGAGAATTTGGCCTTGCAGTGGACCCAGATAATCAACGTGGGTGGGTGCAAAACGAAAATTCCGTAGTTCCATGGCTTAATAGTCAAAAAAGTGACCAAGCTGAAATAATAAGGGCACTTATAAATAAGGATGATGATAGCTTACTTGACTGGGTTTCGAATGAACTCCCCGCGCTTATTTCTAGTTCTGTGAATAAACCAGAGCTTTCTGGTGACGGTTTGGCAGAGAGACTAGCGGAAGGTGCAATATTACCAATGTATGGAATGCCTTCAAGAACAAGAAACCTGTACCATTATGCCAAAGGGCAAGTAATAAAAGCTATTGATAGGGATTTGGAGCTGTCTATTACGGAGTTTGCTCCTGGAGCACAGAAGACAAAAGACAAAGCAATTCATACTTCAATAGGTTTTACCCCTCCATTGGTAAACCACGGGTATAGATGGATGCCTGCAACAAATAATCCACTTCCGTATAGAAGATGGATGCAACGATGTAAAAGATGTAACAATATTGACACAAGTGACCTTCCATTAACTGATAAAAGTTGTACATACTGTGGGCAACCGGAAGATGAAGACCGTAATTTTTTTCAATTTGAAATTGCTGTACCGCAGGCTTATAGGACAGATTTTTCTCCAGGTGAAGATGCCAAGGAGGATACAGATATTTTAACCGGTGCGCCCTCACTACTTGCAGAATCAAACACGGCTATAATAGAGTCAAAACAAGTTGGGAATTGTGACTTATCAGTTTCGGATAATGGGCGTGTATGGCGGATAAATGATAATGCTGGCAGGCTGTTTGAAGGATCAATAATTACTTATGATGGAATGGAACACCAGTGGATTTCATCAAAATATGGGGGAAGTCCAATTGAAAGTATAGCTTTGGCGGCAGGAAAAACAACCGAAGTGTTACGTCTGCAACCAGCCAGTATTCCTTTTGGCTTGAACATTGATCCACTATACTCCTATGGTGCAGTCAATGGTGCAGTTAAAGGAGCTATATATTCTGCAGCTTTTTTACTGAGACGTGTACTTGCAAGTGAACTTGATATAGATCCTGACGAGATTGAGATTGCAAATTTCACACGGAAAGGGGATACTGGTGAGTTAGCGTATGCTGATATTGTTATGAGTGATAGATTGCCAAATGGGGCAGGTTTCGTAAAGTACCTTTATGACAACTTTGAAAGAATTATCAAAGAAACTTGTGAACCAGTACCAGGCTCAAAGACATATGCTGAAACAATTATATCTCCTGCTCACCGGTCATGTGATTCTGCCTGTTATGATTGCCTAAAAGTTTACCGCAATATGACTTACCATGGTTTGTTGGATTGGAGATTAGCAATCTCTTATTTACGGATCTTATCAGATGCAAGTTATTTATCTGGGGTAGATGGTAACTTTGATTATCCTGAGTTAGATAATTGGATGGATACTGCAGTAATATTAAGAGATAATTTTATTTCATATTTTGATAGTTATCAGCCAAAAACATGGGGCGTCCTGCCTGGATTTAAAGCTGGTAGAAGGCAGTATATTATTGTACATCCATTATGGGATAGAAATAATCCACAAGGTATTTTAGCAAAGGCAATTGCAGCAATGGATGCTGAGCCGGGCTTTATAGATACATTTAACTTGCTGCGTAGGCCAGGGTGGTGCCATAGGAATCAACTGAGGTGATATATTTGAACCGGCATACAGTTCCAAATCTGACATTGAAACAATTGAATAGAATATCGCCTAGTAAATACTTTTCCTTACAGGCTTGTATCCTTCGTGAAGTTTGGTCAGCTGATAATCAGACTAAAGGATTATTACCGGTTGCACCAATTATAAAAATAGGAACAGTTGCCCATAAAGTATTAGAATTAGCTGCAAAAGGTTTAGTTAAGACAGAGGAAGATGCCGTAAAGCAATGGGATATTGGAGTAAAAGCAACTGAAGAGGAGATGAACTCCAGTTGGTTAGAAAAGCATTTACTACCTTTGTCAAAAAAGGCTAGGTACTATGAGGTTAAGCGCCAGCAATGTTTAATAATGGTACGTAGTATATTAGGAAGAGGTAGTGGTAAAGGAATAATACGGCCTTCCTCTATAAAAGTCGAGGTATGGGTTGAATCAAGTAATGGAAAAGTTGCTGGGAAAATCGATGTTGTGCGGCAGACCTCAGAGGGTGTTCAAATAGTTGATTATAAAACTGGAGCAGTTCTTGAAATAAATGCTGATGCTGATGAGATAAAGCTGGAATATCAACTGCAGCTAAAAATATATGCAGCATTATATAATGAGAAATATGGTAATTGGCCAGAACATTTAGTTATTTTAACTTTGGGGCATAAGGAGTATGAGATCCCGTTTACTAAAAAAGAATGTAAAAATTTGCTTGAAAAAGCATCAGCTAGGCTTGATGAGGTTAATGCAATGATAGCAAGTGCTCATAGCGTGAAAGAACTTGCTAATCCAACCCCAGATAATTGCAGGTATTGCACGTTTAGACCAGCTTGTGAAGTATATTGGACAACAAGAGATTTGACAGGTCTCTGGCCTATAGATTGTTATGGAAGAGTCATTGACTTAAAAGTGTTGAATAACGGAAGTTTGAGAGTAACAATTAATAATGGATCTGACAATGTAGTAATTCGTGGGTTAGATCCGAAAAGGCATGAGGGTTTTCAATATAATGCTAGTGAGGTATTCTTTTATAATTTAAATGTAGATTCAGTTTCTGGATATTATACAGAAAGTCTATTAACAACATGCTATTGTAAATAGTAATTAAAACTTTTTCATAGTCTGGTCTGTATAGGAAAATCTCCTAGCTTGGTTGTTTGAATTATAATTAAGTTTTTAATAACATTCTTGTTGGATTATTGCATTCCGTCTAGATGAATGAATAAATAGATGGTATACAAATTTATTGCTTTCATTCGTTTCTTCGCATATACTAGTACATGAAAAATCATAATACTATGAGGTTATAGATGGAATATATCACGGCAAAAGAAGTAGCGGTTAAATGGGGGATATCCCAGCGAAGAGTTCAAACTCTATGTGAACAGGGACGGGTAAAGGGTGCTGTTAGGCTAGGCTGGGCTTGGGCAATTCCAAGAGAATCAGATAAACCTAAAGATGCCCGGAAAAAGAAAATGTAACCTTTTAATTTCTATTTCTATAATTAACTGGCAATAATATTAAGAATGATTGAGGAGATATATGGCGATTTCACTTTTTTCTTTTTTTTCTGGTACAGGATTATTGGATCTCGGTTTTGAGGATAATGATTTAGATTATGATATAGTTTTTGTAAATGAATATAAGCAGGCATTTTTAGATGCATACATGTTTTCTCGTCAAAATCATAATATTGGGCTACCTAGATACGGATATCATTGTTGTAATATTAATGATTTTTTAAACATCAATCTAGCTGGTATACTGCAAGGCTATTTGCAGGAACAACGTAACCTGAATAATATTACCGGATTTATTGGTGGACCTCCATGTCCTGATTTTTCAGTAGGTGGTAAGAATCTTGGTAGGAATGGTGAAAATGGTATACTAGCACACAGCTATGTTAATCTGATTATTGCACAGCGGCCCGATTTTTTTATTTTTGAGAATGTCCGTGGGCTAGTAAAAACCGCAAAACATAGGGAGTATTTTGATGAACTAAAACTTGCTTTACGTAATGCTGGATATGTTATTTCTGATATTCTTCTAAACTCATTGAGTTTTGGGGTTCCCCAAGACAGAGATAGAGTTATAATGATAGGGGTTTTAAACAACCAGGGACTGGATTTACCTATAAATGATGATGGAGTTTTGGATTTCCCTTGGCTTCAATATGCTATGGCCGGCGCCGATGCTGATGTTATTAAACAATTACCTTGGCCGACAGAACAACCATATGAAGAAAATAGCCGAAGAGATTTTCAATATCATGTTCAAGAGAACCTTACAGTACAATATTGGTTTACCAAAAATAATGTTAGAAATCATCCAAATAGTGGAGATATTTTTCAGGTAAGGGCGGGAAGAACAAAGATGTTGCAGATTCCAGAGGGAGATACAAGCCGTAAATCATTTAAAAGGCTACACAGGTGGAGATATTCTCCGACTGCTGCATATGGAAATAATGAAGTTCATTTACATCCGTATGAGACAAGACGGTTAAGTGTATCTGAGGCTATGGCGATACAATCGCTACCAGCATGGTTTTGTCTACCAGAACACATGACATTAACTGATAAATTTAAAGTAATTGGTAATGGTGTACCATATCTTATGGCTTTGGGGATTGCACGGGCAGTAAATGAATTTCTAAATCAAATATTTGATGAGGTGAACTAAAAATGGGTGAAAAGAGAATTATTATTGATCCGAGAATAATACAGCATCTTGGGCGAGATCTTATCACTTCTCCAGATGTTGCAATTATTGAGCTTATTAAAAACTCAATTGATGCAAAATCAAAAATAGTTAACATTCATTTATTTGAACGTTTTGATAAAGTTACTGAATGCAAGAATTTTATAACGGCTCTTCCAAAGGAAGTTTTAAATTTTATTCCTGAGAAGTTAAGAAAATCAACTGTTTTAATTGTTGAAGATAAAGGTTTCGGAATGTCAACAACCCAATTGGAAGATGGTTTCTTAAAAATAGGAACGGATATAAAATCGAATAAAACAGGTGATGATATTATTCTTGGTGAAAAAGGAATAGGTAGATTAGCTGCTCAACGTCTTGGAAATGCACTTATTGTTGAGACTGCATCAGAAAGTGAAGGTCTTATATCGTTAACATACTTAGATTGGAATGAAATTATAAAGGGAAAAGATATTGTTCCATATGATCAGATATCTGGGACACATAATAGCTATACGAGATTATGGATATTTAATGTTAACTTCGAAGAGTTATTAGAATACCCTGTGCAATTAAGTCTAGATTCTACAAGTGAGATAACTGATATTAATCGGGATTTACAATCAGCTATGAATTTTTTGGTTTCACCGTTTAATGCTACAATGCCATCAGCGATAATTAATATGTATTTTAATGATAAGCCTCTGGAGACTCGCTTTCCGGGTGAAATGCTAGAATTATCAGAGAGCACACATTACTTTTCTTTTATCAACAGCAATAGTGTTATCTCATTAAATTATGGATTGAAATTACAACCATGGTATATTGAACGTATTCATCGCGCTTTAGTAAAGGCTGATGCTTTTACGCGCTTAAAAAAGCCTCATAATTTTTATCAAGAATTATTAAACGAAAACACTTCTAGAATTGACCAAGCCTTAACTTTTACTATAAACCAAGAAGAATTATGCGAACGAATAGCATCATTTTATGAGGATGTTTATCCAAATTTAGTAAATAAAAATAATAAAGAAACTATTGAAAAATACTTTTATGAAGAGGCCTCAAAAATGGTAAGTAGGTTATGTGAAATTGCGCCTATTTCTGGTGAAATATATAGTTTTAAGCAGAATGCAGCAATTGGAGATAATATTATTATTGAATCAGTTAAGCAAAGAAACAAAAACGATAAAATCCAAAATATTGATTTGAAAAAGCTGAAGCAATTCCTTGATAATTATAATGGAATTAAGTTATATAGAGGGAGCTACCGAATTGGTTTTTTAGGGAATAAAGAAAGTGACTGGATTAAACTACAGCAATATAGAACTAAAGGACAACAATGGTTTAGATTTGATTTGGGGAACACGGTCGGTTATGTTTCACTTAATGATCCTCACCAAGAAAAAATTAAAGAGATAAGCTCACGTTTGGATATAAGTCAGAACTATGTTTCAGAAGCTTTTAAAAACTTAGTTTATATCGTATTTAATAGATTGTTTTATGAACTAAATCAGAAAGCAAATGGTATTGTAAAAGTCATTCTGGAAGAGAAAGGACTTCTTGGTGAACCTTTAACAAAACGCGTAAAGAAAAATGTTGACTTGGTTCAACAAATGATTAAGAAAAACAAAAAAATGATGAACACCATTCAAGAAGTTTCACGAACGCTGGAGAAAAAGGTCGTGATAGATGGTGCTTCCGCAAGTATGCCCAAAATAACATATGAGTTTGTCACAAAAGTTATTGATGATATAAATGAGCACTTTAAAGAAGATCAAGATACGCATGCCGAAGCTGCAAATTTATTAGTAGAAGCGGATGAACAGTTGAAAATAATTGAAGTAGAATCTTACAATAATTATAAATTGATGGCAAATGGTTTAATTACAGAAACAATAACGCATGAATTACATTCATTAAGTACTACTAATATTGACAATCAAGTCGATGGACATTTTGAATCTTTAAAGGATTATTTCTCTGAAAACAAGGAGGCAAAAGTATACAATTCACATGTATATCCGATAAAAAATAGTTATAATGTAATTTCAAATAAAATACTCCAAATAGGAGATATGTATTCGTTCCTTGAAAAAACGTTTATTAAAAAAGGAACATATGATGAATTTATCGAACAGAATATAAAAGAGCTTGCCGAACAAGTATATGTTAATTTAATGAAGGCATCAAAATCAAGTAAAATAAACCTGGTGTGCGAAACAAGTGATTTAACTTGGTTTGTTCCTAAAGGAGTTTTGGTTCATGTCTTTTATAATTTATTTAGTAATTCAAGATATTGGATTGATATACGTCGAAAAAGAGCAGAAAAAGATTCTGCTTATACCCATAGTGGAGATGATCAAATCATAGTAGAACCGCTGGGGACCGATGGATTAATTGTATCCGATACTGGTACAGGGGTTACCACAAATATGCAAGATATACTTTTTGAGCCACTTCAATCTGGAAAGCCATATAATGAAGGTCGCGGTATGGGTTTATATATTGTAAAGAAGCTGATGAATTCATTTAATGGGGACATTATCTTATTGCCAGATCTAAATGAGTTTGGTAATCGCTATAGATTTTTACTCACGACAGATAAAGCGGAGGAAATGTAATGCAGCAAATTGATTATAGAAAGTTATTTATTAATGTTGATTGTGCTATGATAGTTTTTCTTGAAGATGACTTTTCTCTTGCAGATACAGAAGTAGATAAATCAAAGTTTCTTTATTCTATTTCGAGGATGGATGTCGAGAGCAGAAAAGACTTTGTTTCGGAACTGGAAAAAAATCATTCTGTTTTTGCATTATCTTTAAAAAGCTATTCCAATTGTATGGATAAATTATTTCCCCTAATAGAATGCTGGAATGAAGAAGTCATAAGGGATGATATTGAATCCGCTATGGATATTATAAAAATACGGGACCCAGCACAGTATGATAGCCTCAGTGGTTTATATAATGCTATTGAACTGCCCAATGTGGATCAATTGGCTAAGTTATTATTAAAATATGGGCTTTGCATCAATATTCCGCCTTGTTATCAAAGAATATTTGATGAGTATCTACTATCGGAGAACAGATGGAAACCGTTTAGAATATATGCAAACTTTGATGCTGAAAATAGCAGGTCATTTAAGTGCGATTTGCAAGAGTTCTATAAAAATACAATCAATGAATTTACTTGCCTCTGCTGCATAATTGATAATGAACTTTCAGGGGAAAAAAGGGCGAAAAATATCATTGATGAAATAAGAAGCTTTAACACAGATAAGCGAAATAGTATTATTGGAGCCATAGTCACTTCTCATGAAAAAACTGAAAATATAGATGAACATGTTTTCCTTGAATATGTTAATAAGTCTTTAGCTCAAAATAATTTACAATCTGCAATACTTAAAAGTACATATAATTATGCGATAAGCAAGTTAAAAGATGAATTGGTGAAAGGACTTTTTGATTCTTTCTCAAAAGCTACAATCAACAGGAATATTGCATTCTACCTATCGCAAATGGCTGTATATGAAGGAGTGGCAAATTACCAAATTATTAACACTTGGATTAGTACCATGTGTGATTTTGAATTATCTAAAAGTAATGTAATTCTTTATATCGTGAGATTAACTAATCTAATTAATCAGGTTGAAATTGAAAATTATGAAATTTCTGATGATTTAAATATGCTTAATACTTTTGAAGCATTTGATTATAATGTAAATAAGTTTTATCAGCCTCCGGCAGCAGGTGATGTTCTCATAGATAATGATGGCAATGTATACATTTTGGTTGGACAAGACTGTGACATCATGATGAGCGAAACCAGAAAAAGGAGGAATGCTATTTCTGAATTGATACCGGCACAAATCGTATCACAGACTGAAATGTTTAAATTGAAGAATAATCTTAATTATATGATGATTAACAACTTTAGAAAAAGTCCTGAAGATACTCCAAGTTGCATAAAGATAGATTATACAAAAAGAGTTTACTTGGAGAATGAGTTGATTAATTTGTGCACATATAATCCGGATGGAAAATGTTGTATTAGTCTCGATACGGTGTTGCCAGATGATAGAGCTAAGATTATGATGCCATATCTTGTTGAATATTATGGTGAGATGCAGAAGTACTTTAATTCGATAAAAACATTAAAATCTCAAGCAGGAGAAGCTTTTGATATATTCTTAGATAATACTTATGCCCCAAGACTTATATCCGTACATAAGTATGAGGAGGAATCTGCAAATAAATTATCTTATCCGTTGCGAAGAATTTGTAGATTAACAGAAACCTATATACTTTACTTATACAAGCTATATCTTGAGTATAGAGGGAGGCAGCCGTATAACACTATCAATTTAGCTCGGTGCCAGACTCTTGATATACCTATAACAGATTCAGCGATTTCTGGAGAAATGAGCATTCAGGTTATTCTTTCAGGAGATAGGAATACAAATTCCAAGCCTGCAAAATTACCCTGGGAAATATCAAGAAGTGAAGTACTGAGGATGTTGTCAAAATTTAATGTGGATTCAATGCCTACAGATAAAAAAGATTACATAGCTTTAGAGGCTGAGGAAACTAATATTCGCTTAGAGAATGGACAGGCATTAAAAGTAACTAAAAAAAGTAAACCAGCGGTAAAATTAGAAATAATACGATCCTACATAGGCTACTGAGTAAGTGGTATGAGATATTACAAAAATTGAAATTCTAGGATTTTCCTAGATTGATTTACATATGTAAGGGGCATTATTATGGAAAACATAAGTATTATTTCAAAAATTAAAAATCATGCTTTAAATAGAGTGAAAAAATATTTCTCAGGCTTATCTATAAGGGAACAGCAAGTATTTATCAATCATGTAATCCGCTATTATGATCAAACTTACGATCTGTGGCTTAGCCAATATAATGGAAATAATAATGAGATTCTCGATTACTTAACTTTTTCGTTTCCAGTAGTATTTCGTTATCTTTATAAAGATTATAGTAGCACTGAAGGTTGTCCACTAATCCCTTCTTCCTTAATGTCCATGCAAACCATAAGGGATTTTTTGGATATTTGTTATAAAGCCGGACTCATGGAAAACTATGAGGAACTACTCCGGACTGGAGTATTGCAGTATGAAATTAAGGGTGAAAATAATGTATATTTATCGTATACAAATAAATACTTTTCAATTGAAAGAGTAGAGAAAGTTCAAAGTGTAAAGTATTCTCATGCAATGATGAGATCCATGCAAAGTGAATATCATAGGGGTTTAACTCAGCTCATACGGATAATCAATAAAATGGAAAAATTGGTATATACATGGAATGACGATTTTATAGGTTACGAGGCAGATCCAGAAGTAGACCTTTTTTTCATCCGTAATGCACAGTTAGATTTTGCTCAAGCCACAGAATGGGATGGATTTTCTGAAACTTCAAAGTTTGGGGATATAGAGTATCATTTTTTTTTAAGTGCTCTAATAGCTATTGAATCAATAAATATAAAACACTCACAATTTGTTCAAGTAGCAATGAAAAAAGACCCTAATTTAGAAAGTCATAATATTTTGCCCTGTATTGAAGATTATATAACCGTGGTTGATACCATCTCTTATATTTTGGGTACTTCCCAAGAAACAGCAGAAACAATATTAAATACATTCTTGTTTGATGAAGAAAAGAGAGAATATTATAGTCATATAAGTGCTCCAAATCCACCTTTTATTAGAATATCATCAACACAATTGTTGCGTTCGTTCAGCGGCTGTATTTATAGGCCAATAGAATTTATGCTAGCTGAGCTAAAGAGGTTATATCCAGAAGATTGGGACCGAAACACAAAAGAAAGAGAAAGAATGTTTAGAGATGAGCTATATAAGTATTTTACTGATGACCGCTTTATTACATTCAATAGAAGTATAGATATTGTTGAAAACGGAAAAAGAATTACTGATATTGATGCATGCATTATTGATAAAGAAACTAATGATATAGCATTCATTCAACTTAAATGGCAGGATTCTATTTATGAATCAGTGCGATCTCTAGTAAGTAAAAGAAAAAACTATGTAGAGAAAGCAACAAAGTGGGTTCAAGATATTGAACAATGGATTAATATGACTTCAGAAAGACGTATAGCTGATTTTCTGCAATTAAGTCCACAATTTGTTTGTAAGGATAAGATTAAGAGTTTTGTAATTGGTAGACATAACGGAAATTACTCTGGAGACGAAAGGCCATGTAGTAATGCTGCCTGGTGCCAATGGTATAATTTAACTAAGCTAATAGGAGTATCCCAAAATGATATTACTATACCAAAACTTTTTGACTTAATTCAAAAGGAGAGTCCTTATAATCAACAAAATAGTATTAGTCCATCAGAAATAAAATATGGAAATTATTGTATCCAGTTAGTTGCTCCCCCATATAATTATGCTTAAAGGAATCAAATTTACATTACCAAAAGGTTGGATAATAGAGAATAAATTACAGATTTAATACTAGGTAATAATAAAGAGAATGCTGTTTTTAAACTGACATTTTCTTTCTAATAATATACTAACAAAATACTAACAAAGCAAGCCGTTTACTTTATCTTATCGATAAAGCAAGCGGCTTTTTTGCGAGAAAGGAGGAATTTTAAATGTCAAAAGTAATTGCTCTCGCCAATCAAAAAGGAGGGGTGGGCAAAACAACCACAACGCTCAATCTAGGTATCGGCCTTGCGGCACTGGGAAAAAAGGTATTACTGGTGGATGCGGATGCGCAGGGTAACCTGACGGATTCTTTGGGTTTCCACGAGCCAGACAATTTGCCTGTTTCACTGGCTACTGTCTTATCTAAAGTCATGTTGGAGGAACCATACGCACCTGACGAGGGCTTCCTTCATCATGTGGAGGGAATTGACCTCATACCGGGCAACATTGAGTTGTCTGCTATTGAGGTTTCCCTCGTCAATACTATGAGCCGGGAAACAGTGCTGTGCAGCTATATTAGAACCGTTAAAGATAGGTACGATTATGTGCTGATCGACTGTATGCCGAGCTTAGGCATGCTGACAATCAACGCCCTTGCTGCCGCGGACAGCGTGATTATTCCCGTTCAGGCTCATTATCTGCCCGCAAAAGGAATGACGCAGCTTTTACAGACCATTGCCAGAGTTAGGCGACAAATTAATCCTAAGTTAGCTATTGACGGTGTTTTACTAACAATGTTAGATAACCGCACTAACTTTGCAAAGGATATTTCCTTTGTCCTGCGGCGGGATTACGGTGACAAGCTGCGAGTTTTTCAATCGGAAATCCCCCTGTCCATCCGGGCAGCTGAAACAAGCGCGCAGGGAAAAAGCATCTATGCGTTTGACCCGCAAGGAATAGCCGCCAAAGCCTATCAAGCCTTTACAAAGGAGGTGCAGGATATTGGCGAAAAGCAATGCAAGAGACAGCATAAAGTTGACCTTAGTAGATGAATTGTTTTCCACGGCGGAAAGCCGGGCTGATGAACAGCGGGAAAAGGTGCTAGATATTCCTCTATCGGAAATCAGCGATTTTCCCAATCATCCTTTTAAGGTGAAAGCGGATGAAGCTATGCTGGAAATGGCGGACAGCGTAAAGCAGTACGGTGTTTTAGTTCCCGGACTTGTACGACCCAAAGCGGACGGTGGTTATGAAATGGTGGCTGGACACCGGCGTAAAAAGGCAAGCGAGCTTGCCGGTAAGGAAACGATGCCCTGCATTATCCGTGAATTGGATGACGATGCCGCCACAATTATAATGGTTGACAGCAATCTGCAACGGGAAAGCATTCTGCCGAGTGAAAAAGCCTTTGCATACAAGATGAAGCTGGAAGCAATGAAACGTCAAGCAGGAAGGCCAAGCAAAGAAAATGTGTCCCAAGTTGGGACACAAAAACGTTCAGATCAAATATTAGCTGAACAAAGCGGGGATAGTCGAAATCAAATACAAAGGTATATTCGCTTAACAGAACTTACCCCATCTATCCTTGAAATGGTAGACGAGAAGCAGATAGCTTTTAATCCGGCAGCAGAGCTTTCCTACTTAGCCGAAAACGAACAGCAGGACCTATATAACACTATGCGGTCGGAGGACTGCACCCCCTCTTTAGCACAGGCACAGAGAATGAAAAAGCTCAGTCAGGACGGTAGGCTAAGTATGGATGTCATCTTTTCCATTCTTACTGAGGAAAAGCCAAATCAAAAGGAAAAGTTCAATATTCAGAGAGAACGGATTGACCGCTTTTTCCCTAAGAACTTTACGGAGAAGCAAAAGGAGGAATTGATCGTACAGCTGCTGGAAAGCTGGTACAAAAAGCGGCAGCGGGAACAGGAACGATAAAACAAAATATGATCGTAACACATGGCAATTCGTTCTCATGAATGAGGACGTTTTTTTATGCCCTTTTGAAAGGAGGTGTTTCCATGTACTTTACAGAAGGGCGGCTGCGGGCATACGAGCACATGATGCAGGAGAAACCGAAGCATGAGCATGAGCTTCCTGCAAAACCAGTGAAGGATACGGATTGTAAGCAATGTCGACGCTTTGACAAGCATAATGGAAAATGCAGCAAAGAAAAATGTATCCTACCAGATGATTAATGAGGTGATTTTACACCAAGGGGGTAGTCTGTCCTTTGTTTTGAGGTGTCGTATGGTGGTCTTGCGGTTTTCCCCTCCCCACACCCCTCCCCTAAAATTTTACCAGCCGAAAAAGAAATATTTCTGTCTTTCGGCTGGTAATACCGTGAAATTCATTTAGAAAGGAGCCTTTTATGAGACAGACGACACAAAAGAAACCCAAAATATTCCGAATTCTGATCCTACAGATATATATCAGCCGCAAAGCAGAAAGGGAGGAAAACGATGAGCCTGCTGCAAGGAGAAAGATGGATTGCAATCCTTATGATCGGCGTTTTATCCGCTTTCTTGCATAAAACGCCATATCCTTCCTTGTTTGATAAAATTATGGGATTCTTGCTGCCGGGATTGTGCCTATTTTTCTTGCTGTGAATTTTGGCGGTATCAGAGGTGGCGACATCAAGCTCACGGCGGCAATGGGCTTTTGCTTCGGCCTGAATGCTCTTGTGGTTATTCTCTTTTTTGCCTTGTTTCCCGCCTGAATCTATGCAAAGATGACAAAGCAAAAGAGCGCCCCACTGGCTGTATTTTGGGGCATCGGTTTTTTATTATATGCCGGCACTCTTTTTATATATGGGCTGATTTGCTGATTAAGCAGTAGGAGGTGATTTTGTGGAACTGAGAACGATATTGGCTATCGTGCTCTGTCTTGTAATTGTCGGTGGCGCGGTGTATTTGCAACATCAAGCGGAAAAAAAATAACGGCAGACGGCAGGAAGACGGCAAATACCGTCCATTTTCGTCTGCTTCATAGATTGGAGTGGAAATACCGATGGATGAAGAAAAACGCATGGTGGATACCTACGAGGTAAAACACGCCATCCATGTTGGAGATAAAGAAATCCTTTTTGGCGTGGACGATACAAAAACCGATTATCCGTACCTGGTATGCAACTGCACCTGGGATAACCCGTTAGGAATTGACGACTATTTTAATGCCTCCGCAAGCGCGGACTATGTTGAAATGATGACAGAATTTATTGACCGCGTGCAGGTTCAGCTTGAGGCGGTTAAAGAAGAACGGGATAAAATTACCGTTTCTTTGCAGACTTTCACGCTGGAACAATGCACCCCGAACGATTACGGAGAGTGTATTGAAAACAAGGTGGTGGTCATCCGTCCGGAGCGCCTGCGCCCCGAATACCGTACTGCTGACAAGCAGCTTGCGCTGGTTACTGGCGGCTTTGGCTCTTATGCCAATGCAAGGGGCCGGGCGGTTTATACCAGCAATCTTTATTCCGGCAAGGAATCACGCTGGAACCGGGAGGATATTTTGGGCACTCTCAAACCGGAATATATGCCTGATTGGGCAAAGGAACGGCTAAATGAAAAAGCTGAGGGCCGACATATACAAACGGTCCCTAAAAGGAAAAGCCATGAGCCGGAACGATAAGGAGGGATAACCATTGGCAACAAAGCTGCAACTGATTACAGAGCTATCGGAAAGGACAGCCCACAGTGTTGCAAGAAATCCTGCCAACTGGACTTCCTTTCTGAAAACGGCGGCGTGGAACTATAAATACCCTTTTCAGGATCAGCTTTTGATCTATGCGCAGCGCCCGGATGCGACCGCATGCGCGGGAATTGAATTGTGGAACAAGCTGGGCCGTTGGGTAAACCGGGGTGCAAAGGGCATCGCCATTTTTGACGACAGCGAAAGCCGTATGCGGCTGCGCCATGTTTTCGACGCATCGGATACCAACAGCCGCCAGAACCGCACGATTACCCTTTGGAGCATGAAGGACAGCTATACGGGAGCGGTGACGGAAACACTGGAAAATACCTTCGGTGATTTGGAGGATAAGGCCGAATTGCCAGCCGCGCTCATTTCCGCAGCGAAGAATGCCGTTGAGGACAATTTCACCGATTACCTGTCCGAACTGATGGATTACCGGCAGGACAGCTTTCTGGAAGAGCTGGATGGTTTCAATGTGGAGGTTATCTTCGAAAATGTGCTGAAAGCCTCCATAGCATATATGGCTTTAACCCGCTGCGGCTATCCCGCCGAGGAATATTTAGACTTCGAGGACTTTCAGGATATTGTCAATTTCAATACGATGGATACCGTCTCCCGCATGGGAGCCGCCACCAGTGATATTTCCGAAATGCTTTTACGGGAAATCGGCTCGACGGTCAAGGAACTACAGCTTGCAGAGAGAAAACAAAGCCGCACCTTTGCAAAAAATAAAACTATACGCCACAATGAAACCGTAAAGCAAAACGTTGATTCTGAAAGGAATGATGAAGATGGAGCTAACATACACGCAAACCGGCGATTATCTGATACCCGATCTGACACTGCCGGAGGAAGAAACGCACATCGGCAAATATGGGATGTTGCGCAAAACAAATCTGAAAAACCACAGAAAGGGGACGTACGCCAGCCTGATGCTGTCGGGCAGGCTGATAGGCCACCTCTCGGAGATCGACCGGACAGCGAGGGAGCGCGTCGAACTGATTACGGTGCAGCTTCTGGAGAAAGACCCGGCACCGGACAAGGCGGCCGACCCGATGGGCTGGACAGGACACATGAACAGCCTGAAACATCAGGCGGAGGAAACGGTACTGGCGGAGCTGGTATTCAGTTAACACTTTTCCCGACTGTTGAAGAACAACAGAATATCATTAGGCAGGCGGAGGACGAAAAATCCTCCGCTTTTTCTATTTCTCAGGCTGAAATCGACGAAGTGCTGCAAACCGGAAGTGGTGTGGAGGGAGGAAAATACCGGGTTTATCTGCAATTCCAGAAAAATGTCTCTCCAAAGGAAAACGCCGACTTTCTGGAAAAGGAATACGGCACCGGAGGGCGTATGCCTGTCCTGATCAACTCCGGGCTTGATGAATGGCACGACGGAAAAGGCATTGCTATAAGCCGGGGATGCTCAGGAATTGTAAACCCAGATCTTCTTCTTTCCTGGGCTAAGGTGCAAAAACGAATCGGAGAACTGATTGCCGCCGACCGGTACTTAAACAGCAAAGAGAAGGAATACCTGTCTGTTTATGAGCAGCAAACGGAGGAACGCCGCCAGCAGCTTGCCGAAGAAACCTATGCCCGTGAAATTCTGAACCGGGAGCCTGTTTCTGCCGAACCGGGGCTACCGTCCCGCGAAACTGCGCACTATGCGTTTTCCTTGGGCGATGCCGTCTATCTCGGCGCGGAAGAATATGAGATTCTTTCCTTTAACGACAGTATGGTGCAGCTTCGCAATGCGCAGTTTCCTTTATTCAGCAAAGAACTTACGCGGAATGACTTTGACCGGATGCTGCTGGAAAATCCTCTCAACGACCACTTGATTTCCATAGAACAGGAAGCCTCAGCGATGCAGGAGGAAGCTCCTGCGGAGCAACCGGCCGAAAAAGAACAGGCATCGTCGCCCCGCGAGCTGTACCGAACCTATCTGCCGGAGCTGATCAGCCATATGCAGCAGAATGAAATATATCCCTATCTGCGTGACAGGGACACCGATCCGGACAGCGCCATGCAGGAGCTGAACGAGGCCCTTGACCGGATTGTCCTCTCCATGCAAGAAGAACACCCGGGCTTTTACGAAGCCTATATTACCCTGCCGCAGTTTCGGGAATGGCTCTCGGAGGACGTTTTCCAGCACACATATGAGGATTTTACAACCGAGCCGAGCGACAGCGTGACCCTCCATGCAAACGACCCGGACGAACCCGTTTGGGAAAAGACGAAGGACGTCGAAGTATCCAATATCCGCATCGACTTATTATTCCCCAAGGAACCGGAACCGACCCGCGTCAACTACCATATTACCGATAACGACCTGGGCTCAGGCGGCGCAAAGACCAAGTATGGCTGGAATGTTGCCGCCATCAGACTGCTGAACCGGCTGGAGGAAGAAAGCCGCCTTGCAACACCGGAAGAACAGGAAATCCTTTCAAAATATGTCGGCTGGGGCGGTCTGCCCCAGGTGTTCGATGGAAAAAATCCGCAATGGGCAAAGGAATATGCCGAATTAAAAAGCATGCTCAACCCGGACGAATACGATTCCGCAAGGGCTTCCACCTTAAACGCCCATTATACGTCGCCAACCGTCATCAAGGCCACTTATACCTGTCTGGAAAACATGGGCTTTCAGATGGGCAATATTCTGGAACCTGCCTGCGGCATCGGCAACTTTTTCGGCCTTGTGCCGGAGAGCATGGCGAAATCAAAGCTGTACGGCATCGAACTGGACAGCATTACTGGGAAGATTGCCAAGCAGCTTTATCAGCAGGCCAACATCGCCGTTCAGGGCTATGAGGAAACCAACCTGCCCGACAGCTTTTTCGACCTTGCCATCGGCAACGTACCCTTCGGCAGCTACGGCGTGGCCGATAAAAAATACGACAAATACAAGTTTTACATCCATGACTACTTTTTCGGCAAAACCTTAGACAAGGTACGTCCCGGCGGTATCATCGCTTTTATTACCTCAAAAGGCACGATGGATAAGCAGAATCCCGAAGTGCGAAAGTATATCGCACAGCGGGCCGAGCTTTTGGGCGCTGTCAGGCTTCCCAACAATGCGTTCCTGGCCAACGCCGGGACGGAGGTTACGACCGATATTCTCATTTTGCAGAAGCGCGACCGGGTAATCGACATTGAGCCGGACTGGGTGCATATTACCGCCACTGAGGAAGGCATACCAGTAAACCAATACTTTGCCGACAACCCCGACATGGTGCTGGGCACAATGGCTTTTGACGACCGGATGTATGGCAACCAAAGCGAAACTACCTGTCAGCCCTATGAGGATGCCGACCTTGCGGAGCTTCTGCGGGAAGCATTGGAGAACATCCACGCGGAGATCACGGATTACGAACTGGATGAGTTTTCCGACGATGAGGACACTTCTATCCCGGCAGATCCGTCCGTCCGCAATTTCAGCTTTTGCCTGGTGGACGGCAAAATTTACTACCGGGAAAACAGCCGGATGAATCCTGTAGAAACCTCCGTTACGGCGGTGGGGCGCATCAAAGGCATGATTGCCCTACGGGATTGCGTCCGGGAATTAATTGAGTACCAGACCGAGGATTACAGCGACGAGGCTATCCATGAGCAGCAGCGTAAACTGAACCGTCTGCACGACGCCTTTACCGCTCAATACGGATTGCTGAACAGCCGCGGCAACAGTATGGCCTTTTCCGATGACAGCTCCTACGCTCTGCTTTGTTCTCTGGAGGTGTTGGATGAGGACGGCAACCTGGAGCATAAGGCCGATATGTTTTCCAAGCGCACCATCCGGCAGCGCACTATCGTTATCCATGTAGACACCGCCACCGAAGCACTGGCTATCTCCATCGCGGAAAAAGCCTGTGTGGATATGGGTTTTATGCAAAGCCTGACCGGACTTTCCGAGGAACAGCTTGCCGCCGACCTGCAGGGTGTCGTCTTTCGCAGTTTCGGAGAGCAAGACCCTGAAAATGTTCCGAAAGCCTTTTTTGACATCGCCCGCTGCCCCTATGTTACCGCCGGCGAATATCTTTCCGGCAATGTGAGGAATAAGCTGCGGCTTGCCAAAGGGCTTACGGAAATGCGTCCCAACCTTGCGGAGCAGATTGCCCCGAATATCAGGGCGCTGGAGGCGGTACAGCCGAAGGACTTGGATGCTTCCGAAATTGATGTGCGTCTGGGTGCGACCTGGCTTCCCCCAGATGTGGTTAAGGATTTCACGTTTGATCTGCTGGAAACGCCCTATATGTACCGCCGCTACATCGATGTTTTCTATTCCAACTATACCGCCAACTGGAACATCAAAGGCAAAAGCGACGACCGCAGCGACAACATCAAGGCTAACGTCACCTATGGGACCAACCGCATCAACGCATACAAGATCATTGAAGATACCCTAAACCTGCGGGATGTGCGTATTTTTGACACCGTTTATGAGGACGGAAACGAAAAGCGCGTCTTGGATAAGAAAGAAACCGCCATCGCACAGCAAAAGCAGGAGGCCATCAAGGAAGCCTTTCAAGGCTGGATATGGAAAGATCCTCAGCGCCGGGAACGGTTGACACGGATTTATAATGACTTGTATAACTCAACCCGCCCCCGCGAATATGACGGTAGCCATATCAAATTTACCGGCATGAACCCGGAGATTACTCTGCGGAAACATCAGGTGGATGCAGTGGCTCACGGCCTCTATGGCGGCAACACCCTTCTGGCCCATTGCGTGGGCGCAGGGAAAACCTATGAAATGACAGCCATTGCAATGGAAAGCAAGCATTTGGGCCTGTGCAACAAGAGCATGTTTGTGGTACCGAACCATCTGACCGAGCAGTGGGGGGGGGAGTTTTTGCAGCTTTATCCAAGCGCCAATATTCTCGTGGCTACAAAAAAGGACTTTGAAACCAAGAACCGCAAGAAGTTTTGCGCCCGCATCGCCACCAGCGACTATGACGCGGTGATTATCGGGCATTCGCAATTTGAGAGAATCCCTATCTCCGCAGAGCGCCAAAAGCGTCTGTTGCAAGAGCAGATAGTGGAAATTACCAATGGCATACAGGAGCTAAAGGAGGAACGGGGCGAGCGTTATGCCATCAAGCAGCTTGAACGAACCAAGAAGTCCCTGAAATTGAAGCTGGATAAGCTCAATGACACCAGCCGAAAAGACGATGTGGTGACATTTGAGGAATTAGGCGTTGACCGGCTCTTTGTGGATGAAGCCGACTTTTATAAAAATCTCTTTTTGTTTACAAAAATGAGGAATGTGGCCGGTCTGTCTCAAACAGAGGCTCAGAAATCCTCCGATATGTTTATGAAATGCCGCTACCTAGACGAACTCACCGAGGGACGCGGCGTTATTTTTGCGACCGGCACTCCTATCTCCAACAGCATCACCGAAATGTATACCATGCAGCGGTATCTGCAATACAAGCTGTTGCAGGAAAAGGGCTTGCAGCATTTTGACTGCTGGGCATCGACCTTCGGGGAAACCGTGACCGCCATCGAGCTTGCACCAGAAGGCACGGGCTACCGCGCCAAGACCCGGTTTGCGAGGTTTTATAATCTACCTGAACTCATGAGCATGTTTAAGGAGATCGCGGACATCAAGACGGCGGATATGCTGAATCTGCCTGTGCCGAAAGCCAATTACCAAAATGTCGCGGTTAAGCCGAGCGAATTTCAGCAGGGCATGGTGGCCGAGCTTGCGGAGCGCGCCGAACAGGTGCGCAACCGGATGGTGGAACCCTACGAGGACAATATGCTAAAGATCACCAACGACGGGCGCAAGCTGGCGCTTGACCAGCGTCTGGCCAATCCCATTCTCCCAGACGATGAAAACAGCAAAGTAAACGCCTGCGCAGAAAATGTCTTTCGCTTCTGGCAGGAAAACCGGGACAAGAGGCTGACACAGCTTGTATTCTGCGACCTGTCCACACCTAAGAACGACGGGAGCTTCAATGTATATGACGATATACGGCAAAAGCTCATCGACCGCGGTGTCCCTGCCAACGAGGTGGCTTTTATCCATGATGCCAACACAGAAACAAAGAAAAAGGAGTTGTTTGCCCGCGTAAGAAAAGGACAGGTACGAATCCTGATCGGCTCCACCTTTAAGATGGGTGCCGGAACCAATGTCCAGGATCGGCTGATAGCAAGCCATGATCTGGACTGCCCGTGGCGGCCCCGCGATCTGGAACAGAGGGCCGGGCGTACAATCCGCCAGGGCAATAAAAATCCAGAGGTACACATCTTCCGGTATGTCACGGAAAATACCTTCGACGCTTATTTATATCAGATACTCGAGAACAAACAGCGGTTTATCTCGCAAATTATGACCAGTAAATCCCCCGTGAGAAGCACCGAGGATATTGATGAAACGGCACTTTCCTATGCGGAGGTCAAGGCACTGTCAACTGGTAACCCGTTTATTAAGGAGAAAATGGATTTAGACATCCAGGTATCCAAGCTCAAGCTGTTGAAAGCCAATCATCTAAGCCAACGGTACGCTCTGGAGGACCGGCTGCTCAAGCATTATCCTCAGCAGATCAAATCTGCCGAGGAACGCATTGCCGGATATAAAAAGGATATTGTCCTCTACCGGCAGCACAGCTCACCGGAACGCATCGCCGAGAATGCAGAGGACAGTAAATTTGCCGGTATGACAGTCAAAGGCGTGGCCTACACGGAAAAGGCCGAGGCCGGTACCGCCATTCTGGAAGCCTGCAAGCTGATGACCTCACCGGAGCCGCAGGAATTGGGCAGCTATATGGTTTTCCCCATGCTGTTCTCCTTTGACAGCTTTGGCAAGCAGTATGAAATTACCCTGCGCGGCGCTTTGAGCCATAAGGTAACCCTGGGCACGGACATTTACGGCAATATAACCCGCCTGAATAATGCGCTGTTCGAAATGCCGAAAAAGCTGGAGTATTGCCAAGAACAGCTTAAAAACCTGCGCCAGCAGATGGAAACCGCTAAGAAGCAGATTGACATTCCCTTTGAAAAGGAACAGGAGCTTCAAACCAAGTCCGCACGTCTTGCCGAGCTGAATATTTTGCTCAATATGGATAAGCACGAAAATGAGATCATGGACGGTGAGCCGGATGAGGACGTGGATATTCGAGAAAAGAAAGTCGTGGGCTATGAAAGATGAGGTGAGAAAATATGTCCTATGTAACAACGGAGCAAATCGAACGCGCGAAGCAGATGGATCTGCTAACGTATCTGCAAACCTACGAGCCTCAGGAGCTGGTACACTTCTCCGGCAATGTCTTTACAACCCGCGCCCATGACAGCCTGAAAATATCCAATGGAAAATGGTGTTGGTGGTCACGGGGCATCGGCGGGCGCTCTGCCCTGGATTATCTCATCAAGGTGCGGGGTATGACTCTCCCTGATGCAGTCATTCAAATAGACGGACAAGCAGTCATCGAGCTGTCCGCCCCGCCAAAAACGCAGGAACCTACCAAACCGAGAAAGCTGCTTTTGCCGGAGAAAAACAAAAACAACGACCGCGTGATTGCCTATCTCACCGGACGCGGCATAAACAGGAACCTGATTGATTACTGTATTGAAACTGAGCGACTTTATGAGAGCCGACCCTATCGCAATGCGGTGTTTATCGGTTTTGACCGCAGTGGTATACCCCAATATGCAACCCTCCGGGGAACTACAAACCGGCGCTATATGGGAGAAGCGAACGGCAGCGACAAGCATTTTTCCTTCTCTATTCCTTCACGAAAGGAAAGCCGCAGGCTGCACCTATTTGAAAGTGCCATCGATCTGCTATCTTACGGAACGCTAGGGCTGATTTCAGGACGGGACTGGCGAGAGGATAATTGCCTGTCCCTTGCTGGAATTTACAAGCCTAAAAAAAACATTGAGGAAAGCACTACGCCTGCCGCTTTGTTTCAATATTTGAAAGACTTCTGCCACATCAAGGAAATTTACCTGCACCTGGATAATGATATGCCTGGAAGGATAGCGGCAAAGACAATCCAAGCTATTCTCTCTCCTATATACGAAGTTAATGATATGCCACCCAGATGCGGTAAAGACGTGAATGATTATTTACAGCTACAATTGGGTATACGGCAATGTCAGGAATATTCAAGGATATAATCCAATAACTGGTTGATGAAAAAACTCATTAGATGTATAATGATGTATAATATTGTAAAAAAATTATAAAAACTTTTGCATATTAGTTATGCTAATTCTCAATTGATTAAGGGGGGAGAGACAATGCTGTCACAGTCATTGAATCCAATTTTATCCGGTTGGCTAAACAGGCCGAGAGAGATTGAATGGTGTATTACAATGGGCCTTGATGGAAAAAGGAGACCAAATATAAAAGGCACATTTCTGACATCCCTTGCTTACATTGACGATCAAGGTGATAAGTGGGGAGATACCTATGTGATGATAGTAGGTCAGCATTATGAAGATTATGCTCATTGGAATTCAGTAAGTACTCTTTTGCCTATTGGCGGCACGCATGGAACAAGAAACTTTGTTCCGAGCCCCTTTAGCAAGAGAAACAATAAGGGGGCAGCTCCAGGAGTTACAGGATTGATTGGAGAAGTACTAACCACCGTTTTTTTACAAAACGTGATCAATTTGAATCCGTTCGATATGGCTCATATTATGGGTGATCGCAAGGCTCCGGATTTTTGTTTGGACATAGAACCGCGATTGCTCAGTAATCTATTTAGGACATCCACGCCTGAAAGAGCCAGATCAGAAAATGAAGCTATCGCTGGCTATTTAGATAGTATTGTTTGGGACCAACCATTACCTTTAGAATGTAAAAGCAGAAGAGAAAAGGGGGATAGACAGGTACGTAATGCTATGCTTCAGATACTGGAATATTGGAGGCGCGTTCCTACAATGGCCGGATATGGTATATTTGCTCAGGTGGATGTTAATCCGATTACAAAGCTTCGAATTCATTTGCTAATTCCCAAAACAACTGAGCTTGACAATATACGAAGAATTATCAATGATCTGGATATTTTGCCTGAAGAACCTACAGTTAAAGAATTCAACTGGCAGATAGGAGGAAAATTATTTGGGTAAAAATATGATTGTAAATACACTCCAAAAAGCACGCTTAGATGAATGGATTGGAGATTATAGCAGTGCAGAAAAATTACTGTCAGAAATAGAGGAGTCTAATACAGCTATTACATATTTATTTAGGAAAACTGTAAAAGAAAGAAAAAAGAAGATTGAAACAGCGGGAAAGTATCAGATTTCTGAGTCAGTAGCATATAGAGAAGCAAAACCGGCACTGTTTAAAACCGAAAACCTGCAGATTGACAATTTGCCGGAGGGAATGATTGATGATAATACGCCTGTATCATGTTGGAAATATTCTGCTACGGTAACATCTAAAGTAGATTCAGATTTGAGAGTTGAAATTCGTGGATACAATCCGGATGGGCTTCCGCCTAAACTAGCATTTGATATGCCTGCCCAAATACGAAATTGGAGTATTATTGATAAAACCCTTAAGCCAAATAACGAACAGCCAAGTCTGGTTAACTTTTTTACTGCTTCTGAAAATCCTGCTGTTCAGTTATATTTCTCAGTAGATAAGTGGGGTCTTCTTAGTGGAGTTGCGATACTGGATGAAAATGATATCGGCATCGCCCTAAGACATATAGATTTTCTTTTCAGTAAAGTAAGTTCCCAATTGTGGCCGAGATAATTAGAGTATATAAATCCTAACTGTTTTCCTTATGTGTATACAATCACACTCTGATAGGGTATAATATAGAGTGTAATTGTATTACAAAGGAGGTGCGGGTATGAATAAGCTGGAAGAGATTAAAGAAATGCTTGCACGAAGCAATGGGATTATTACTGCTTCACAGGTTACAGAGGCCGATATACCAAGATTTTATTTGAAAAGGCTGGTGGATTTAAAGCTATTGACCGTGGTTGATAGGGGAATTTATATCAAACCAGAAATGCTGGAAGATGAAATGTATATCTTGCAATACAAATATGGCAGAGGTATTTTTTCTCATGAAACTGCCTTGTTTATTCATGGCTTGACTGACAGGACTCCTATGAGATTTACCATGACATTTCCTTATGGTTATCATGTCAATTCACTAAAAAAGGAAAATGTGAAAATCAAAAAAACTATTAAAGAGCTGTATGAACTTGGTTTGATTGACGGTGTTTCGCCTTACGGTAATCCGATTCGTCTTTACGATGTAGAACGGACGTTATGTGATATTGTAAAAGGTAACAACGCCTGCGACATACAGCTTGTGAACCAAGCAATGAAGCAATACGCGAGGATGCCAGGGAAGAATGTTACCAAGCTTTTTGACTATGCCGAAAAGATACGGGTAAAACCTAAAGTTTTGAACTATATGGAGGTTTTGCTATGAAAACAAAAAATGCGATGCAGCTAAAAGCATTTATAAAAAAGAAAGCCGCCGCAAATAACATTTCTGCCCAGCTTGTCATGCAGAATTACATGTTGGAAAGGTTATTGGAGCGTATTTGTTTATCAAAATACAAATACAATCTAATCTTGAAAGGCGGATTTTTAATTTCTGCAATTGTTGGACTGGATACGCGGGCTACAATGGATTTGGATACCACGATCAAAGGATTCGATGTTAATCATGAGACGGTTAGGAGAATATTTGACGAAATTGCTTCCATCTCTATTGAGGACGATGTGAAGTTTGATGTATTAACTACATCGGACATACGAGAAGGAGACGATTATCCGGGGATTAGAGTATCTTTGATAGCAAACTATCCTCCATTGTCAGTTCCGCTTTCAGTGGATGTTACCACTGGAGATAAAATCACTCCCAGAGAAATCGAATATTCTTTCAAGCTTCTTTTTGATGACCGGACAGTTAAAGTCATGGCATATAATCTGGAGACAGTACTTGCTGAAAAGCTGGAGACAGTGATAGTCCGTGGAATTGCGAATACAAGGCCAAGAGATTTTTATGACATATATATTCTATATCGGCTCAGAGGCTGTGATTGTGATAAGACGGTATTAAAAAATGCATTAATGGAGACTGCAGCTAAACGGAAAAGCACTTCTGTAATGACGGAATACAAAAGAGTTTTGGAACAAATAGCTGCAAGTGTACAAATGAAAGGTTTTTGGAAAAAATATCAGGTAGAATTTGATTATGCAAAGAACATTGATTTTATGGAGATTTGCCATTTAATTGGGCAAATTTTTGATGAACTTGATTTTAATGGTATACAATAAAACTCTATATCGGTTATATTTTGAGTTTATCTGTGCTTTGATGAAATAAAAGATTCGCTATAAAGAAGGTGAGCATTATGCTAACAATCGATGAGTATATTGCTAAGATGAAAAGAGCTGACAAGATAGACGAATTTGACTATTCCAAAAAGCCTGAGAATATGTCGGCTGTCATGAAATATGTTATGACATATTTTAATGAGTATTTGAACATAGAAACCTGCGATACCGAGATGATCAAGTTCAAGCATGCAACGGACAAGCTGGAGGAAGAAGCAGAGAAAAGGTATCCCAAAAGTAAAGAGTTCATAATAAATTTCTATATACTAAACAAAATCAGAATTAGTAAAGAGCTTGAAAAGTGGGTTGAAGGTGTTGATTACTTCCCTTTTTACTATTCGGACGATGATTTTTCTTCTCTAGCTGTAGAATTCTGCGCGGACTATAAACTCAAGGGTGTAGACATGAAAGAATTTAGCGAAAATGTTGGAACGCTTATAGCTGAAATAAAGAAAGATATAACAGATGAACCAAGCCCGTCAGATATGATACACCTTGATAGCAATATTGTTTCATGGGTCCGTGAAACTTACCGGAAATATGGAGTTGATTTATATTCGTTTGCAGCAGATCTGGCATCAAAATATTATGAAAGGCATGTGAAATATGAGCGCGAGATGTTTGGAGAACGCGTGTATCACGTAAATAACTATAACCACCGGTATAATAAAAATCCATTTGGTATTGACCAAATTTATGAGGATAACAAGCATAGGCCTTTTCTGGAAAACAGGCGAGGAGAGCTTGAAATGCTTGTAATGCATGAGTGGCTGTTTTCTAATGTTTATGATGATGAATACTGGCCGGAGTATGTGAACCTTTGTATTTGTAATGGAAGAGTGAGTATTGCAAGAAATGTAAATGCATTAATACCGGTTACGGTTGTAGGCCTTAAGTATCCTGATGATGCACCGTGCTCAACTGAGCTTATAATATCAACTGACGGTATTTTAAAGCGGACTCCGGAAGGAGATTATATCTTTAGAATGGACGTCTCTCAATCATATTCTGATGCTTGGCAAAGCACAGAGAAAATGGAAGCACTGATATCAGTGTTAAACTCTTCATTTAAAACGCATGGAGCACCAAAAGTTCTTGAATTTACGGCACCTATAAAAACAGAAGACTTTGATGATGAAGCTTTTCTCTTGTGTTGTTCGCTGATTGAAAAGAAAATGAAAAAATATGCCCCTGTGAAGCTCGCTATAGTTAATGGGGGAGAAAATCGGAAATTAAAACAGATAAGCTATTTGTATACGATTGAAGATATTATAAAGTTAAAAACTCAATTACGCGAACGCAAAATACATATCTTATTTTCAATTGATTTCTCTGCATTATCTCACAGTAAAAGGAGTTATAGCCATAACGAAAAAGAAATATTTGGATCACTGACGGAGATGAAGAATTCAATTATATGTTTAAATATTAACAACGAAAGGACGCAGGCTGCTTTCGGGCCAAAATCAAAAACAAGAAGCGATGATACGGAAGCATATTATTTGAATAAGTACAAATATCCAAGGTATGATGATTTTTACTCAATGCTTAGTTTAACCCTTAATGATAACCAAAGAAGATACCTTATTCCCAAGAACATAAACAGTGATATGGAACTGGAAGGATTAGTCGATAATTTGCTCCGCAGCGGTTTTGCATTTTGCGACGGAGGAGCTCAGCATGAATGAGGAAAAAAGTATAAGACAAATCAGGCAAGAACTATATGAAGATGTCTGGTCAAAACCGATGACAGCTCTTACTGAAAAATACGGGTTATCAGATAACGGTATCCGAAAAAGGTGCAAGTCATTAAATATCCCAACACCTCACTTAGGTTACTGGGCAAAGCTGAAAGCAGGTAAACCCGTTGAAGAAAAACCGCCGCTCCCGCCTTATGATGTTACAATCTTAAGCTACAGCAATACTCCGCATGAAAATGATGCGCCTATGCTTAATGCAAAAAAGAAAACAGGGATGCTTGAACGATATGAACTTGATGAGGTACTGCTTGAACAATTGGGGAAAATGCATGGATTGGACTTGCTGACACCCAGTTCACTTGAAATTTTTACAGATTGGTGCAATTCTTTGATTGTGCCCGGTAAGATACAAGGTTATCATGAACTGATTTCCAAACATAGAGCTGAAATTGAATACCGTAAGGAGCGCGATAATGAATATCCTTTCCGGGGTGACCGATATAGAATTTGGAAGCCTTATGAGAAAATAAAGGATCGTGATAATGAAGCGGTATTGCCTATAAATGTTTCTGATAAGCAGCAGAACCGGGCATATAGAATTGTGGACACAATTCTTAAGGCATTAGGCCAGATAAAAAGCAAATATTCAGTTGAACGAGGCGATAAAGATAACATTAATATAGATATTTTGGGTTTTGGCGTCACGTTTGAGCTATATGAATGCAAAACCAAACGACGGCATATTAAGGGTATGTCAGCAGTAAATGACTTCAGACCGATTTATGAAGAGGTCTTTGACGGTAGATTGCAGATGGATTGGAAAATAAGCAAATACAGTCATTATTGCTCTGACGAGAATACATATGCTTTGTTCGCTTATACTGATTCCGGTAAAGCACTGTTGGAAAACCAAGTGCCAACTATGATTTTTAATATTTATAAACAGTGCTGTAATAATGAAATAACTTACGTGCTTGAACGTAGAAAACAAATAGTCCGATATGAGCAGGAAGAAAAGATCAAGCTTGAGCAGGAAGAGGCTGAAAAACGTAAGAAACGGGAAGCAGAGAAACAAGCAAGTAAAAATGCCTTGATTAACAGTATAGGTGATCATGCAAACAAGTGGTTCATGTATGAGCAGCTCACTAAATACGCCGACGAGCTTGAGGCCCACTTAGCCACTTGTGAGAATGAGGAAACGATTCAATTATTAAAAGAATACATAATGTTAGTCAGGGAGAATGCCGGTAAGTGTAATCCTTTAAACCGTATTCTTCAAGAAATGAAAGCAATGGAATCCAAAGAATTCGATTGATTGTGATAGTTAGGCAGAGACAATAACTTATTGAGGCTATTAGGGGGTGTATTTTTTGAAAGATTTAATATTTTATCCTGGATTTGAGTTTACGGATAATACATGGGTTAAGTTTGCTTTACTGTATATTGATAAGCTTAATCCAATAATTCCCGACTCCGGTGAATCGCACTTAAGTGATTCATTTAGGCGAATATTAAATGAGACTGATTTAATTCATTTTCACCGGCCAACATTTAATGAAGGCAATGAAGCTTCACTAGAAGCTATGACCATAATGGAAAGGATAATTCAAAGGCCTAATAACTATATCCATCCTTTTTGGAATAAAAACTACAGAACTATCAACTATGTTGAAAAATGGAGAGAAAGTCAAAACCAGAACTATACTCTTTTCAGGGAGAAATATACTTATGAATTCAGTAGATTTTGTTCGGAGCTCGGAATTGCCCATGAATGTGATGAAGGCATAAATGTACCCCAAGAAGTAGCCTATTTATATATGAGCTTGTTAGCGAACATAATTGCTGAATCGAGGGGAGTATCTACAATTACAGATAATCCTGTTCTCGACAGGTTCACAGTATTTTCTAGGGTAAGAAATCGCAGAGAATATGCTCAGTTAAATAATAGATTAAATGTGGCAAGACAATCTATTGGACTCTATCTACCAGATAATTTAACTAGAGTAAAATTGGAAGATATTATTTCTCTACGAAATTGTAATGATTTTAGAGAAACATTAAAAGCGTTCCACACAGAACTAGATAGATATTTCAATATAGTAGAGAATGATGGTAGTGCTCTGGATTTCGTTGATTCTCTTGAATACAGCCTGAAAAATATTAGGAGAGAACTCCTTAAGCTTTCCCCTACAATGTTTACATTTATAATTGGAGTATGGACGCTTATTAACTCAGGCAGCCATGACTATATGAAGTATATAGGGCAAACCCTTACTTTTGGATCAATAGGCGCTTCTATGTTCAAAATTTCAGATGAATGGAAGACAACAAAAAACAAAAGGTTTGCTCAGAAATACCTTGCAAACCTTCATCAATTGAAAACTAAAAGTCCGACAAAGAAACTTATGAAAAGGTAGCGAAATGAAAGGATCTCCAGGAATAATACACAATTTAACAATATTATAAGGAGTCAGCTATGAAAAAAGATGATCTAAAAACTAAACTTAATGCATTTACCAAAGCAATTGCAGAAGGGAAAGCGGAAGTAAATGTAATGCTGGTTGATCAAAACAATCAACGGAAGCAAAAATATCGTGGACTGATGTTAAAAACAAAACTTAACGATATTCAATCCGTAATTGAAAAGTCTTGTGAGTATATTGATCAGGAGCTTACTAATCGAACTCTAGATATTTATGATCTTGAGATTTCAGTGGATGAATCGACTCAGATGGTTAACAAAGTTGATGTGATATATGGTCGGGAAATTCTCGACCAGATCACCGTGGAATATACAGACTCAAATACAGTGTCCGAAAATACAGATTTGTCTCATATTAAATTCATGGTGATTCAGGTGTATACCGATAAAAAGTCCATATATCTGTTCAAAAAATATGTTCAGCCTACAACCGCATATAAAACAACAGAGAAATATATTCTATCTGGAGGAGTTCTAAGGCCTTTCACCGATGAAGTGATTACCATCAGTTCGCTGGTAGACGCTTTCCTGTTGGACGATGTATATTATGTTTTTAATCGCAACGCCTTCAATAGTATTTTTGCGTATAAAGATGTTTTCAAAAAAATTCTGGAAAAAAATGCACAGATGATTGAAGACAGCGGTCTTATGACAGAGACTAAGCAATTTGTGGCTGATTGTGAAGCGGATGGGCGTTATCTTACACGATTGACAAAAGCAATTTTGGCAAAAGGCTTCGAAGAAGTATCAAAACGCAAGGATGGCATCAAGCAAATTGTCAAAGATTTCGATTTGTCTCTGGCACTGGCTGATACAGGAGAAATCGTTTATAAAGGCAAAGAAGATATTCCGGAAGTTCTAAATTTGTTGCTGCGACACTATGTAATAGATGCACTTACCAGCAATAAGATGATTGCAGCTGCTATTCAGGAATATCAGGCAGGCAATAAAGGAGGAATTGCCGATTGAGAAGAGTATTGCTTTTTATTTCTTCATATGTGCCATTGTATGTTCTTCTAGTTATCAAAAATATTTTGGAGCGTTGTACTAGCGGAGGACGCTTTGATCTTAGTATCCGCAAATTTGAAACAGCAGTTTTTTTCGATGAGATAAATGATTATGCAATCATGATCCTTTTGTTACTGGCTATTGTCTCAGTGGTATATTTGAAAGTTCTTTTGAAACAACCAGAAGGAACTCATTATTACTCTATTGTTGGCATCGAGGATCAGACAGGAAATGTATATTTCAACTATATCTCCATCTACTTACTGTCATGCTTGGGGTTGACGTTAAGCAGTATTGTTGACGTGTTTGTTCTGATATTTTTGATGCTAATTGTCGGGTATATCTATATCAGTAATCATATGACTTATATGAATCCACTGCTGCAACTCCTCGGCTATAAAGTATACGAGGGAACAGTACATTCGGATAGTACAAACAAGGATTTTCAATCTGTTATTATTGCTCCCAAAAGTCTTGTATTGCAGAAAAATCAAACCTATTCCGGAAGTGGAAAAGAAGATTTTATTTTTCTATCCCAAACTCAAGTATGAGGAATATCCAACTTTTCATTCGTTAATATGCAATGAAAAGGAATGCTTCTCATCAGCTTAATTGCAGGTTTACGTACATATTATAGCAATTATACGCAACTCGCCAAATGGTAGGTTAGTACCATAACATGAAGTTCATCTATCGGCAGGTCATAGCAATAATATGCCATAACGGGTTCTTAGTTGAATTCCGCCGGGTGTCTACAAGATGTTTTTATTTTATAGCAAAAGTAACGAGACTATGAAAGGAGGTGAAAAAAATGGCATATGAAAAGCCTGTAATCTTAGCACAAAGTACTGTACGGATGGCAGAATGCCGCCCGAATAGTAAACCGAGTGGAAGACCTTGTAATCCACCAGGACCAAGCGGACGCTAAGAGATTTGATCAATGGTGACGATGTTATTTGCATAACATCGTCGCCTGATTGCTAAGGAGATATTTAGATGTATTTTAAACAAAAATCTAATGCTATATTCAGAAACTATGGGTCTTTTGGTTATATAACAGACAATAGAAATTTCGGGTACAAACAAGCAAATTATGATGGAAATGACATTGGAGACAAAATTGTATCTCAGAGCGGTGCAGTATTTTTATCTGTTTTAGGTAAAAAACCACAGACACTTGATTGTCTGGCTAAAAAAATAAGCATGCAATTTACAAATGTGGACATTGAAACAATTATGATTGATGCTAGAGAGTTTTATTACTTACTTGAATTGGATGGGTTTATTGTTTCTGGCGAAACTTTGCAGGAATGCAATGAAAAAGACTCGAGCTTCTCGTACAAGGAAGTGGAACCAAAAAGCGAAAAAGAAGATTGTTCTCCGACTAAAGGTTTTGAAAAATCTACACAAGAATTTTTTGATGAATACTTTAAAGGCGAACCTCAGCTCACAAATTTACACATAGAAATTACAAGCAAGTGCAACGAAAGATGCGTACATTGTTATATCCCACATGAAAACAAAGTAAATAATATCGAGCCTGATTTGTTTTATAATATTTTAGAACAATGTAAGAAAATGAATTTATTGCATCTAACGTTAAGTGGTGGTGAACCAATGATGCACAATAACTTTATCGATTTTCTGAAAAAATGTAATGAATACAACTTTTCTGTAAGTATCCTTAGTAATTTAACTTTACTAAATAAAGCTATTATTGAAGAAATGAAAAGAAATCGCCTTTTGAGTGTTCAGGTATCATTATACTCAATGGATGCCAATATTCACGATGCAATAACCCATATAAAAGGAAGTTTTGAAAAAACTAAAAATGCAATATTAAAACTATGGGAAAATAATATACCTTTACAAATTAGTTGTCCAATAATGAAGCAAAATATTAACTGTTATCATGATGTTATAGATTGGGGGAAAGCGCACAATATTAATGTTGGAAGTGATTATGTCATCATAGCAAGATATAACCATACAACACATAATTTGAGTAGCCGTCTGTCTATAAATGATGTCAAGGAGATTATTAGCCAAAGAATTGTTAATGAACCTAAGTATTTAGAGCTAATGGAAAAGGAAGCTGAAAAGAAACAAAATATGAATCCAGACGATTTTGTCTGTAGCGTTTGTCATTCATCCATATGCATAGCAGATAACGGAAATGTATATCCATGTGCTGGTTGGCAGGATTATGTTGTAGGTAGCGTAAATGAAACATCTCTCAACGATATTTGGAACAATTCAATAAAGGTACAATATTTAAGAAGCTTACGCAGACGAGATTTCCCCAAATGTATTCAATGCCCAGAAAATGAGTATTGCACTATGTGTATGGTTAGAAACGCAAATGAACACCCTTTAGGAGATCCGTTAGCAGTTAATGAGTATTTTTGTAATATCGCAAAACTAAATAAAAAAATGGTACTTGACTGGAAGTGTAATCTCGTAAATTCTTAGGGCAAGAGTAATCAACACATCTAAAGTTAGTTGATTGCATCCGTTTTCATAAGCGGAAATTTAAGGCAATGGGATACCGAGAAGTTCGGCGAAATCCTTCTGTGTCAAGTTCATCCGAAAGCGGAGCCTTTTTAGATTTTTGCCATTCATGAATTGTTCATCACATTTAAAGCTAGGCACTCTATTGTTTTACGGCAATATGGCAAGCGGCGAACTGTTAATTATTGCTCTATACTGAGTTTTACTGTAGTTTTGAGGGGTCTTTACAAATGAACAAGCAAAAGACATCGTTGCAAATGTGGCGCAACCTACGAGTTAACTGAGTATTCAATCTCTCAAAGGAACAAGGATTTAATTGAATGTGAGTTCTGTGGAAGCGAGTTGATACATTGGAATGGCGGTTGTATTTGGTATGTAAAACTAAAATCGCCACCTCCATCTGCGCTTGGACAAAAGCAAAGACAAGAATAAATAACAGAACAATAAACAGCAGGGAACCTTACTATTAAAAAATAGAAATTAAGCTTGTGTGGAGGTGTATATATGAGGATTTCGTCTATATATATTCAGAACTTTCGAAAGTTGCGGCAGTGCCGTATTGATTTTAGCAAAAAGACAACTCTGTTTGTTGGTGCAAATAACAGTGGAAAAACGTCTGCTATGGATGCATTGGGTAAATTTTTGGCAGGACGAAGCTTTGTTTTTAACGATCTTACCATATCCAACCGTACCTTAATCAACGCGAATGGTGAGGAATGGGTTGACAATGAATGCAAAATACCGGAGGATTTATTGAAATGGGAAGCCCTTTTGCCAATGATGGACGTTTGGTTAGAGGTAGAGCGTAGCGAGATTCATTACGTTGCCAGCATTATCCCTACCCTGAAGTGGCGTGGTGGAAAACTCGGAATTCGCTTAGCTTTTCAGCCTAAAGATGTTTCAAAGTTATTTGCGGAATATCGAGAGGCATATTCTGCAGCACGTACTACCGAAGTGGCTGGAAACAGAGCGGGGACATCCACTATACATTTATACCCTAAGGATTTGTGCGATTTCCTTGATAGAAAGTTAAATACTTACTTCTCTATTAAGTCGTATGTGCTTGATCCAAAGCATTCAGAAATGGAACCGCCACAGTCAACTCCATATGGGATGGAGTGCTTTACTGATAATCCTTTAAAAGGAATTATTAGAATAGATTTGATTGATGCACAGCGTGGCTTTTCTGACCCGGATTCTTCCGATGACAGTGAAAGGTCACGAAAACAGTTGTCCACCCAGATGCGTAGCTATTACGACAAACACTTAGATCCAGAGAAGCTCCCTACCCCTAAGGATTTGGAAATACTAGAAGTTACCGAGCAAGCGAAAGGTGTCTTTGATAAAAGTTTAGCCGAGAAATTTGCCCCCGCAATTCAGGAGTTGGAAGGCTTAGGTTATCCCGGAGTAACTGATCCTAAAATTACAATTACAACTAAAGTTAGTACTAGTGAAACATTGAAGCATGATTCTGCTGTACAGTATGCTCTCAGCAAAAATAACAAGACACTGAAACTGCCGGAAAAATATAATGGTTTGGGATACCAAAACCTTATTTCAATGGTTTTTAATCTTATGAGTTTCCGAGACAGCTGGATGAAGGTAGGAAAAGCCCGGCAAGAACAAGATGCTTCGGTCGATATAATTGAACCATTGCATCTGGTTCTAGTAGAAGAGCCGGAAGCGCATCTACATATTCAGGTGCAACAGGTCTTTATTCGGAAAGCCTACTCCGTGTTACGTAATAATAAGTTTCTTAAGGACGATGAGAATTTTGCCACACAGCTTGTGATTAGTACACATTCTAGCCATATTGCACGTGAAACTGATTTTTCTGATTTGCGTTATTTTAAGCGCCTTCCTGAATGTGTTGATTGTGATATTGCGACAGCAAAAGTAATTAATCTATCTGATGTATTCGGTAAGGAGGATGAAACCAGTAAATTTGTAACGAGGTATCTCCAAACAACTCATTGCGACATGTTCTTCGCTGATGCCACCATATTAGTTGAAGGCTCGGCTGAAAGCATGTTAGTGCCTCATTTTATTCGGAATCAGTATCCTGAGTTACATCAGCGGTATATCTCTATACTTAGCATCAACGGTCGACATTCGCATCGTTTGAGTCCCTTGATTAATAAACTATGTTTGCCGACGCTTATTATTTCGGATTTGGACTCTGTGGAACAAGACGGTCATCATAAGGCGGCTTGCCCTGAGCGAAACAAAGGGCTACTCAGTGGAAATTACGCTATAACTGATTGGTTGATTAAAGAAAAGAATTTGGACAAGCTTCTTGATCTACCAGCAGAACAAAAAGTATTTTCATATGAAACGGCTCATAAATATTCTATACGTATTGCCTACCAGACCCCAGTAACAATTGCTTTCGATGGGACACCGAGAGAAGCATTATCAAGTACATTTGAAGACTGCTTGGTTTATACAAATTATGAACTATTTAAAACCCTTGATGAAAGCGATGTAGGGAGCCTTGTTAAGAAAGTAAATAGTGAAATCAATGCTGCAAGATTATTTGAACAACTCCATAAGGGAATATATAGTGCGCTTCGAGATGGAAAATCCGATCAAAAGGCTGAATTTGCTTTGGATTTAATTTATGCCGTTGATCCAAGCCGACTTGCAATCCCTACATATATCGCAGAGGGACTAGAATGGCTACAAACCCTGCTGCATCCAGAGGAGTGATAGATGATGAAAGATTTAAGTACCTCGTTGCAATTGTCTGACAATCACGTAGATGACCATGTCGACGAGGAAATAAAACTGTGTTTCTCGGAAGATAATCCCAAGAGCTTTTTTATGTTTGCTGGAGCAGGCGCTGGCAAAACTCGCAGTTTAATCAATGCTCTTTCTTTTTTAGACAAAGATATGGGAGTAAAGCTTTCCGCACACGCTAAACAAGTTGCAGTTATAACTTATACAAATGCCGCTTGTGACGAAATATCTAAAAGACTTCATTACAAGCCTATTTTTGCGGTGTCAACCATTCATAGTTTTCTATGGGAATTGATTAAAAATTTTCAGAGCGATATAAAAGTTTGGGTTATTGAGTCCATTAAAAACGATATTGCCGAGCTGAATGAAAAACAAGCAAAAGGACGGAGCGGTGACGCTGCCGCTAAAAGAGCAGAAGAAATTAATAAGAAAACTACTCGACTTTCTAAAATTGAAAGCGTAAAGAAGTTTTCCTACAACCCCAATGGAGATAACGTGGGCTATGACTCCCTAAACCATAGCGAAGTTGTTAAAATGGGGTCTGAGTTTATAGCTACTGAAGAAACAATGCAGGAAATCTTAGTTAATAAATATCCGATTCTACTCATTGATGAGAGCCAGGATACAAAAAAAGAACTTGTTGATGCCTTGCTTGTTGTTTATGAAAAATACAAGACCAGATTCATTATTGGCATGTTTGGCGATACAATGCAGAGAATATATATGGATGGTAAAGATAATCTGGCAAGTTGCATCCCTGATGAATGGGAAAAACCAGAAAAGGTAATGAATCACCGCAGCGCTATGCGGATAGTGAAATTAGCTAATACAATACGAAACACTATTGACAAACAGCAGCAGCGGCCACGCTCTGATGCCGAAACGGGAACGGTGCGTCTATTTATAGCCAACACTTCGTCTGATAAGGAAGAGATAGAACACCGAGCAGCGCAAATTATGGCTAAGAAGTCTAACGATGATAACTGGCTTGATGCATCCAAGTATAAAAGCCTAATACTGGAGCATCACATGGCTGCCAGTAGATTTGGGTTTTCCAACTTGTATTTACCGCTAAATGAATCAAAGTCCTTTGATACATCTTTGCGCGATGGATCGATATCCGAGCTATCATTTTTGTTTAATATGGTCTCTCCGCTGGTAAATGCAAACAAAAATGACAATGATTTCGAGGTTTCGAAAATTGTGCGTCAGTACTCTCCTCTTCTAGACAAAAAAGCATTTCGGAAATGTCCTGAAGACCAAGCTAAGTTGCTTCAAGTGGCTGAAAATGCGGTTGAGGACTTGCTAACTCTATGGAAAGATGGAGCTATCCCTACCTGCGTCGATGTATTAAAGACCATTAAAAAGAATAGCCTTTTTAATCTCAATGATCGTGTAGATAATATTCTATTCGATGAAGATAAAGACGAAGATAAAAAAGTCACAGCATTACGAAAAGCACTATCTGTGCCTTTTGATGCACTCGAACGATATTCTGCCTATGTAACAGGCAATACTCAATTTGCTACGCATCAAGGAGTTAAGGGACTAGAGTTTCCCAGAGTCATGGTTATTATGGATGATGTTGAAGCAAAAGGATTTTTGTTTAGCTATGAAAAACTTTTTGGTGCGAAGTCCAAAACTGATGCAGACATAAAAAACGAACGTGAAGGCAAGGATACAGGAATTATGCGAACGGCAAGACTCTTCTATGTTGCGTGTACAAGAGCTGAAAAAAGCTTAGCAGTTGTAGCTTATACAGAGGATACAGAAGCCGTTAAAAACACTGCAATTTTAAATGGCTGGTTTACAAAAGCCGAAATTGATGTTTTATAATGCTACTAAATACTAGTAACTATAATTAATGGAGTTACACATAATGTTTAAAATAGAGACAAGTCCAGGAGTTCACTCCGTTACCCACTAATTGCATGAATGGAAAGCCCGGAAAAATGTTGATTTATATAGTGAATATCAGTGTCTTGGGAGGAGGATAAATGATTTATGACTATTCTCAGTATTTGAGCTTTGATGCCCATTATGGTCAAGGTTTTGTGACAAAAAATCGCGATTTAATTGATGTATTCAATACAAATTGCCCATTTTGTGGGGATAAGTTAAAACAATATTTTTATTTTCAACGTTACGACTCAAACATATTTAGCAATGAGTGCGTAAATCAGTGGGAATCAATTTTTTATTGTGAACAAGATGGTTGGTGGCAACACAAAATTAATGAGCAACAAGATAGGGGCCCAAAAGCATGGTATGCTGTAATTCATGAAGGAATACTGGCTAAATATGATGAAACTGCTAATAGCGTTCCAATCGAAATATTGAGTGACTATATTAAAAAAAATCCTGAGAACATAACACACATCCATGATAAAAAAATGGAAGAACTCGTAGCATCCGTGTTTCGTTCATTTTATAATTGTGATGCTAAAGTTATTGGGAAATCATCAGATGGGGGTGTAGATATTATTCTAATTTATAATGATAATCCGATAATGGTACAAGTGAAGAGGAGAAAAAGTAGGGTAAAAACAGAATCTGTTGCTTATGTGAGAGAACTACTTGGAGCAACACTTCTCCATCAGTCAAAAAACTGTATTTTTGTTACTACAGCAGATAAGTTTTCAAAAGATGCTAAAAAAACAGCTTCGTTAGCTATTGATTTAGGGCTTGTACAGAGCTATGAGTTAGTTGATTATAGCCGGTTTATCGATATGTTACAGACCAAACCTATAAATATAGAACGAGTTTGGGAAAACCTAAAAACACTTGATAGGTTAAAAGTTGGAGAACATTATGGATTAGCTTATGTTTAGGAATAAAGGGTTTATGAATAACGCTGCAACTGCCCAATACCCTTATTAGTTGGGTTTCTTACTTGAGTTGGAGCCTCGTATTATGTTTACAATGTGTAAAAGAAAGTAATACCTAATTATTTATATAATGCGCAATTTTATCCCAGCGAAAAATTTTCATAATAACAAAGGGGGGATGTAAAAATGACACATGGTTTTTCATTAAGCCCATCAGACTATCCATTTGAAAAATACTTTTCAGACTATTCCATTTCAAACGTAACAAAAGACAAACTAAATGGAACGGACATTCTTATCTTGCCTTCTCCATATGAAAATTCAAAGTACTATTTTGCACAAGAGGCGGTCAGTTTCGTTAAATATTGTAGATCAATCAATAATGATGTTAAGACTGATATCTTAGCGGATGAAGACAAAATTGAAGTACGTGCTTTGCATTCATTTGACATATGGATGCCAATAATTTGGATTGCATCAGATATTATACTACCGACCACTATAGGATTAGTTGCAAATTACATTTATGAAAGGATGAAGGGGCGAGAAAAAGAAGATTGCACCGTAAAAGTAAGCTTTATTATCAGAGATGGTAAAAAAACAAAAGAGCTACATTATGATGGTGATGCAAGAGCATTTAAAGAAACTTTTGAAAAGATTGATATACATAAACTATGAGGTGTCTAAATGTTAAAATGCTTTTTTAGATATTCAGATATCCCAGAAGTTGCCCAAATTAACGATATGCTATTTCATAAAAAGTTACGACTTCAAGGCAAAGATTTTAGTGAGCCTAACAGGGAATTTCAAGAATCAGAACCTCTTTTTAAATGCATCAAGCACTATGCTATTGAAAATAATATTGAGGAACTTGCAAATGCTCAATATGTTGTCAGTCTATATATGAAATTACTTTGCCAATTATCAAGTTACTACAAATCGCTTATGGAAAAAGAATATAGGGAATCATGGAATATACTTCAGGATTGTCTTGACTTAGCTTTTTGGATAGGTCAATATACGATTATTGAGAACAGGTATGAAATCCCACAAATCGTAGACTTATTAACTGGTTATGAAAGCTTATATCCATATAAAGTTTTTGCTAGCACAGAAATGATCATTACTAAATCAGAATGTAGCATCTGTGGTAAACCTTTTCAAAGTCTTGACTGTCAACATATTAAAGGGAATCTTTACTGGGGTGAAGTTGCTCTTGAGAATGTGACAGAAATAAAAGAATTTCAGGCAGTAGCAATGGTTAGTCATCCATTAGATAAACGATGTGTGATGGAATTAAGTGACGATACACGAACAAAGGAAGAGAAATTTCAATTACTTAATGAATTTCTTGAGCAACAAATCCCAGCATTTCAGCTATTTTCCATAGAAATTCACAAGACTAGGCGGCAACGCCCGGATATTAAAATAGTTGAAAGGAATGATAAATGTCCATGTGGGAGTGGGAAAAAATTTAAAAATTGTTGTGGTCAAGATTTGTACTATGAGCACCATCACCATATTATCCATCTTAGAGAACACATTTTATTTCAAAAAAACTAATTTCGTATTCAAATAGCAGAGATATACTAAAAATTCTATCCTATATTGCTTGCAATTGCACATCATGGGAATAATCCGCAACATGACAAATTTCAGTTTGTCGGTAAGATTATGAGCATAAGGGAACTTTACTTGGCTAAGGCGTTGAGAAATCAGCGTCTTTTTCTTTATCTCAGAACCGGTTGCATAAGTACTAAGGACAGGAGTATTAACCTCTTGTCTTTTCTTCTCGGCAGGTTGTATTTGAAAATAACGTTGCCCACTCACAACACAAGACCATTGTCTTGTGTTGTAGCAAGCACTGAATAATGCCAGCATTATTCGCTTGTCAGGGATAATCCCTGAAACCCTTAACGGAATAGGAGGTCCCATATGCTTAAAAGAAGCATTAAAATAACGTTCCGATTGAACGCACAAGAATGTCAGCGATTAAAAAAGCAAGTAAAGAAGACAGGCCTATCTCAGGAAAGCTATCTGCGCACCCTCATCAACGGATATGCGCCTAAAGAGCTTCCCCCACCCGACTACTACGCAATGATGAAGGAGCTTCATGCTATTGGAAACAATTTAAACCAGATTGCAGCAAAAGCAAATGCCACAGGGCACATCGACCGGAGGGTGTTCCAATATGAGGCCAACTGGCTCAGAAAAGCTGTGCTGGATATACAGACGGCGGTTACTGCGCCGGAAAGGAGAAGTGAAAATGGCGACCACAGCGATATGGGATGTGACAGACTGCCTTGACCGGGTGATAAATTATGCCACCAATCCCAACAAAACAGAAAACCTTGATTTTTCCAGTCCTGATTTTCAAGGCTTGCAGAAGGTGCTGAATTATACACAGCAGAATACCAAGACTGAAAAGCAATTCTATGTAACGGGAATCAACTGCGACCCGGTCACCGTCTGCGGGCAGATGGGTCGGACGAAACTTCAATTTCAAAAAACGGAAGGTATTCTGGCTTTTCACGGCTACCAGGCCTTTGCACCGGGAGAAGCCAATCCCGAGACCGCCCACGCCATCGGCGTAAAGCTGGCGCAGGAGCTATGGGGTGACCGCTTTGAGGTGGTAGTGTCCACCCACCTTGACAAGCAGCATCTTCATAACCATTTTGTATTAAATTCTGTGTCCTTCATGGATGGCAAGCGGTATTACGACAATAAAGCCACCTACGCTCTCATGCGGCAAGCCTCCGACCGGCTGTGCCGGGAATACTCCCTGTCTGTCATCGAAAACCCTCAAAAGGACAAATCCAGGCACTATGCCGAATGGAAAGCCGAACAGGAAGGCAAACCCACCTGGCGGGGCCTGGTCCGGGAAGATGTTGACAGTGTGATTGCCACCGCTATGACCTTCACGCAGTTTATCGCCACTCTCCGCAAGCTGGAATACGAAGTTAAAACCGGCGTGAAACATATAGCGGTGCGTCCACCGGGCAAGGAACGTTTTGTCCGGCTGAAAACCTTGGGAGACGATTACAGCGAAGAAGCCATAAAGCAGCGCATCCTGCAAAACTGCACTCCTAAGAGGCAGCAAATCCTGTCGGAGCCGAAAATAAAACGCTGCACCCTAAAAGGCTCTCTCAAGACAGCGAGAAAGATAACCGGCCTCCAAGCTCTCTACTTCCACTATTTATATAAGATGGGGATTCTGCCCCGAAACCGCGCGTCCAATAAGCGGACGCATTTTTTATTGCGCGAGGACCTCTGGTACCTGGCGGAAATCACTGCACAAACCAAGCTGCTCTGCACTCACCATATTTCGAGTAAGGAGCAGCTTTTCACATATCAGTCAACGATGGAGCAGGAAATGAGCAAGCTGTATGCCGGTCGCAAAGCTCTTTATAACCGAATACGCCGGTGCAAGGATGAGGCGCAGATAGCGGTCTGCAAGGAGCAAATCAAAGAGCTTTCCGAAAGGCTATCCCTGCTTCGAAAGGAGGTGAAGCTATGTACGGGCGTCCTGTCCCGTTCAGAAGAAATGAAAAGGAAGCTGCTACAAATACAACAGGAAGAAATCCGGCAAGGAAAGGAGGAAAAAGCATATGAACAGCGGAGCCGAAGCTGCGGATCAAATCGTCAACATGAGTCTTAAAGGGATTGAGGTGATAGCTAAAATTTCCGGTGAGGGTGCGAAAAATCTTGCCACTTATCTGTATGCCGTCCTGAAGGACCAGAAAAAAACCAGGGGTAAAACCCGTTTGGAGGGGCTTCTGCGAAGTGGCAAGGAATTGAAGGTGTTCGCCGTCCGCAACGAGGATTTGAAGAAATTCACCCAGGAAGCCAAACGCTACGGGGTCCTCTATTGCGCTCTCCATGACAAAAATGACACAGACGGCATGTGCGACATCATGGTGCGGGTTGAGGATGCCTCCAAAATCAACCGTATTGTGGAACGCTTCAAGCTGGCCACTGTGGATACGGCAAGCATCAAGAGCGAAATCGTAAAATCCAGAGCCGCTAAGCAAGCGGAAAAAACAGCCGATGAAAAAGCTCCTGACGAAAAAGGAGCGCCCGCCGAAAAAAGCGCAGATGCTTTTCTGGACGAGCTCATGGCAAAGCCCGACCAGCCGGAGCCGGCTAAGGAGCAGCCCGACAACCCAAACCCCACGACGGCGACGATGGAGAAATCCCGTCCGTCCGAGCCTATCTCCGAGCACAGCGGGAAAGCCGCCGAGGGTGCTATTGAACCTGCCAAAAAATCCGTCCGCGAAGAACTGCGGGAAATAAAGGTTGCTCAAAGGGAACAGGCGGAGCTAAATCGCGAACCGACCCAAGAGCAGCAGAAGACAGCTGCACAGAATACTAAACCCAAGAAGCAGCAATCCAAATCACTAGAACCAAAATCGAAAGCGAGGTAAGTTTTTATGAGTAGTTTCGATGATTTATTCCGGCAGGAAAACGAACAATCGTCTTCACGAAATGACCAGTCTTTTGACAAGGAGGCATGGAAGCAGCAAAAGCAGGAGCAGCGGGAAACGGTTTACGCCATGATCGACGATACAGCACTAACCGTAGCGCAAGATGGAGTTATCTTCCAGAAGTACCTGGATGTGCAAAGCCGTTTTGACCGGTACAGCGTAGCCAATGCCCTGTTGATCCTTGCACAGAAGCCGGATGCCACCCGCATTGCGGACTTTGACACTTGGAAGGAGCAAGGCGCTTACATCCGCAAAAAGGAAAGCGGCTTCTACATCCTGGAGCCGGATGAGGAATATGAACGCGATGACGGCAGCGTCGGTATCAGCTACAACCCGAAAAAGATGTTTGACATATCTCAGACCGGGAACAGCCGCAAACGGGAAACCCCGACATATCCCGACGACCGTATCCGCATTAAGGCATTAATGAACCATTCGCCTGTGCCGATCCGTATCAGCGATTCCCTGCAGGAAGGCACAAATGCCTTGTACCATCCGAAAGCAAGGGAAATCCAAATCCGCAAGGGCATGGACGCAAGCAATATTTTCAGCGCCCTTTCCCAGGAGCGCGTGCATGCGGAAATGGATAAGGGAGACGGAAGCTATAACCGTGCGGCTTATGCCTTCCACGCTTACTGTGTGTCCTATATGCTTTGCAAGCAGTATGGTGTGGATACAAACGGATATCACTTTGACCGTGCTCCTCAAGTGCTGAGGGCCATGGACACCCAAGAGATCCGAGCCGAGCTTTCCGTCATCCGGGAAGCTGCCGGTGAAATTTCCGGTCGGATGAATAGGATGCTGGCGCAGCAAAGACAGCAACAGCTGCAGGAGTCGGAGCGTTAGGAGGGATTGCCCATGAAGGAAGAAGAAAGGGTGCTTACCCTGGATGATTACGAATACGGTGTTGTGGTGAATGCTTTGAACGAAATGCGCAACGACCTCATTAAAGAAGAGCGTCCCACCGACGCTGTGGACGAGCTGCTTTTAAAAACCATTGACGCCCCAACAAAGAAATCAAAACGAAGGAAGCAAGATGAAGCGCGATGAAACCGCAAGGAGTAACTTGATACTCTTTGCGGTTTTTTTAATTCCGGTGGTATGGGCAGCGTTGCTCACCGCCCCATCCTTGTCAGGCGGTCTTCTCGAAATCCTAGCTAACCTTACGGTGGCAATGAACAACCCGTTCCATATCCAATGGGTGGACGATTCGCTAAAGTGCATTATGCTGTTTGTCTCCGCCTATGGAATGGGAATTGGGATTTATCTTTCCACCAAACGCAATTACCGGCGAAGGGAGGAACACGGCAGTGCCCGCTGGGGCAGCGCAGCAGCTGTCTGCAGGAAATACCGGGATAAAGACCTGCAGAGGAATAAAATCCTGACACAAAATGTCC